>ERZ779842.302-NODE-302-length-58220-cov-32.864300_pt1 | contig 58220 bp, 53 predicted proteins | sample MGYA00511095_ERZ779842 | MGnify/ENA primary metagenome ERZ779842 (study PRJEB29588, sample SAMEA2154036) | human gut metagenome | biome: human gut; feature: human-associated habitat; material: faeces | place: Denmark | collected 2008/2010 ... | reverse complement strand
AAGACAAACGGTTTTCAAGACCGCCCCGTTATGACCACTTCGGTACCTCTCCATAATACTTATTTAATTGTGCCGCTCGCTGACGACTTGTTTATATTATCACTCTGTTTTAACTTTGTCAACACTTTTATTTGATTTTTTTTAACTTTTTTATTTCTTATTATTTCACGCCCACAATTCCGCATAAATTCTGCATTATAAGTATCTTATTATCTCCGGCATCCATCCTTTTTTATATCTCACTTAGTTCTAATTTATTTTTTAATAAAACTTTCGGCTATTATTATGTCATCCGGTGTGGTTATTTTTATATTTTTATATGATGATTGCGTTAATTTCACTCTGACTGATGTATATTTTTCAACAACCATTGCATCATCAGTTATATTACCTCTGGCTGAATCTTTAATCATTTTTTCATATGCATCCATTATAAGTTCATATTCAAAACTTTGTGGTGTCTGTATCTGCCACAATGTATTTCTGTCGGGTGTATTAACGGCATATCCATTCTCATCAGATATTTTTATTGTATCTTTGACAGGTACTGCTGCCACGCATGCCTTGTATTTTTCAGCTTCGCATATGCACTTTTCTATCAAATCAGTTGTAATACACGCTCTTGCTCCATCATGAATGAGAACATAATCCGGTACCTTGCCCTGCTTTTTCAGTGCCTCCAGCCCATTATATACAGAATTATAGCGTTCCTTTCCACCTTCTGTAACTATTATTACTTTTTCAAATTTGTACGGTTTTATTATTCTTTCTATACAATATGTTTTTTCATCCATACCATCAATACATGCATTTCCTGTAACCAGAACTATTTTGTCAACACTGCTTTCAGAAAATGCTTCCAGTGCATAATATATTACCGGTCGTCCATTTATTTTCATATATTGTTTTGGAATCTCTGACTGCATTCGGCTGCCTTTGCCTCCGGCAAGTATTATTGCCGCTGTTAATGCTTTTTCTTTGCTGCACATATATTTTTCTCCATGTCTGAATTTTGCCGGGCAGAATATAATATGCCCGGCATTTTTTATATTTTTTATTAATTTATATTCTTTCACCAAGTTTGAGATTTGGAACCGCATTAAGATCAAAGCCATGCCTTACACCTTTTATGTAATCATAATACCCGGCAGCTCCTATCATTGCCGCATTATCTGTACATAACTTAGGAGATGGTGAATAATATTTTATTCCATTTTCCTCACAAGCACTTGAAAGTGCCTCTCTTAATGCTGAATTAGATGCAACGCCACCGGCAATTGCCAGCTTGTCGATATTTCTTTCTTTTACAAGCATCATTGCCCTTGATACAAGTGCGTCCACTACAGCATTCTGAAACGATGCTACAAGGTCAGCTTTATTTATCTCTTCATTTTTCATCTCACACTGGTTTATATAATTGAGAACCGCTGATTTTATTCCGCTAAACGAAAAATCATATGGTGAATCTTCTACATGTGCCCTTGGAAATTCAATTGCATGCGGATTACCTTCTTTTGCCAATTTATCTATCTTTGGTCCGCCCGGATAACCGAGCCCTACAGCTCTTGCGACCTTGTCAAACGCTTCCCCAGCCGCATCATCCCTCGTTCTTCCAATAATTTCATAATCACCATAATCATTGACCATTACAAGATGTGTATGTCCTCCTGATACAACAAGTGCAGCAAATGGAGGTTCCAATTCAGGATGCTCTATATAATTGGCTGATATATGCCCTTCTATATGATGTACTCCCACAAGTGGTTTATTTTTTGCAAATGCAATAGCTTTTGCTTCCGCAACACCCACAAGCAACGCTCCTACAAGTCCCGGACCATATGTAACAGCTATAGCTGTTATATCATCCAATGTTACGTTCGCCTCTTTTAACGCCATGTTTATTACAGGATTAATATTTTCTATATGTTTTCTTGATGCTATCTCCGGTACTACACCGCCATATAATGTATGAATATCTATCTGTGAATTTATTATATTTGACAAAACAGTTCTTCCGTTTTTTACAACAGCTGCCGCTGTCTCATCACATGAACTTTCTATAGCAAGAATTAATACTTCTTCCTGTTCTTTCATACTGCTTTCCATGCCTTTCTATTCCTGTGTGCTATTATTTCCGTTAATAAGCTCCCAGTATAATATTTTCCATTTTCCATCGGAATCTTTTCTTAATACAAATCTGGTATATGATTTGTGAAGTTTACTTCCCTCACGGACACTATAAAGCACTACCAATGATGCATATTCTTTATTATCAATAGTTGTATATTTTACTGCCTGGCTGCCATCCATTGTATAATCAGCTATATATCTTTTTGCCGAATTATAATCCGCTATATCAGCCTTTAATGCATCCAGAAATTCTTTATCTGTCTGTTTTGACTTTAACTCATTATCAAATAATTTTCTTGCATTTGTTCCAAGTGCTTCTATCTGTTCATCCGTAAGAGATGTCTTGTAATATGCCTTTGTTATTCTTGCATACAATTTAACAACTTCTTTTGGAGACTCAGGATAATTTTTATCAATATCTTTTGTTGTTAATGCTGCCACTTCCTGATTCCCAACTGACTTATCAGTTGCATCTTTTGTCGATTTCCTGTTTGAAAGATAGAAAAAATAGCCTATGCACATTAGTGCCAGAACACTTACAATTATTATTGTTTTTACATATTTTTTCATCTCACGCCTCCATTTCCGCATCTTTAAATGCTACCCTTCTTCAAATTGAAGTTCCACCGTTTTACCATCTGTACCTGCTGTGACATTTTCAAATATTTTCTGTATTCCACGTATATACTCCTGCGGCCTTACAAGTGATGGGCTGAAATGCGTCAGCCACATCTCTGCAACTTCTGCATCTTTTGCAAGTGCTGCCGCCTCTGAAAATGTCATGTGTTTGTTTTCTTTTGCTTTACTGTCTTTATCTTCTTCGCCATACATTCCTTCACATATAAATAAATCGGAATGTTTTGCATTTTCTATAATAGCCGTAACCGGTCTTGTATCTGTACAATATGTAACTTTCAAACCTTTTCTCGGTTTTCCCATTACCATATCCGGTGTATATACAGTTCCATCAATCTCAACCGTATTTCCATGCTGAAGCTTATTCCACGCTTTCTGCGGTATCATAAGTTCTCTAGCTTTTTCTACATCAAACTTTCCTATTCTTGGAATACTTATAGAATACCCATAACATGCAACCGTATGAGAAACTTTAAATGCCTCTATCTCATAGCCATTTATTGAAATGTGTTCCTGCGGTTTTGTAAGTTCTATAAATTTCAGTTCAAACGGAAGTTCCGGTGCTATCACACGCAGTGCCCCAACAACTCTTGACAGACCTTTAGGCCCGACAAGCGTAACAGGCTTTGTCCTGTCAGAATTTCCTATTGTGAGAAGCAGCCCCGGAAGTCCGCTTATATGGTCAGCATGATAATGCGTAAAACAAATTACATCTATCGGATTAAAACTCCATCCTTTTTCTTTTATTGCAATCTGTGTTCCTTCCCCACAATCTATCAAAAGACTGCTTCCATTATATCTGGTCATCAGTGATGTCAGCCATCTGTCAGGCAATGGCAGCATTCCGCTGGTTCCCAGCAAACATACATCTAACATATATTTCCTTCCGTATACATTTTCGACATTACTATAGCATCCTCAACCGGTCTTTCATAAAATCTTTTGCGGATACCTATTTGTTTGTATTTCATTTTTTCATATAATCTTCGTGCTGCGTCATTGCTTTCACGCACTTCCAGAAAAAACACATCTACTTTTTTCTGTATTCCACGTTTTTCCATCTCTTCCATAAGCATCATTCCGATACCTTTTTTTCTGTAATCAGGATGAACTGCCATATTCGTAATATTCCCCTCACCAAACACCGTCCATAATCCGCAGTATCCGGCAATTGTGCCTTCATCTTCACAGACAAGATATATATTATTTTCATCACTGCATGCATCATGAAATGACTTCTCTGACCACGGCAGTGAAAATATCTTTTTTTCTATCTCTTCGACCTGTGGAATATCTTTTTCTTCCATAGCTCTTATGTTAAGCATTACTTAGGCTCCTTTTTCTGTGCAAATTCACGCTCTGCCTGTGACGGGCGAAGATAATCGGGCTTTACATCATCCGCATCAACAAGTTTATTTTCTGCTGCCATCTGCATTGCCAGCATAGCTACACTTCCGGCACGTTGTGTTGTCATATGTGCCGGTGCATATTCATATTTACATGTTAAATATTTATCAAAATATTCTCTTGCGGCATTTATGCCATCACCGACAAATATTACATCTCTGTTAAGGCCATTTAATTCAGCAGCAAGTTGATCATATGAATCAAGCGACTGTTCCCTGCATCTACAGAGTCTGTTGTTTTCATCGAAGAAAAATATATTGTTGTAGAGATGCTGCCTTCTAGCATCCATGACAGCACATATAAGCTTACCAGTGCCATACATATTCATTGCCATTGCATCAAGTGTCGGAACTGCTGCCATCTTGATACCTGTGGCAAGTGCAATGCCCTTTCCTGTTGCAACGCCTATCCTTAACCCGGTAAAAGAACCCGGGCCTGTTGACACTGCAACCACATCAAATTCATCCGGCTTAACGTCTGTCATATCACATATCTCATCTATCATAGGAAGAAGTGTCTGTGAATGAGTTTTCTTATAGTTGATAGTATACTCTGCCGTAAGTGTATCATCTGTAAGAATTGCAACTGATGCTGTCACGGCAGAACTTTCTATTGCAAGTATCCTCATGTTAATCCTCCTTTTGCTGCTTTTCTATCGTTACTCTTCTGTAGTCAAAACCTTTTGAAAGGTCTTTGCTCATTTCAATTTTTATGGTATTTTCAGGGAATATCTCCGGATATAGATTTCCCCACTCAACAAGACATGTTCCTTCTGAATAAAAATATTCTTCGTAACCGATCTCATCAAGTTCCGAAATATCTGCTATCCTGTATAAATCGAAATGATATAAGGGAATTCTTCCTTCTTTGTACTCCTGAACTATTGTAAATGTAGGGCTGTTAACAGGTTCTGTTATGCCAATCCCTTTTGCAAACCCCTGTGTAAATACTGTCTTCCCAACGCCAAGGTCACCTTCAAGACAGAATATATCTCCTGGTTGTACTTCTTTTCCTATCTTTTCCCCTAATGCAAATGTTTCTTTTGCATCAAATGTTTCTATCACATTTACCATATCTGTCACCGTCCGCACTTGTTTATTACTGATGCATCATTTAACTTAACCTGAAACGGCTTGAGTTTCTCTCTTGCTATTTTTATAAAGTTTTCTGCCTGTTGTCTGTCAAGGCATTCAAGAGGTATTATATTAGCCCTCACTGATGTTATATATAAAATCATGCTCTTTCCTGTGCATTTTATCGTAAATATATCATCCCATAAAAGTTCTTCTGATACTTCGCCCTGACTGAGAGTTATCTTTTCAGGTGTTATGACATATTTTACAGGCTCTGCAAATGCAGGAACTGTTTTTATCTGTTTATTAACTTTTCTCTTCATGCCAATCGGTGTGTACACTGTAAAGAAAAGTCCAAAAAATCCCATCATAAGTGTATATGATATATTCACTCTGTTAATTGAAACTATGCATATCACCAATGCTATTATGCCAAAAAGCAGTGATGCAATACCACTCACGCTGTGATAATTATGGTATATTTTAAAATCCATCAGTTCTTTTGCACCTATTCGTGTTTCAAATTCTACTCTCTGTTCTTGTTCACCCATTTCAATACTCCAGTTTGTATTATTAACTATATTTATCAAACGCCGCCAATGTCTCTTACAGACATTGGCTTTGTTTAGCTGTCCGCACAATTATCTCATAAATCTTGATAATGAACTAAGATTAAGTCCATTGTCTTTTTTCTTATGCTGTCCCTGCTTTCTGTTATCTCTCTTTGAAGCATCATTTTTTCTGTCACCTTTATTCGCTGACATTTTACGGTTAGCAGCCTCTTTTTCGTCGAGAATCATTGATAGTGAAACCCTGTTCTTTGCCGGGTCAGCTTCTATAACACGTACATCTACAACATCTCCGACACTCACAACATCAAGCGGATGCTCAACTCTTCTGTCAACACACATCTGTGAAATATGGACAAGTCCGTCCTGATGTACACCGATATCCACAAAAGCACCAAAATCTATTACATTTCTTACTGTTCCTTTAAGAATCATTCCCGGTTTTAAATCTTTCATATCAAGGACATCTTTTCTGAGTATTGGTTTTGGCATCTCTTCTCTTGGGTCTCTTCCAGGTTTCTCAAGTTCTTTTACTATATCTTCAAGTGTTATCTCGCCAATGCCGACTTTTTCTGCCATTTCGTGGAGATTGCTTATTTTTTTACCAAGTCCTATTAACTCACCTGAACTTATAGAGTTAATATTATATCCTAATATCTCAAGAAGTTTTGCTGCAGCATCATAACTTTCCGGATGTACACTTGTGGCATCAAGCGGATTATCACCTCCGCTTATACGCATGAAACCTGCACACTGTTCAAATGCCTTAGGTCCTAATTTTGCAACTTTTAAAAGCTGTTTTCTGTTAGTAAATCTTCCGTTAGTTTCTCTGTAATCCACAATATTTTTTGCAACAGCTTTTGATATTCCCGAAATATATTCAAGAAGTGATGCAGATGCTGTATTTAAATCAACACCCACTTTATTAACGCTGTCTTCAACCACACCTGTAAGTGTTTCGCTCAGCTTTTTCTGGTTCATATCATGCTGATACTGTCCAACACCGATTGACTTCGGATCTATCTTTACAAGTTCAGCAAGCGGGTCCTGAACTCGTCTTGCTATTGACACTGCACTTCTTTGTGCCACATCAAAATCAGGAAATTCTTCTGTCGCAAGTTTGCTTGCAGAGTACACTGATGCACCTGCTTCATTTGTTATTACATAATCTACATTTTTCAAATCGTACTCTTTAATCATATCTGCTATGATTTTTTCTGACTCTCTTGATGCAGTTCCATTACCGCATGAAATGAGCGTTATATTATACTTATCTATAAGTTTCTTAACTTCCTGCTTTGACTGTTCAACTTTATTGTGTGGCTCTGTAGGATATATAACTTTTGTATCAAGAACCTTTCCTGTAGCATCGACAACTGCAAGTTTGCATCCAGTTCTGAATGCAGGATCCCAGCCAAGTACAACTTTACCGGCAATTGGAGGCTGTAAGAGAAGCTGTTCAAGATTCTTACCAAATACCCTGATAGCTCCGTCCTGTGCCGTATCTGTGAGTGTGCTTCTTATCTCTCTTTCTATGGCAGGTGCAATAAGCCTGTCATATGCATCGCTTACAACCTCTTTGATTAATGGTGTTGTATATTCATTATCTGATGTAAGCGTCTTTGTCTCCAGATACCTTAAAATTCTGTCAACAGGTGCCTCTATTTTTATAGCAAGGAACTTTTCTGCCTCACCTCTGTTTAATGCAAGTATTCTGTGTCCCGGAATTGTTGAAAGTGCTTCACTGTAATCATAATAATTCTCATATACAGACTCTGCATCAGCATCTTTGGCAGCAGAAACTATCTTTCCTTCCTTGAAAGTTATATCTCTTATATATGTTCTGTAATCAGCGATATCTGAAATCTGTTCTGCAATTATATCAAGTGCACCCTGTATCGCTGCCGCTGCATCCTCAACTTCTTTGCCTTCCTCGCTGCTTATATACTTCTGTGCCTCATCTTCAACAGGCTTGTCTGTATTCTGTGCAAGTATGAACTGTGCAAGAGGCTCAAGCCCCTTCTCTTTTGCAATCGTTGCACGAGTTCTTCTTTTCTGCTTGTAGGGTCTGTATAAATCTTCCACAAGCACCATTGTCTGTGCATCTGTAATCTGTGCCTTTAACTCTTCTGTAAGTTTACCCTGTTCTTCTATGCTTGCTATTACCTGTGCTTTTCTATCCTCAAGATTGCGAAGGTATTTGAGTCTGTCATCAAGGTTACGAAGCTGTTCATCATTAAGTGAACCTGTAACTTCCTTACGGTATCTGGCTATGAAAGGAATCGTACATCCTTCATCTATCAACTTTACTGCCGCTTCAACCTGTGACGGCTTAACGCTTAACTCTTCTGCTATTTTCTTTGTGATTTCCATTCTCTGAATATTACTCCTTAAACATTGTCATTTTTATGTTATGTTTTCTTTCTTATTTTACCATTCTAAACGAAGTTTAGCAAGCTGTATTTATTTTTTGTTTTTTTATTATTTTTATTGTATATAGCTTTCCATTAAATATTTTCACAAAAATATCCCGGCAGGAAAACATCTGATAACAAATGCCACCATTGCTTTCCTGCCGGGATAAAATTTAATTTTTCGATTTGTTTTACTGCTCTTCTTCCGGTACAAATACGCTGTAAATTGTCTTGATTGCATCTTCAAAATAGCGATTGCGTACACCAATAATGATATTAAGCTCACTTGAGCCCTGATCAATCATCTTAATGTTAATCTTTGCCTTTGCAAGTGCTGAGAAAATATTAGCAGCAATACCTGAATTATTCTTCATTCCTCGTCCTACAACAGCGATAAGTGCAAGATCTGATTCAAGTTCTATCGAATCAGGATTTACTGCACGATGAAGCTGTGCAAGAACTTTCTGTTCTTTTTCAACAAATTCATCCTGATGAACAAATACTGTCATAGTATCAATTCCTGATGGCATATGTTCAAATGATATGCCATTATCTTCAAATACCTGAAGAACTTTTCTTCCAAATCCGATTTCTGAATTCATCATGTCTTTGTCGATGCTTATTGATACGAATCCCTTCTTACCGGCAATACCTGTAATTACACAATCCGGTCTGTTACATGTTGTCTCAACAATCATTGTACCCGGATCTTGTGGTGCATTTGTATTTCTGATATTAATCGGAATTCCTTCTTTTCTTACCGGGAAAATTGCTGATTCGTGAAGAACAGAAGCACCCATGTAAGACAATTCTCTAAGTTCCCTGTATGTAATAACTTTGATTGGCTTTGGATTTTTTACTATTCTTGGGTCTGCTGCAAGGAAACCCGAAACATCTGTCCAGTTTTCGTACACATCCGCTTTGATAGCTCTTGCAACTATTGAACCTGTCACATCAGAACCACCTCTTGAAAATGTCTTAACTTTTCCGTTTGGCATTGCACCATAAAATCCCGGAATTACAGCATTTTCTGTAGCAGCGAGCTTTTCTGAACATACTTCATTAGTCTTTTCTGAATCGAATTCTCCATTTTCATCAAAACAGATTACATTTGCAGCATCAATAAACTGATATCCAAGATAATTTGCCATTATAATACCATTAAGGTATTCTCCTCTTGAAGCAGCATAATCTTTTCCTGCTTTTGCTTCAAAGTTTTTCTTGATTGTCTCGAACTGTTCTTCTAATGAAAGTTTGAGTCCAAGACCCTTTATAATCTCATTGTAACGCTCTTTGATTGCTTTTAACTGTTTATCGAAATTTTTTCCTTCTTCTGCTTCTGCATAACATTTATAAAGCATATCTGTAACTTTTGTATCCTCAGAAAAACGCTTTCCCGGAGCTGAAGGGACAACATATTTTCTGCTCTCCTCTTCTCTTATTATGTTACCGACTTTTTTAAACTGTTCTGCACTGGCGAGTGAGCTTCCGCCAAATTTTACAACTTTAATCATTGTTATTATTACCTTTCCATCTTCTTTTTATTTTTCTTATGCAACTATTTTTCAAACAATCTGTTTATTATTGTATGACCCTCAGCAATATAATTTCCACTTGCCTCGCCATCTTTTTCATTATATGACCATGTATTATTCTTTTTGTCTGTGCTGTCATATAACATATATGGAACAGGGTCAGAGACATGTGTTCTTATAGCCACCGGTGTAGGATGATCCGGAAGAACTAACATCCTGAAATCTTCTCCTGCCGCTTCCATCTTTTCTACAACACGTTTTATGATTCTCTTATCAAGGTTTTCAATTGCTTTTACTTTGCGTTCATAACTTCCCTGATGACCCATTTCGTCAGGTGCCTCAAGATGAATATATGCAAAATCACATCCTCCGTTTAAAAGCACATCAACTGCCGCGTCAGCCTTGCCCTCATAATTAGTATCAAGACCGCCGTTTGCCCCCTCTACTTCTATAACTTTCATGCCGGCACCGACTGCAATTCCTTTAAGAAGATCTACAGCGGAAATCATCGCACCTTTATGACCTGTCTTTTCTTCAAATGATGTGAGCATCGGTCTTGTGCCCGCACCCCAGAACCAGAGCGAATTAGCAGGATTAAGTCCCCTTTTCATTCTCTCAACATTAATTGGATGATTGCTTAAAATATCATAGCTTTTCTTCATCATCTCTCTTAATTTATCATCTTTTGGAAGATACTGTCCTATTTTCTGTCCAAGTACATCATGCGGAGGAGTAAGGTCTACAACTTCGCCTTTATCCCATATTGTAAGATGTCTGTAACTTGTTCCCACATAAAACTTGTATATATCATTTTCAAGCTCTTTTCTTACTGCCTCAAGAAGAACAGCCGCATCTTCTGTTGAAATTTCGCTTGAGCTGTGGTCAATAATTGTCTTTTCTTCATATGGAAGCTCATCTGTTGAAACTGTAACTATATTACATCTTAACGCAACATCTGTTGTCTTCATGTCAACACCGATGCTTAATGCTTCAAGTGGTGAACGTCCTGTGTAATAATCCCTTGGATTATAGCCAAGAACTGATAAATTAGCTGTATCGCTTCCCGGTGCCATTCCATCAGGTATTGTATGTACCATTCCTATCTCTGACATCTTTGAATACTTATCCATTGTCGGTGTATCCGCATACTCAAGCGGTGTTTTTCCTCCAAGTTCAGGAATATCCTTATCTGCCATTCCATCGCCAAGAATAATTAAATATTTCATTTTTCTTCCTTTCCCGTGCAAGTATATGCACTGACGATAATTTTTATATAAACCATAAATCACAGTTAATCAGGCTGACAATTAAATTGTAGTCTCATCGATTCTTATTCTATGAATCATATCTATCTTTTTTGCTGCTTCAGCAAATGCTCTTTCTGACATAGGCTCTGTAATGAATCCAAACTCTCCGTCTATTCCATCTACAGTAACAGTCTGCACATTTCCAAATGCTGCATTTACTGCTGATAAATCTGAGACATTACCTTTTACTCTGACGAAGAACTTTCTTACTTCATCATCTGCATCACCAAGTTCAAGTTTCTCTACGCTCCATACTGTCATGACATTCTTGCCTTTATGCTTTACACAGTCTACAACGTCAGCTACAACAGCACTTGCCGTAGGAAGTTTTCCTGCTCCGGCACCAAAAAACATTACATTGCCGATAACATTACCATGAATATATATTCCGTTTAACACATCATTTACATTGTATAACGGATGTGTTGAATTAATCATAAATGGTGCTGTTATAGCATATACTTTGTCATTTTCTTTGCAGCTTGTAGCAAGAAGCTTTACTACATAGCCAAGTTTTTCTGCATACTTGAAATCTTTTGTTGTGATTTTTGTAATTCCCTCTGTACGGATTTCTTCAAATTTTACTGTTGAGCCATATGCAAGCGATGTAAGAATTGCAATTTTACGGCAGGCATCAAAACCTTCAACGTCAGCTTCAGGATTTCTCTCGGCATAGCCAAGTTCCTGTGCCTCTTTTAATGTTTCTTCGTATGTACTGCCTTCTTTATCCATCTTTGTAAGGATATAGTTTGTTGTTCCATTAAGAATTCCTGTTATTTTTGTAATCTCATCCGCTGTAAGAGACTGGTTTAATGGTCTTATAATAGGAATACCGCCACCAACTGATGCCTCAAACATAAAGTTAAGATTTCTTTTCTTTGCCATCTCAAGAAGTTCAGGTCCATGTGCAGCAACGAGTGCCTTGTTTGATGTACACACGCTCTTTCCTGCCTCAAGTGCTCTCTTTACAAATGTAAATGCCGGCTCAACACCGCCCATAACTTCAACAACTACTTCTATTTCAGGGTCGTTGATGATAACGTCCACATCATGTACTATTTTTTCCTGAATCGGATCACCCGGGAAATCTCTCAAATCGAGAACACTCTTTACTTCAATTTCTCTTCCTGCTCTTTTTGTAATAGAGTCTTTGTTTGTCTCTAATACTTCAACTACTCCGGAACCAACTGTTCCATAACCTAAAACTGCAATTTTAGCCATCTTAATTTCCTCTTTCTCATTATTTATTTCATCTTGTGCGATTACTCTCTGCTTAAAATTTTCAAATATCTGACACCTGAAAGCTGTTCTATCTGCTCTATCATCTTTGCTGAATCTCCCGTTGTCGGAAGTATGTCAACACTTAACGTCAGCGAGGCAACACCATTTACAGGTATTGTCTGATGTATAGTAAGAAGATTAGCTTTATATTCTGCAATTGTCTTTAATACAACCGACAGAATTCCCGGCTCATCATCCATTGATAATACAAATGTTATTGTCTTGCCTTTTACATTATCTCTAAAAGGAAAAATATCGTCTTTATATTTATAATAAGAACTTCTGCTGATTCCAACCGATTCAGTAGCTTCAGCTATAGACATTCTCTTTGTCTCAATTATTTTGTTGACCTGTGCAACTTTGAGCAGAACTTCCGGCAGTGCCTTCTGTTTGACAACGTAATATTTACTGTCCTCAGTCATATCCTCATACCTTTCTGACATCAGTCATAATTCACAGGATGTCTTCCTACAAAAGACACATGTGTTTTGTTGTTCGTGTGTGAAACACATGTGTTTTTCACAGAAAGAATCTTATCATATTATTTATAACAATGCAACCTTATATGTGATTTTTAGAAAAAAAGACACATAACCTGATTGTACAGTATAGCCGGATACCGCATTCTCAGATTATGTGTCTTTATATTAATTATTATGATTCTCTTCCAAATACACTTGCCAGATATCTCATCTCATTAAGACGGTCATTATTAAGTGACCCTGCTCTCATTCTCCATTTCCAGTTATTTCCAAAGCTTGAAGGCATATTCATTCGTGCTTCATTTCCAAGCTTTAAAATATCCTGAACTGTAAATATTGCAAGACATGCAACACTTGAATATGCTGCACGGAATACGTTATCTACCATCCTTGCCCTGTCTCTTGTATCAAGATAATCAAAAGCATAGCCAAGCTCCCACTCATTGTGTCCGGTAAAATATCCCATAAGTGTTTCATTGTCATGTGTTCCGCCATACACTACGCAGTTATCACTGTAATTATATGGAAGATGCGGATTTTTTCTGTCGCCGCCAAATGCAAACTCAAGGACTTTCATTGAAGGATAATTGTTTTCTCTTAAAATCACATCAACCTCTGGAAGTGATACTCCTAGATCTTCTGCAATAATTTTTTTATCACCGATAGCTTCATTGATAACATCAAGAAGTTTCTGTCCCGGTCCCTGCTCATATGAACCTTGCCTTGCATCAGGCATATCAGCCGGAATTGTATAATATTTTACTATTCCTATAAAATGATCAATTCTTATAACATCATATAATTCAGCAGAATGTGCCATTCTGGCTCTCCACCACCTGAATCCGTTAGCTTCCATCTTATTCCAGTCGTAAAGAGGATTTCCCCATTTCTGTCCAAGTTCAGAAAAAGCATCAGGCGGAACCCCTGCAACTTTAACAGGCGTAAGATTCTCATCCAGCAGAAATTCACCTGCATCCGCCCACACATCTGAACTATCAAGCCCCATATAAATAGGAATATCTCCTATTATATCTACATTATTTTCATTGGCATATTCTTTGAGTTTTTTCCATTGTTTATCAAATTCATACTGGACAAACTTCCAGAATCCGATTTCGTCTGCAAGCAGTTCTTTATACTTCTGCATGCCCTTCTGTGTCCGGAATTTAATATCTTCATCCCAGTCCTGCCATGACTTCTGGTTAAAATGCCATTTGAGAGCCATAAAAAGTGCATAGTCATCAAGCCAGTATGCATTTGTTTTGTTAAAATTGTCAAACTTCTTATATTCCGGAAGCCCGGCAGCAAGTTTTACACGGCTTTCACTGAGTTTCTGTCTATAATTTTTGTATGCTTCATGCAAAACAGTGAACCTGTTATTGTAGACTTTTTCGTAATCCACGTAATCGCCGCTGCCCCAGTCTATATCTTCATAAATATTTCTGTCTAATATTCCGTCATCAGTCAACATCTCAAGATCCACAAAATATGGATTTCCTGCAAAAGCAGAATATGACTGATATGGGCTGTCTCCGTATGTAGTTGGTCCAAGCGGAAGCACCTGCCAGTATCTGTGTCTTGCCTGTGCAACAAAATCCACAAATTCATACGCTGTTTTTCCGAATGTTCCTATACCAAATGGCGACGGGAGGCTGCTTATATGCATAAGTATTCCCGCTGACCTTTCTATTTTACCTGAATTTTCCATGTTAATCACCATCCTGTGATATTAGCTGATTACTTCATATCTTCTGCCATCTGCTTTACAACAGCTTCCTCTTCCTCACTTAAAAGTTCTGTAACATCAAGAAGAATTATAAGATTACCATCAACATGGGCAACACGAGGCATATATTGTGTCTGTGCATTAAGAGCAATCTCCGGCATAGGAACAATATTTTCAGGTTCAATATCGCCTATCTCAACTACCTCATCAACCTCAAGTGCAAGTTTAACATTTTTTGTATCAATAATAATTGTATTTTCGCTCACACCATTATCAACAAGTCCAAATTTCTTTTTGAGACTGTATACAGGTATCACCTCACTCCTTAAATTTACAATGCCTTTAATATACGGCATTGAATTTGGAACCGGAACAACCTGAATCTCTCGTTCTATTGACTGTACAAGATTAATGTCTACACCATACATTTCGTTACCGACTTTAAACACTACAGGTTTAATGTAATCTGACATAAAATACCTCCTTATCATGCTTTTGTATATGCATTATATTTTTAATCTGCTTTTTTACCTGTATTAACCCAATTAAGATATGCATTAATAAAAGGATTAATATTTCCATCAAGAACGCTTTGTGCATTGCCTATATCTTTGTTTGTTCTATGGTCTTTTACCATTGTATATGGCTGCAAAACGTAGCTTCGTATCTGATTACCAAAATTAATATCCTTGACATCACCTCTGATATCTGATGTTTTTTCAGCATTTTCCTGCTGTTTCATAAGATACAGCTTTGCTTTGAGCATCTGCATGGCTTTATCCTTATTCTGGTGCTGTGAACGTTCATTCTGACACTGAACTACTATTCCTGTCGGAATATGTGTAATTCTGATTGCAGATGATGTCTTGTTAATATGCTGTCCACCGGCACCGCTCGAACGATAAGTATCTATTCTTAAATCATCATCATTAATCTCAATATCAACATCTTCATCAATATCAGGCATTACATCACATGATACAAACGATGTCTGTCTTTTTCCTGCCGCATTAAATGGTGAAATTCTTACAAGTCTATGTACACCATGCTCTGATTTTAAATGTCCATAAGCATTATCTCCGGAAACTTCTATTGTAACAGACTTAATTCCGGCTTCCTCACCTTCAAGATAATCAAGAGTCTGTGTTGTATATCCGTTAGCCTCTGCCCATCTTGTATACATTCTGAAAAGCATCTGACACCAGTCGCAGGCCTCTGTTCCGCCTGCTCCTGCATGCAATGTAAGGATAGCATTATCTTTGTCATACTCACCTGAGAGAAGTGTTTCAATCCTTAAATTTTCAAGTTTTTCTTCAAATGAATTAATTTCATTCTCAACTTCCGGAATAAGAGAAGCATCATTTTCTTCATCTGCCATCTCTATGAGTGTTTTGGCATCCTCAAGCCCTTGCTCAAGCTCATTGTATTTTTCAAATGAGCTTTTGAGCGTTTTTAATTCTTTCATGGCATGCTGTGACTTTTCTGTATTATCCCAAAAGCCAGGAGCCTCCATATCAGCTTCTAGTTCTTCTATTCTTTTCTTTTTATTTTCTAAATCCAATGACTTTTTTATCTGTTCCATTGGCTTTTCAAATCCCGAAATCTTATATCTGAACTGGTCTAATTCTACCACAATTACTCCTTTTTCCGATTATACCTGTCTTCCGCAACAGTTTTTATATTTCTTTCCACTTCCACATGGACAAGGATCATTCGGATATATCTTCTTTTCTACTCGTTTTACAGGACCTTTTACAGACGGACCATCATCCTTGTTAGTTCCTGTTACTTTGGCAACCTGTTCACGTTCAACTTTCTGTTCAACCTGAATATGCATAAGAAGTCTTACTGTATCTTCAGTAATTCCCTGTGTCATTGTATCAAACATGTCGTATCCCATCATCTTGTACTGGATTACAGGATCCTTCTGACCATATGCCTGAAGTCCGATACCCTGCTTTAACTGATCCATATCATCAATGTGATCCATCCACTTACGGTCGATAACTTTAAGAAGAACTACACGCTCAATCTCTCTTATCTGTTCTGGTTCTGTAAATAATGCTTCTTTATCTTCATAAAACTTTACTGCCTGCTCTTTCAGACTGTGAAGAAGCTCATTTTTATTCTTTATTGTATCATTGTATTCAACCGGTGCAAGAGGTATCGTTGGAAGAAGAAGTTCGTTGATTTCTTTATAATCCCACTCTTTTGCATCTTTATCATCATTGATACAGCAGTTTACAACACTTTCAACAAAATCTGTAATCATCTTGAGAACTGAATTACGCATGCTCTCACCATTGAGAACTCTGTTTCTTTCTGCATAGATGATTTCACGCTGTTCGTTCATTACCTGGTCATACTCAAGAAGATGGCTTCTTATACCATAGTTATTAGTCTCTATCTTCTTCTGTGCACTCTCAATTGCATTACTTAACATCTTATGCTCAATCTGTTCGTCTTCACCGACACCGAGCTTGTTAAATACATTCATAAGACGTTCCTGTCCAAACAAACGCATAAGATCATCTTCAAGTGAAATATAGAATCTTGATTCACCCGGGTCACCCTGACGTCCGGCACGTCCACGCAGCTGGTTATCGATACGTCGGCTCTCATGTCTTTCTGTACCAATAATCTTTAATCCGCCTGCTGCTCTTGCCTCATCATCAAGTTTAATATCAGTACCACGGCCGGCCATGTTTGTCGCAATTGTAACTGCACCATGCTTACCTGCCTCTGCTACAATCTCAGCTTCCTTTTCATGGAACTTGGCATTAAGTACATTATGAGGTATTCCTTTCTTTCTTAACATCTCACTTACAAGCTCTGATGTCTCGATTGTAATTGTACCTACAAGTACAGGCTGCCCTTTTTCATGTGATTCTATAACAGACTGCACAACTGCATTAAACTTGCCTTTCTTTGTCTTGTATACAGCATCATCATAATCAATTCTCTGAACCGGCTTATTTGTCGGAACTTCAACAACGTCCATGTTATAAATTTCACGGAATTCCTTTTCTTCTGTGAGAGCAGTACCTGTCATACCTGCCTTTTTCTCAAACTTATTAAAGAAATTCTGGAATGTAATAGTTGCAAGTGTCTTACTTTCTCTCTTAACTTTTACATGCTCTTTTGCCTCAATTGCCTGATGAAGACCATCTGAATAACGGCGTCCCGGCATAATACGTCCTGTAAATTCATCTACAATCATTACCTCATCGTCTTTGACAACGTAATCCTTATCTCTGAACATAAGATTATGTGCACGAAGTGCAAGCGTAACATTATGCTGGATTTCAAGATTTTCAGGATCGGCATAATTATCTATATGGAAGAACTGCTCAACTTTATGAATACCCTGTTCTGTAAGATTGACAACTTTATCTTTTTCATTGACGATAAAATCACCATCTTCTTCTATCTCTTCCTGCATGATAGCCTGCATCTTTGTCATCTCGCCCTTATACTCACCTCTTACAAGCTGACGAGCAAGTACATCACACAATTCATAAAGCTTTGTTGACTTGCCGCTCTGTCCTGAAATAATAAGCGGTGTTCTGGCTTCATCGATAAGAACTGAATCGACCTCATCGATAATACAGTATTTAAGCCCTCTAAGAACTATCTGTTCTTTGTAAATAGCCATATTATCACGAAGATAATCAAATCCTAATTCGTTGTTAGTAACATATGTAATATCACATGCATATGCTGCTCTTCTTTCATCATCTTTCATATCATGAAGAACAATACCAACACTGAGGCCAAGGAACTTGTGAATCTGACCCATCCACTCAGCATCACGCTTTGCAAGATAATCATTTACAGTTACAACAAGTACGCCTTCTTCTGTCAAAGCATTAAGATATGCCGGAAGTGTTGATACAAGCGTTTTACCTTCACCTGTACGCATCTCTGCTATACGTCCCTGATGAAGAATAATACCACCGATAATCTGGACTCTGTAATGCTCCATTCCAAGCACTCTCTTACCAGCCTCTCTGACAACAGCATAAGCTTCCGGAAGAATATCATCAAGTGTCTCGCCTTTTGCAAGCCTTTCCTTAAACTCTTTTGTCTTTCCTTTTAACTGCTCATCGCTTAATGCACCCATAGCATCACGGTAGCTTTCTACCTTATCTACAATTGGATATATTCGTTTTAATTCATGTTCGCTGTGTGTACCAAACAGCTTCTGCATTAATCCCATTCCATAATCTCCTTAAAATGCAATATTATTAAACTTAAATTATTCATAATTGTAACACCAAATAATAATATAAGCAAGTAGAACGCCTTATATATGCGACATATCTCAATTATGTTTTTAAAAATTTTGTCGAATTTTTTAGTAAAAGTCCAAAAGCCGGATGTTATATTTTCTGTATAGTACAGCAACATAACATCCGGCCAGCTTAAATCATATTAAATTGTCATGTTAATTAATCAAGTTCAGGCTCTATCAATCCGTATGTATTGCCTTTTCTCTTGTAAACAACGTTGACTTCTTCTGTCTCTGAATTGAAGAATACATAGAAATTATGTCCGAGAAGTTCCATCTGTACGCATGCTTCTTCAGGATCCATCGGCTTGATTCCAAATCTCTTAGTTCTGATAATCTTTACATCATCTTCATCATCGTAATCCTTGTCCACAAATTCCTGTGCAAAAGCTGCCGCATTCTGCTGCTTTGAAACTATCTTGTTCTTATATTTCTTCAGCTGACGCTCAATAACTTCTTCAACGAGGTCAATTGATACATACATATCACTGCTGACCTGCTCGCTACGGATTATATTTCCTTTCACCGGTATAGTAACTTCAATCTTCTGTCTTTCCTTCTCAACGCTAAGTGTTACATTAACTTCTGTTTCAGGAGCAAAGAATCTGTCAAGCTTGCCAAGCTTCTCCTCGACTGCTGATTTCAAACCCTCTGTTACATCGATATTCCTTCCAGTTATAATAAAACGCATGATGTCCAACTCCTTTATTAATAGATTATCAAGATACGACGGCACATTAATCTGTCACCTTATATCCTTATCTTCAATATTATTAGCCGTTCCTCATCTGATGTGATTATTATAACATAATTTCAGATATTAGCAAGTAAATTCTTGCAATTTATACTTTTTTCATTTATTAATTGTTCAACATTCCATTTCAAGCCACTACTAGACAATCATTATTTTTGTCAAGCAAAATACGGGTATTTTTTTGTCCAAAAATACGATTTATGATTTATTAACAAAACATTTATTCTCCTGTTACCAACATAATCCACAATGTGGATTGTGTATATTTTTTGTGGATAATGTGCATAACTTGGTGCATAACTTAAAATTTGGATAAAATGAGGGTTATTCAGTGTGGATAACTTCTGTATATTTTGTAGAATGATGTCAATAGATTTTTATCATTTTTTTAATTTGTATTATTTTTTCGTCATGATGCACAAGATTGATTTTGTCAATATGCTTATGCCTACATTTTTTATAAAATATTTCTGATTGACTTAATATCTGCTTGTAAAAAATAGTTTTGCAGTTTATTCTAATATTCAGAAAATAAATATTTTACGGAGAATGTGGATTATGAAACAGACTGTTGTTATAACAGGGGCATCAAGAGGAATTGGCAGGGCTGTTGCACTTGCTTTTGCTGAAAAAAGTGCTTCTAAAAATAATCATGAAGAATATAATATTTTTGTTAATTGTGCAAAAAACAGTGAATTGCTTGAAAATGTAAAGAAACAAATAAGAAATTTGGGTGTATGCTGCGAAAGCTTCACTGGCGACATAAGTAACTATAACACTGCTATGGAAATGTTTGATGAGGTTCACCGGCATTTTGGTAATGTTGACATTCTTGTTAATAATGCCGGTATTTCTATTATCGGACTGTTTCAGGATATGACAAGAGACGAATGGGACAGAATCATGAATGTAAATGTCGGTTCTGTATATAACTGCTGCCATTTTGCAATCCCGGACATGATTAATGCAAAATCAGGAAGAATCATTAATATTTCTTCTGTATGGGGAAATGCAGGTGCAAGCTGTGAAGCCGCATATTCTGCAACAAAAGGTGCTGTCAATTCTCTCACAAAAGCACTTGCAAAAGAACTTGCCCCAAGCGGAATATGCGTAAATGCAATTGCATGTGGAGCAATAGATACTGATATGAACTCCTTTTTAAGTGACGAGGACAAGCTCAGTCTTTTTGAAGAAATCCCGGCAGGAAGAATGGGAAGACCAGACGAAGCCGGAAAGCTTGCTGTTATGCTTGCTGATGCACCTTCTTATCTTACAGGACAGATAATAACACTTGACGGAGCCTGGATATAACAGGCTCCGTCGTAATTCACACATTATTTTCAGAATTTTCTTCTCTCAATTCCCGCTTTACGATAATATTCGGATTTATCTATATACATATTATGTTCTGATTCTGTCAGTAACTTATCAAGACCCTCATAGAAATTTTCTCTCCACGCAGCACCAACTGCCATAAGTGAATTGCTTTTCTTTGAACATTCTTTTAACTGCTCTGTTTTTTTATATAAATCATCTTCTGTAATTTCAGGACATAATACGAGAAATTCATCTCCTCCTATCCTGAATATTCCATAATCACTAAATATTTTTTTTAAACAATCACTGGCACGAAGAATCAGTTTATCTCCCGCTTCATGTCCTTGTGTGTCATTAACATTTTTAAGTCCTGTAATGTCACAGTAGACTGCACCGATACATTTATTCTTATCAAGACGTTTCACAAACTTTTCAACAAGAAATCTGTTGCCAAGTTTTGTAAGTGCATCTTTATAACTCATATTCTCAAGCTGCATTAAAAGATTTCTTCTCCTGATACATGAAGAAATAAAATATCCTACTATCTGAAGCATATTATGTGCATACTCCATATATTTTTGAGGAGGATTGTCAACACCGTAAAATCCACTTATTTTTCCATCTGTATAAAGAGGCACGGCAACAAGTGCCTTGATATTCTGCCGGCTTAATATATCATACACATCGGCCTCTTCTACCTTTAATTTATCAATATCAGCTATTACAATGTCCTTATCTTTGCCAAACATATCATACCAGCCTCTGCATATATCCGGCACAAGATTCTGAAGACTGTCTTTTTCAGGTTCCACGCCGTCTGCACACCACTCATATGTGTTATTATCAAAGTCTTTCTCGTCTTTCTCAACAATATAAACACGGTCGGCATTTAACGCTTTCCCCATATATTCAAGTATAATATCAATTTCCTCATCAGGTGATGTTGCCTGAAATGCAACACGTATGCCATTATTTACGACAAGTTCAAGATCTCTGTAGTTGTCAACCATTCCTTTCTGCTGCTCCTCGAATGTAACATCAAGTGCAAGCTCAGCACGGCATCTTCTTCCTTCGTCCTCGATAATTGTATCTTTTAAAATAAAATGTTTGTTGAGAATCGGATTAAAATAACGCCATTCCTTAAACTGTCCAACTGATAAATCTTCATTGTTACAGATTTTGCACGGACTTGATGAGTTTTGCAGAATTTCATAACATTTTTTACCGGCAACTTCATCAACACTTTTAAATCCATATATATTTAATGCTTTTTTATTCATGTATATAAGCTCATGTGTATCAATATCAGCTACATACATACATTCATCCATATTTTCAAAAAATTCCCAAATTTTTTTCATACTAACGCACCATCGCCCTATCAATATTTATAACCGCATAACAGTTCTCATCATAAATTTTTATATATGAGTTGATTTTTTTCTTTAAAACATCATCAGAGATTTCAAAATCATATGGAACTACCACATCAAACATCAGCTTTTTCATCATCGGTCCTCTCATAACCCTGAAATCATGCATTGAAAGCCTTGCATCTATTGTACTGATAATCTGATTTGTTATTTTTCTCAATTCGTTAATCTGTTCATCATCAGTTATAACCGGGTCAAGATGTATTGAAATATCGCATCCCAGATTATTTTTCACACGTTTTTCTGCTGTATCTATAATCTCATGTGCATCAAGCATATCCATGTTGTATGGAAGTTCTGCATGAAGTGACGCGAATCTTCTTCCGGGACCATAATCATGAACAATCAGATCATGCACACCTATAACATGTTCATCTTCTTTGACTGTATCTTCAATTTTATGTGCAAGTTTCTCATCTGCCGGCTGCCCAAGAAGCGGCTGCAAAGTATCTCTTGCTGCCTGTACGCCCGCAACAAATACAAATATGGCAACTATTGTTCCCGCAATACCATCTATATTAATTCCTGTAATTTTCCATAATAAAAGTGATAAAAGAACAACAGCTGTTGCAACGCAGTCTGAAAGACTGTCTGTGGACGTTGCAAGCATAGCTGCCGAATCAAGTCTTTTTCCAAGTGAACGGTTAAATAAAAACATCCATGTTTTCATCAGTATCGAACCAACAAGTATTATTACCGATAAGATGCTGAAATACATCTCATCAGGATTAAATATCCGTGCAACAGAACTTCTGAAAAGTTCAACACCCATTACTATAATTGCCGCCGCAACTATAAGACCCGATATGTATTCTATTCTCCCATGTCCAAACGGATGCTCAGTATCTGCGGGCTTTCCTGAAACTTTAAATCCTATAAATGTAACAATTGATGAGCCTGCATCTGACAGATTGTTAAACGCATCTGCTGCCACTGATACTGCACCTGTAATAATTCCTGCCAGAAATTTGAGTAAAAATAAAATTATATTGCACGTAATTCCTACAATTCCTGAAAGCATGCCATATTTTTGCCTTACAACAGGATTGTCGGTGTCATTGCTGTTTTTTATAAATATTTTCAACAACAGTTCTGTCATAGCTCTACCTCAAAGTATTTTTTCATAATATAATATGTAATGTTACATCAATCGTGAAGAAATTAAAAGTATTTTTTGACGTTTTGTGGTGTATGAATTATAATTATGAATAAAAACAAGGAGGCCAAATCCTCTGCTCCTGCATGGGCAGTCGCATTTTGCTTCGCAAAACAAGGAGGCCAAATCCTCTGCTCCTGCATGGGGCAGTCGCATTTTGCTTCGCAAAACAAGGAGGCCAAATCCTCTGCTCCTGCATGGAGCAGTCGCATTTTGCTTCGCAAAACAAGGAGGATTTTATGATTTTTGAAACAGCTTCACCTGAAAGCACCGGCATACCTTCTTATGCTGTTAAAAATTTTCTGACACGGCTTGAGAAGCAGCAGCTTCCTCTTCACAGTGCAATTATTATGCGTCATGGAAAAATATGTGCTGAAACTTATTATGCACCATATAATAAAGATTCTCTTCACCGCATGTTTTCAATTACCAAAAGTTTTGTTTCTATGGCAATAGGATGTCTTGCAGAAGAGGGCAAACTTAAACTTGATGATAAAATTGTTGACTATTTTCCGGAAAAGCAGCCAGAAAGCGGAACTTACAAATACACAGCAATGCTCACTATCCGTGACATGCTGAAGATGAAAACATGTCATACAAAGACTACTTATAAAAATCCAGGTGTTACAGACTGGGTCGGCTCATTTTTTACAACTAAACCAACTCATGTTCCCGGAACTGTTTTTTCATATGATACTTCTTCAACACATGTACTTGGTGCACTTGTCGAGAAATTATCTGGAATGACTATTCTTGATTACCTGAGAAGCAAGGGGCTTGACGAACTTGGCTTTTCTAAAGATGCCCATATTCTTACAGACCCTCAAGGCATTGAGATGGGCGGTTCCGGAATGTGTGCATCTTCAAGGGATATTCTTCTTATGATGATGCTTATAAAAGGTGATGGTGCTTTAAACGGCAGGCAGTATTTTCCAAAAGATTATGTCAAAGCTGCAAAAAGCCTCCAGAGCGATACATATGGAAAACAGGGCACGTTTGAAGAAATGCAGGGTTACGGATACCAGATATGGCTCACCAGAAACGGTGGTTATGTTTTATTTGGAATGGGAGGACAACTCGCATTATATGTTCCTGATAAAGATATTTTTATGATTACAACTGCCGATGCACAGGGGCGTCAGGGCGGTGTACAGCTTATCTATGATGCATTCTGGGATGAGATTTATTCTGCAATTGCCAGTGATTCTCTTCCCGAAAATAAAAAAGCACATGATGAACTTATAAAATACTGCGAAAGCCGCACTGTAATGAATATTACCGGCAGCAGCACAAGCAGCCTTGAGTGTGATATAACAGATAAAATTTATATATGTGACGAAAATGCATGCGGTGTTAAGAGCATACAGTTAAACATAGATAAAACAACTCACACAGGCCATCTTTCTATAAAAAACAACGATGGCATCCAGGTTATTGATTTCGGAATGTGTACAAATGAATATGGCATTTTCCCTGGATATGACCTTGAATATGCTGCATCAGCCGCATGGCGTATGGAAGATTATCTTCTTATAAAAATACAGATTATTGACAGTGCTGTCGGTAATCTTTATATCGGACTGTCTTTTAAGGATTCATACCTAACTGTTATGATGCGTAAAACAGTTGAAGATTTGTTTAACGAATATGATGGTATTTTCAGCGGAAGAACAATGTAAACTGTAAAAACGGGCTGCACACTTTCTAAGTGTGTCAGCCCGTTCATAATACATATTCAAGCATCTGCTTTATTCTTATATCATACGTGTGTAATTCTTTTACCTTTTTATGTCCGTTTTCGGCAATCTGCTTTCTTTCGTCCTCATGCTCAAGATAATAAAGAGCTTTTGCCTGCATATCGGAAAGGCTGTCATAAAATACAATGTCTTTTTCATTCTCAAAAAATGATAAAAATTCCGGCTGGAAATTAGTCAGAAGAAATCCCCCCGCACCAAGCACGTCCCACACACGCAGCGGAATTCCGCTTCTAATATTTCTTATCGTAAAATTCATATTGATTTTACTTGCAGCAAACACTTTCGGCATATCATTAAAATAACTGACCGTTCCACGAATAATTACATTTCTTAGCCTGTCCTTTGCCGGGTCATCTGTATACAGGTCAACCTTTGCAGCCTTTGCAAGCAGATTAAGACACTCTATTCTTTCTGTCTGTGCCATTTTATAGCCCAGGAATGTATTGGTAAATATAAGTTTTATATCGGAAAAGCTGTTTTCATCCTGCCTGAAATCCACACACTCAGAAAGTTCTGCAAGAATATCGGGCGTCAGTATTCTGTCAAAAATGTTATCGCCGAAAATATCAAGCTGTGCCCGAAACGCCGAGTCAAAATATCCTCTTAAATAAGGTGGAAGGCTTTCATAAATATCATCATACGAATTCTTGTCATACAATCCTCCGACAAATGAAATATCGGAGCTGAATTTTTCCTTCTCGTCCGGTTTGGTATTTTCAAGCAGATGCTCAAGTCTTTCCGAATCAACTGCAAGCGGGAGATAATATACGTGATTAAGCTCCATTGCCTTAAATTGCATATAATTAAACTTGTCAAATATAAATATGTAATTGCAAGGATTGTATACAGAATCGTGATACATCGTAAGCATCGGACTGTCTACAGTCCATGAAATATACTTTTTCCCTGCCTTCATGCAGGCACCCGAAACTTCCTGAAAATAATTTACCGAAAATACAATGTCATATCTAGCAAATTTTTCAGCAAGCATATTTTCTATTTCTTCCTGTTTTTCACGCACAAAATCGACAGCATTAAATACGTGCACTTCATGTCCTGCACGTTCTAATGCTGCCTTTATGTCTTCCTGATTAAATACTTTCCATTTGTACAATAAGAATCTCACTTTTTAAAGCTCCGTTTTCTATGGGTGATTTACAATATTTACAGGAGTTTCGCCTGCACATACTTTTTTGAAATTACTCCATATTGTACCATATATTTTGTCAAATGTCTGTACTGTAAGACCACCTATATGAGGAGCTAACACTATTTTTTCTGCAAGTTCGCCGTCATTTTTCATTGCCTTAACTACAATATTGTCTTCTTTTACAGGCTCCGGAGCAAGAACATCAAGTCCTGCCGCCGCAATCTGACCGCTTTTTAAAGCTTCCAGAAGTGCCTCATTTTTTACAACTTCACCTCTCGCTGTATTTATAAGTATTGAACCTTTTTTCATCATTGCAAAACGCTCTTCGTTCATATACTCAAATGTTTCTTTATTTGACGGAATGTGAAGACTTACAATATCACAGTTTTTTAAAATATCATCCGCACTCATGTATGTTACGTTATATTCTTTTTCTTGTGAAGGCGATAACGGATATCTCTTGTTATAGCTTACACGACATCCGAATGCATTCAGAAGCTTTGCTGTCTCAATGCCAATATCGCCCATTCCTATTATTCCCACATGCATACTTCCAAGCTCGGAAATTCCCTCCATGCTCCAAGATGCTTTTGCTTCAATCTGTCTTCCCTCAAGCACGCGGTTATGTCCTGTAACGGCATGTCTTAAAACCATGAGCATAAGCATTACTGCCTGTTCCGCAACAGCGGTCTTGTTGGCACCTCTGTTATTACATACATAAATATGCTTTTCGTCTGCCGCTGCAAGGTTTATTCCCTCGTAACCTACGCCCTCGGAATGAATAATTTTAAGATTCGGCATCGCTTCTATAAGTTCTTTTGGAACAGGCGTAATGGCATCAGCCAGTATCGCATCGGCATCACCACCCATTTCAAGAAGCTTTGCCGTATCTTTTTCATATCCTGCAAAAACATACTCCCAGTCTTTTGAAAGATTACTGAAATCTGTAAATCTCTCCACTCTGTCACGGAGTGTCATAAACATAATTTTCATATTTTTTTAAGTTCACCGCTCTCAATTATTTTTTTGATAATTCCGACCATTTTTTCATTCTGGTCCATTCTGCCAACTGTAATTCTACTATACTCGAAATTACCTCTTATAATCAAGCCATATTTTTTACATTCTTCTGCAAATTCAGCAGCATTGTATCCTGTATTCACATAAAGGAAATTTGTCTCGGAAGGATATACGTAAAATCCCATTTTTGTAAATTCATCAGTAAGATATTTTCTGCCCTCAAGCATTGCTGCTTTTGTCTTTTTGATATATTCTTCATCGTCAAGTGCAGCCATTGCTCCTGCAAGTGCAACCCTGCTTCCTGTAAATACACTTGTGCATTTCTGGAGAATCGCATGCATTTCCTTATTACACATTGCATATCCTAATCTGACGCCTGCAAGACCATATAATTTTGAAAATGTTCTCGCAACAACAACATTTGTATCATCGCTGATTTCAGAAACCATACTCTTTACATCAGGATTGCTTGAAAGCTCGATATAAGCTTCATCAACAACAATGATTATATCTTTCGGAACTTTATGTATAAACTCTTTTAATTCTTCACTGTCAACAACCGTACCTGTAGGATTGTTCGGATTACATATGCAAATCATCTTTGTCTTATCAGTGATTGCGTTATACATTGCTTTTAAATCAAATTTCAAGTCTTCTGTGAGAGGAAGGACTACAGGTGTTCCGTCATTTCGGATTACTGCTCCCGCATATGCACCAAATGTAGGCTCACAGAATATTACTTCATCGCCTTTTTTGATAAATACTTCTCCCAGAAGCGATAAAATTCCACTCGCACCGACTGCAATAACAACATTATCGCCGCTGTCATCAAATCCGTTCATAACACCGATTTTCTTTCTTATCTCAATACAGAATGGGTCAGGATAAATATGTACTCTTCCGACTTCCTTTGCCATTGCCTCAATTGCTTTCGGCGAAGGTCCGAACTGGTTTTCATTAGAAGCAAGTTTTAAAATATCTTCAGGTGCGATTCCATATTTTTTTTCAACACTTTCTGCTGTATCTCCCGGTATGTATGCAGGTATATTCTTAATTCCGTCTTTTACTAAATCTTCTAAGCTCATAATAATCCTCCTTGTTTTATAAGGAAAATACGTCTGCCCTTGCAGGAGCAGAGGATTTACCCTCTTTGTTATAAAAGGCTGCCGCACTTATGTGTGGCAGCCCTCATGTCATGCCTTTAGTTACTATTAATTATTATCTTTTATTCTGCTGCCTTGATGAACTTGAGAAGAATCTGACCGGATGAATCAAATGAGTAACCTGTGTATTTTGGATTTAAGAGGCAGATTGTCTTATTTGTTGCAAGCGGTGCAACATATGCCTTGTCTGTTACAAGAAGCTTTTCTGCATCATGCATTATAGTATTTCTCTTTGTCTCATCAAGTTCTGCTGTCGCATCCTCACAAAGCTTGTCATAATCAGCGTCTTTAATTCCTGCATCATTAAGTCCGGATGTTGATGTCCACATAAGCAGATAATCCATTGCATCATCATAATCGGCTGTCCAGTTATGTCTTGTCATATCAAAGTTTCCTGATTTTCTCTCTGATACACATACCTGTGATTCCATACCGTTAAGTTCAACATTAATGTTAAGTGCTGACTTTAACTGTGCCTGTATTGCCTGTGCAATAAGTTTATCCTGTTCATTATTAGGATAGTTGTATGTAACAGTAGGGAAACCTGCTCCGTTAGGATAACCTGCCTCGGCAAGAAGTGATTTTGCCTTTGCAATGTCCTCTGTTACCATCTCTCCTGATTCATCACTGAATTTCTTACCTGTTCCGAGATTAGAAAGCATGTATTTTGCAATAAACTGTGTTGATGCCTCGTAGTCATCACCGACTGTCTTACATATTTCTGCTCTGCTAAGTGCCATAGATATTGCTCTTCTTACCTTATCGTTGTTAAATGGTGCCTTTGTCACGTTGAAAAGTATAAATCTTGTTGTGATATTAGGCTGTAATACCAAATCGCTCTTGCCCTGGTACTCTGACATTACATAAGCCGGAAGATTTGTTGCAAAATCAACTTCGTTTGTCTTATAAGCTGAAACTGCTGCTGTCGCATCATCTATAAACTTAACTGTAATATCTTCAAGATATACCTTATCAGCATCATAATAGTTAGGATTCTTCTTTAACTTATAATACTGGCCCTGTACATATTCGGTCATGTAAAATGCACCATTTGCAATGTTTGTCTTAGGGTCTGTATACCATGTCTCATTTTCATTTGTTGCAATTCCTGCCTTTGAAGGATAACAGCACTGCATTGCAATGAGCTTTAAGAAATATGAACAAGGTTTTACAAGTTTGAATTCAATTGTGTAATCATCAGGTGCTGTAACACCGACATTATCTACAGATGCAGTTCCTGCATATGCTTCTGTGGCTCCCACAATCGGGCTTAACATATCCGCATATATTGATTTTGATGTTTTTCCATCAAGTGAACGCTTGATTGTGTTTACAAAATCTGCTGATGTTACTGCTGAACCGTCACTCCATTTTGCGTCTTTTCTAAGATGGAATGTCCAAGTAAGTCCATCCGAACTTTCCTCGTATGACTCAGCCATCGCCTTGCTTACCTTACCATCTGAATCATATGTTATAAGCGGTTCGAGACAAAGTCTTGAATACTGGATAAACATACCCAGTGCAACACCCGCAGGGTCTAAGTCACCTTCGGTATTACCTCCCTGAATTGTAATAGATTTTGTTGAAGCTGATGTGCTTCCTGCACCGCCGCAGCCTGTAAACATTGTCATTGTGGTTACGACTGCCAGCACTACTGCTGCCATTTTCTTAAAAAAACCTTTTCTCATATTAATTCCTCCTTTTTTGTTCGGGGTATCTATTAACAGCCTTATGGCGTGTTAATCAATTTGTTTTATGCCGGCACAAGTGTGTGCACAATATTTTGACACTGCAATTATAAATAATCAAAACATGCAACCTTTCTGTCTCCAACATTTACCATGATTGGCGGTCCTGCGAGACATTCTTCTCTGCATCTCGGACACCTTGATGCAAAAGGACAGCCTGTCGGCATATCAAGAGGGCTTGGTATTTCACCCTTTAACATGATTCTCTTACTTTCCCTTGCCAGCTTAGGGTCAGGAATAGGAGCGGCTGACATAAGTGCTTCCGTGTATGGATGAAGCGGGTGATTATACACTTCATCGGCATCTCCGAATTCTACGAGATGTCCCAGATACATAACTCCTATTTTATGGCTTATATGTTTTACCATTCCCAGATCATGGGCGATAAACAAATATGAAATTCCCTGTTCGTCCTGAATCTTTTCAAGAAGATTAATTATCTGTGCCTGAATTGAAACATCCAGTGCTGATATAGGTTCATCGCAGACTATAAAATCAGGATTTAATGCAAGAGTTCTTGCAATTCCAACTCTCTGTCTCTGACCTCCCGAAAACTCATGCGGATATCTTCTGATATGGTCGGGCTTTAATCCAACGAGTTCAAGAAGTTCATAAACCTTTTCTTTTCTCTCAGCCTTTGTATACATGTTATGGATTACCATAGGTTCTTCGATAATGTCACCGATTGTAAATCTCGGATTAAGACTCGCATATGGGTCCTGAAATATCATCTGCATGCTTTTTCTTAAATTGTGCATTTTTTTGTTACTGAATTTCGTTATATTCTGTCCGCGGTAAAATATTTCTCCGCCTGTAGGCTCATATATTTTCATAATTGTTCTGCCGAGTGTTGATTTGCCGCAGCCGCTCTCACCGACAAGACCTACTGTTTCGCCTTCCATAACATCGAGTGAAATTCCGTCAACAGCCTTAACATATTGGCTCATATGGATATAACCTCTTTTTGCGAGGAAATATTTTTCAAGCTCTTTTACACGAATAATCGGTGTATTTTCCTTTACATTTTCTGTCATAAGTCCTGCCTCCGTTTCTTTGTCCCTGATTTAAGCTTTTTGATTTTTAAGTATTATAATCTCTGCCAATCATCCATTCACTGCTGCTGACTGTTCCTGAACAATTTTGTCTGCACTGTCTTTGCAATATTCCCAGCAGCTGCAATACTGGTCTTCTGAAAACTGAGTCCTGCATGGCATATAATCCTTACAGATTTTCATTGCCTTACTGCATCTTGGCATAAACGCACAACCCGAATTAAGCTTTAACAAATCAGGCGGTGTTCCCGGAATCGGGATAAGTGACTGACGTTCACCGTTTGTATGAGTCCCTATACTTCTTAAAAGTCCCATTGTGTATGGGTGCTTAGGATTATAAAAAATCTCATCTGTTGTTCCGTGTTCAACAATCTGTCCGCCGTACATAATGTTAATTTTCTGACAAAGTGTTGCAACTACACCAAGATCATGTGTTATCATAATAATCGCTGTTCCCGTTTCCTCGGCTATCTGTTGTAAAAGTTCCAATATCTGGCTCTGAACTGTAACATCCAGTGCCGTTGTAGGTTCATCTGCAATAATCAGCTTAGGATTGCATGAAAGTGCAATCGCTATGATAATTCGTTGTCTCATACCACCTGAAAACTGGAACGGATACTGGTCGATTCTCTTTTCCGGACTTGGTATTCCGACTTTTTTCATAAGCTCTATAGCTCTTTCTCTCGCTTCCTTTTTACTGCACTTTGTATGTCTTAAAATCTGTTCCTCAATCTGTGTTCCGACTTTCAATATCGGATTTAAGAATGTCATCGGGTCCTGAAAAATCATTCCTATATCATTGCCCCTTATTTCCTGCATTCTTTTTTCATATGCTTTTTTATTGTTTTTGTATTTTTCGCTTATTGGAGAAATCTCCTCGCCATCAAATATAATGCTGCCAGATACAATTCTTCCGTTGTCTGCCAAAAGTCCCATTAAGGAAAGCATTCCGACGCTTTTTCCGGAACCGGATTCACCGACAATTCCTAATATTTCTCCTTTTTCAAGACTGTAATTGACATTTCTTACTGCCTTTACAATTCCCTGTCCTGTTTTAAATTCTGTTGTCAGATTTTTTATTTCCAAGAGTTTCATAGGCGTGCCTCCTTATCTCTTTCCCTTAGGATTTAATGCTGAGTTCAAACCTTCACCGATGAAGTTAAGGCTGAAGATTGTTACACAAATAGCCGCTACAGGAAACAGCATCTGATATGGGAAAATCTCAAGATATGTTCTTGCATCCTGTGCCAGTGTACCGAGACTTGCCATCGGTGCCGAAATACCTACACCTACGAAGCTAAGAAAAGCTTCCATAAATATTGCCTGAGGTATCATAAGTGTTACTGTTACAATAATTGTTCCGAGTGAATTGACAATCAGGTGTTTAAATAAAATCCTTCTGCTATTCGCTCCCAGAACAAATGCGGCAAGTGCAAATTCCTGTTCTTTTAATGTAATAATCTGTGACCTTACCATTCTTGCCATTGAAATCCAGCCTGCCACGCAGACACCAATAATAATGCTTCGCACATTTGAACCGAATATCAGCATTATGAGGATTATGTAGAGAAGTTCAGGTATTGAATAAAGAATATCCGTAAGTCTCATCATCCACATATCAACACGTCCTCCGACGTATCCTGCGATACCGCCGTAAATAACACCGATTATCGTATTAATCACTGCTGTAACAATACCAACCATAAGACTGATTCTTGCACCATAAAGAACTCTTGTAAAAAGGTCTCTTCCGAATCTGTCTGTTCCAAACCAGTGTGCTGCACTGGGACGCTGGTTCATTATTGCTGTATCCATTCCGTCATATGAATATGGGGAAATCATCGGTCCGAATATTGCCATAAGTGCAATTATTAAAAATATTACAAGTGCAATCATTGCTCTTTTATTTTTTACGAACCTCTCACAGACATCTTTAAAAAAGCTCTTGCTTTCAATGGCGATAAATTCATCATTCTTTTCGTCTGGGTCTATCGGTTCAAAATATTCTGATTTATTTAACATGGCACTTACCTCCTACTTTGAAAGTTTTATTCTAGGATCAACAACAGCTGATATAATATCAACCAGAAGATTGCATACAATAATCATCGCACCGATAAAAATTGTCATTCCCATAATAATCGTATAATCTCTGTTTGAAATCGCATTTACAAACTCGCGTCCGATACCTGGAATAGCAAATACATTTTCAATTACAAAACTACCTGTAAGAAGGAATGCTATCATTGGACCTGCGATTGTAATTACAGGTAAAATCGCATTTTTCAAAATATGCTTAAAAGTAATCGTGCTCTTTTTAAGACCTTTCGCCTTTGCCATTACCACATAGTCCTGATTCATTGCTTCGCTGTAGCTTGACTGTACAAGTCTTGAAATCTGTGAAATCGGATATGCCGACATTGCAAGAACAGGAAGTATATAATGTCTCGGTGTTGTAAGTCCCGTTGCCGGAAGCACTTTCAGGTAAACACCAAATACAAGCATTAAAAGAATCGCAAATACAAAGTTTGGAATACTTACACCAAGTGTAGTTCCGGTAAGAAGAATACCTCTCACCCATTCTTTTTTCGTTGCTGCCATCCATATTCCCATTGCAACTCCTACAATAAGTGAAAATACAAATGCACTTAATCCGAGTGAAACCGTATTCGGAAGTCCCTGTGCAATAATTGTATTTACTGAAACACCTGTCTTTTTGTAAGACACTCCCAAATCTCCATGTAAGAGATTCTTCATATACAGTAAATACTGCTGGTCAAGCGGCTTATCCAATCCATATTTTGAATTGAGCTGTGCAAGTGCCGTAGCTGAAATATTGTCTGATGAAAACGGATTGCCGGGCATCAGTCTTGTCAGAAAAAATGTTATTGTAATAAGAACAAACAGGGTAACTATTCCTAACCCCAGTCTTTTTAAAATATACTTCAGCATAATTTTGTCCTCCTTTTTTCTTTTCTGAATTAGTATAAAAAAAGACCCTGTTGTTTTTTCATTCAACAGCGCCTTTGCTATATTCCTCTTTTTCTTTTTTATTCAATTGTAAAATTCCATTTATGTATATAGTTGATACAAGTATAAGTGAACAGAAATCTGAAACACTTGAACTGTATAAAACTCCATTCAGTCCCAAAAATCTTGGAAGAATCAACAATGCCGGAATTAAAAATAATCCGTTCCTGCTGATTGAAATAAATGTTGCAACCTTTGGTTTTCCTATTGCCGAAAAGTACATCGAAGCCAATGTCTGAAATCCCAAGAATAGCATAAACATCTTTGATTTTCTCATTGCCATTGCTCCATATTCGGCAAGCTGGGCATCGCCGCTTGAAAATATTGCAAATAATGTTTTCGGTACAATCATCATCAGAAGCCATACCACCGTGCATATCACAAATGCAATTGCCTGACCAATCAATGCTGCATTTCTTGTCCTTTTGTACTGTTTTGCTCCATAATTGTAACTTATTATTGTAGATATTGCATTGTTCATTCCCAATACAACCATAAGTGCAATGCTCTCAACAGTATTTACTACTGACAGTGCTGAGATTGCTAAATCTCCTCCGCCGGCTCCCATCTCATTATTACCATATATCATAAGTGAATTATTGGTTATGAGATTATTTACAAGACCAAAGCCCTGAAAAACTGCCGGTGCTGCACCAAGACCTGCAATTTCAAGCATTTTTTTAAATCTGACACTTTTTAATCCTGCCCATCTTAGTACACTTTTTTTCCTTGTAAAATACAAGGCACTTACCGTGGCTCCCACAACCTGGCTTAAAGCTGTCGCGGCTGCGGCTCCCTGTAATCCTGCATTGAATACTATGATAAAGAGTGCATCCAGACCAATATTTAGGAGTGCTCCTATCATTGAAACAACCATCGAATACCTGACATTTCCTTCTGCTCTTATTGCTCCTGCAAGTCCGAGATTCATAATCTGGAAAAACTGCCCAATTGCTATAATTCTTAAATAATCAACCGCCGGATTATGAAGTGCTGAACTTTCCCTCGCTCCACATAAAGATATAAGCTGACTGGCGAATATGAAGAAAAATAATGTAACAATAAATGCAAGTATGGCTCCCATTGAAACAATATTCGTAAAAGCTTCGTCTGCTTTGTCTTTTTCTTTTCTTCCAAGTGATAAGGAAATAAGTGCCCCGCCTCCTATAGTAAGAAGAACGGTAATTGCTGAAGTTACATTGTTTAACGGAAACATAAGTCCGATTGCTCCCAATGCATTTCTTCCAACAAACTGACCTACAAATAATCTGTCAACCACATTATATAATGCAGTTGTTATATTGCCGCATATTGCCGGAATCGACATAGAAACAATTAAGGGAAATAATTTTTTTGTACCGAGTGCATTAACCCTTTCACCCGCTTCCATGTCATCACCTCACTTTTTTGTTTTATGCTTTTGTTTTGCATGAGCTTATATTACACACGTGTAATCATTTTGTCAATATGTATTTTTTTACTTCATTCACAACTTTAGTGTTTTTTGATTTTTATTTAACATAATTAGGTTATTTTTCGTTTTTGCCATATTATATTAAGCTATAGATGATTTTAATTGTCTTTAAAACTTTCTTTAACGCGTTAAAATAGTGCCTTGACTTTTATACGCGTATAATTTAAACTCTTTTATATAAAGCAGATGGACGGCTTTTAACAGCTTCTGCTGCTGATATAAAATAATATAAAATAAGAAAGGACTGACTGCTATGAAAGTACAGGTATTAGTAAGTAAACCAAAAAGTTTGGACATAACTCTTAATGAAATGATGGAAAAATGGCATATGCTTGAATTAATTCCCGGTCTTGAATGTTATTTTTATACTTATGACAAATCTCTTACATCTGAAGAAATAAGCAATATTATTGATTCAGATACCGAGGCCGTAATCGGCGTTTATTTAAGGAAAGACCTTATCACTGAGGATTTCTTTATTAAACATCCAAAGCTTAAATATATGGCTGGAATGGCTCACGGATATGAGGAATTTGATGTTGAACTTACGCACAAATACGGTGTTACGATAACCAATACAGCCTATGGTGCTTCTACAATCGCAGAATTTGCATTTGCTCTTCTTCTTGATATATGCCATAAGGTTGAACTTCACAGCAGCTATGTTAAGACACATGACTGGGTAAATGATCCATCTCCGCGTTACATGTTCGGATTGAGTGACCAGATAGAACTTAACGGTATGACTTTCGGCATCATCGGTCTTGGAAAAATAGGTTATCATGCTGCACTTATTGCAAAAGGCTTTGGTATGAATGTTATTTCTTTCAACAGACATTTAAAAACCGGTGCCGAATATGATTTTATAGAGCAGGTAAGTCTTGATGAAGTTTTGTCACGCTCGGATGTAATATCGCTTCACACACCTCTTACCGATGCAACTAAAAACATTATTAATAAAGAAAGCATTGCTAAAATGAAAGACGGCGTTATATTAATAAACACATCCCGTGGTGGTCTTATAAATGAGGATGACCTCGTTAATGCCTTAAATTCAGGCAAAATTTATGCCGCCGGTCTTGATGTCATAAGTGAGGAGCCCCCACGCCATGACCTTGGAATCCTTCACTGTGAAAACGCTACGATAACAGACCATATCGCATACCTGCCAAAGACATCAAGACTACGTTCAGTTTCGGTTGCCATATCTAATTTCAAGGCATATCTCGACGGCTGTCCTACAAGTGTAATCAATAAATAGTACAATATTCTCATTTTACAATGCATCATTGACACCATATATCAGCAGTGGTATACTAATACTAAATTAGTATAAGAATTGGAGAGTATCATGTCAAAAGGTGAAGAAACAAAAAACAGAATTCTTTTTGTGGCAAGAGATTTATTTTATGAATATGGATTCCATAAAACAACTGCCCGCATGATTTCTGAAAAAGCCAATACTAATCTTGGACTTTTGAATTATTACTTTAAAAATAAAAACGAGATGGGACTTATAATATACAGCAGTATCCGTGACAGGTTTGATGAACTTATCGCAGAATATTTTCCTGATATGGACGAGCTTACGCTGTTCCTGTTCTCTAGTACACTTGAACTTTATCTTTGTATTACAAATGAAAAATATGGCAATTTTTTTCATGAATTTATCGGTGGTGAACCAAAAAACAGACGTTTTATCCAGGAACATATCTCCGATGTATTCTGCCGCTATTCTTCAGAATATGCACAGACACCGGAATATACAATGCTTGCAACAATAAGTATATCGGCCATCAAACCTGCCGTTGTAGATTACGTTCTCAATCACAAAGGTGAGATTAAGACAGATACCTATTTAAGATATTATCTTGAACAGCAGCTTCACTTCCTTGGTCATAACAAAAGTGAAGCTGACTCATATATTGAAAAAGTTCATAAGTTTTATATAAGTGTTGCACCACGTTTTACACCGGTTATGACACCACTTGTTTAAAAACAAAAATGAAAGGACCTTTACACAGATGTTCATGTTACTTAAAAAGTTATCCACATCACGCATTATTGCTCTTGGATTTGCTCTTGCAATACTTACAGGCTCAATACTTCTTATGCTGCCATGCAGTGTACGACCGGGCGTGCATCTTGAATATATAGACTCGCTTTACACATCAACAAGTGCTGTCTGCGTAACCGGACTTGTAAGTGTTGATGCCAAAGATACATTTACTCCTCTTGGACAGTTTTTCCTTGCTATGCTCATTCAGATTGGCGGTCTTGGTGTTACTGCCATCGGTGCCGGAATTATCATTGCCATGGGAAAAAAAGTCAATATGAAAGGACGAAGCCTTATCCGTGATGCTCTTAATGTTGATTCCGGAAAAGGCATGATTATATTTATCCGCGATATTTTTATGACAACAGTTTTTTTTGAGCTGGTTGGTGCCATGTTAAGTTATATTGTATTTTCTAAGGATTATCCGCCCGTTGAGGCTCTCGGAATAAGCCTGTTCCACTCAATTGCAGCATTTAACAATTCCGGATTTGATATTCTTGGCAATTACCGGAGTCTTACAGGATATTATGATAATTTTACACTTAATATTATAACTTGTGTGCTCATATTCTTTGGGGGTATCGGTTTTCTTGTAATCCGTGAATTAAGAATTAAACATTTTCACTGGAAAAAGCTCTCTATGCATTCGCGTGTTGTAATTTCAATGAGTCTGTTCCTTATTGTTTCAGGTACACTTCTCATTAAGGCAACTGAAAATATTTCATGGCTTGGTGCTTTTTTCCTTAGTTTTTCAACAAGAACAGCCGGTTTTTCAACATATCCACTCGGTAACTTTTCATCAGCCGGACTTCTCGTTGTGATTATACTTATGTTTATAGGTGCATCTCCAGGTTCAACCGGCGGCGGTATAAAGACGAGCACATTTTTTGTTTTATTGCAGGGAATCAAATCTGCAGCTACAAACAAATCTGAAAAGGCTTTTCACTATGCTGTTCCAAAAAATGCTTTCAGCAAAGCTGCAATTATAACAGCTATCGGAGCTGCCATAGTTCTTACCGGAACTTATATTATGCTTGTTTTACAACCCGAGCTTTCTTTTATAGATGTATTTTTTGAAGTAACAAGTGCATTCAGCACATCAGGATTATCAACAGGAATAACTCAGCAGTTAGGAATGGGGGCAAAGCTTCTTTCAATTATAATAATGTATGCCGGTCGCCTAGGTCCGCTAACGATTGTAACAGTATGGTATTTCAGCAAAGGTGAGCGTGTTTCTTACCCGGAAGGAAATATATCTGTCGGCTGAAACTGACACATCTTTGGCAGTCCATAACATGCGAATACGGCTCACAGCCTACATAAACTTAGATACAAGGAGATTTATAATTTTATGTTTAAGAAATCAAAAAGTAATACAACTTCATACGGAATTGTCGGAATCGGTAGATTTGGATATGCTCTTGCTATTGAGCTTGCAAAAGAAGGCAATGATATTCTCATAATTGACTGCGATGAAGAAAAAGTTGCAGAGCTTCGTGAATATACTGAAAATGCATTTGTCGTTAAAAATATAGATAAAAAATCACTTCAATCCACTGGTATACAGAATTGTGATGTTGCTGTCGTGTGTATCGGCGAACAGCTCGACACTTCAATACTTACAACTCTTAATCTTGTATCAATGGGAATTCCACATGTAATTTCAAAAGCCAAAAGTGCTGAGCATGGTGAGATTCTTGAAAAACTCGGTGCTGAAGTTGTATATCCGGAACGCGATATGGCTATAAGACTTGCCAACCGTCTCATTACTTCAAGTGTAATCGATTTTGTACAGCTTAGTGAACAGATTAATGTTTCAAAGATGAAAATTCCTGCCAATGCTATCGGAAAAAGTGTAATTGATCTCAATCTGCGTTCACGTTTTAACCTGAATATTATTGCAATTGAAAAAAGCGGTGTTGTTTCCAACACCGTTGACCCTCATTATACTTTCCAGAAAGATGACGTATTATATATATGTGGCGGACGTGACAGTCTCACTCAGTTTTCTGACTGGCTTTACAAATAATATTATTTTCAATCTTTTGTGCTGTTTTGCAAAAGCTTTCGAGTTCTTCTTCACTTATATTTTCGCAGAATACTTCGTCAGCCATAGCAAATATATCTATTACATCTTCGGCTTTTTTCCTACCGTTATCTGTAAGTGATATAATAAATGAACGTCTGCACTCTGGATTGCTTTCACGAACAATCAGGCCGGCAGAAACAAGCCGGTCAATTGTTCTTGACATTGTTGTCACATCAAGGAAACATGCATCTGCAAGTTCCCTTTGACTCATCGGTCCCGACAGATATAACTCCCTTAAAATTCTCGGCTGTCCCTGACCGACTGTAAGACCTATTTCTATAAAATACGGTCTTAAAAAATTTCTTCTTGAAAGCTCTATTTTAAATAATATATTTTTGATATCTTCATGTTTCATAAAGTAAAAACCTCTTTTTATATTTAATATCTTGCATCTTCAATACCCAATTGTCTATATCCACATTATTATATAACTTATTTTATTCAAGTTCAAACTGCCCTGTATACAATCTGTAATATCTTCCTTTTTGCTCCAACAGTTCATCATGGCTTCCACGCTCAATAATTTCACCTTTTTCAAGCACCATAATTGCCTTGGAATTTCTTACTGTAGAAAGCCTGTGTGCTATTACAAAGACTGTCCTGCCCTCCATAATGGCATCCATGCCTTTTTCGATAAGTCTCTCTGTTCTCGTATCAATTGAACTTGTTGCCTCATCAAGAATAAGTACAGGCGGCTTTGACACAGCGGCTCTTGCAATCGCAAGGAGCTGTCTCTGTCCCTGTGAAAGATTGCTTCCATCTGAATAAAGCATTGTATCGTATCCATCAGGAAGCCTATTAATAAATGAATCTGCATTGGCAATTATTGCTGCCTGTCTTACTTCTTCATCTGTCGCAAAAAGATTTCCATATCTTATATTATCAGCAATTGTGCCTGTAAAAAGATGTGTATCCTGTATTACCATTGAAAGTGAATGACGTAAATCATCTTTTTTTATCCGCCTTATATCTATTCCGTCATAATAAATTGTTCCTGATGATATTTCATAAAATCTGTTAATAAGATTGACAATCGTAGTCTTTCCTGCACCTGTCGAGCCGACAAAAGCAATCTTCTGCCCCGGCTTTGCATAAAGCGATATTTTATTAAGTATCGTTTTTTCGGGTGTATATCCAAATACAACATTATCAAAACGTACATCACCCTTTAATTCGACATATTTATATGTGTCATTTTCAGGCACTTTCCATGCAAATATTCCTGTTTTTTCTTCACATTCACTAAGTGAATTATCCTCATTACGTCTGACATTACACAATGTGATATTTCCCTCATCAATCTCAGGTTCTTCATCCATCATGTCAAATATACGCTCAGCACCTGACAATGCCGACAACAGAAAATTTATCTGCTGTGTAAACTGGTTAAGCGGCATGGCAGACTGTCTTACATATACAAGATATGCAGAAAGACTTCCAAGATCCATAATTCCTTTTATTGTAAATATTCCTCCGACGCACGCTGATACTGCATAATTAAGATATGAAAGACTGACTATAACAGGTATCATAAAACCTGCATATGTCAATGCACTTGTTGATTCTTTCCTGAAATTTTCATTTAATCTGCAAAATTCCTCAAAATCCTTTTCTTCATGGTTAAATACTTTTTCCACTTTCTGTCCGGCAGTCATTTCCTGAACAAAACCATTTATTTTACCAAGTTCTTCCTGCTGTCTGTTAAAATATTTTTTACTGTGCTTTCCGTTATATTTTATAAAGATAAACATAATGATTAGAAATATAACTACTATCATTGAAAGTCTTATACTTAAAACCATCATCATGGTAATTGTTCCAAAAAGCATCATGAAACTCTGGATAATCATTGCAAAACTATTATTCATAGCCTCCTGTACTGTATCCACATCATTGGTGAAACGGCTCATAAGTTCACCATGTGTATGTGCGTCAAAATATTTCAAAGGAAGCTTTTGTGTATGATTAAATAAATCCTTTCTAATTTCCTGAATTACTTTCTGAGATGTCTTTACCATAAGCCTGTTATAAAAAAGCGTCGCCATTGCACCACAAAGATACATGATACCCATTCCTGCCACAGCTTTAAAAAGCCCCTGCATATCTCCCGGAGTAATGAATTTATTGACAACTGGTTTTATAAGATATGTACCCATTATATTAGCACCTGCACTTATAAACACAAGGACCGCTACGGATAGAAATGCCCATTTGTGCATTCCAAGATATGCAAAAAGATGTTTTAACGTTTTCTTTGTATCTTTTGGTCTTTTATATCCTACATATTTTGCCATTATAAATCAGCTCCTTCCTTCTGGGATTCATATATTTCCTGATAAATCGTATTTTCTGCAAGCAGGCTTTCATGTGTTCCGATTCCGTTTACCCTGCCTTTATCAAGAATAATAATCTGGTCTGCATGACGTACTGATGAAATTCGCTGTGCAATTATAATCTTTGTCATGTCAGGAAGTTCCTTAGCAAGTCCTTCCCTGATTTTTGCTTCTGTCGCAGTATCAACCGCACTCGTTGAATCATCAAGAATAAGCACCTTAGGTTTTTTAAGTATTGCTCTTGCAATACAAAGTCTCTGTTTCTGTCCACCTGAAACATTAACACCACCCTGTTCAATCTTTGTCATGTATCCATCAGGCAGTCTGTCAAGGAATTCATCTACACACGCAATGTGGCACGCTTTGTCAATTTCTTCCATAGAAGCATTATCATCACCCCATTTTAAATTTGAAAGCACTGTTCCTGAAAACAGAGTATTTTTCTGAAGAACAACTGAAACTGCATCACGCAAATGCTTCATAGGATATTTTCTGACATCAACACCATCTATTTTTACAGTTCCTTGTGTTGCATCATAAAGTCTGGGGATAAGCTGTACAAGCGTTGTCTTCGCAGAACCTGTCTGACCTATAATTCCGACTGTCTGCCCCGGCTCTATTTTAAAAGAAACATCAGAAAGTACATACTCTTTTGCTTCTTTTTTATATTTAAACCATACATTTTCAAATTCGATTCCACCTTTTTCAACACTTATATCCTCGGCAGACTCATCAGTCATATCAATTTTTTCATCTATTACCTCAACGATTCTTGCACCAGACGCAAGGGAACGTGTCATCATAAGAAATACATTAGACATCATCATAAGTGAATTGAGTATAAGCAGTACATAACTTAAAAACCCTGTAAGTTCACCGATTTTTAACTGTCCCATGTTTACAAGATGGCCTCCGAATAAGAGAAGTGCCAGAATTGTACCATACATTACAAATTGAAATGATGGCATATTTAGTACTGAAATTCCAAATGCTTTTTCGGATTCATTTTTAAGATTAAGATTCGCCTCTTCAAATTTAGCTGTCTCATAATCTCCACGGACGTATGATTTAACTACTCTTACTGCTGTAAGATTTTCCTGAATCGTTCTGTTAAGCAAATCTATCGCCGACTGCATCTTTGAATATAGCGGACGGACATTCAATATTATTGCAGCAAGCAGAATTGCAAGAACCGGCAGTGCGACAAAAAATACAAGTGCCAGCTTTGAATTAATGCTGAATGCAATTCCTGTGGCAAATATAAGCATAACAGGGCTTCGTCCAAATGGTCTCATACCTGTTGACACTGAATTCTGAATATTTGTAACATCACTTGTAAGCCTTGTAACAAGTGATGATACCCTGAAATGGTCTATATTTGTAAATGAATATGACTGTAATTTCTCATATTCAGCCTTTCTTAAATTAGCACCAAGTCCCTGACCCGCAAGTGCAGAAAATCTTGAGCTCCCTATTCCAAAAAATAAAGCCGCAGCAGCACAGCAGACCATCTGTATACCTTTCTTATAGATATACATCTCGTCTGCATTAGCCACTCCGGTGTCTATTAAATCTGCCATTATAAGCGGAACCATAAGTTCAAGTACCACTTCAACAGCAATACAAAACAATGCCAGATAAGCATATTTTTTATATTGTTTCATGTAAGAAAAAATTCTTCTTAACATTAGTTGCACCTCCAATTGTTGTATATGCAACTATTGTATTGTCAATATTTTTAGATGTCAAGCTTCTTTTTTTATATTTTTTAAATCAGACCAGTCACCTTTCTTCCCTGTAATAATTTTCACCAAGTGATTCAGGAATATGATCTTTTCCTGTTTTTCTTATGCTTGTAATTATAATAACTATGCTTGTTACAATATATGGACACATATCATATATAAATGGATTAAGCCCCGGAATTGCAATATAAAGCCTCATTATCATAAGTGCACCGAATATTATGCTGCAAAAAATTGATTTTAACGGATTCCATGCTGAAAAAATCACAAGAGCAACGGCACCAGCCAGCGAGGCAACGGCACCAATATACATTGTGCCTTCCACACCAAGATTAATATTTCCCGATTTTTCTGTAATTATTTCGCCAACTGTTGCAAGAACAAGCGGTGCACCGGCAAGAACTGCCGCAATAAGAAAATTAATAATCATATCTGCCTCCTTTATCATTTATCGCGGATGATTTCCTTCCTGACATAAATGAAAATGAAACTTTGTATTTTATGAAAAATTCACAGCCTAACATAAACAAAAGTATTATACCTATCATTATATTGGCAAATGATGACGGAATAAGATATACCGTCTGAAGATTTCCGGCACCACGGTTAAGAATTGCTATAAACGCCGACATTATAAGAATTCTTACCGGTTTCATATCTGCCATCCATGCAACCATAATTGCTGTAAATCCGACTCCTCCGGCTGTTGATTCTGATAATGTTCCGTCTGCTCCTGCAACCTGAAGAAATCCTGCAAGTCCACATAACGCTGCCGACAAAAACATCGTCCGTATCATGACTTTTGATGCGTTAATGCCTGCATATCGTGCTGTCTCCATTGAATCGCCTATAACTTTAATCTCATATCCATGCTTTGTTTTCTGTATATAAAAATAATAGAGAGCAAGCATGACAAGTGCAATTATCCAGCCAATATGTACTCCAAACACTCTTGGAAGCCTGCTATAAAAGTCAAGCATTCTTACCTTTAGAAAATTATTTGCAGCATCCTGCCAGCTCCTTGTATTCTGAAGCATGACTATCAGCTGTGTTGCAATATAATTAAACATAAGTGTAAGCAGTGTCTCATTTGTCTTAAATTTTGCCTTAAATACTGCGGGTATCATGCCATACAGTCCTGCCATAATAATTGAAGCTGCTGCCATAAGCGATAATAAAACCCACTGTGGAATTGACCTGCCAAAAATAAATGACACAGCTGTAGCAGCTATGCCACCTATAAGTATCTGTCCCTCTCCACCTATATTCCAGAATTTCATTCTAAATGCAAGTGACAGACCTGTCGCTGTTATAACTAGCGGAATAGTTCCCTTTACTGTTTCTCTTATAAGAAATTCTTTTCCAAATGCACCTTTTAACATTACAGCAAATACATTAAACGGATTAAAATGCATGCATAAAAGCAGAATACTTACCACAATAAAAGAAAACACAAATGCAATCACACGTATAATCAATGAATGAGCATCCGATATATATGGTCTTTTTATTATTCTTGCAAATCGTTGTTTTTCTTTTTTATTTTCCATTTTATATCACCTGCCCTTTCGTATCTGTCATTAGTGAACCCAGATAATCTTTTGTAACTGTTCTTGCATCAGTAATTCCTGCTATCCTATGGTCTGCCATAACCATGATTCTGTCTGATAATGCCATTAAAACATCCAGGTCTTCTCCTACAAATATTATTGCTGTTCCTCTTTTTCTTTCTTCATCAAGAAGGTTGTAAATCATATATGATGAATTAATATCAAGACCACGCACCGGATATGAAACTATAAGCACATCTCGCCCTGCCTCAATTTCTCTTCCAAGAAGCACCTTCTGGACATTGCCCCCGGATAACATTCTTACCGGCGTATGAATACCGGGAGTTGCAATATCAAGCTTTTTAATAAGATATTTTGCTATATCAGCAGCTTTTTTCCTATGCAAAAATGCACCGGCTTCATCTTTATATGATTTTAACACCATATTATCTACCATATCCGATGAAGCGATAAGTCCCATTCCAAGCCTGTCTTCCGGAACAAATCCAAATCCTGTTTTATTTTTTCTTCGCCATTCCGGTTTTTTATTGGTTATATCAAAATTTCCTTCTTCGGCATAATATTTTATTTTTCCTGATGTAACTTCACGTATGCCGTCTATACACTCACAAAGTTCTTTCTGTCCGCTTCCTGATATTCCCGCAATTCCAAGTATTTCTCCTGATTTTAAATCAAATGAAACATCTGAAAGACCAACCGTTTTATCATCAGAAAGACAGCTTATGTTGTGCACTGAAAGAACTGTTTTTTTCTTTTCGTAAGATGTACGTGCAATCTGCAATGTGACTGTTTTTCCTACCATTTTACAGGCAAGCTCATTTTCGTCTGTTTCACTTGTCTTTAATGTATCTATGTAACGTCCTTTACGCATAATGTATACATTATCAGAAATATCAAGAACTTCCTGCAATTTATGTGTAATGATTATTATTGATTTGCCGTCTTTTTTCATTGAGCGGATTACATTAAAAAGACTGCTGCTCTCTTGTGGTGTAAGAACTGCCGTTGGCTCATCAAGTATTAGAATCTTAGCACCTTTTATTATTGCTTTTATTATTTCTACTGTCTGTTTTTCGGAAACTGACATATCGCATATTTTTTTGTCTGGATTTACCGTAAATCCATACTTTTTTGCCACATCAGTTATTCTCTTACGGATATCTGCTTTATTTTTATATTCTTTATCCGAAAGGGCAATCTCAATATTTTCTACTGCATCCATAGAAGAAACTAACTTAAAATGCTGATGCACAACTCCAATTCCAAGCCTGTCTGCATCTTTTGGTGAACGTATTTCAACTCTTTTATTTTCATAATAAATTGAACCGCTGTCAGGATAATATATTCCGCCAATCATATTTATAAGCGTTGTCTTTCCAGAACCGTTTTCACCCAGAACCGCCATTATTTCACCTCTGTGAAGTGTAAGATTTATTTTGTCATTAACCATTACGGCTCCAAATGATTTGCATAAATTTTTTGTCTCTAATACAACTTCCATAGCCATTCTGCCTTTCTTTGCAAAGTAATAATTTTATTTTTTAATATCTATCCCCTGCAAAACCTCTCCAAATGTAGGTGATGATTTGGGTTCTATATAGACTTCTCCTGCTTTTACAAGCTCTTTTCCACTTTGATTATAAAGTGGACCACAAAATACATGTTTAGTACCGTTTTCAAAGCCTGCTGCCGCATCCGCCACTGCATTTTTTACTTTTTCTGCCGTATCAGAATCAAGCAGCGAATAATTTATATCTGCAAGATAAATCATTCCATTTTCAAGCGTTCCTGTATAGTCAGCAGGAATCTTTGACGGCGTTCCGTCAAGTATATTCCGGACCGCCATTATCAGATAAGATGATGTATCCCATCTTACAGAAGTAAGAACAGCATTCGGTGCTGCACTGCTCATATCACTGTTGTATGGTATGAAAAATGCACCATTTTCCTGACATGTAACGGCACCAGCCGTTGAATCTGCATGGTGGCTTATAACATCACATCCTGAATCTATAAGCGATTTTGTTGCCTGACCTTCAAGTGCAGGGGCATACCATTTATTAAGATATGTCGCACTTACTTCAATATCCGGATTAACACTTTTTGCTCCGAGATAATATGCATCAAGTCCATTATTTACTTCTGTGTAATCCATTGCACAGACATATCCGATTTTGTTTGTTTTTGTAGTAAGACCTGCAACTACTCCTGACAGATAACGCACCTGTGCAATGTCGCCAAAATAATTGTGAACATTTGAAAGTCCGCTTGATGCAGCTTTAACGCCGCTGAAATGACAGAAAACTACATTCGGATACTCGAAAGCAACCTCTAACAGGTAATCTTCATGTCCATGCGACGTTGAAAATATAATCTGACATCCATCCTCAGCAAGCTCACGAAATGCAGTTGCAGCCTCCGCTGTATCAGGTACATTATATTTATTTATAATCTGCGATTTGTCTATCCCTAATGCTGCTGCCATTTTCCATGTTGAACTATCATGCGTATATGTGTATCCCTGGTCACTTGGGTCGGAATAATGTACAAAACCAATTTTTAAATCTTCTTTATTTACTTTTACACCCTCTGTCACCCCCGATGCCTTGCTGCCTGAACATCCGGTCAGGATAAATGCAAATATAAGCATGATAAATATTAAAATATTAATTTTTTTCATATTCTCTCCATTTCTGCCAGGGATTCTGGCTAATTTGTCCTCCTATATGACAAAAAAAGCCTGCATATATTTATGCAGACTCCTTTGTCTTAATATTTATAAACTTTTTATTTTGTCTGGTCCTTCCAGTCTTCAAGAAGTTCTGCTGAATCAACAACAAGTCCAAGATGAAGCGATATGATTCTTAAAGCTGCTTCTTCAAGATGTTCACTACCTCTTGTAAGATCTCTTGGAACTACTATTCTGAAATCTCTGTTTGCACCATCAAATGCCGTATTTAATACACAGCAGTCTGTCATACAACCTGTGAGGACAATTCTTTTTATTCCCATATTTCTTAAAAGCATTTCAAGATCAGTAGGATAAAATGCACTCAGTCTCTTTTTTGTACTTACAATCAAATCTTCGTCATGTACATCTATAGAGAATTTATTCCACTTTGTACCCTCAATTGCATGCTCTGCTATATTAGGAATTTCACCGACTGTAATAGGAAATACAAGTCTCCATGCTGATGGATTAAGTTTTTCATCAACTCCGCCTTTTCTTAATACTGAACGCACATGAATTATAGGAATGTTAAGTGCTCTTGCCTCTTCCATGAATTTGTTAAGCGGTTCTATAATCTGTCTTCCTCTTGGAGAAGGGCATGGACAATCAGGGTCTGTTGAAAGATGACCTTCATGCATATCTATTGTTATAACTGCTGTTCCCTCCTTTTCAAGAAATATATCATGAATATTTTCAGGAACATCTTTTCTTACATTATCAAAATAAGCTTTCATAATTGTTAATCTCCTTTATTTTCTATATTTATGCAGTAACTTTTTTATTACTTCATTATTGTTCAGACTTCTCAAAAAGTGGACGAAGAAGTGTATTATTTAAAAGATTTAATATTATAAGTAAAATAATACCGACAAGCATTGGCTGTGTTACAATACTCTGAACTGCCGATGGAAGCATTGCTGTAAAATCTGCAGGAAGGAACATACATCCAATTGCAATTATATAAGGAACTGCTGCTGTAATTACGTTCATATCATCCCACTCAACATCTTTAAGATGCTGTACTCCACTGAATGCAATCATACCGAAAAGAATTACTGTTGCACCATTTAACACAGGTGATGGTATTACAGCGATAAGCATACCAAGCTTAGGGAAGAAACCAAGTAAAATTGCTATTATACCCATAACAAGTGTTGCAAAACGGCTGCCCACGCCTGTTGCTCTTATAATACCTACATTTTCAGGATATGTTGTTGTCGGACATCCACCGACAAGTGTACCGACAATATTGCCGACTGCAAGTCCGAATATACCACCGTTTGCCCTGTGTTCATCAACCTGCTGTCCATCCCAGCCTGCGATGAGGCTGTACATTCCAAGTGCCTCTGATACTGAATGAAGATATGCAAGAAGCATAAGTATTACAACACCGACATTCACACCAAAACCATATGGCATAATCTTTGGAAGTCCTACAAGTTTTGCCTGTGCAACTGAACTGAAATCAATGTGTCCGAATATTGCATAAAAGATTGTTCCTACTATGATTGCCCATAAAAGAGCACCTCTCTTCATAAGACCTTTCTTTCCAAAAAGCATAAATCCTGCTGCAACTACAATTGTTATAACTGCTGAAAGAAGATTTACCCAAGGATAATAAGCAGTTCCTACTGTTCCGAAACATCCCGGTATTGCAATCTCTGCAAGCTGTGTACCAATAATTAACATTAATGTACCAAATACAAGTGGTGATGTAAGTATTTTTGTAAGTTTACCAATTACACCAATATTACCAATAGGTATTGATAATACTGCAACTACTATGCCTGCAATTAACATTGAACCATAAGCTGTTCCAAGTCCATATGCAGCACCTGTTGTAAGTATTGCTGACATAAATACCGCCGTTGGTCCATGAACTGCCGGAAGTTTTAATATAAATATTGACTGAAGTATTGTCACAAGACCTGCTGTTATGAAACATGACTGAACCATATATCCAATATCAGCAGATGTAAGTCCGCACGCAGCACCGATAATTCCCGGAACTGCAAGTAAAAATGTTATACCCATAAGATGCTGTACTGCGAATAATAAAAGTTCGCCAACCGACATCTTCTGGTTAATGCCTACCGTCAATGGTGATTTTTCATTTTCCATTTTAATTCATCTCCTCAATTAATCTGAATCCGTTAAATCATCAAGTTCTTGCCGGCTTGAATACTTTTTATGATAAAACGAATCTCTCTGGCTATCGCTGCAGTCGCCAAATTTCCGTGCAATTACGGACTTTGGCTCGTTGCCTGCGTAAAAAAAGAGACAACGTGTCCTTTATAGGGACTCCGTTGTCTCTTGATGTCTGAATAATACTATTTTATATAGTAATTTTCAATGTGCATACTGCATATATTTTGCCTCTTTTAATGCACAATATGCACATCTGCCATTATCTTCTTTATCATTTGTGTTTTTATGACTCTATTTTTTTAGAAATAAATCATATATCTTTACTGCATTATAAAGCTGATTGGTAACTTCAGCATTCTTTATAGAGCAGCCAAGCAGCTCTTCAATTTTTTCAACTCTTTTTATCATAGTATTTCTGTGTATATAAAGATTCTGTGATGCCTGCGAAACATTCTGTCCGCACTTTAAATATTCTCTCAGCGTATCTATAAGATTCTGATTGTTCTTCTTATCATAAATAAGAAGCGGATTAAGAATTTCTTTTACATAATCATCTATTTTTGATGTGTCATCAATGTAAAATAAAAGCTGATATATCCCAAGTTCTTTATAAAACATTACTCCGCTTTTGTTTATTGTCTTTCTTGCAATTCTTGACTGGTCATAACTTTTCTTTAATCCTTCTAACCCCTGTGCAATCTCACCTATGCCTATACGTACATGTACATGTTTATTTTCCTTTATAAATATGTTATATATTGTACGTATAGTATTTACAATATCTTTTTCTTCTGTATTATCAGCGGAGATAATAAAAGCCTGCCGGTTATATTGATTAAGATAGTTAATCTTTCCAAAATACCGCTCAAAAAGGCTTATCATTTTCCGCATAACACGGTCATTATGATATGCCTGATTCTCTGTCTGTAGATATTTTTCATCAAATTTATAATCAATAACTGCCACGGCTTTTTTTCCAAGCAATCCATATTTTTCCATAGATTGGCGATATGCCGAATCGTCATGATTTATCTCACCTGATAAAAGTCTGTCAAGAAATTCACTATGCATGCGTTCTTCAAGCCTGTCATTGGATACAAGCATAGATACACTTCCTATAACCCTTGAAAGCTTTGTCTCCCACGGTGCCGCAAAAACCGCAAGGCCTCTTTTCACAGCCTCGTCTATCGCAGCCTGTGGAATTGATGCTATATGCTCAGGATTAATAAGCATAATAATACATGCTGCTCTTCCATCCGCCGCCTGTATTACTATATCCGTAAGAAATTCATCTGTTATCTTTAAGCCTACGCCACTCATAAGAATAACATCTCCTCCGACAAGCCATTCTCTTATACTTACAGTCTGTGCAACATTTGGCCATGAAACGCCCCTGTCAAGACCATTCTCACCGCTTACAAGCTCAAAGTCTTTGAATGTATCAAGTTTTAATAAATCTCTTACATATATCATCTTCTCATTCCCATTCCACAACTCATACCTGAATCTTCATCAGGAATCTCAGATATATATCTTGCGTTAAACTCCGCATTAACTTCCGCGATTTCTTTAACTCCATCTATATAATCCCTGAAAAATTCAAGCAGATCAATCCCGCTGCTCTCGCATCCTTCTGTCTCTTCCCACTGCTTCACAAGCTGGATTCTTTCTGATTTTGTTGTGTCTTTTATTAATGTGCTTTTCATGACTGCTCCTTTATTATTTTTAATATTGTTGATTTTTACTTTCCCCTCTGACTCTTGTTGAAACTGTTCTTGTAAGCGGAATCATCTTTATATCAACTCTTCCATCAATTTTTCTTGTAATAAGTGTTCCTCCACGCTGTATATAGCTTTTTGATATGCCATTATAGCCAAGACAGTCTATAGACATTCCATATGTCAGCCGTATCCCTTTATATGTCAACGACAGTGTATTAAGATGGTCATGTCCACAAAACATCCATTTTATGATGCCGTTTTCCACAGCCTTTTTAAAAAAGTCACCCTTTTTATATGATATACCAAAATATTCATCTTTTTCGGCTATGCTTCCGTGCTCATAGACTACTCTTTTATCTCCAAGCTTCATCTTCTCGTAAGCTTCCTTAAATTCCCTCACAGGCATATGGAAAAATGCCATCGCTTTTATATCCGGATTTATTTTTTTCAGTTTGCTTAATCTGTTCATGCACCACTCAGTCTGGTCCTCATGTATACAGTCAAATCCGCTGAAAAACCAGCCGTCGCCATACATATTGGAATCAAGCATAACAAGCGGCATAAGCACATTTTCCTGTTTGTCAGTAAGATTTATAAAGAAATTGCCAACGCCAAATATATCTTTTCTTCCTTTTGAAAAGATACAATATTTTCCTTTTGTAAAAATATCTGCAAGCTGCTCACGACCACATTTTGCACCCATCTCACAGTCATGATTGCCAAACACAAGTGTATAAGGAATCTTAAACCTATCTATAAACCTTATAAATCTCTCCGCCTGCTTTTTATTGTTCATAGTACCCGCCTTTGGTAAAAACGGAAATATTATATCTCCCGTAAAAACAACAAGGTCAGGTGAAGTTCTATTAATTATCTTTGTTACGGCATCAAGTGCCATCTTATCTTTTTTATGCGAAAATAATCCAAATCCGAGATGCAAATCTGTAAGCTGCAATATCTTATAATCCCTGTTTTCAGGAATTTCCAACAAAAAAGTCTCTTCGTCTTTCTGTCTTAACCCATCACCGCAAAACATATCTCATTCCTCCTTAACTTAACGGAATCAAAGCACCTATTGCTGAAATAACAGTTGATACAACCATAAGCACCTGAAACGGAACTGTTCCAACAACACCGCAGATAGGGCTGCTTCCTGCTTTCTTTCTTGACTTTCCGTATGTAAGAACGAGCATGATACTTACAAGTACCACAACGCCGCTCATAATTCTCGTCAAAACAATAAAACTGTTAACGCCAAATATCGCAAATAAAATACACGGAATAGTAGCTGCAAGCCAGCTCACTCTGTTGCCTATGCCTGTCTGCTCATGCACAACATCTCTTAATGCCAGTGTATTAGACCAGAAAGTAGTCAGAAGTGCAAATAATGAAAATATTCCCGCAAGAATCATAGCCCAGCTGCCAATACTTTCTCCAAGCTGCATATATGCAAGTTCTTTGTCAAGTGTTCCTTTTGTTCCCATAAGTACAGACATGGTTACAACAAGTACAAAAACAGATGAAAGTGCAAATCCTATAAAAATAGATTTGCGAATCTTTTTTGCATCACCATCAAGCCCCTTTACGACCTGTATAATTGCCTGATTGGCTGATGTTGCAAACACAACCATGCTGTATAATGCCAGAAGATTATTCCAATGAAAATCAGCTGTGTAAAATGAATTAAGCGGATGCATAAATGTAGCCACAGTCATAACTGCAACAATTCCCATAAGAAGAATTACTGCATACTTCTGTGCTATTCCGACTGCTTTCATTCCGATAAAAACTACTATTCCTGCAATTACATAATATATAACCTGTGCAGCCGCAAACGGAATACCAAACCAGTTAACAAAAATCTGTGCACCGCCGTTAATATTGCCGCTTATGCCTATCATAATTGCAATCCCATATACCGCAAATATAATCCAGCTGAATACCTTTTTCATCTTTCCGTGAAAAAGTTCACCTTCAAAGCTCTTTACAAGCTGAACACCTCCATTATTGTATGAAAGCTCCGCTATTATTAAATGAAGAATAACATTGATACAATATGCAATTACCACCATCCACACAACATCAAGCATGCTATTCTTTGTCGCAAGATACGGAACTGCAATTATTCCTGTTCCGATACTGTTTCCAACAATCATGCTGACTGCCTCAAATGTAGTAAATCTGGCTTCTGAATTTATCTTCATAGGCACCTCCGTCACTATATTTTTATACTCACTTTTTATAGTAACTGCATTATACATCATATCAATGTTATTTTCAATATATAAAATATATATTATTATAAATATTAAGTTTTCAGTTCTCCAAGTTCCAATTCTGTCCCTGTGTCTGAAGTTTTGACATATGTGCAAATATTCCATCCTTCTTCATAAGTTCATCAGGAGTTCCTACTTCAGCAACTTTTCCGTCCGAAAGAACGACAATTTTATCTGCACCAGCCACAGTACGCATCCGATGTGCAATAACCATAACAGTTTTATCTTTAATAAGACGTGAAAGTGCAGACTGTATTCTGCATTTACAAACATATATCAATCTTCAGACTGCCTTTTCATTTCTTATGAGTTTTTTTTAGGAAGCTGTCAATATTTATTTACAACTGATTGCAACATTTATTATAATTTCATGTTCTCCTGCTGCTTTTACACTTATATTACCTTTATGCTCTAAAACAACCGCCTGTGCTATGGAAAGCCCAAGCCCATATCCTTTAACTTTTGATGCCGTTGCATCTGAACGATAGAATCGATCAAACATTCTTTGGGTCTGATTTTCTTCAATATACGTAACATCGTTTTTAACTTGTATTATTATATTATTTCCGCTCTTTTTTAAGCAAAAATCTATTTTTCCACAATCGCTGCTATATTTAAATGCATTATCCAAAAGAATTGTGAACAACTGCCTTATTGATGAAGAATCACCACAACAGGTAATTCCCGGTTCTATATTATATATAAATCTCTTCTGTTGTTCTATAGCAACCGCATTATACGAATGTGTTACATCTTCTGCCAGTTCTGAAATCGGAAATTCTACTTTTACAATACGTCCGCATTCGGATAGTCATGATTTTCCAAACCATATCCGCTAAAATCATTCATATTAACAACATTTCCATAATCATCTATAAGCCTTGCACGCTCCGTTGTATAACTTGTCAAATGCAGATTTCTGTCAGTATATATTCCTATTCCACCTGCACGGATGGCTATCTCATATGATGTCTCTCCGACCACACCAAAATTATACGTATTGTATCTTGTAAGTTCTTCTACTGTAAAAGGTGAGTCATAATTGCTTATATCTTTATACAATCCGTTATTATTTATCAACGCAAATCCTTTTCCACATCCCTCCATCATACTGTCTCCCCAGCACGAAATCTCTTTTGCAGCTTCTTTCATTGTGTCTTTTGTATTCTCTGTAAGCATAAATGAATCAGTCATAATTTCAGCATCTTCCTCTCCTGTTTCCTGTAAATATTCAATACTCTTTGGCTCAATAACACTTTGATTTTTATTTTCTGCCGACAATTGTCTTTGCATATTTTTTTCATTCTCTCTTTCTGAAACCGCACAAACTGCCAAAATTACCGTTGTAATAACAACACTTACAAAAATAAAAACTGCTATTATTAATTCTTTACTTTTAGTCATTTTTCCCATAAATAATCGCCTCCTGTGTAAGCACTTTATCTATCGTTTCTTATCATGACTAAAATATAAAGCTTTAACTTTAAATGAAGTTAAAAAGAAAAATTCCCGGCTTAAACGGCCGGGAATTTTTGTGTGCAAAAAAAGTCATTAAATCGTCTGTCATATATATATTGCCTCCCTAAATTAACGATTTTTTTTAATCTTTCAACACTATTTAACTAGAAATTTAGAGAAAGGAACAAAATATATGACAAACTTATTTAGTTCACTCCATGAAAGAATCAATCACACACCAAAGTCAAAAGGATATTGGACAGGTGAAAGAGGTAATTCAATCTTTATACCTTTTGACACCTATTCTGATGTCATTAATGAATTAACTAAATATAATCTAAATGGCATTACATACATTAATGGCTGTGTTGACTTCAGCAGATGCTGTGTTGCAACAATAGCAATTCCTGACATGTCTATATATAGATACAAAAATTTCGCCGCATCCAATGAAGAATGTGCATCCTACTGGAACTCAATTAACTTTTTGAACTTCTCTGATTGGACAAGCTCTTCTGTAAAAAAATACAAAAAATGCAACCAACTAACGTGGCACGAACGTAATGACTGTGTTAATTGCGACCTCGTACCCACTATCATCCATTCCTTTTTTACTCATCTGGGTGGTGTGTCGGAATGCCGCCACAGAGATGCCGTTTGACAAAGAGCCTTCTAATATGGGTTATCCCCTCACGCTTAACAACATCCGAAAAAAAGCCCAGGAGACAAAGTCTCCCGGGCAATTAATTATATCAAGCTATGATTACTCAATGATTGTAGCAACAGCACCTGAACCTACTGTACGTCCACCTTCACGGATAGCGAAACGGAGACCCTGCTCCATAGCTACTCTGTGGATAAGTTCAACTGTCATTTCTACGTTATCACCAGGCATGCACATTTCTGTACCAGCTGGAAGTTCGCAAACACCAGTAACATCAGTTGTTCTGAAGTAGAACTGTGGTCTGTAGTTGTTGAAGAATGGTGTATGACGACCACCTTCGTCCTTTGTTAATACGTAAACCTGAGCTGTAAACTTCTTGTGTGGTGTAACTGAACCTGGTTTACAAAGAACCTGTCCTCTTTCGATTTCATCTCTCTGAACACCTCTAAGAAGAGCACCGATGTTATCACCAGGCATAGCCTCGTCAAGGAGCTTACGGAACATTTCGATACCTGTAACAACTACCTTACGGATTTCATCTGTAATACCAACGATTTCAACTTCCTCATTAATGTGGAGAACACCTCTCTCTACTCTACCTGTAGCAACTGTACCACGGCCTGTGATAGAGAATACGTCTTCTACTGGCATAAGGAATGGCTTATCTGTATCTCTTTCTGGATCTGGAACATACTCATCAATAGTATGCATAAGCTCAAGGATCTTATCTCCCCATTCGCTGTTAGGATCTTCAAGAGCCTTAAGAGCTGAACCCTGGATGATTGGTGTATCATCTCCTGGGAAACCATACTCGTTAAGGAGTTCTCTGATTTCCATATCAACGAGTTCAAGAAGTTCTGGATCGTCAACCATATCACACTTGTTCATGAATACAACGATATATGGAACACCTACCTGACGAGCAAGAAGGATATGTTCTCTTGTCTGAGCCATAACACCATCAGTAGCAGCAACAACGAGGATACCAGCATCCATCTGAGCTGCACCAGTGATCATGTTCTTAACGTAGTCAGCATGTCCTGGACAGTCAACGTGTGCATAGTGTCTCTTCTCTGTCTCATACTCAACGTGAGCTGTAGAGATTGTGATACCTCTTTCTCTTTCTTCTGGTGCCTTATCAATATTCTCGAAAGCAACAGCTTCACCTGTACCAAGTCTCTCATGAAGAGTCTTTGTGATTGCAGCTGTAAGTGTTGTCTTACCATGATCTACGTGACCAATAGTACCAATGTTACAATGTGGTTTAGTTCTTTCAAATTTAGCCTTTGCCATTGTTTAAAATCCTCCTTAAATTTATAACCTTAATGGTTTTCTCATAGCTGAAATCTATTATATTTCATTTTGAAATATTTTTCAACTATATTTTTATATTAACTATATAAAGCTTGATTACTTGCTTCTTGAAGCAATAACTTTATCCTGAACTGACTTAGGAGCCTGTTCATATTTATCGAAGAACATAGAGTAGTTACCACGACCCTGTGTCTTAGAACGAAGGTCTG
>ERZ779842.270-NODE-270-length-62626-cov-8.580445_pt1 | contig 62626 bp, 45 predicted proteins | sample MGYA00511095_ERZ779842 | MGnify/ENA primary metagenome ERZ779842 (study PRJEB29588, sample SAMEA2154036) | human gut metagenome | biome: human gut; feature: human-associated habitat; material: faeces | place: Denmark | collected 2008/2010 ... | reverse complement strand
CATGCCAACTATGGCACTATGCAAGAGATAGCAATTCATCTCACCACCTATAGAGATGGGAGAATTCTTGCTGATTCTTGTTAAATTCCGGTGAAATCCAAGATGCAAATTCAAAAGCAATGTCCGTATGAGCATAAGTACCACCATATCGACCTGATTTTGATATGATACCGATTGCATCTGTTGATTTTATCCACTGCTGCGGTGTCAGTGTAAAGGCATTATCTCCTGACTCTGCTTTAAACCTATCGAATTCGATAGGTTTGAAATTTGGATTATGGATTTGTTCCCGCAAGCCCAAAAACGAAATCGTTGAGTGATTACGCATCCAGTTTGCCACCACGATAAAAGTATTGTCTGGATTTTTATACTTTGCAATATCTGTGAGCGAAATATAAGCATCTTCATTAACAACATCGCCCATTACTCTTATCTCCGTTCCATTGGCGTCTATTTTCATGTTTTTCAATCTTGCATTTCCCCCTTCTACAATGTGAATACTCTTTTTCCTTTATTTATAATCGTCCAGCTCTAGGGCGCTTACACACCACATAATCAAGAAAGAACAGAACATTCCATTTCAGTAATTCCTCTTTCCCATGAAATACCATCCGAAAAAGGCTGTCCTTAAAGTTTCTGTTGACTCTTACCATAGTTTTTTCCTTTCATTGTACACGATATGAAGTTCTTGGCAATTTCGTGGGAATGATTTCAGAACTGAAGTCAGATACCACAGACGCCCGAATTCACGGGCAATGATCTCCAGGAAAGAGACCGTTTGATGTGTTTATATTAGCATATTTATTTTATAAAGGGAAGTTCTTTCTATATAACCTTTAAAGTGTGCCATTACACTGAAGCATTTCTACACCGGTAACGCATTGAAGAATCTGTATGTAGTAGGTTTTGCATCAGCGCCTTGATAGGGACAACCTTCATTTCTACCTGAGAACATCACTTCTGAAAACAAGGATTCTTTCATGTGTCAATGCCTGAAAGGGGCGACCTTCATTTCCACAGAATTATGAGTAAAGTTTTAGATAGGGTTTTAAAAGTGTCAATACCCTAAAAGGGGCGACCTTCATTTCTACAGTGATTATGACAAAGCAGGAAAAAGATAAATGTGTGTGTCAATGCCCTGAATGGGGCGACCTTCATTTCTACACAAAATGTGCGATTGACTTCTGTGACAGAGCAATGTGTCAATGCCCTGAATGGGGCGACCTTCATTTCTACAATCACGGTAGCAGAGGGAAAGACATCAGAAGCAATGTTGTGTCAATGCCCTGAATGGGGCGACCTTCATTTCTACAAAATTATTCAACTTACAGTAAAGGAGGTCTGCGTCGTGTGTCAATGCCCTGAATGGGGCGACCTTCATTTCTACCGCCGGAAGGAGGAAATATGTTCAATCAGACGATGGAACTGTGTCAATGCCCTGAATGGGGCGACCTTCATTTCTACATCACTGATGAAACTCTTGGGGGAGAGTATTAAATGTGTCAATGCCCTGAATGGGGCGACCTTCATTTCTACCCTTGCCTCCGGAAACCCGCATAAATAAAGGCTTTGCGGACCCGTTTTTGCAAGTATTTTCCAGAATATTCTGAAAAAGGCTTTTTTGAAGGTGATTTTTGGCATGTTCACAGTTTGTTCATATTTGTCGCAGAAGCAAAGGTAATTTCTCGCTTTCAGCTGCCCCCATTATAACAGACTTCTTCAGGCTCCACAAGCAGATTATTTTCCATTATTGCGACCATTATTTGTGATCCCACCATCCCCCAGCGGTGAGCTTCCGGGCAGGAGTGCATGATCCGGGGAGCTGGCTTCCTCTTAGCTCACAGGTGACTGCGTTGGAGAACAGCGGACACTTGTTTGAGCAAAGCGAGTTGTGTCCCAGTACACAGGCTTTCTTGCCTGCGCACTGGGACAGGATTTTGCCGATGCTTCGCATTCCAAATCAGCAAAATCCGCAGCCTCAACTGTATCATACGGAATTTTCAGTTCAGAAAATTCCTATATGCCCATAGCAGCTGTCTCCACGTTCTCCGCCCTTAGCAGCCGCCCGGGAGGTTCTTCCCTAAAACCCAAAATACATCTCCCGCAGCCCCCGATTCGCCAGAACCGCCAGATACCTCTTCATCCGCATCCGTCCTGCATTGTGCGTCACATTATAACTGTTAAGATCCCAGCTCCCGGACAATTTCTCTATGATCCTTCCATCCTCACGGTTTTCCTGATCCAGCTCTTCCAAAAGCTTCAATGCAGCCCGATACTCCCTGCGGCTGTCGTTCTGGAGAAAATCATAAAACATCTCCTGAAACGGAAATACCCGTTTGTAAAACTCATTGATCTGCTCGAGAAGGCCGAAAAAATACTCCAAAAAGTCCACATTCTCCGTTTCCTGCACTTCCAGCAGCTTCCGATACCGTTCCCCGAGCTTCCTCAGCCACTGGTCCGTCTCCTCCGGGATCTCCACCTCATCGGATCCATCCCACCAGTACAGGCGGTCCGCATCGCTGATATAATAATTCGGCTTTCCCTTGAGTTCCTTTGGAGTATCAAAAAAAGCAAAAAATCCATCCTGACGCAGAAAATCGCTCGTTCTCAAAGGCACTGCCGGCTCCCTGCGTTTTTTCTCCCGAAACTTCAGGATCTCCGGTGCCGCATAAACCTTCCTCGTTTCATCATGATAGACATGTTCCCGCAGTTTCGCCCACTCTTTCCAGAATTCTCGCCCCATGAGTTCTGCTGTCAGAAACACGATCACTCTTGCCGGAAGAAACTCCGTATATCCCACGATCTCCTTCCATGCAGGATCCGTCACCGCCTCTCTCTCTTTCCGCTCCATCTTTACAAGCGCCCACAGATCATCGATCCCGCTCTCTCCTTTTTTCTCAAAATACTTCCTGAGCGCCATCTTGCAGTGATAAACTTCCGCCGGATACGTTCCATCCGGCTCTTTTTCGCATAAACATTCAGTTCCATTGGCGATATAGATAAGATCGGCCAGGTCTGTTCCACCCGCCGCAAACCGAAGTCCCTCGGGAATCAGCTCCATGATCTTCCGGACATCAGGCGCATCGTAATCGCCATCCTCAGACTCCAGTCCCAATTTTTCGCCCAGCTCCCACAACCGATCCAGGCGCTTTTCTCTCGTAAACTCCGTTTTCAGGATCTGGTTCAGCCATCCGACTGCCTCTCCACCATCAAGAATATCGCCATCGACCATCGCCGCCCCCGCTTCATCCGAATAGAGTTCATACAGCATATAAGCCGCCGCCATCACATCGAGAAATTCATTACTGCCGACCTTTCCTGACCACAGACGATTTCCCTTTTCATCATATTCCACTGTCTCCCAGGCATCGTCCTGAAAGTAATTGTAATGGAAACGCACTTCCTTTCCATACGTCTTTTTCACCGGGCAGAGCAGCGAAATCTCATGCCCATACAGCTTCACGTCATCAAACGACATCATGCCGCCGTAATAAAACACCTTCATCATCTGCTCTGTAAACAGTTCCCTCTTATCGTCCGGAACCACCATTCTTCCTTTATAACCCATAAATGTTCCCATTTTTTCACCCTTTCGCAGCTGTTCGTTTCCATAGTTACAGGCCGAATTTCTGCCATTGTTGACGTGCGTTCTGCTTACCTGTGATTTCACCGTCCGTACATGAAACCCGCAGATCCAGTGAACAGCCGTCGCCTTTCTCAGAATCTGAACGTATCCTGCCTTAATGTTTCATTCATCATGAGCGACCAGAATGCAGCCATGATCGTGCGGCAATAGTAGTCACGCTCTCTGACAAGGATCTGCTCCGTTACCAGTTCCGGAGGCAGCTCCGGGAAATATTCCTGATACGCATTCATATATTTCCGAAACGCCAGCAATGCTTTCTGCCAACGCACATCATCCCTGTTCTTCTGAACGATCTCCACTGCCTCTTCGCTCACATAACGACAGTTCCATACATGTTCCATCTCCCACAGGATCTGTCCCGCAGCACGCTCCGCATCAAACTCTTCCGGCACCTGAATTTTCAGGACCTCTTCTTTCCACTCTGCGATCTGTCCCAGAAGCTTTTTGGAGAGATGTCCGGCTCCAAATTCCAGAAATTCATCTTCATTATCGCGCCGGTATATCTGATAAAGCTCTCTTCTTTTTCTATGTTCCGATGAATTGCTGAGATCATCATGGTACATTTTCGTCTTTGTCCGGTAGCCCTTCGTCTGAAGACTAAACCATAGTTCCCAGAAAGGAATGTCAGCCGCTTCCGCATATGCAGAAACAAGGTAGGTACATGGAGCACGGAGTGATATTTCGGCAATGATCCCAAATGTTCCGTCTTGTTCTGCCATTTTCCGGCGTTCCGGAAGTTCCGAAGAGATCAGCTCCCTGTAAAAATCCCGAAGCACTTCATCGGATCCGTCCGCCAGGTATTCCTTGATTTCTTTTACGAGGTAATCTTCCAGATCAACTAAAGTCGCATCCTTAATCTCACTTTTTGTTCCACAAAACGGATTCTTCTGTCTCTCCTCACTGGGCATGAATTTTACATGTAACAGTTCTATGATATCGTCCGTCGTAAACGGGATCGTATCATCCCATATCCTGTTCCATAATTTATATTCATCCACATCCCGGTACTCGTCCCTCTGCTTCAGGAATGCCAGAACATCCAGGATCCTTCCCCTGTGAGGAAAGTCCAGCTTTACCCCGGTCATGTCCTCGATCATCGCAGCGTAACTTCCAACCGGACATAATGCATCATCACTCATCAGGAAACACGGTGTCTCCGAATACGCTTCCTGCATGATCAAAATGCTGTTCATGGCAACGCCGAATTCATCCCATCCACGGTCCGGACAGATCAGTTGACATGTTTTCGTGTTATAACTGTCACCTTCCCGGACCCTCTTCTCGAACATGGAATAATTAAACCTTACGATTCCATCTTCATCTGCCTCCGGCTTTTTTAACACCGTGATCTCCCTGTCCCCGACCATTCGCTTTTCCGTCTGCCTGATCCCGAACACATCCAGAACCTTTTCTACATTCCTGTTGAACTCTTCCCGTTTCTCCTCCGGAATAGAAATGGTCCCGACAATCTTATATTTATCGTCTGCGTACATACTCGTTCCTTTCTGCTTGTCAGCGCTTCCCCTGCCTCCTGCTTTCACGGCCAGAGTCCATCAGAGCTTTCAATTTGATCCTGCTTTTATTCTAACAGAGACAACAAAAAACTTCTTCAACCGTTGGTTTAAAATGTATGAAAATTTTATGTTGCTGTTATCCTCTTTTGAACTCTCTGTCTTTATGTTTTTATTTTACGATAGCCAGTTCACGATTTTTGTACACTTGCAATCTCACGAATAGAAACAGACCAGAGGACTTTCTTGTTCAAAAAGAAAGTTCTCTGGTCTGTTCAGCTTCGGTAACTATGCCCTGAGTGGGGCGACCTCCATTTCTACACTTGCCTCTGGGAACCCGCATAAATAAAGGCTTTGCGGACCCGTTTTTGCAAGTATTTTCCAGAATATTCTGAAAAAGGCTTTTTTGAAGGTGATTTTTGGCATGTTCACAGTTTGTTCATATTTGTCGCAGAAGCAAAGGTAATTTCTCGCTTTCAGCTGCCCCCATTATAACAGACTTCTTCAGGTTCCACAAGCAGATTATTTCCCATTATTGTGACCATTATTTGCGATCCCACCATCCCCCAGCGGTGAGCTTCCGGACAGGAGTGCATGATCCGGGGATCTGGCTTCCTCTTAGCTCGCGGGTGACTGCGTTAGAAAATCGATGACACTTGTCTGAGCGCAGCGAGTTGTGTCGTCGATTTTCTGCCCTTAGCAGTCTCCCGGGAGGTTAGAGGAACCATCCCCGCATCCCCGGCACTCCTGTCCGGAAACTCACCGCGTACCCTCGCCAACACACCTCAAAAATCCTTTTCCAGATTTTCACGGCACTCCTGTCCGGAAGCTCACCGCGTACCCTCGCCAACACACCTCAAAAATCCTTTTCCAGATTTTCACGGCACTCCTGTCCGGAAGCTCACTGCGTACTCTCGCCAACACCCCAAGCAAGCACATACACAAAAAACGCACGCCCTGCATACCGATCCTCCCTGCATGCAAAACGTGCGTTTTCTAATCCAATCTCTATTACTCGTTCTTCAGATCCTCTTTCAGCTTACTAAAGAACCCTTTCTTCTTCCCTTCCTCCGGCGCAATTCCCTTCATCGCGTCATCAAACCGCTTCAGAGCCTCCTTCTGCTCCTCATTCAGCTTCTCCGGAACTGTAACAACAAGCGTTACATAATGATCACCGCGGATATTCTTATTTCTCAGGGACGGAACACCCTTACCGCGGAGACGTACCTTCGTGTCAGTCTGAGTTCCCGGTTTTACCTCGTACTCAACCTCACCGTCAACGGTCTTGATCTTGATCGGACCGCCGAGAGCTGCCGTTGCGAAAGAAATCGGTACAGTCGAGAAGATGGAAGTCTCCTGACGCATGAATACCGGGCTTCTGGATACAGTAACCTCAACGAGAAGGTCTCCTCTCTCGCCGCCGTTCGTACCCGGCTCACCCTTCCCGGCGATACGGATACTCTGTCCGTTATCGATACCGGCCGGGATCTTAACCTGGATCTTCTTCTTGCTGGAGATATATCCGGTACCGTAGCAATCCGGGCATTTCTCCTTGACAACCTTACCGGTACCGCGGCAGTCCGGACATGTCTGGACATTCTGTACCTGGCCAAAGAACGACTGCTGTGTATAGACGATCTTACCCTTACCGTTACATTTCGGACAGGTGATCGGGGATGTACCAGGCTTTGCGCCGGTTCCGTGACACTTCGGACACTCATCCTTCAGGGTAAGCTCTATCTCCTTCTCACATCCGAAGATCGCCTCCTCAAACGTGATACGGACACCCGTTCTCAAATTTGCTCCGCGCATCGGACCATTGCTGCTTCTTCCGTATGCGGAACGTCCGCCAAAGAAATCTCCGAAGATATCTCCGAAAATGTCTCCCATATCGGCTCCGTTAAAGTCGAATCCGCCGTATCCGGCTCCGCCTGCACCTCCGTCGAAAGCCGCATGACCGAACTGGTCGTACTTCTTTCTCTTTTCCGGATCACTTAAGACACTGTATGCCTCGGAAGCTTCCTTGAACTTTGCCTCCGCCTCTTTGTCTCCCGGGTTTGCGTCCGGATGATATTTCTTTGCAAGAACTCGATATGCTTTCTTTAACGCCGCTTCGTCCGCATCTTTCGGCACGCCGAGGACTTCGTAATAATCTCTCTTGGTCTCTGCCATTGCTTTCTTTACCTTTCTTGTTAATGAACGGTACCACGTACCTTTTGCGGAATTCTGCCGCCGGAAGATCTGCCTTCACACGCCGTAACCAGATAACGCCAGAACCCATTCCAGACATCACGGTTTTATCTTCTGCCGTGATAAATTTTCTCCGGATCATTCATCGTCCGGAAACAAGGCAGCCGAAAGAACGCCCTTTTGCGGGCGTCCTTCCGGATCTGCTTTGCCTGACAGACTATTTTCAGTCTGTCAATTTATTTTTTGTCTTATACTTCTTTGTAGTCTCCATCAACGACATCATCGCCGTAGCCTGCCTGGCTTGCGCTCTGACCTGCCTGCGGACCAGCCTGACCCTGAGCACCTGCTGCGCCCTGAGCTGCCTGAGCCTGCTCATAAACCTTTGCGAAGAGCTTCTGCGCGCTGTTCATGAGTTTCTCTTTCGCTGCCTTGATCTCATCGATCTGAGCGTCTGTCATCTGCTCTGCCGGAGCTTTGTTGATTGCCTCCTTGAGAGCATTTAAATCAGCCTCAACAGCGGCTTTATCGTTTGCATCGATCTTGTCGCCAACCTCTTCCATTGCCTTCTCTGTCTGGAATACCATGGAATCAGCTTCGTTTCTTGTATCAACTGCCTCTTTTCTCTTCTTATCCTCAGCCTCGTAAGCTGCAGCTTCCTTAACAGCCTTATCGATATCATCCTTGGACATGTTGGATCCGGATGTGATGGTGATATGCTGCTCTTTGCCTGTGCCGAGATCCTTAGCGGATACGTTTACGATACCATTTGCATCGATATCGAAGGTAACTTCGATCTGCGGAACACCTCTTCTTGCCGGAAGGATACCGTCAAGGCGGAACTGTCCAAGAGTCTTGTTGTCTCTTGCGAACTCACGCTCACCCTGTACAACGTGGATATCTACGGCTGTCTGGTTATCAGCAGCTGTGGAGAATACCTGACTCTTCTTTGTCGGGATCGTTGTGTTTCTCTCGATCAGCTTTGTAGCAACGCCGCCCATTGTCTCGATGGAAAGGGAAAGCGGAGTTACATCGAGAAGAAGGATGTCACCTGCACCGGCGTCACCTGCTAACTTACCACCCTGGATCGCTGCACCGATGGCTACGCACTCATCCGGGTTTAAGCTCTTGCTCGGCTCTTTGCCTGTTAACTGTTTAACCTTTTCCTGTGCGGAAAGCATACGTGTGGAACCACCTACGAGGAGAACCTTGGAGAGCTCTGCCGCTGTTAAACCAGCGTCTCTTAACGCGTTCTGTACCGGAATTGCTGTTCTCTCGATGAGATCACTTGTCAGCTCATCGAATTTAGCTCTTGTGAGGTTCATATCTAAGTGCTTCGGTCCCTCAGCAGTTGCTGTGATGAACGGAAGGTTGATGTTTGTTGTTGTTGCGGAAGAAAGCTCTTTCTTTGCTTTCTCAGCAGCTTCTTTTAATCTCTGAAGTGCCATCTTATCGCCGGAAAGATCTACGCCCTCTGTCTTCTTGAACTCGTCGATCATCCACTGTGTGATACGGTTATCGAAATCATCACCGCCGAGGTGTGTATCACCGTTTGTTGCAAGAACTTCGATAACGCCGTCACCGATCTCGATGATGGAAACATCGAATGTACCGCCGCCGAGGTCATATACCATGATCTTCTGCTCTTTCTCGTTGTCAAGACCGTAAGCAAGGGCTGCCGCTGTCGGCTCGTTGATGATACGCTTTACATCAAGACCGGCGATCTTGCCGGCATCCTTTGTTGCCTGACGCTGGGCATCGTTAAAGTAAGCCGGAACTGTGATAACTGCCTCTGTTACCTTCTCTCCGAGGTAGCTCTCAGCATCTGCTTTTAACTTCTGAAGGATCATCGCGGAGATCTCCTGCGGTGTGTACTTCTTGCCGTCGATATCTACCTTGTAGTCGGTACCCATATGTCTCTTGATGGAGGAGATGGTTCTGTCAGCGTTTGTTACTGCCTGACGTTTTGCCGGCTCGCCCACAAGTCTCTCTCCTGTCTTTGTAAATGCAACGATAGACGGTGTTGTTCTAACACCTTCTGTATTGGCGATAACTGTTGGTTTACCGCCTTCCATAACTGCTACACAGCTGTTTGTTGTACCTAAGTCAATACCAATGATCTTACTCATAATGATTTTCCTCCTCTAAATTTGGAATATTAGGAATGAGTGGTCGTCCAGCAGTCTCTGCCGGATGATCACATTGTTTCAATGTTAGTTTGCAACCTGCACCATGCTGTGACGGACGATGGAATCCTTGTAGGTGTAGCCCTTCTGGAGTTCCACTGCCACAACATTCTCGCCGAGATTCTCATCCTCCACATGCATCACTGCGTTGTGGAAGTTCGGGTCGAACGGTTTTCCGACTGCCTCGATCGGCTTAACGCCCATATCATCGAGTGTCTTTACAAATTGCTTATATATCTTTTCCATTCCATCTGCAAATGCGGATCCTTTCGCGTCTTCCGGAATGGAATTAAGACCTCTTTCAAAGTTATCGACGATCGGAAGGATCTTTTCGATCACATCCTTCGCACCGATCTCATACATTGCGGACTTTTCCTTGTCCGTTCTCTTGCGGTAGTTATCAAACTCCGCCATGGATCTCTTGAGCTTGTCATTTAACTCATCGATCTTCTCGTCCTTCGGATCTTTCTTCTTTTCAGAAGCTTTTTCCTCTTTTTCGGACGTCTCTTTATTTTCTTTTTCGGAAGCGGCTGCCTCTTTGGTTTCTTTTCCCTCAGAAACGGCTTTTTCCGTTTTCTCTTTTTCTAACTCTTTCTCTTTCACTGCTCTCTTCACCTTTCATTTTTAAACGTTTCGTTCAGCTGCGCAACTAACGATCTCAAGGTCGATACGACTTTTTCGTAGTCCATTCGTTTTGGTCCCACGATACCGATCGTTCCGCGCATCCCATCGCCGAGCGCATAATTTGCGGTTACGATGCTGCAGTCTTTCATGCTCTGGACCGGAGTTTCATCTCCGATATAGACCTGAATTTCATTGTCCGGATCATCCGTTTTATTCTGCTGCTGCCCATCGATCAGTCCCCTGAGAAGTTCTTTATGTTCCAAAGTACCGATCAGCTGGCTCGCTTTTTCCGTATCGGAAAGCTCCGGGTATTTGAAAATATTGGTTGCCCCGCTGGTATAGATCTGGAGATCTTCGTCCTGGGAGCGGATCACTTCACTGACTTCATTCAGTACCAGATCCACCACTCTTCTGTGGGATCCGGCCTGTTCTTTCATTTTTGCGATCACGCCAAGGTTGATCTCCTCGATCGTCAGACCGTTCAGGCTGCTGTTTAAAAGAATATTTAAATTCAGAAGCTCTTCATCACTGAGTTCCTCATCGATCGTAACAAAGGAGTTTCTTATAATATTTCCTTCCACAACGACTACCACCAGAAGTTTGTGTTCCTCCACCTTCGAGAGCTGGATAAACTTTAACTTTGTCTGGTTGTAACTCGGTCCGCTGATCAGGGTCGCATAGTTCGTATTGTTGGCAAGAACCTTTGCAAGCTGCTTCAGAAGCAGTTCCACGCGGTCTACCCGCTGGATCATCAGTTCCTGCATATGCTCGACCTGACTGTCTTTTTCCTTGATGATCTGGTCAACATAGAAGCGGTAACCTTTATCGGAAGGAATTCGTCCCGCCGAGGTATGCGGCTGAATGATGTAACCAAGCTCTTCCAGATCAGACATCTCATTTCGGATCGTCGCAGAGCTGAGCTTCAGATCCGAGTATTTGGAAATCGTTCTGGATCCCACCGGCTCACCGGTTTCCAGATACGTCTGGATAATCGCTTTTAAAATTTTTTCTTTTCTCTCATCCAGTTCCAAATCTCTCACCTCTTCTCTTATCTTTATTAGCACTCTTTATTGAGGAGTGCTAACATTTACAGTTGTTACTATATTACTTAGTGTGTTGTTTGTCAAGGGCTTTTGTTTATTTTCACATTTTTTTCACTATTTTTTTCATCGCCTTTTTCTACCAGGATTTTACAGGATCCGCCCGGCTTTCCCCTGGATTTTCCTGTGAATCCCAGGGGCTTTACGTCACATTAAGAACATTTCTGCCATATGGGGGGACTGTTTGCGTCCTGGCAGTAATACCCAAAAACTTGACAAATTTGGAAAATCATGTATAATACATACTTGTTTCCAAATTGTTACATTTCTATTACATATCTGCATATAATTTGTAATAGATATGAAACAAAAAAAGAAAGGATTGTTATATGAAGAAATTTAGATTGACCATCTGTGTTTTACTGACCGTCATTTCGATGCTCTTAAACACCGTATGTGCATTCGCAAGTACCCCGAAAAACTCTGGCCACCTGGACAGCATCGATGGAAATAAGGTTTCCGGATGGGCGTGGAACTCCGCTGCCCCGGATACCCCGGTCTCCGTCACCGTCACTGTGGCCAACTCCCATACAGGCGAGTCTCTTTTATCAGAGACCGCCGAAGCTGATATCGAGCGCAATGACTTAAAGGAAAGTGGCATCGGAAACGGTGCCCACGGCTTTGAGATCATGATCGACTGGTCCTCCATCCCGGATGACACCTACATGATCAAACTCAGCGTAAACGGCACAGCGCTTCCGTTGGCTTACCAGTACGATACCGCAACAAAGATCATCAAAAATGCCACCCTCGTTTCCTTAGGTACATTTAAGACCACAGCTTACTGCCCGTGCAGAAGCTGCTCCGATGGCTACGGCCGTCTCACAAAGACCGGAACCCAGGCGACCGCAAGCCGCACCGTAGCCGTTGACCCACGGGTCATTCCGCTTGGAAGCCACCTTTTGATCGATGGTGTCGAGTATATCGCTGAGGACGTCGGAGGCGGCGTCAAAGGAAAACATATCGATATTTTTTACAACACACATTCGGAAACAAGAGATCACGGCGTGGAACGCTCTGAGGTCTATCTGATCCAGTCGTAACCTCGTCGGTATGTAATTTTAAATTTCCAGTAACTGTCCAGTACCTTCAATCCGATGCGTTACTGCGGTCCGCGCAGCAGGTGTGCAGATCCACCAGACAGTTACGATTTCCAGACACATAAAAAGGGAATCCTTCTAAAGCATATCACATGCCTACGAAAGATTCCCTTTCCTATTATATGTATTCTGTCACTTCATTCAAAACACAACCCGTATTCGCAGGATCACCCATTCTCTTAAACAGTGTGCCCCTTCGCCACATAAAACGGCTGTGTATCCGTTCCTTTCAGCTCCTGGCCAACCTCAATCGTCACGTTCTTGTCTGTGACAACGTAATCCAGCCGTGCGCCTGCTTTCACCACAGTATCCTGCATCAGGACACAGTTTCTGATCTTTGCGCCCTTCGCGATCTTAACACCTCTAAAGAGAACACAGTCCTCCACATCGCCTTCGATCACGCAGCCATCAGCCACAAGGTTATTTTTTGTCTTACATCCGTTAATATATCTTGTCGGGTTGTCATCACGGATCTTTGTGTAGATCTGACCGCCGGTAAACAGCGCGTCCAGATTCTCATCATCGAGAAGTTTCATATTCTCATCGAAGTAGCTCTTTAAGCCGCAGATCCTCGCGTAATATCCATCATATTTATATCCGCGGATATTGTACTTCTCAAGACGCGGCGCAAGGATATCACGCTCGAAGTAGGAGTATCCACGTACAAACGCCGCATGGATCTTATCGATCAGTGCTTCTCTATCCATAATATAAATATTCATGGAGAGGTTCTGTTTTCCGCACATTTCAGAATTCATAAAGATCCGTCTCACGCGTCCGTCATCAAGCTTTAACGTGTAATACATATCCCCGTGGGAACCTGCGCGGATCAGTTCCGCCGGAATCTCCTGCTCTGTGTAGGCAACCGTCACATCGGCACCGCTCTCGATATGTTCCGCTAACATTGCGTTGAAATCAAAATCCACCGCGATATTGGCGTCCATCATGATCACATACTTTTCTTTTTTGCTTTTCAGATACGGAAGGATGCTCTCAAGTGCCTCGACGCGTCCGCTGTAGACCTTCATATTTTTCTCCGCATAGGGCGGAAAAATACTGAGGCCTCCGTTTTTTCTGAGAAGATCCCACGCTCGTCCGGAGCCCAGATGGTCCATCAGGGAATGATAATTCTCCCGTACCACGATGGCAATATTGCTGATCCCGCAGTTTGCGAGACTGGAAAGCAGGAAGTCGATGATCCGGTAACGTCCCGCAAACGGGATCGATGCCATCAGGCGGTCACCCGCAAGCTCCGGCACCAGATTATCATAACTGTTTGGAAAAATAATACCGATCGCATTTGCATTGGAATTTACCATTGTTCTTCACCATCCTCCACATTTTTATTGACCATGGCGTTCGGGCCGATCTTTGCGCCCTTTCCGATGGTGATTCCGGAACCGATAGTCGCAACGCCGTGTTCTTCCCCCTTCGGCATGGATCCAACAACGGCATTTTCACCGATCACAACATTTTCCGCGACGATACAGTGTTCTACAACAGCTCCGGCCTTTATGACCGTTTTGCCCATGACAACGGCATCTTCGATCTTTGCTCCCTTTTCTACCCTGACACCGGAGAACAGGATCGAATGCTTAATACTTCCGTCAATCCGGCATCCGTCTGTGATCATGGAATTCTCAACGACTGCGTTGGAGCCGATCTTGTGACCGGTCATACCGCTGTTCCGGCTGTAGATCTTCCAGTTTTCATCAAAGATATCGATCCCGCTGTGTTCCGGATCAAGAACCTCCATATTTGCTTCCCAGAGGGATGAGATCGTTCCAACGTCCTTCCAGTATCCCGCAAAGTGGTACGCGTACATCTTCCGTCCGTCTTTTAAGAGGTTCGGAATGATGTTGTTTCCGAAATCATTCTCGGAATTCGGGTCTGCCTCATCCTCGATCAGGTACTTCTTTAAGATATCCCAGTTGAAGATATAGATTCCCATGGAAGCCAGATTCGACTTCGGGTTCTTCGGTTTCTCCTGAAACTCTGTGATCCGGTCGTCCCCATCCGCCACCATCAGACCAAAACGGGATGCCTCGTCCCACGGCACTTCCATAACCGCGACACTGAATTCTGCGCCTTTTTCCTTGTGGAAGCGCAGGAAATCACTGTAATCCTGCTTGCAGATCTGATCACCGGATAAGATGATCACATACTGCGGATCGTAGCGCTCGATGAACGGAATGTTCTGATAGATTGCGTTTGCGGTTCCCTTATACCAGTCGGAACCGGATGCCTTCTGATACGGCGGCAGCACATGTACTCCGCCGTAAAGACGGTCGAGGTCCCACGGCTGGCCGTTTCCGATATACTCATTCAGTACCATCGGCTGGTACTGGGTCAGAATTCCCACGGTATCAATTCCGGAATTTACGCAGTTCGAGAGCGGAAAATCAATAATTCTGTATTTCCCGCCGAAAGGGACTGCCGGTTTTGCAAGCTTCTGTGTCAGTGCATAGAGTCTTGAACCCTGGCCGCCTGCAAGAAGCATTGCGATCATTTCCTTAGCCATAATAATATCCCCCTGTTTTTTGGATACAGTCTCTCCGTGCAAAATGTACAACCATGCATTTCATTGGATTGTATAAATTATATCATATTATTGCCATTTTTGATAGTAGTTTTATGCACTTTTACCATATTCTTTACATGATCTATATATGTATTCTGCTTTTTTATCCTCTGCACCATTTAAGCTGCGCTTATGATCTACTTGTTTTTTCTCAGCATGCATGCCCTTTTTCACTCCACGCAGGATCTCTGACATCGAAAACTACGGCTGAAAAAAAGCGCGGTCTCCGCAGGATCTTTAGTCCTGCAGAAACTGCGCCATAATATAATTGCTTACATCAAGTCCATAATCCGTCAGAACGAACCGGTCGCCCTGAAATACTGCCGCTTTTTCCTCCACAAACATTTCCATGAGCCCCGGATAGACGTCCTTCGCGGACACCCCGAACCTCCGCTCAAACTCCGGGAGGGACACCCCCGCTGTCATCCGTAGTCCCACATAGAAGAATTCCTCCTCCATGTCTTTCTTCGTGAGCTTTTCCACATCCGTAAACATCCCCGGCTTTTCTTCCAGATACTGCTTCATATCGGAATTGACCGCAAACCTACAGCCGTCCATGTAGGAGGATGCCCCGAGTCCCAGTCCCAGGTAGGGCAAGCCTGTCCAATAACCGATATTGTGGCGGCACGCTCTCCCCGGCTTCGCATAGTTTGAGATCTCGTACCGCTCATACCCACAGTCCCGCAGGAACCGCTTCGTCTCGTGGTACATCTCCCTCTCGGAATCCTCGTCGGGAAGAAGTTTCCGTCCCTCTTCGCTCCCGTACTTCTCACCGAAAGGAGTTCCATCCTCAATGATCAGGCTGTACGCCGAGATATGTTCCGGATTCAGGTCCGTGACCCGCTTTAAGGTGTCCTTCCAGGACTCGCGGGTCTGTCCCGGCAACGCTGACATAAGGTCGATATTGATGTTCGTGAACCCGCACTCCCGGGCCAGATGGAAGCTCTCCAGGAATTCCGCCCAGGTATGGATCCGGCCGAGAAGCTTTAGCTCTCTGTCATTTGCTGATTGGAGTCCAAAGCTCAGGCGATTGATCCCGGCCCGCCTGTAATCTGTGAGTTTCTCCCTTGTCACGGTTCCAGGGTTCGCCTCCATGGAGATCTCCGCGCCTTCCGCCACATGAAACGCCTTCCGCACATGTTCCATGATCCCGACAATCAGCGCCGAATCCGGCACGGACGGGGTTCCGCCGCCGATAAAGATCGTATCTACCGGAATGTCCCCGTATTTTTTTCCCATGGCGTCAATATCTTCCCTGAGCCGCCTCGTGTACAGGTTCTGGGTCTCCTGGTCCGTCGGAAATGAAAGGAAGTCGCAGTAAGCGCATTTTCTCACACAGAACGGCATGTGCAGATATAATTCCATGCCCCCGTTCATGCGAGAACCTCACTGAGCATCTCGATCTCGTCCTCGAACAGGCAGTATCCCGGATCATGGGCTTTCACCGCCGCCAGGACATCCTCGATCCGCATCCACTTCACAGACTCCACTTCTTCTTTCTGAAGCTTGAGTTTTTCGATCTCTACCGGCTTTTCATAAGCAAAAACATGACTCTTCTCATGATTCTTAAAGATCCGTCCATGGAACTCGCCTTCATAGCGTCCGTCATGGACCCCGACAAGCCGCAGGTCTTCCGGCTCTGCCGCAATTCCCAGCTCTTCCTTCAACTCCCTGAGCGCCGACTCCAGATAATCCTGTCCCGCCGGGATATGCCCGGCGCTGGAGATATCGTAGCAGCCCCCGAAGGAGTCCTTCTCGCGGCTCCGCTTCTGTAAAAGCAGGTCATGTCCGCCATCCCCCCGTCTTCTTACGACCCAGACATGGCTCGTCCGGTGCCAGTCACCGTTGAGATGGACCAGCGTGCGCTCTCTCACCTGTCCCGACGGCTCTCCATTCTCATCGAGGAGATCAAGAAGCTCCAGCGGCTTTCCGTCCAGGACCGCTTCCTTTAAGAGATCATCCTGGTAGCGGAGTTTCAAAGAGAAGAACGGTGCTTCCTCGTCGAGAAGCCGATGGAAGATCCTGTCGCCTTCCCAGAGGTTCAGGCTGTCGATCTCAGTCTTAGGAACCCACTCCAGAGTCCCCTCATTGCAGTCTGCCAGCTCACCTGTAAAGCCATCTGCCGTGTAGAGGAAAATGTACTCCATTTCGGCATCATCATCATTGTACACGAAAGTCAGAACGCCCCGAAGTCTATAGCTTGTAAGTGTCAGGCCTGTCTCCTCCTTCGTCTCCCTTAAAATGCAGTCCTCCGGGCTCTCCCCCCGCTCAAATTTCCCGCCAATGCCGATCCACTTGTCTTTATTGACGTCGTGTTTCTTCTTGATACGATGGATCATCAGGTATTTGTCATCTTTTTCAATGTAGCATAATGTTGTAAGCTTCATAATAGTTCCTCATCTATGTGCAAAAAAGTCCATTTCTTCGAACGATCTGAAATGGACTTTTTATCTGAATCAATATTTTAATTTACTCCTCGTCCAGCTTCAGAACGCTCATAAACGCCTTCTGCGGAATCTCCACGTTTCCAACCTGGCGCATACGCTTCTTGCCTTCCTTCTGCTTCTCGAGAAGTTTCTTCTTACGGGAGATGTCGCCGCCGTAGCACTTCGCGAGGACATCCTTTCTCATAGCTCTCACCGTCTCACGGGCAATGATCTTACCACCCACAGCAGCCTGGATCGGAATCTCGAATAAATGCCTCGGGATCTCATCCTTCAGCTTTTCGCACATCTTTCTGCCGCGCTCGTAAGCGGATCCCTCAAACACGATGAAGGAAAGGGCATCCACAGTTTCCTTATTGATCAGGATATCGAGTTTTACAAGCTGTGACTGCTCGTATCCCTTCAACTCGTAGTCGAAGGACGCGTAACCGCGGGATCTTGATTTCAGCGCGTCAAAGAAGTCGTAGATGATCTCGTTTAACGGAAGCTCATACTTTAAGAGTGCACGCGTCTCTTCCATATATTCCATGCCGAGGTAAACGCCGCGGCGTTCCTGGCATAACTGCATGATCGCGCCCACAAATTCTGTGGTCACCATGATCTCTGCGGAGACGATCGGCTCCTCCATATATTCGATTTCGGACGGATCCGGCATGTTGGACGGGTTCGTGAGGTCGATCACCTCGCCGTTCGTCTTGTGGATCCGGTATACAACGCCCGGTGCTGTCGTCACGAGGTCAAGGTTGTACTCGCGCTCCAGGCGCTCCTGGATGATCTCCAGATGTAAAAGCCCTAAGAATCCGCAGCGGAATCCGAAGCCCAGCGCGATGGATGTCTCCGGCTCAAAGAACAGGGACGCGTCGTTTAACTGCAGCTTCTCTAAAGCATCACGGAGCTCCGGATATTTTGCTCCATCTGCCGGATAGAGTCCGCAGTACACCATCGGTGTTACCTTCTTATATCCCGGAAGCGGGGACGCACACGGATTTAAGCGGTTCGTCACCGTATCACCCACGCGGGTATCTTTCACGTTCTTGATGCTGGCTGTAATGTATCCAACCATGCCGGCCCTAAGCTCATCACAGGGGATAAACTGGCCTGCGCCGAAATATCCGACCTCAACGACATCATAAGAAGCTCCCGTCGCCATCATCTGGATCGGGGTGCCTTTCTTCACGGTTCCCTCTTTCACACGGCAGAATACGATAACGCCGCGGTAGGAATCGTAGAGGGAGTCAAAGATCAGCGCTTGAAGCGGTGCCTCCGGATCTCCCTTCGGAGCCGGGATCTTATGGACGATCGCTTCCAAAACATCCTCGATATTGATTCCCATCTTCGCAGAGATCCTCGGTGCGTCGTGAGCCTCAAGTCCGATCACGTCCTCGATCTCCTCCGCCACACGATCCGGATCAGCGCTCGGAAGGTCGATCTTATTGATGACCGGGACAACATCAAGATCATGGTCAAGGGCAAGATACACATTTGCAAGCGTCTGGGCCTCTATGCCCTGAGCCGCATCTACAACAAGGATCGCACCGTCACACGCCGCAAGGCTTCGGGATACCTCATAGTTAAAGTCAACGTGACCTGGGGTATCGATCAGGTTAAAGATATACTCCTCGCCGTCCTTTGCCTTGTAAACCGTGCGGACTGCCTGGGATTTGATCGTGATGCCGCGCTCGCGCTCCAGCTCCATGTTGTCGAGGATCTGGGCCTGCATCTCACGGCTGGTTAAAAGACCGGTCTTCTCGATAATGCGGTCCGCCAGCGTGGATTTACCGTGGTCGATATGGGCAATGATACAGAAATTTCTGATTTTATCCTGGGAATAATGAACCATTCATGTTCCTCTCTTCTATATGATTTCTTCTTTATATGATCCATTTCTCTGTCACTGCTTGTCGAACCACCAGATCTTTACTCCTGATCGTTCGGTCCATCGGAAAATACCTTTATACACAGGAATTTCTCCCTTGGGGACAGAAATGGCAATTTATCATGTTAAATATAGCATTTTTTAGGTTTCCGCGCAAGCAGTAGTATGAGGTTTGGATGTGATAAAAAATAGACAAAAAGCTGACAAATTACAATTCGTTACAGTTCAGCCATGCGCTGGTTTGAATGAGAAAGTGTGTTGCAAGCTTGCTTGCATAAGCACTTTTTCATCCAAATCAGCATATGGTGGAACCACCAAGCTTCTTGTTTTCATGAATATGAAAACAAGAAGATGTAATGGCTGAACTGTAACTACAATTCTTTTATGTGTTGTAAAATCAATTGACATTCCATCCATTCTGATTTAGACTTTAATTAACATTTTGTCACGTATATTCAGGACTTTTCTTCGTCCCGTCACCCGTCCACCTTTTCTATCATTTCAGCAGCTATCCTGCATGTTCGCAGATCCTGTATATTCCTTGACCAGTCTGCGTTTTCTGAATAGCTGCCCGGGAGATAACATATGAATCAAACTCAGAAAAAACAGCAGTCCATGGACATGACCTCAGGGTCCATCACAAAGCTCCTGATCATGTTCGCGGTTCCTCTCGTGATCGGAAACCTTTTTCAACAGCTATACAACACTGTGGACAGTCTCGTTGTTGGAAACTTTGTCGGCTCCCATGCTCTCGCCGCCGTAGGTTCCACCACCAGCATCATCAACATGATCGTCATGTTCTTTACCGGTACCTCTGTTGGTGCCGGCGTCGTCATCAGCCGGTACTACGGGGCCCACGATGATGAAAAGCTTCACATTGCCGTGGAGACCACGATGGCAGTGACTTTCATCTGTGGGATCATTTTTACAGGTCTTGGAATCTTTGTTGCCCCCTATATGTTAAAATTTATGTCCACACCGGATGATGTCCTGCCGTCCGCCTCCGTATACTTAAAGATCTATTTTTCCGGCGTTTTCGGACTTCTTGTATACAATATGGGAAGCGCGATCCTGCGTGCCGTTGGCGATACGAAGCGGCCGCTGTACTTCCTCTGTCTCTCCAGTGTCATGAATATCGGCCTTGACCTTCTTTTTGTAGTGGGCTTCGGCATGGCCATCGAGGGGGTTGCCTACGCGACAATCATCTCCCAGTTTGTTTCCGCAATTCTCGTGCTCATCGTTCTCACCAGAAGCACGGAGAATTACCGCCTGACCTGGAAGGACCTGCGGATCAACAAAAAAATCTTCCGGCAGATCCTCATGGTCGGACTACCGACAGGATTTCAGCAGTCACTGACATCATTTTCCAACGTGTATGTCCAGTCCTATATCAACACCTTCGGATCCAGCTGCATGGCCGGATGGAGCAGCTACTCAAAGATCGACCAGTTTGTTTTCCTTCCGATGCAGAGTATCGGACAGGCATCCACGACCTTTATGAGTCAGAACCTGGGAGCCGGGAATCTGCCCCGCGCGAAAAAAGGAACCGGTGTGGCTCTCCGGCTGGCACTCCTCATTACATTCGCCAGCGCTGGGATCCTTTTCCTCTTTGCGCCTCGGCTCGTCGCAGTCTTCAACCAGGAGCCGGATGTCGTCCGGTACGGAACCATGTTTCTCCGGATGAACGTGTTCATGCTGGCATTCTGCTGCCCGAACCAGGTCGTTGCGGGCGCGATGCGCGGGGCCGGAGATTCCAGAACCCCGATGCTGATCATGCTGTTCTCCTTCGTCCTGTTCCGTCAGATCTATCTCTATATCGCGACCTCGATCTGCAATACAGCCGCAGTTGTCGGCTTCGGATACCCGGTGGGCTGGATCGTAGCCTCCGTCCTCGTAGAGATCTATTATATGTCCGGAAAATGGGAGAAAAAGATCAATATGTAACCACTCCCTGCGTTCTTTCTATTCTCCTGTAAGTACCTGATCCAGGAGATCAGCTAACGGCACCATCGCCGCTTTCGCCTCCGCATACGTGTTTGTCTGGGCGCCCACCTCGATGAGGGCGGAACGCGCCCGGACATGCTCGTTATAGCGGAGGCCTTTTAAATAGATCTTTCGCGTAAGTCCCGGATATTTTCCAGCAGCCAGAAGCTGCATCTGGAAGCTGAACGCCAGGTTTTCCTTGAGATTTGGATTCGGAAGATACTCGATGGGGCCGTCCGGGCTCATGGATGTCCCGTTGAAGAACATGATCTTCGCGGTCTCCGTCCCGTCGATCTCCGTCACAAGTCTCGTCCCATCCGAGACGCCGTCCCGGTGGACATCCAAGACCACCTCGATAGACGGGTATTTCTGCAGGAGACCAGAGATCCCGTCGAGGGCGTAGGTATACGCCGCACTGCGGTCCAGCTTTCCGTTCCGGTAATCGTAGACGCTCTCATCATGGTACACGTTGTACCCCTTTTCCCTGAGAAGCTTCGCCAGGCACTCTCCGAGGTGAATCACGTCCGCCTCCGAATTTTCCGGGTAGTCGGCGTAGGTCTCCTGGGAGTGGGTATGGTAGATCAGGATCTGGGGGATGTCGGCGTTTTTTTCGATGGAAAGGTCCGCGGCGAGGAAATTCTCCGCCCGCATCAGGTCCCGGCCCGCCGTTGTTGTGGGGTGGACGTTGTAGAATTTTTTCATCAGGTAGTCGTAATCGTTGAGTTTTTCTAAAATGATGCCGGAATTTCCGGTGTTGAAGGTTCCTGCTGCGAGCAGACCTGCGAGTGTCGTCTTTTCATTCTGGGATGATCCGTTTTCTCCAGTTCCGCTTTTTCCCGAATTCCCCCATTCTTCTGAACTTTCTGTTTTTGCTCTGTCTTGTACATTTTCATCCGCATTTCCGCTTCCCCATGCATTCTTCCTACGATCATCTCCGTAAACTCCCTGATTTTGTTCCCTGTCTGCGATCCATTCTGCCCGCAGTACCCCATTCTCATTCTCGATCCCAAATATCTCCTCATACTCCTTTGTCCGCCTGCTGCCATTTTTTCTGATCTCCAGATAAAAAGCCGTACCCTCATCCTCCTTCCACGCCGGAAGAAATCCCCGCACCACATCATCCGCGATCCGCACCGCGTAATTTTCATAGAAATCCTTCCATGCGCCCGCACACAACCCACGTCCGAGATACAGCGCCGCCACGCAGACCACCGCCAACACGATCCACCGCCCGGCATACTGGATCATCCCGATGATATTTCCGATCATCTGCACAACAAACAGGCGGTCCGCCTGAAGCATCCGCTTAAAATAGTACCATCTCCGCCTCATATCTGCCGCCTAATTCGCCGTTTCTTTACAGTTTATGTGAATATGCGGTTATTCAGTACCTGCGCAACCATACTGCCGCCGCAAAATCCGAACCATATCAGCCAGGCACCAACAGCCATTTCCGAATAAAAAATGCAGAGTTTTTCACATATATCACGCAAATCTATGCAGTTCTGAACAACGCCTCATGGATCGCCTCCGAGATCGTAAAGCTCAGAAAATCCACCCGCTCATCAATATCATGGGGCGTCACATACATTGGACCGAGGTCCGGCTTTAAGAGTTCCTTAACAAGCTCATAAGATTCTTCTACCCGAAGAATTTCCAGCTCCTTCTCTCTAAATTTTCTTTTCTTTTCACCATTTCGATCCCTGTCCGAGTCCTCTGCTTCCATTACCTCATCATCTTTTTCCAAAACATCACACCCTATCTTCTCCCTCAACACCTCCGTCATCGCCCCAACCGTATCATACACGATCGCCGCCGCCCCGACGACCATCGGGATCCCGATCGCAAACACAGGAATCCCCAGTGTCTCCTCCGTCAGCCCGCTCCGGTGATTCCCGACCCCGGATCCCGGCTGGATCCCCGTATCAGAGAGCTGCACCGTGACCCCCAGTCTCCCGGCACTTCTCGCCGCCAACGCATCCACAACGATCACTGCGTCCGGCTCCGTCTCCTGCACAATGCCTTTCACGATCTCCGCCGTCTCCATCCCCGTCTGCGCCATGACCCCCGGCGTGATTCCACTTAAGACAGGATACCCGTGCTTCCTGCAAAAATCCGCCCCATACTCCAGCTCCAGATGCCTCGTCGCCTGAAGATGCTCCAAAACCTTCGGTCCCAAAGCATCCGGCGTCGCCTCCGGATTTCCCAGGCCAACGACCAGAGTTCTCACCGACCGCCCCATCTTCTCCGTCTCAAGCCCATGCTCCTTTAGCATCCCCCGCAAAAGCCCCGCCAACTCCTCCGAGACCTCCCTGTGATAATCATCATCCTTCTTCGCCAGCGAAGCCGCCTCCACCGTCAAATACATCCCCACCGGCTTTCTCAGCGCCTTCTCTCCTCTCTCATCACACACCGCAACCTCCGTCACCCTGATCCCAGCCTCCTCCTTCTCCCACTCCCGCACCCGGATCCCCGGAATCTCACTCCCCTGCACCTTCTCCCTCTCCTCCAGCGCCAGATCCGTCCTCACCGTAAACTCCACATCCGCCTGTCTCATAAACACGCCTCCTATCTCAACTTTCTCCTTATTTTTCTCGCAAAAAAGCAATTTATGTATTGACATACCGGGAAATATTCGCTAAAATATAACAGTATGTTTACATTGAACTGTCCGTGTCCAGGCTTTGATGCAAAACAAACAGAGATAATTTTTTAAAATAATATGGAGGTGTACAGATTGGCTAACATCAAATCTGCAAAGAAAAGAATCGTAGTAGCAGAGACAAGAGCTGCTAGAAACAAAGCAATCAGATCCAAAGTGAAAACTTTCGTTAAGAAGGTAGAGGCTGCAATTACTGCTGGTGACAAGGCTGCTGCACAGGCTGCACTTCTTGCTGCTACAAGCGAAATCGATAAGGCTACTTCCAAGGGCGTATATCACAAGAATACCGCTTCCAGAAAAGTATCCCGTTTGGCTAAAGCTGTAAGCGCAATGGCTTAATTTATCATCGAACTGGATTATTACGCATAAATAAAAAGAACCGCTGTTTCTGAGGTGTGTCGGAAACAGCGGTTCTTTTTTATATCTCAGCACCAGTCAATGTACCCAGCTCCATCCAACCCCCAGCGCAGGCCTGACTTCGGACCCGGGTGCCTGATTGCGGGGGCTCTGGCTTCCTCTTGGCTCGCAGGAACCGCCCCCGAAATCCACCAGCACCCGAATCCGAAGCCAGGCCTGCGCGTCCTTTTGCCAAGTTGATCCAACCTTACTCATACTTCTTCGCAATCAACAGCTCCACCGCCAACCGATCCGAGAGTCGACCGGTTTTCACAGCCTCCTCCGATTCCACACAAAACTCCACATAAGAAAGAATCTGCTCCCTCGTAAACGCCCTCGCCTGCGCCATCAGCTTCCCCGCCACAAACGGCGGTACCTTCACCCTGGACGCGATCTCACTCTTCTGCGCCCCCTTCCCCGCCAATTCCTTCACCTGCAGAAGCTGGTTAAACTGCTTCGCGATCAAAAACATGATCCGCATCGGCGGCTCCTTCAGAGTCAGAAGATCCTCATAGAGATCCATCGCCTTCCTCGTATTCCCCGCCACGATCGCCGTCACCATCTCAAAGATCCGGTTCGTCACATGGACCGTCCCTACAGCCTCCACGTCCTCCTTCGTGATCACCTCGCGCCCCATGGTATAGCAGATCAGCTTCTCCAGCTCCATCCTGATATTCTCCATGTCATCCCCGGTCCGCTCCATAAAATACTCCATGACCTGGCGCGTGATCTTCTTCCCGTCCTTCGAAAGGATCCCCGCTGCCCAGCGCATCAGCTGGTCCGCATCCTGCTTCTTTAATTCCGCTGCATACCCGTTGTCCTTCACCTTCTTGTAGAGCTTATTCCTCTTGTCGACCTCATTCTCCACAAACACCATACATGTAGACTCCGGGATCTCCGGGATATAATTCACAAGCTCCTCCGGCGCGCTGCTCTTAAAAAATCCGCTGCCGTCGATCAGCACGAGTCTCCGCTCAGCAAAAAAAGGCATGGTGTCCGCGAGACTAATGATCTCTTTCACATCCGGCCCCTTGCCCTCAAAATAATTATAATTCATCGTGTCATCCCCGGCGATCGCCTCCCGGAGACGCTTTTTATAACTGTTCACAAGAAACGGCTCATCCCCAAACAGCAAATAGACTCTCCTAAATGTCTTATCCTTAATATCCTGGTTTAATATCTGCATAGCCGCCTCCGTGAACTGTCGTATTGATCATCTAAAACTTTTCTTATTTTATCAAATATCCGAAATACGGTCAAGCCGCGCCTTTCTTCGCTGCCGTCCTCATGAGCGTCTCTGCATCGGCGTCCCACATGAGCGTCGATGAAAAATAGAATCCTTTCATTTTGTTTCCTCCAGACAAAATGCATTATAGAAACGCGATGTAAAATGCAAAACGGACTTTTTGTAAAATCCTTGTAAGCGGAAGTTAAAACTTTTCCTTCCGATGTAAAGCACGGTCAGTCTGTGTCAAACGGAAGCATCGTTTTTATTTTGAGTTTCTTTCCATCTGTCCGGACCATGACAGCGCCGGAAAGGCCTGTTTCATAGATCTTTGATTCATGTTCTAAAAGCCGCTCCCGGACTTTCTCCGCTGGATGTCCGTACCGGTTCTTTCTTCCGTAGGAGAGGATCGTCACGGATGGGGACAGTTTTTCTATAAACTCTTCGCTGGATGAGGTGGCGGAACCGTGATGTCCGGCTTTTAAGATCGTCACCGGAGTCAGAACGCCGGAAGTCAAAAGTGTTTCCTCCCCGGATGTCTCCATATCTCCCGTGAGGAGCATGGAAAAACGTCCGTAGGTCAGGCGGAATACCAGGGATTCCTCATTCCGGTCCGTGAACTCTGTTCCGCCATCCGGCGACAGGCATTCCATGGACATTCCTTTTCCCGGAAAGTTATTCCATATATCTCCCTTTTGGGCATAAAAAACAGGAATATCCCGCTTTTTCGCAAGTTCCGCCATCTTCCCGTAGATCTCATCCTTTCCCGCCTCCGGCATCATGAGACCTCCCACCCGGATTCCCGATTCCGGGTGTTCCAGAAGATACCGGATCCCGTTCATATGATCCTGGTCCCCGTGGGTCATGACCGCAAGATCCAGACGCGTCACCCCCTGGCTCTTGAGATACGGCACCAGAACCTTCTCTCCGATGGATTTCTGCTGGCTGCTGCCGCAGTCCACCAGGATCGTATGGGATTCGGAGCGCAGAACGATTCCGTCGCCCTGGCCTACGTCGAGGAATGTGGCAGAGAGTCCGGTTTGGCGGGATGGGAGCAGGAAAAGAAATGCCGCAAGCCAGGCGGCGCATAATAACACCAGGCGATGTTTTTTATTTTCCGCAATCTCCATCCCCCTCTCATAAACAACTGCTCCGAATATCATCAATCCATAATAACACCCAATTTTCCATATTTCCGGCTGCCCCAGCACCAGCTCTGCCCCCGGAAGCTCCCCTGTCCAATTACATATCACCTCATAAAATTTTAAAATATAATGCGCGCCTCCAAGCATCGCACCCCCAACCGATTCTGATAAAAAAGACAGACCTAGTCCAAGAAATCCCGATATGACCACATACGCCATAAGCGGGATCACAATTAGATTTAAGAACACCCCGTAGACCGGTATCCCAAAAGAATGCCAGAGAATGACCGGCGCTGTCACCACCTGGATCGAAAGACTTGTAAAGAACGCGGACGCTGCCGCAGATATTTTTTCATCCGTAAAAAGCTTTTCCCCCCGCGAAGAAAAAAGCCTGCCGGGATAGATCAGTGATGTCACCGCAAGAAAGGACAGCTGAAAGGACGCCTGGGACAGCAGATACGGATGGGCAAGCAGCAATCCTGCCGCCGGAATACACATCGCCGTCGGAAGATCGTATGTCCGCCCTACGGCCGCCGCGAGAAAGGAGAGCCCTGCCATTGACACCGCCCGGGCCACAGACGCGCCGCTGCCCACCATCATGCCGTAGGCGCAGAGAAATCCCCCTGCGAAGATCCCGGAGATCCAGAACCCCGCCCCGCCTTTCCTGAAAATCTTCCAGATTCCCAGCCCCACAATGGAGACATGAAGCCCGCTGATGGCAAGGAGGTGGGATATCCCATTCTTCCGGTAAAGTTCATAAATTTCACTGTCCAGATCATCCTTCTCCCCAAAGAGAATCGCCGACAGAATTCCAGCGTCCTCCGGGAGAGCGATCGCCTTTAACCGCTCAGAAAGGCACCTCCGGATCCGGTACAGGCTGTCCGAAAATACATGTACCTTCCCGCCAGTCACCGTATATCCCTCCACATAGATGATCCCGGAAATTCCGCGGGACCTGCAATACAGACGGTAGTCAAACGCCCCAGGATTTCTCGCCGGATCTGCCGCTTTTCCCTCTCCGAAGACTCGGATTTTCTCACCGACAGCGGGTGATGGTTTTTGCTTCGAAACCGCCTCAGCTGCTTCCCCTGTTTTATTCACATCCAGATAACATAAAACTCTTCGAAGCTTCTCACCAGACTCCCCATCTTTACCTTCCATTGCGCAATCCCTAAGCACGACCTCCAGCGTCCCATCCTTCTCCTTCACCGACTGGACAGTTCCCTGAAGAACCACGCCATCCTCATGTTCCTCCCGGAAAAATCCCTCCTCCCGGGAGAAAACCGCCTGCTCCGCTCCCATCCGAAGACATCCGGCAGACATTCCCGCCACAAAAAGAAAGACCGGCAGCCCATATCTGCTCTTCCGGCGGACAAACACGCACACCAAAAAGAGCAGCCAGACTGCCAGTCCAAAAATCATCTGCTCTGCCGGGATCCACAGGTTCAGTGCCTCTCCAAGTACCAATCCCCCTGTCACACACAGCAAAGGCCTTTTAATCGTTTTTTCCTCCTACGATATAATCGTAATTTCGTTCAAATACCGTGCTTAACGGAATCTGGTCCCGGAACACATCGTCCTGGGATCCGTTGATCCGGATCTGCACACGGCTCACCGTCGAGAGCTCCGCAAGGGAATCCACGATGGAATAGATCGGAATATATGCCGCCACATCCAGAGTGCTGTTTAAAAACGCCGCGTCAAGGTTGATCGAGCAGACCGAATCATTGACGGACACATTCAAAAGCTTCACATCTGACGGGATCGTCGCATAATGTCCAAGCTCCTGAGGACCTTCGATCAGCTGTTCCACGATGAGGCGCTCCAGGGATGTATTGCTGTTCTGCATAACTTCCCGCTTTTCCTCCACCAGTTGGTCTCCCGCCTCATTGGCAAAATACAGCGTCAGCTCCGTCCGCTCGAAGGAGTTGACATCGCGGATGCTGTCCACAAAATCAGAGGCGGAAAGCATTCCCACCGGGTTTCCCGCAGCGTCCGTGATCGGCTGCTCCGCGCAGTAGATGCTCAGATACTCGATATCCGGAATCTGGGTCAGTGTTTTCGTCAGCGCCGCCCGGCACAGGATCTCCTGCACCGAATTCATCAGCGCATAGTTGGCATCTGCATATAAATACAGAACATTCCCCTCGATCCGGTAGGTGATCTTTTCGATCCGCTCCGGCAGCGCTCTCTGACAGTCGAGATCCGCCGGCACATTTCCCATCTTATCGAGAAGTTCCCGGACCAGTGCATCCAGGTCCGTCGTCTCCGTCCGGTACTCGCTTCCAACGAGCTGGATCCCGGACGTGTTTAAATAGTAGATCGTATAGGCATTTCCGCTCTGCTCCACGGTCGTCTTTCCCGTACAGCCGCTTAAGGCGAACAGGACCGCGAAGAGGAGAAAAAACACCCGAAACATCCTAAATTTCTTCATTTTTCTCCCTCCTACGGAATATAGATCAACGGGATCCGCACCATAAAGGTACTTCCCTCGCCCTCGACACTGTCCACACGGATCGCGCCGTGATGCATCAGGACCACACTTTTCGTGATCGCAAGTCCAAGCCCTGTTCCGCCGGTCTCCCTGGATCTCGCCTTGTCCACGCGGTAGAAGCGTTCGAACACGCGCTCCTTAAACTCCGCAGGAATACCGATTCCGGAATCCGCAACCTTTAAATAGAAGAACTTGTGGTCGGCATCCAGTGTGACCCGGACCCATCCGTCTTCCTTATTATATTTGACCGCATTCTCCACCAGGTTATTCACCGCCAGGGAGAATTTCACCTCGTCAATATCCGCTGAGACATCGCGCTTACTCTCGAAGATCAGCTCGATATTCCGCTTTCTGGCGATGGGACGCAGGCGTTTTAAGACCATCTCAATCAGTCCGTTGATCTGGACCTGGCTGCAGGAAAGTCCCGAGGACGCCTTGTCCATGCGGACCAGAGTCAGAAGATCGTCGATGATCTTACTCTCACGGTCGATCTCATCGGAGATATCGTGCATGAATTCCTGGTAAAGTTCCTTCGGCGTGTCCTCCATTCCCATCAGGGAATCCGCAAGGACACGGATCGACGTGATCGGAGTCTTGAGCTCATGGGAGACATTGGAAACAAACTCCTGTCTCGACTGGTCCACGGCCTTCAGCTTCTCCAGGGTTTTATTGATGGTCTCGGAGATCTGCTTTGTCTCCCGGTACGCCTCCTCATTGACATCCTCATCCAGGTTTCCCTCACCTACACGCCGGATCGACGCGATCAGGCTTCCAAAGGGCTTCATGATAAAATGGACCGAGAGGACCGCAAGGATCAGCAGGATCACGAAGATCATCATCTCGTACAGGGATGCCTTATCATTCAGACTGTCCTCCAGACTGTACATGCTCTCCGTCGACGCTGTCACGATCATCACGCCCGCAGTCTTTCCCGTTGTGATGGTTCCCGTCTCCTGCTCAAACTCCGGAATTGGGATTGCCAGGACGAAATAGTGTTTCAGGCTGTCATACCGGCTCGTATTCTCACCCTGGAAGCACCTGATCACCTCATTGGAAATCAATGTCTTTCCCTTCGAGAGAGAAAACGTATCCTCTACGATCTTAAACCCGGAGTTTACGATCAGGATCCGTCCGCTGAAGATATCCGAGAGCAGGGAGAGCTCCGTATCGATGGCGGCGTTGTCCACCACCGAGTTTGTGAGATATCCAGTTCTTGACATCTTATTGCTCAGGATCTGACACTGGTTCTGGACATCAATGATCCGGCGCTCCACCTGACTCTGTCTTGAGGAACTGGCAAGGATCCGGCTCTCCACGAGAAGCGGGATCATACAGAACATCACCATCAGGATGATCAGGGGAACCTTGACGCTCGGCGTATGCTTCCGGTAAATTTTCCGGATCCTTTCCCTAATTTTTCTCATGTTCCTCTTCCATCTTTCTCGTTGCCGTCACAGCAAGGCTGCCCGGTCCGATATGGCACGCGATGCTTAAGGAAAGCGGTGCCATGTATACATCAGCATTCGGGAAGCGCTCTTCGACCTCTTTCTTAAACTCCAGCGCTGCTTCCTCGTTGTCGGTGTGGGCGATTGCCAGATGGCAGTTTCTGCACTCACTGTCGTGAAGCCTCCCGTCCAGCTCTTTCTGGATCGCGTTCATCATCATGGTCTTTGCCTGCTTCATGGTACGGGCTTTCGCGAAGGAATCAAGCTTTTCACCTAAAATGATCAGCACTGGCTTGATTTTTAAAAGTGTGCCGAGAGCCGCTGCAGCCGGTGTGATCCGGCCGCCCTTTTTCAGGTATTTTAAGGTATCGACGGTGATGAAGATGACGGAATCAGCCGCAGTCTCCTCCAGGCGCTTCTTGATCTGCGTTCCGTCCATCCCCATAGCTGCCAGCATCTGCGCGTCCTTTACAGACTGATACTGGGTCACAGAGATCCGTCGATTGTCAACGACGAACACTTTTCCCTCGTACTCATCCTCTCCCGCCAGCATCATCGCTGTGGAGCAGGATCCGGAAAGTCCGGAGGACATCGGGATATGGATGATCTGGTCATACTCTTTTAAGAGCTTGTCCCACATCTTCAGGATGGAATCTGGTGTGGGCTGGGAGGTAGCGATATCAGCATTGTCCTTTAATCTCTGGTAGAACTGCTCCCGTGTCAGTGTGATATCTTCGTAATATGTTTCTCCATCTATCATAAACGGCATTGGCAGAACCGCAACTCCCATCTCTTTTGCCTGAGCCTGGGTGATTCCGCTGTTGCTGTCTGTTACAACTGCAATTTTCATACAAAACTGCCCCTTTCTGTTTCTCTTTCGTCCGCCCTCTTTCTCTCCATTCCATACGGACAGGACTCGCTCCTATTTTAACCGATTTCCTACCTAAATGGAAGTGCAAAACTGCCCAAACTGTGGACGAAATAGAAAATTTATGATATGCTGAGCAGTAAGTGAGTGAAAAGCATGCTCGCATGTTTGGCACGAGCGGCGAAGCGGATTACGGCAGCCGCAAAGCAGCGCTTAGTGTGAAAGCGCAGACCGTAATATGCAATGTATTTTTAATATGGAGGTACAGATTATGCCTTATTGTCCGAAATGCGATATGGAATTTGTCGAGGGAATCAAAGTCTGCAGCGATTGCGGCGGTCCCCTCGTGGAATCAAAAGAAGTGGCGGAAGCCATGAAAAAGAAGGAACAGGAAGAACAGCTTGCCGCCATGGCGCAGGAGATGGATCCGTTTTCCGGTGAAGGGACTGATACGGAGTTCTCCGGGGATAATCCACCCGAGAAGTCTTCCCCGGCCGCTGAGCCGGTCCACGCCTACGTGGATAAGGGCCAGCGCTACGATGACATGAGTTCCTCCGCATCCGCGTTCTTCTTAGTCGGCGGGGTACTTGCCATCGGCGCGGCACTCTGCCTTCTGGGAATTTTCCATCTCCCAATGGCAGGATTCCAGAAATATATGTTTGAGGGCGTTCTCGTTGTTCTCGCCATCGGTAGCTTTGTCGTTGCAGTCTCCTCAAGGAAGCGCGCTGCCGAGTTAAAGGTGGAAGCCGACGATGAAAAACGCCAGACCCAGGAGATCATCAATTGGTTCTTAAAGAATTACTCCGCAAAAGAGCTGGATGAGCAGCTTCTGATGGAAGACCCGGACCTCTCCGGCGAGGAACTGAGTCTCAAGCGCTTCGAGCTGATCCAGGATTTCCTCATCACCGGCCGCGACATCCCTGACCAGTCCTATGCGGATTCGCTCTGTGAGACGCTGTATACGAAGCTGTACGATCAGGAATAATTTAAAAGACTGTCTGACCGATGAACCTGATTCATCAGCCGGGCAGTCTTTTTAATTTTCTTATTCAAATTTCACGATTTCCTTCTTCAGCCTCATCATGATCTTCTTCTCCAACCTCGAAATATATGACTGGGAGATCCCCATGAGATCCGCCACCTCTTTCTGCGTCATCTCCGCCCCATCCCGGCGCTTCAGACCATAGCGCAGCTCCACGATTTTTCTCTCCCTCGGGCTTAAGCGGCTCACCGCATTCTTAAGAAGGTCTTTTTCCACCTCATCCTCCATGTCTTTATAGATCACATCCTCCTCCGTCCCGAGAATATCCGACAGCAGAAGCTCATTCCCGTCCCAGTCCACGTTTAACGGCTCATCGATGGAAACCTCAAGCTTCATCTTGCTGGTCCTACGAAGATACATCAGGATCTCATTCTCAATGCATCTGGACGCATAGGTCGCCAGCTTGATATTTTTCGTCGGGTTAAAGGTGTTGATGGCCTTGATGAGTCCAATGGTCCCGATGGAGATCAGGTCCTCTACGCCAACGCTGGTATTGTCAAATTTCTTTGCTATGTAGACAACCAGGCGGAGATTGTGCTCGATCAGCTCTGCCTTTGCCTCTTTCTCCTCTTCGGTTCCAAACTTATTTAACGCCTCAGTCTCCTCCTTCAGTGACAGCGGAGCCGGAAGAATATCCGCACCTCCAATATAATGGATCTCCCCCCGCTCCGGACGGATCATCGTGCGGAACCCCATCACTTTTTTGAGGCGGAACCGGTTTGGCATAGAAATTCTCATAATCATACTCATTCTCTCCTTTTTCTAACTGTTAGTCACCTTCACAGTTATTTTTTCACACATCGTCATTCATACTTCATGTCAATCCCCTATTGCCACAGGCACATTTTCCCCTGACACCAGACACTCCGGCAGTATCATCGTAAAATCCTTCCCGAAAAACAGAGGTTCCTTCGAAATCGCCACGATCGGACGCTCGATCCAGATACTCCCGCACTCTTCGGACATGACCTCCATCCGGTCAAAGAGAACTCCCGGCAGCATTCCATTTTCCGTTCCGACAGCCCGGTATGGGATCATAAGGACTCCCGCCTTCTCGCCTAAGAACTCTTTCGCATCCGCCGCCGCGATAATGCTCACCGGCTTTCCCGTCACAGGCTCCACGAGCCGATTCCCTGAATCCGCCATCGCCGTGAACTCCTTCGACTTTTCATTTAAGAAAAGACGGACCTGATACCGTGTTTTCCCAATCATCGGCCGCCTCACAAGAGCTACCGCCAAGAAACGAACTCCCATACAGAAAAATCCCATAAACATCAGACTTTTCCAGCCTGTAAGAAAACACCGCTCCCGCAGAATCGCCAGCCCACTCTGCAAAATCCCTGCGGATAAGACCAGGACTCCCAGTTCCTTCCCGCGCCACTTCAAAACTTTCATCCAGGAATCTCCTTTATCTGCAGAAGCATTCCTTTTCTCCTGGCGCATGGTCTGTTTTCCCGGAAAAGCGATCCAGATCATCAAAAATCCTGTCACCAGCAGTTTCCAAACTTCCCATATCCCAGCGAATACCGGCTGTCCGCCTGCAGGACATCTTCCCATAAGTTCCAGATAAACGCTTCCAGTACTGCAGAGTCCCCCGGCGATCCCGGCGCCCAGAAGTCTCAAGACCTCTGCCCGCCTTCTCATAAGCACCGCCGCCAGCCATAAGATCAAAACATCCCGGTACACCTCCTCCAGAAAAAAGAGATCGGCGTACCAATCATACTCCACCGGACTTCCTCCTTTCCCTGGCATCCCTTTCTGATGTTTTCCCATAGTATACCTGTCTTTCTCTCCAGAATTTGTCAAAGCAGGGACGAGAAATTTGAAAACCCATCGGGTCGTTTTAACAGAATCTCTCCTGTTTTTTCATGAAGATCAGAGATTTCCGCAGACATTTGCGGAATACACGAAAAAAGAAGAACAAAAAGAGCGCAGATCTGGACATTTTTTGTCGCGATCTGCGGTGAAATTTTAGAAATATTTTGCGCGAGTGCGCATCATTGGCACGTTAGTGCCTTTTGTGTAATAGGGAATTCCTCGGAATTTCCTATTACACAAAAAGACCTGGAAAAGATTTCTCTCTTCCAGGTCTCAATATGTTCATAAATTGTAACTGTTCAATAGGTCTGCGCACTTGCTGCGCTGACCGTAAGAAAACATAGGCTGGAAGGCAAAAATCCCATCAGCGAAGCTGATCTGGAATGGATTTTTGCACGTAACTATGAAGGTACTGAATAGTTACCATAAATTAAATTCCAATACGGCTTGTCCGTCCTCAGAATCTTATCTGCGGTTCTTTAAGAAATCCGGGATATTGATCTGGGTCTCGCCGCGCTGTGCCGGACGGTAAACCGGGGCATTTCCAGTCGGGATGTTGTACTTCGGTGCGGAAGTCTCTGTTGTAGCTGCTGCCTCAGACGGAGTCTTTACGGACGGAGCAGTTCTCTGAACCGGGGCCTGCTGAGCCGGTACCTTTGTCTTGTAGTTTGTGAAATCCTTCATTGCGCGCTCAACCGGTGTGTTTGCACCGTGTGCGTCAAGGCCTGTAGCGATAACTGTGATCGTTACCTCGTCCTCCGCATTCTCATCGTACATAGCGCCGAAGATGATGTTAGCGTCATCGCCTGCAAGCTCCTGAACATAGCCAGCAGCCTCGTTTGCCTCGATCAGGCTGATGTCGCCGGAAATGTTGATGATAACGTGGGAAGCACCCTCGATGGTTGTCTCAAGAAGCGGGCTGGATACAGCCTGCTTAACAGCCTCAAGTGCCTTCTCGTCGCCCTTCGCCTTACCAATACCGATATGAGCGATGCCCTTATCTGTCATAACAGTCTGAACATCAGCGAAGTCAAGGTTGATAAGACCCGGAACATTGATCAGGTCTGTGATTCCCTGTACTGCCTGGAGAAGAACCTCATCGGCTTTCTTTAATGCATCCGGCATGGTTGTCCGTCTGTCAACGATCTCAAGGAGACGGTCGTTTGGGATCACGATCAGAGTATCCACTGCGTTCTTTAAGTTCTCGATTCCCTTTAACGCGTTGTTCATTCTCTGTCTGGCTTCGAAGCGGAACGGCTTTGTTACAACGCCGACTGTAAGAATTCCCATGTCTTTTGCGATCTGAGCGATCACCGGAGCTGCACCGGTACCGGTTCCGCCTCCCATACCACAGGTAACGAATACCATATCTGCGCCCTTAAGTGCCTGGGAGATCTCCTCCTGGCTCTCCTCAGCTGCCTTCTCGCCGATCTCCGGCTTTGCGCCTGCGCCGAGTCCCTTTGTGAGCTTCTCACCGATCTGCATGGCAGTCGGAGCTTTACAGAACTGAAGCGCCTGTTTATCTGTGTTGATACCGATAAACTCAACGCCCATAATATTTTCTTCTACCATGCGGTTTACCGCGTTATTTCCGGCACCGCCGACACCGATCACAAGAATTCTTGCGGCATTCTCTGCCTCGTTTATCTTAATCTCTAACAAGAATGTCTCCTCCTTTAATATCTATCAATCTATTACATCTGTATTAGCATGGTCATAAAAATCCCAAGTTAATCTAACATATATCATATTTGATTTTTTGAAAAATATCAACCTTAAATTTATGGTTTTTTTGAAAAAAACACTGATTTTCCGCTGTCCCCGGCCTAAGCTTTCTTACGGTCAGCGCAGCAAGTGCGCAGACCTGATGAATCGTTACTCTAATTCTTCTTCACAAAACGGTACGTCGGGCTGGAATTCGTCTCGTCATAGGTATCCAGATACAGCGTACCCGAAAGTCCTGTGAGCTCCGTCATGATATCGTGAAGCTCCGCGATCTTTCCGTCAAGGCTATCCGAATTTCCAAGCTCCACCGTGATGTCCCCCATCACAAGCTCCGCCTCATTGTAGCTGTTATAGTTGATCTTGTCCACCTGGATATCGCTGACATTCAGCACCTGGGTCAGGTTTAAGATCTCGCCGAAAATATCCTGATCCGCCACCGGAAGCGGCTGGTGCAGGACGATATGTCCGAACTCGAGACCAGTGATCACCGGAACGCCCGGAAGCTGCTCGGAAGAGCTCTCCACAATGATTCCATCCTTATCGAAGTACATGTAGCTGCTCATGTAGGAGACGCAGCCCACAACGCTCTTCTCAAACACAACGACCTCCACCTTTGTGGGGCTCTTGAAATTGATCTTATATTCCTCGATAAACGGAATGGACTTGTGCTCCTTAAACCGGTTCTGATAATAGCAGAACGCGGAATTTCTGGACCACTTGCCGTCAAATAAGAGCGACTCGATCTGTTCCTTCGTATACTGCTTATTTCCGCTCACTTCCACATCCTTGATCCGTATCGAAAAGACAAGAACGAGAAGAATGACGAGAATCGCCAGGATCACTCCAATGATGATCCCCGTCTTTCTTCCTCCTCTCCTGTTGTACATTCCAAATCCGTTGCTGCTTCTTCTCCCGAAATGGAAATTGAAGCCGCGTCTTCCAAATCCAAGACCTCTTCTTCTAAATAACATTTTCTCTTCACCTGTTATCTGATCACTTGTTCTCACGTAACATCATTGGGACCCGCGCACCCGACACACTGATCACCGGAAGACTCTGGTCTGGAGCAAAAAATCCATTGCCACGATCATCACAGCTCATCTTCCTCTATGTCTGCCCCAAGCTTTCTCAAATCTCTTCCGATATCCTCGTACCCGCGCTTTAAATGTCCACTGTCCGAGATCACACTGAGTCCGTCCGCCGCCAGGGCCGCCACTAGAAGCGCCGCCCCGCCGCGAAGATCCGGCGTCTCCGCAATCCCCGGAACAAGAGGATATCTTCCTCTTATTATGGCTGTATCTTTATGGAGCGATACGTCGGCCCCAAAGGCTGCAAGCCGCATCGCCGCCTCAAACCGTGCCTCATACACGGTCTCTTTAAACCGGCTCTCCCCGCTTCCCGCTGCCTCCACGGCGAGAAAGACAGACTGAAGATCCGTCGGAAATCCCGGGTATGGCCCGGTGTCGATCTCGACCCCGGCCGGACGCCGTTCCATCACCATACCGATCCTGGCTTTCGGTCCGGTCGCCCCGGATATCCGGATCCCGGCTCCCATTTTTCGGAGTGCCTTTAACGGTTCTACCAGAACCACCGGATCCACACCGGTGATCTCGATCTCCCCGCCGGCTGCCGCTGCCGCCGCCAGGTATGTCCCCGCACAGATTCTGTCTCCTGCCGTCACATGATCCGTCGGAAAGAGCTTTTCCACCCCATCCACCGTGATAGTCCCGGTGCGCTCCCCGGATATCTTTGCTCCCATAGAACGCAGGAAGCTGCAGAGTTCCACGATCTCCGGCTCCCTGGCACAGTTTAGGAGCTTTGTCGTGCCGGATGCCAGAGCGGCAGCCATCAACGCGTTCTCCGTCGCCCCGACACTGGGATATGGAAAACGGAATGTTGTTCCACAAAGCTTTTTCGCTTTTGCAATCAGCATTCCGCCATCATCAAGTATCTCTGCTCCCATTGCCCGGAGCACATCCAGGTGAAAATCGATCGGACGTTTTCCGATCACACAGCCGCCCGGATACCAGGTCGTCACCTCCCCGGCCCTGGATAACAGCGGTCCCAAAAGCAGGCTGGAAGACCGCATCTTCCCCACCGTCTTCTCGGAGATCACCGTTCCAGAAAGCCCGGAGGCATCGATCTCCAGGACATCGTCCTGAAACATCACCTGACACCCAAGGTCCCTTAAGATCTCCGCCATGAGGAACACGTCCGAAATTCTCGGAACATTCCGTATCTCGGTTCTTCCCTCTGTCAAAAGACTCACCGCCATCATGGGCAGCACCGCGTTTTTTGCACCCTGGACTTTTATTTTTCCATGCAGAGGCTTAAGCCCCTGAACTTTAAACACCTGCAAACCGATTCCCCCGCATATGCCGCTATAAAACAGTATATGCAAGAGTATCAATTATGTTACTGCTGTTCCAGCCTGATCTGGTTGGACACACTTAGTACCATTCCCATCTCAATCATCAAAAACAGCACCGACGTACCCCCGTAACTGATAAACGGAAGCGTGATTCCCGTGTTCGGAATCACATTCGTAACAACGGCAATGTTCAAGACGACCTGGATCGCGATATGTGCCAGAACACCTGTCACCAGCATTGCACCAAATAGATCCGGCGCATTTCCGGCGATGACTAAAAATCTGTACAGCATGAACAGGAACATGAATATCACGGCTACCGCGCCGAAAAGTCCCAGCTCCTCACAGATCACCGCGAAGATCATATCGTTCTGCGGCTCCGGAAGGAAGCTTAACTTCTGGATACTCTGTCCCAGTCCCTTTCCGAGAAGGCCGCCGGAACCGATGGCGTACAGTCCCTGAAGGACCTGATATCCACCGGACTTCGGATACGCCTCCGGGTTTTTCCACACCAGGATTCGGCTCAGCTGGTAGGAATGGAGGATTCCCGCCTTCTCGAGGGCGATGGCCACAGGCGGCGCGAAGACGATGACAGTGATTCCAAGCGCCACCGTCGCAATAAATGGCCATTTTCTCTTGCACGCGATAAACATCATGACGAAAGCGATTCCGCAGATGATGATACCGGAGCTTAAGTTGTTCATGGTGACGAGAAGTGCCAGAGGTCCGATGAGGACCGCGATCATTCCCCACACCCGCCATTCATTGATCTGCTTTCCAAGTCTCGTGATGAGCACGGCCAGAAGCAGGATCACCACGATCTTTACAAGCTCTGCAGGCTGGAAACGCAGGGATCTTGTTCCCAGCCATCTTTTCTTGCCGTTAACCGCGATTCCCAGTGGTGTAAATGTTACAAGGATCTCGCAGATATAGGATACCACTACTGCCGGAACAGTAAACTTCGCAAAGAAGTGATAGTCGATCTTTGAAATGATCAGCATCAGGATGAATCCAGCCACGGCGATCTGTCCCTGACGCACCATGTAGTAGTTGGACGGCTGCCTGCTCACCTGGGCATTGTAGGCGCTGGAACTGTAGATCATGATCAGTCCGAATACCGTAAGGAAGATAATGACCACTAAGAGGTCATAGTCGTAAAAACGGCGTGCTTTCTTTTTCCGTTTTCCCTCTTCCTGTACAGGAGCCCCGTACATCTGCTGCTGCCGCAGCATTTCCTGTCTCTGCTGCATCTCACGGCGCTGCTGCATCAGAAGCTGCTCTCTTCGCTGTCCCTCCTGCTGGCGTTTCGCCCGCTCTCTTTCAATCTGCTGACGCTCCAACTGTTCTCCGGACATCTGCTGTCTCTGCATCTGCTGTCTCTGCATCTGCTGACGATGTACCTGCTGTCTCTGCGCCTGTGCCCTGCCGCCGGCTTTTCGAACTTTCTTTCGAGCCACGCTAAGCCTCCATTACAGCGCGTTGACGCATTCCTTAAAGATCCGTCCGCGCTCCTCAAAGTTCTTGAACATTCCCCAGCTTGCGCATGCCGGAGAGAGCAGCACATAATCGCCTGCATTCGCGTAAGAAGCGCATACCTGAACGGCCTCCTGCATGTCTTCCGCGTACATGATATCCGTGATACCATGTTTCTTTGCGCACTCAGCGATCTTGTCTCTTGTCTGGCCAATGAGGACGAGATAGCGGACTTTTCCGTCAAAGTTCTCGATCCACTCGTCATACTCGGAATGCTTGTCATATCCGCCTGCGATTAAAAGTGTCGGTCCCGGCATCGCCTTGATGGCCTGGATCGCCGCATCCGGGTTTGTTCCCTTGGAGTCATTATAATAAGTAACGCCGAAACGCTCTCTTACATACTCGATCCTGTGCTCGACAGCCTTGAACTCCCTGCATGCCTCGCGGATCATATCCATCGGGACGCCTAAATGGATCGCGATGGCAACGGCTGTCATCACGTTCTCGTGGTTATGTCTTCCGATGATGTTTAACTCGTTGACATCGAGGACCTTCTCGTTCTTTCCATCATGACGGTAAACGATGAAATCTCCGTCCATGAAGATGCCCTCGTTGAGCTTCTCCTTGCTGCTGAAGTAGAGGACCTTGCACTTTAAGGTCTTTCCGAATTCTCTGAGGACCGGATCCTCGTAGTTTAATACGCAGGTATCTTCCTCTGTCTGGTTTCTTGTGATCCCCTCTTTGACCTGGATATAGCACTCCATGGTCTTATGGCGGTCCAGATGGTCCGGAGTGATGTTTGTGATCGCGGACACATTCGGATGGAAATCCATGATGGTCTCAAGCTGGAAGCTGGAAACCTCCGCGACGGTAACGGACTCGTCTGTGGTTTCAAGAGCGTGAGCGGTGTACGGATCACCGATGTTTCCTACTACGAATACGCTCTTATAGAACTTTCTCATGATCTCGCCTGTGAGGGCTGTCGTTGTTGTCTTTCCGTTTGTACCTGTGATAGCCGCAAGTTTTCCCTTTGAGCAGTGGTAAGCAAGCTCGATCTCACTCCAGATCGGGATCTTCGCCTCGTCGATCACCGCAACGAACGGTGCCTCAAGCGGAATACCAGGGCTGATGACGCATAACTCCACACCCATAAGGTCTGTCTTCTTCAGTTCACCGAGAACGATCGTCACCTTCGCGCCCTCATCAAATTTTGCTTTCAGCTTCTCTTCGGAAAGCTTCTCATTTCCATCATAAAGAACCACTTCGCCGCCCTGGGCAAGCAGAAGCTTTGCGGCAGAAATACCGCTGATTCCCGTTCCTGCAACTAATACTTTCTGTGACATGGTTTCTCCTCCTATATACTCGTAATGAATGACCGCTCAGCCTGCTATTTTCCTGCGCATGTCTGAACATTTACCCTAATTATAATCCCATGTAGGCAACCAGGCAAAGGATCGCCGTAACGATCGAAAATACTGCGACAACTCTCGTCTCGGACCATCCGCAAAGCTCGAAATGGTGGTGGATCGGAGCCATCTTGAAGATTCTCTTCCCGCCAGTCTTTTTAAAGTATGTGACCTGAATGATGACGGAGAGGACCTCCACCAGGTAGATCAGGCCAACGACGGCGATAAAGATCGGCATCTGCATCATGAACGCGCTGGATGCCACGAAACCGCCGAGGGCCAGGGAACCCGTGTCTCCCATGAACACCTTCGCCGGATATACGTTGAACAGTAAAAAGCCTAACAGACTTCCCACAACGGCACCTGTGATCGGGCTGATCCCGCTGTTTTCTCCGATGGCAACCACGGTGAAGAATGTCGCCACAAGGATCGTAACACTTGTGCAGAGACCGTCAAGGCCGTCTGTAAAGTTTACACCGTTGTCGGTTCCGAGAACGATAAAGAATACCGCCGGAATAAACAGCCAGCCGAGATTCAGATAATATCCATTTTCAAATCCGCCAGTGAAAGGGATCAGCATTCCTGTTCCCACTTCTCCGGAAGTCATCAGATAGTAGGTGAAAATCCCTGTGATGATGAACTGACCGATGAGCTTCTGGATCGGGTTTAAACCTTCCGAACGCTTCATGACGATCTTGATGTAGTCATCCAAAAAACCGATGATTCCGAATCCCACCGTCACGAAGAGGATCGGGATGATCCGCGGATAGCTCTTAATGTAAAATAAGGATGTGATCACGATCGCCGTGAGGATGATGAGTCCTCCCATCGTCGGTGTTCCCTGTTTCTTTAAATGGCTCTGCGGACCGTCATCGCGGACCTGCTGTCCGAATTTCAGCCGATGAAGAAATGGAATGATCACCGGGCAGAGCGCTGCGCTGATTGCGAAGGCGATAATGATCGCCAGAATTGTCTCATTTACCATGCTGAACCTCATATTTTCCTGCTGCACCTCATACTTCCTATGTAAATTGACATGCCGTCTTCCGACAGCACCATGAAATTCAGCTGTTCCGCGCTTTCGGCGCTCCCACAGCTGCCGCCTGACAACATTTCATAGCGTAAATAGTATACGTCCTTTTTTCCCAATAATCAATCAGAACATTTGATACAAAGACCAAAAGACCTGAATTTCTCCTGCCATCTGTGCTCACATACGCACAAAGCGCAGAGCGGTTCAATATTAATCCGTCTCCGAAACCGACGTGATATCCAGATACGGCAGAATATTCGAAAAAATATCAGCCACCACCGGTGCCGCGATGGTTCCGCCGTAATAGATCCCCACCGGCTCGTCGATAGTGATCAGCGCGATGACCTGGGGATCATCGGCGGGCGCAAATCCTAAAAAAGAAGAAATATATTTCTTTAAGCTTCTCGGCAGCTTCTCCGATGTCGCCGTCTTTCCGCCGACCCGGTAACCTGGAAGCTTCGCCCGCTTTCCGCTTCCTTCCGCCACTACCTGCTCTAAAATATACCGCATGGTCTCGCTGGTAGCTTCCGACACGACTCCCATCCGCTCCGGATAGGAAAACTTCTGGTAATATGTCCCATCCGTGCTCTCCACATTCATCGCAAAGTGGGGCGTGATCCGCCTGCCCCCGTTTATGATGGAGGACGCCGTCGTGATGAGCTGAATCGGCGTGATCTGAAAGGACTGTCCAAAGGAGACGGTGGCTAGCTCCACAAGTCCCATATTTTCCTTCTTGTGCATGATCGTCGCTGCCTCGCCGGGGAGATCGATCCCGGTCTTTCCGAGAAGCCCAAACTGTTCGAAATAATGATAGAACGAATCCACGCCAAGTCTCGCGCCAACGTCGATAAACACCGGGTTACAGGAGTTCATGGCTCCCTGTAAAAATGTCTCTCCTCCATGTCCACCGATCTTATGGCAGCGGATCTTCCGGTCTTCCACGATCCGGAAGCCCGGGCAGGAGAACCTGTCATCCAGATGGACCACTCCCGCCTCCAGCCCTGCTGCGGCTGTGATGATCTTAAATGTGGAGCCGGGCTCGTAGGTATCGTTGATGCAGCGATTCCGCCACATCTTATTTCTCGCGTCCTGGAGCTCCGTCCCAGTGAGTCCGCCGCTTTCCACATTCAGCGTGAACGGGTCGTTCAGATCAAACTCCGGGACATTTACCATAGCGTAGATCTCCCCATTCCGGGGATTCATGACGATCACGGAGACCGCCTTCGCACCTTTTTTCTCCATGACCTGGTACGCCGCCTGCTCCGCGTACTTCTGGATGTTCACATCCAGGCTCACGGTCAGGGTATTTCCGGGCACCGGCTCCACCCGCTCCTCCGCGGCATTCTGGAGTTCCGTGCCCTTCGCGTCGGAGGTCGTCAGTATCAGACCATCCCTGCCCTTTAAGTACCTCTCGTACATGACCTCCAGGCCGATGATCCCCTGATTGTCCGCTCCGGTGAATCCCAGGACCTTTGATGCGAGACTTCCGTAAGGATAATATCTCTTATAATCCTCATCGACCTTCACACCGGAGAGTCCGAGATTCATGATCTGGTCCCCCACCGACTTCTCCACATTTGTCCGGATGATCTCCCTGGAAGACCACTTTTCTACCTTTTTCCGGACCTCCGGCTCCGGAAGCTCCAGGATCCGCACCAGCTCCCGGATCACCTTCTCCGGCTCCGTCACCTGATTGTGGATCACGGACACGGTGCAGACCGTCCGGTTCGCGGCGATCACAGTGCCATTCCGATCCACGATCTCGCCCCGGGCAGCCTTGATGGTCCGCTCCCTCTTGTGGAGCTCATCCGCCATCTTGCTGTAGTGGTCCGACCTCGCGATCATCAGGAATCCCAGCTGGGCGCACAGCCCCACCATCAGAAGCACCGAGATTAAAAAAACGATAAAAAGCTTCTTTCTGTGATGTGTCAGAAATTCCGCCATGTCAAAACCTTCATCTTAAAAGTCTTGGTAATTAATATACGGGACTTCCCGTTTCCTCATGCACGGATTTTATTACATTGCAAGAAATCCAGCCAGCGCCCTCTTCGCCCCGGCCATTCTCTCCTCAAACTGCGGATAGAATTCCTCTTCCTTATTATAAGGAATCAGATAAAACTGTTTCATAAGATAAAGACTCACGGTCTTCGCCGCCTGTCCGGAGGTGTCTTTTCCGATCACCCGCTCCAGATCCTTTAAAAAGTAATGCCAGGTACAGACAAACTCATCATACCGCTTCGGCTCCGGCATATCGATCCATTTTTTAACCTTTACCTTGGCCCTGGTCTCCTTCGCGCACTCGTAAACCTGCAAAAAATACTTAAAACCGCCGTCCCCATAAATTCTTCCAAGCGGAAACAGCCGGCAGATCCCTGGGCGGTACGCATGAATCCTGCAGCGTCCATTCTGGTCTAAAAAGGAACAGGCCTCCTCCTCCCCTGCCATCTTGAGGTTCGGGAGAATGATCCCATCCACCACATTAAGTTCCAGAGGTCCCGCGAGAAGCGCCTCAAAGGTCTTCCCTGTCCCCGCCGTCATGCGGTACGCGTCAAAAGGATCGAGAACCACGGAGGTTCCCATCCCGGTACAGCAGGCATGGCAGCCCTCACACCCTGCGCAGTCCGCCTTCACCATATCATCCAGGCCATAGAGTTTTCCGTCGGAAACCTCCGCCATATCCATCTCTCTGTTCATGATCTTCTCCTATTATTTCCCATATGTAATTGTTCAGCACCCTCACCTGCAGAACCTGCCACCGGCAGTTTTTTCCAGATGCATGGCAACAGTTACCCTATATACTAATTTGTGCAGGAAAACGCTTATGCAAGCAAGCTTGCAGCACATTTTTCTGCACAAATATAAATTACCACATGGCTCAACCGTCAGCAAATTACTGCGCGGCCTGCGTTGTCTCCTCTGCTCCATTTTCCATGGTCTCAGTCTCCTGGACTGATTCCATACTCTGGGCTTCGCCCGCACTCTCCGCCGCGGATCCCGATCCGTCGGACGGCATATCATCCGGAAGTCCAAGACCGTCATCATACGGAATCACTTCTTCCTCCGGCGCAGGCTCTGTCTGAATCACATTTCCTTCCGCATCCGTCGGTGCCTCAGTCTCCGCCGCGGTCTCGCCGGTTCCAGGCTCCAGTCCACCCTCGTTGTTATTCGTGATCCCCTCATTCTGATCCGCAAGACTTGCGTCCTCCGTCGTCGTATCCGTATCCGGGAATACATTTAAGTATGGAAGCGCTTCCGCCATGATCTTCTGGAAAACCTCTGTGGCGAAAGTGCTGTGCGCCTGCTCTTTGCCCGGAAGATTCGGGGTATCGATGACCACGTACATAAGAAGCTGCGGGTCATCCGCCGGCGCAAATCCACAGAAGGATACGAGATAGTTGTGGGCGGAACGCGGAAGCTTCTCCGCCGTTCCCGTCTTTCCGCCGACCTTGTATCCGGCAACCCGTCCCGCCTTACCGGTTCCCTCCTCATCGTCGACCGTCATAAACAGGGCGTGTCTGATAAAGTCACTGGTGGACTGGGAAACCGTCTCCCGCACCAGATTCGGCTCTATCTTCTTCACAACAGAACCCTGATCATTTAAGATCTGCTTTACCACATGAGGTTCATAGTAGGAACCGCCGTTGATGACAGACGCGAATGCCGCCGCCATCTGGATCATCGTACTGTTATAGCTCTGTCCGAAGGAGTTTACCGCAAGGTCTGTCGGGCCCATATTGTCCGCATTGTAGATCAGTCCATATGCCTCTCCCGGAAGATCGATTCCGGTCTTCTGACCCATGCCGAATAATTTCTGATATTTTGCAAACCGCTGTACTCCGAGTTTCGCCGCGATCTGCATCATAGCATCGTTGCAGGATTTCATTAAGGACTGCTCCAACGTCAGGATTCCGTGTCCATAGATATTGGAACATTTGATCCTGTAGCCGCCAACATCCTGTCCGCCGTCGCAGAGAAATGTATCATTCTGACTGATGACGCCTTCCTCAAGCCCCGCCGCAACTGTCATCGGCTTCGCCGGGGAACCCGGCTCGTAAGTATCATTTACACAGAAATTTCTCCACATCTGGTTCCAGGCATCCATCCTGCCCTCATCCGTCATAGCCGCGATCTCCTCCTGAGAGTAAGCGTAGCTTAAGTCTCTCGGATTGTTCAGATCAAATCTGCGGTTGGAGGACATGGCAAGGATCTCACCGTTTCTCGGGTCCATGGCGATAACAGCCGCCGTCTTGCTTCCGATCCCGCTCATCCATTCGTCGATATACTTTTCCACGATCCTCTGGATATTCACATCGATGGTGGAGACGATGGTATTTCCGTTCTCAGCGGATTTAATGACCTTCTCCATGTTGGACTCGTCATCCAGGTATCCATACTCTCTTCCGTTTGTTCCGGTGAGCTGGTCATTGTAATACTGCTCAATTCCGCCACTTCCCTGCTTTCCGTTATCGTAGGAGAATCCCACCACGTTGCAGGCCAGGGTATTATACGGATAAAATCTCCGGTACTCATCCTCAAACCAGACGCCCTTGATCTTCTTTCCACTGTCTTCCTTTGACTTCGCGTAGGCATCATTCAGCTCTTTCTTTTTTGTCTCAAATTCTTCCTTCTTGTCTGCGGAGATCTGTTTCTCATAAGGCACATAGTAGGAATTTTCATTGGCGGAGATCGTCGCCAGAATATCTGCCCTGTCGTATCCGAATACCTCACAGAGTGCGGACACCGTCGGTTCCAGGTAGTTCTCTTTATCCTGGTTGATCTGGTTCGGATCCAGGATCAGGTTGTAGACCTTCTCACTGGTAGCCAGATATGTTCCGTTCCTGTCCACGATATCGCCGCGGCGGTACGGGATCGTCCGGCTGTCGTAGGAGGAATGCTGGTTCAATACGATCTGGGTGTAGTCCTCGTTTTTATCCTTGATCATCCGGTATAAAACAACGACAAGACCAAACAAAGCCAGCGTCGTTACGAGAACCGTAACCGCCAGCTTTTCTTTCATACTCATAGTAAAAACTTTCTTATTATTACCGTTCCGGGATGTCTTCATACTGTCTTACATACTCGCTTTCCGTCTTATTGTATAAGCGGACCTGGTCCTTATTGGCATAAACCATTCCCAGTTCCTCAGTCGCTACCTTATACACATAATCCAGGTCCACCGACGTGTTGATCCTTGTGAGAAGAGCGTCGTTATCCCCTTTCAGTTTTTCAATACTCTCCTCCAGACTCTCAATATGATTGAGTCTCGCTGTGACGGAAGACTGAAGCTTTAAATAGCTCACACAGATATACAGTGTGCAGATCACCGCCACTGTCAGCAACAATACGGAAAAAAGATTCATCTGAAGCGCTTTTTCCTGATTTCTCCGAACTGTAACGGTATGGGATACATTCCGCTTCTGCTGATGTCCTCTTTCCTGCTCCTCGTACCGGGGAACACGCTCGACTTTACGGACAGTATTTCCCTCTACATATTCTTCGGTCTGCGGGGCTCTTTTCCGTCTCCTTGCTGCCATACCATCACTTCCTTTCTAATATATATGCAACAGTCCAGTGCCGTTCTGCTCATGTTCCCCTGTTGTCGATTTCAGGAACATGCAGATCTGCTGAACATTTACCATAAACTTTCTGCTTTTTCTGTACTTGGGGGCTCTCAGCTTCTCTCGAACACCCTCAGTTTCGAACTCTTTGATCTTCTGTTCTCTTCCAGTTCCTCATCTGATGGAACGATCGGTTTTCTCGTCACAACGCGGCCTTTGCTCTTTCTTCCGCATACGCATACCGGGAAATCCGGAGGGCAGATACACGGATTTTCATTTGTGCGGAATCTCGTCTTCACGATGCGGTCCTCCAGAGAGTGGAACGTAATGATCGATAAACGTCCACCCGGATTTAAGAGGTCGATCATTGTGTCGATGGAATCGTTTAACACATCCAGCTCGTGGTTTAATTCAATGCGGATCGCCTGAAATGTCCGTTTTGCCGGATGTCCGCCCTCAGCACGGATCTTTGCCGGGATCGCGCCGCGGATGATCTCTGCGAGCTGCAGTGTCGTCTCGATTGGGTGGATCTCCCTCTCTCTGACGATGTGCTTCGCGATATTCTTTGCGAAACGATCCTCGCCGTAATCGCGGATAATTCTATACAGCTCCATCTCGCTGTAGCCGTTTACGATATCCGCCGCGGTCTTGTCGTTTCTCTGATCCATTCTCATATCCAGCGGGGCATCCTCTCTGTAAGAGAATCCACGGTCCGCCGTATCCAGCTGGTATGAAGACACACCAAGATCCAGATAAATGCCATCCACCTTTTCAATTCCAAGGTTAAAGAGCACTTCCCGGATATTCTTGTAGTTGCTTCTCACGATCGTTACTTTATCTTTAAATGGGAGAAGACGTTCTGTCGCCGCCGCGATCGCGTCCGCGTCCTGATCGATTCCGATCAGGCGGCCCTTTTCGCCGAGTCGCCGGGATACTTCGTATGCATGTCCGCCGCCGCCTAAAGTCCCGTCCACGTAGATCCCATCCGGTTTTACATTCAGGCTGTCGACGGTTTCCATCAGCAGGACTGATTTATGTTCAAAAATCATATGCCAAGACCTTCCATATTTTCTGCAATTTCTTCCATGTCATCGTAGACATTCTTCTCGTTCCAGACCGCCTTGTTCCAGATCTCAATCCGGCTTCCGACGCCGACTAAGACGACGTCTTTTTCCAGCTTCGCGAATTCTCTTAAAACAGAAGGGATCAGGATCCTTCCCTGCCTGTCCACCTCACAGGCACAGGCACCAGCCAGGAAAAATCTCGAAAACTTTCTGGCATTAGCATTCGTAAGAGGAAGCGCGTGGAGCTTTTCCTCAAAAGATTTCCACTCAGAATTTTCGTACACGAAGAGACACCCATCCAATCCCTTTGTAACAACGAACTCATCGCCCAGCTGCTCACGGAATTTGGAAGGGACAATCAGACGGCCTTTTGCATCGATTGTATGACTGTACTCTCCAATGAACATTACTCACTCCTGTGATTATGTGGTCCATCGTAATCCACTGATCCACCATTTTAAACCACTTTTATCCACTTTCCACCACTTCTAATGTAATCTTAGTACATTTACTTTAAAATAGCAAGGAATTTTTCATTTTTTCATGTACAAAACAAGGGTCACTGTTCACGCCTTGCGCAAACAGTAACTGATTATGCCGATGCTTCGCATTCCGAATCGGCAAAATCCACTACCACCACTGTATTGTACGGAATTTTCAGTTCAGAAAATTCCTACCCGTGTACAGTAACAAACAAGGTGCCATTTTATGGAAATCTTCCTATAAAACGCGAAAAAGCCGCCTTTCAGGCAGCTTTTCCGCATTTTATCTGGAGTATATTCGATTTTTATGTACTGCGGCCCCCTAGTATCCCGCGTCCATATACTGTTCGATCAGCCGGTCAAGTTCCACACTGTATCGGTAGATCAGATCGTAGGACTCCTTTCCATCAATACTTCCGTTCAATCGTTTTCTCGCCTCCTCGATCTGATTTACCAATTCTTCCCTGCTCTCCATATCAGTTTGCTTCCTTTCCCTGGACGAAAGCCTTTCTCCTGTTGTAAATAAGGATCACAAGAGAGACGGTCGCCAGCACAACAGACAATGCCTGGGATACCGCGATCTGGGTACCCGGTATCAGGAGAGAATCCGTTCTCAATCCTTCGATCCACGCTCTTCCGATTCCATACCCGGCCAGATAGATACAAAGCATTTCCCCTGTGAACGTTTTCCGCTTGCGGAACCAGAGCATGAACATCAGGAGACCGAAGTTCCAGAGGGACTCGTAGAGGAACGTCGGATGGACCTGAATGTACTCGATTCCATTGTCCAGGATCAGATGGTCAAGGAGATTTTGTGAGATCATGCTCTCATTCACAATGCTACGTCTGATCCGCATGGCAAACAGGCAGTCTGTGTAGCGGCCGAAGGCCTCGCAGTTGATAAAGTTACCCCATCGTCCGATCATTTGTCCGGTTATAAGTCCAAGGCATGCGCTGTCTGCCATGGACAAAAAGGAAAGGTGGCGTTTCTTTGTAAAGACAAGCAGCGTCAGGATTCCGGCGATCACTCCGCCGTAGATCGCAAGTCCGCCTTTCCTCAAGTTCACGATCTCCATCAGGTGGTCCTTGTAGTAGGCCCACTGGAAGAAAACATAGTAGATCCGCGCTCCGATGATGGAAAAGATAATTCCGTAAAGTGCGAAATCAAGGTAAATATCTGGATTCTGTCCCCTGCGCTTCGCATCGGACTGGGCAACACAGAGTCCTAAGATCATGCCGATCCCGATGATCAGTCCGTAGTACGCAAAGGATATTCCTCCGATTGAAAAGCTCTTCACCATGTGGGGAATCGAGATCCCCAGGTGAACGAAGCTTACATCTGCTCCTGACATTGATTCTGTTCTCCTTTTTTCTTTGGTGAATTATATTTTACTCCGAAAAGCGGCAAAAAGCAAACAGATTCGCTTGACAGTCCTCGTGTTTATTCGACATGAACTGCCGTTCACGTCTTGCTCAAACAGGAACCGCCAGGAATCTGTCCTAAAACAAAAGAAAAGCCATGGAATGGTGTTTAACTGATACACTCCATGACTTTTATATTCCTTATTCTATCAGATCTTCAGGAGAAATTATACATTGAACCGGAAAAGAACGACATCTCCGTCCTTCATCACGTAGTCCTTACCTTCCATGCGGACAAGTCCTTTTTCCTTCGCTCCGTTGTAGGAACCGCAGTCTAAGAGATCCTTGTAGTTTACAACCTCTGCCTTGATAAATCCGCGCTCGAAATCGGTGTGGATCTTTCCTGCTGCCTGCGGTGCTTTTGTGCCGACCTTGATGGTCCATGCACGTGTCTCCTTCTCTCCTGCTGTCAGGTAGCTGATAAGACCGAGGAGACGGTAGCTTGCCGCGATCAGCTTGTCAAGTCCGGACTCCTTTAAACCAAGGTCATCTAAGAACATCTTTTTCTCATCGTCATCTAACTCGGAGATCTCCTCCTCGATCTGCGCGCACACAACAAACACTTCGCTGTCGTTCTCAGAAGCGAACTTGCGGACAGCCTGTACATGCGGATTGGAAGCGCCGTCATCGGCAAGATCATCCTCACCGACGTTCGCAGCGAAGATCACCGGTTTCCAGGTAAGGAGATCTAAGGAAGCAACAAATGCCTGCTCCTCATCGTCCTCACACTCAAAGCTCTTTGCAAGATTGCCGTTCTCGAGGTGTTCCTTCACAGCCTTTAAGATATTTAATTCTTTCGCAAGTGACTTGTTGGAAGCTGCGCCCTTGCCCATCTTCGCGATCCGGCGGTCGATGACCTCGATATCGGAGAAGATCAGCTCTAAGTTGATGGTCTCGATGTCGCGAAGCGGATCAACGCTTCCGTCTACATGGATAACGTTCGGGTCCTCGAAGCAGCGGACAACGTGAACGATAGCGTCTACCTCACGAATATTTGCCAGGAACTGGTTTCCAAGACCCTCACCTTTGGACGCACCCTTTACGAGACCTGCGATATCTACGAACTCGATCACAGCCGGTGTGATCTTCTCGGAATTGTAAAGATCGGATAAGAGTTTCAAACGGAAATCCGGTACCGGAACAACGCCCACATTCGGGTCGATGGTACAGAACGGATAGTTTGCGGATTCAGCGCCCGCCTTTGTCAAAGAGTTGAATAATGTACTTTTACCTACGTTCGGCAGGCCGACAATGCCTAGTTTCATAATATATCCTCCTTGCCCGTATTTATGGGATTTTTAGTGTAATGCAGCGAGGTTTTACACCATTTTTACACCATTCTGATGAAATGTTTTACACCATTACACCATTTTTAATGATTCAGGTTCATTTTTCTCAAACTGCTTAATAGCTTCAATTTTCGTATTCTCAGTTACATGAACATAAGTGTCCATCGTAACCTGCAATGAAGCGTGACCAAGAAGACGCTGCAGCGTTTTGGGTGGTATCTGGCGCTCTATTGTTCGTAAACCTGTCTGCAGAAGCAAAACATATTGGTCATAATTATGAGACCTCTTTACCACTTCTAAAAGCTTGGTCTGTTCCTCAACAGTAAGAACCTTGATATCCGACATACTCTTGCGCGCTGTTGGGCATTTCACACCATCCATAGGATGCTTATTAATTACACCATTTTCACGCGCCGCCTTAAACAAAGTTCCCATCGCAATATACGTTTGAACGACAGTAGAAGGTGAATAATCCTCTTCCATATCAAGCAAAACCTTTTTGCAATGAAAAGGACGCACATCTCCAACTTTCAACTTTCCAACGACAGGCTGAATATTATGGATGTAACGATCCCGATAATTTCGCTTTGTGTTGCTACGTAAATCAGGAATAAGATGATTCATCCAAAACTCAAAGAACCCATCCACCGTCATATCATTTAATGCAGCCAATTCAGCATTGCTACTTACGATATCTTTTGCAACCATATCGAACGGTGCTACAATGCTTTTGCGCTTGTCATTATATTGCGCGTCTTGTAGCCAGTTACGTGCTTGCGTAAGCGTGTCAAAGTAAGATTGCTTTCTATACCCCGTTCGGGTAACAAAGCGAGCGGTATACCGACCATCTTTTCTTTGAGCAAGGCCAGTGCCTAGCTCCCTACCTTTTAAATCTTTTCCCATATTGAGCTCCTTTCTGAAAAAATGAGCCCAATACAACTTATAGAGTGTACCACAACAAGCTCTTTTTTTCAATAGTAATTTCACTTTTAAGCCCTTTCAGGGATTCTACGATGATTAGATAAATACCGCAGACAATAGTCAAGACCATCTTCACCTGCTCACACTTTTCTGCTTGCATTCCACCGGTTTTGGAGTAAAATGGATTTATCATAAGGAGGAACACCTTATGGAACTGGATGCTTTAGGATTGATTTCGGCATGCTCTTATGCACTGGACTGTGTGGAAGCAGAGCTGGTTCACGTAACCAGTGAGCATGCCAAGCGTGTTGCATATATGAGTGTCTGCGTTGCAGAGCAGATGGGCATTCAGGGCAAAGAGCTGCAGGATCTGGCGGTCTGTGCCCTATTACACGACAATGCCCTGACTCAATATATAATTGATGGTTTCGAAGAGCTGCGGGACTGGGCGGCTTTTCATCATGAACGGTTAGACGGCACCGGTTATCCCTTCGGCAAAACGGCTGCCGACCTGAACACCCAGGAGCGCATGATGGCATGTGTAGATATTTATCAGGCTTTAACTGAGAGCCGTCCTTATAAACAGGGCATGTCCCATGAAAAAGCCTGTGGAATTCTAAAAGATATGGCAGACAAGAGCTGGCTTGACGCTGATATCGTTTCCAAGGTTGATTCCTGTTTCCGGACATAGGATATCATCAAATGTGCTGCAATAAAGTCACTTATTTTCTACTTTATTGCAGCACTACACATACAACCAATGTATACTTCCACAATCCATTTTCTATTACGGCTTCTGGTTTTCTCTCACATTTCTGTTTCTTCGTATCACTCTAAAGACAATCAAAAGCACTGCCATAATAAGTATCAGCCACACAAAATAACAGATGCCAAGGAAAGTCGGACAAATGTGGCATAGACTGCATTTACCGACTTGTGGTGTCCGGCTCACCTGCTTGTACGCAATGGCATAAGCAGAGAATCTGTCTGTATGGATCGTTACTGTATCCGGTGCATCATCCATATCCGTTAAAAGGGTATATTCCCCTTCGTGGGAACGGATAATGAAAAACTCCCTGTCAATGCTTTGCATCTTCTGCGGAATACCGATCACTACCTCGACCGGTTCTACCGTTCCTGTAACGGCATTCCAGTCAGCTTCTCCTATTTTAACGAACAGAGAGATATCGACATACATTCCAAGTGTCAGATCAGGTATCTCCTTACGGTACTCTTTTATACCGTTCTCAATCACACTCTTATCCTTCCTTGGTACATTGCCGGAAATATCCTTCACCTCTACCCGGATTTCTATGTTTTCTCCAGCAGCTACACTTTTTAGCTGTGCCGGTGTCAGTACTGCATTCACCACCGCAGCAGTATCAGACACTCCTGCCGTATACTCCTGTTCCTCACAGACAACCGTTACAATGACTGTACCATCTCCATAATCCAAGGCCGTACTTGCGTCCGCCATGCCTTGCACATTTCCCGTTGGCACAGCTTCACCCGATGTGTTTGCCTTGCCATCCTCTGTCATCTCCGGTACATCTACGCCATCTCTTATGCCCGGTTGTTCATCCGGCTTGTTCTCCGGTTTGTTTTCCGGTTTGTTCTCCGGCTTGTTTTCCGGAGTATTTTCCGGCTTGTCCCCCGGTTTGTTTTCCGGCTTGTTCTCCGGTTTGTTCTCCAGAGTGTTCCCCGGTTTGTTTTCCGGCTTGTTTTCCGGTTTGTTCTCTGGTTTGTTCTCCGGAGTGTTCTCCGGTTTGTTCTCCGGCTTGTTTTCCGGAGTATTTTCCGGTTTGTTCTCCGGGGTATTTTCCGGTTTTTCCGGCTGTACTGTTGGTAATGGTTTTTCTGTTCCACCACCTCCCGGTTTCTCCGGTTCCGGATTCTTTATCGTCCGTTCAAAGCCACAGACATTGCAGATGGCATCCTTATCATCGTCATATGCATGGCTATGCTTTTCCTCCAATGCAGCACATCGGCTGCATACTCTCCAATGTCCGTCTGCATCGTAAGCATAATCCCCACTATAATGATGTCCCAGCGCTGGTGTCACTGTCTGAGCCTTGATCACCACCCCACAGACACTGCAATGACTGCCTTGTGTTCGTCCTGTCTGCGTACAGGTAGCTTCTTTGGCCGGATCTATGGCTTCTGTATGGCCTTTTGCCGGCAGTACCACATCCTGCGATGTGATTTCTGTCGTACAACTGCTGTCTGCATACCGTCTTCCACAGGCACAGACATAATAGGCTATGTTTCCCTCTGCAAGACAGGTTGGCTCTACAGCCTTCACCAGAACTGCTCTGTGAGTATGTATCCTTACCGTGATTTTCTTTTCTGCCCGGTTTCCGGCATTATCCACAGCTTTCACGGTAATGTCCGCACCGGCTGCCGGAAGCTTCTCTTTGGGTATGCTGAATTTGACCTCTGTTCTAATGCCTGTGGTAAAATCCTCCTGTAATACATGTTCTGCACTGTTTCCAACCTGATAAGCTACCGAAGCCAGTCCTGCGGAAAGAACATTCTCCTTATCATCCTTTACCGTCACATCGACTGTCGGGGCTTTCTCATATTCTTCTGCCGGACTTTCACTGCCATTTACCGAAAATGTGATCTCCGGTGCATGATCCTCCACGATAATACCATGGATGCCACTGCCATCCGTTCCTATCATCTTCGTATCTGAAACATTTCCTGCATGATCCTTTGCAGTGATCTTGATTTTTCCCTTAAAGTCCGGGTTGACATAGATTACCGCCGTATAACCGGCACTGTTCTCTCCTGAAGCCTTTTTTACCGATGTCCGGCCTGCTGTAGTACTGCCATCTTCCGGTATCAGCTCGTAATCTACGCTCTCTATTCCACTTCCCGCCTCTTCGACAGGTACCGTAATTTCAAGACTGTCTTTTCGGATCAGCCAGTTCCAGAGATTTTTATATCCCTCATTGAAGACTGCTTCACCCATCACCGGCTTTATCGTATCAAGCTTTACGGTCAGTGCTTCTGTCACCGTTTCATTTCCTGCTGCATCCACTGCCTTGAAGGTATAGGTGTGCCATCCCTCGACACAGGCATAATCCTTTGTTAGGGTTGTCCCCCCTCCTGTAATAACACCATTAATCTCTTCATACTCACCATCATCCACCTTACCATACAGGCTTTTGACTCCCTTGTTATCGGAATATGACAGAACAATGCGGATCTGATCCGTACTATACCAGCCCTTTGTATTCGGGCTGACATTACTCTCTACTGCCGCGGCAAGCTCTGGCTTTTGTACATCCTTAAAATAACCATAGCAGATTTTGTCTCCACATTCCGCTGCCCCGATCTTTGTATAAGCTGTTCCTGTATAACCGGCATTGTCATACCATCCACAGAACTCATATCCTTCCTGTGATGGAACCGGCATAGCCAGCTCCTGTCCATGGACATAGGTTTTATAACTGTCTTCCGGCTCATAAACGCTGCCATCCGGCAGGGACAGCTTATAATTCACACGATAGGAATTCGGCATCCACTTTGCAAAAAGTGTTGTGTCTGTCATAAGCTGCGATTGGGTATCAAAATTAAATTTCCGGCTGTCTGTACATTCCGCATCCCTATACCATCCTCCGAAGGTGTAGCCCTCACGGACAGGTTCCTGCGGCTCCGTGACCGCACACTGCACAGCCGCCCCCGGAATAAGACCATTGTAGGTCGTCCATATCAGCTGCGGCTCCACGCTGCTTCCGCCCTGACTGTTAAAGGTAATCTGTCTGACATAAAAGGTCTTTTGCTCACAGGCGGTGCTGTCACTGTATGCCTTCTTATAATATTGAATCTGCTTTGTGCCGGTGCTTTTTACCGTATAGACCGGTTGTGTCTTTTTCAGCTCTGAGAAATGGTAGATTCCCTGATAGGCCTCTAACTCTGCCAATATCTCCGTCTGTACCGTTCCGGTGAGCTTTCCTCCTGATGGTCCATAGGTAAGAGAAACATTCATCGGCAGTCCTGCAGACAAGGGCTGTGCCTTGTCTGGCCCGGTAAATCCCAGACGATGGACATCATCCTTTTTTATCTGCTTGGAAAAACCATCCCTTACATTTCCCTTCTGGTCTGTCACCTTATAATATAAATAACAGGTTCCATAATAGTCTGACAAAGAAATCGTATACTCACCCGCTGCAACCGCAGCTGCGTCAAGATTGACCATTCCTGTGACCGGTTTCTGGGAAGTATCTGTCACCCATTGATACGCTGCACTTTGAACGCCGCTGGGTGTGCCTCCCTCAGCCCCTACCTTATCCGTAAAGGTAAGCTTTACTGAAACATCGGAATACGGATACCATCCACTTGTTCCATTAAGTGTTCCATTGACTGTACAGCTGACTGTTGGTGCGGTCGTATCCATACCTGTGATTTCCACATGGTATTCTTCACTGACATTTTCCGCATTGTCCGTAAGCCTTACCACATAGCTTCCGTTTTTCGTTACGGTCAGGCTGTCTCCGGTGAAGGTTGTCCAGGTGCTCTCTCCCTGCATCCTGTACTCTCTGGTACGGATGCCGCTGCCACCATATCCTGTAATGCTTCCCTTCTTATCATAAACAGCCGTATGGTCATCTGTAACACCTGTCAGCCGTATTGTTCCCGGCTCGCTGCCTGCAGCTGTAAGAGATTCCAGTTTCGGTGCCTCATTGTCGATTCTGGTCACAAGCACCTCGGTTGCCGCAGAGTTCCCGAATTCATCCGTTACCATAAATTCATAGACACCATTTTTCGTCACAGTACAGCTTCCGCCGGTCATATTCTCAGTCACGATACCCTTCGGCGTGTAGACAAACGCAAGTGCTCCCGCACCTGTGCCGCTTCCCGGTGCAGCTTTCCATGTAAGTGTGGCACTTTTTGTCCACGAAGACGGATTTCCCGTTACTGTAATAGAAGGAAGGGCTGCTCCCACTGCTTTCTTTATCACATAATAAGGTCCCGACTTCACGGTTTCCGATACATTGCCTGCATTGTCTGTCACCCTTACATGAAGATACTTTGCGGTCTTTGATGTCTCTGTTGCGGCATACTCCGCCTGATAGCTGCCATCTGCAGCCGCAGACAGTGGCGTCCATGCAGAAGGTGTCCCTGCCGTATTTGTCCATGCATACTCCACCTTTGCCAGACCACTGCCACCGGTGTCCTCCGGCAGTACGGCAATGGTCAGCTCATTGTATACCGTGTCCGCTCCGGTACTGCTGCCGCTGCGAAGCGTCACGGTCGGTTTTTTACTATCTATTTTTTTTACCTCAATAGTTTTTGATATCACATTTCCATAGGTATCCGCCAGCGTGACGGTATAGCTTCCATTTTCTGTGACATATAGATAGGCAGAACCTCTGGAGGATGTAATATCATTCTCTACCTTCTTTGGTCCGTCATAGGTAAGCTTAGTCCCCGTTTTCTGGGCACCTGCATACTGCACCACGATATATTTGCCTGGCTTCCACACATCGGCTGCATCCGCTGAAGCTGCTGCGCTGCCAGCCCTCACTGACACATCCGTGATCGCTGGATTCATAAAGGGAAATGCCAGACACTCATGTGTCGATGCCCCCGATGCTGCAGTCGCAAGCACATGCAGATACCAGGTCTGTGTCTGTCCTGCGGTTCCTCTGCTCTCTGTGAGCTGCGTACCGCTTGTAGTGGTCTGCCAGCCATAGCCTGGCAGTTTAGTATCCTTCGTCCATGCATACTGAATGGAGGCTGCTCCTGTGGCTGTGATCGTTGCCTTATGACGAGGCAGACTGCCACTGGTATCCGCCCTGACGGTCAGTACCGGTTTCGTGGCATCCACATTGATATTGGTATTGCCTCCTGTAAAGGTCTGGCTCGTACCGGATAGATTGCACATATCCTTAATGCTGCCAATACTACTGATGCTGTTGACCTTGAGTGCGTCAGTACTATTTAAGCTGACAGCGGAGGATACTTTCCCTGTAAAATAGAGCACATTCGTGTCCGCACCACCGGCATAGGACAGAGTTCCCACATTCGTAGAAATCGTAAGGCTGCTGCTTAAGCTGCTATTCTGACTGTCGACAATCTCATCAAAGACGAGTGCTACCGTGATCGGATCTCCCGGAAGATAGGTGCCTTTTGCCATCGGTGCAACCCCAAGGAGCGCCGGCTCCTTCTCGTCATTGACCATCACAAAGCTTTGCAGACCGTCCACATACCATACATCGCTATCCGCACCGGTCGCACCAAAATAAGCGTAGCAGGTCTGATCCACTCCAAGCTTCACCCAGATTTTATCATTGTAAATATACGCCGTACCGTGGCTGTTTTTGGGATAATATGATCCTTCCCCTCCACCCGTTCTTTTATCAGGAAAAGAATAGGTTCCGGCATTACCTTTTGCTGGCTGCAGAAAATTACATGCCCAGAGCTGCCCTTTTACTCCTGTGACAGCTGCACTTTCACTATTTATACCATAATTTATATTTTCTAATGGTTCGGTTCCCAGATAGGCGTGTTCATAGCCGTCAATGTCTTCATATGCCCTCAGCACATACCGGTAATACCATCCGCCGGCTGTGGATCTTAGATACTCCTGTTGCCGTGCATCCGTATAATAGCCGGAAAAAGAACTGCTGGTATTATAGTTTGTATCGTTGTAGCGGTTTTTAAGAAAACTCACATTGGTTCTTTTTCCACCCTGATTTTGGTTTGTATCTGCAATCCGTTTTCCGTTTTTCCCGGTCGTCTCAGGGAAATCCGTGATCGTTTTTTCTGTTGTGTAAACCGACCGGTCCACGGTATAGCTGTTGTCTTTCGGCATTGTCCGCAGCATCGAGCGGTGCGCCTGGTCAATCGTTCCGCCGCCCACCCCCACACGGTAGAGTTCCAGCGAATACGTTCTGTCGGCATTGGAATACTTTGTTCCCGCCTTACTCTGATAAGGCTCTGTCACGCCAAGCTCCGTCACTGTCACGGTCTTTGACGTTTCTCCCTCCGCAAAGAAGACAGCCCCCTCCGTATGGGTAAAATGCGTGCCACCCACCGCTGAGCCATTTACCGTGCGGTAATATACCACCTGATATTTATCCGTTCCATTACTTCTTGTGATTGTAAAGGTTGCTTTGCCATTACTACCTGATACACTGCTCACAGAGAATGTACCATACTGCGGAATCCCGAAGCCGAATTTTCCCGCTTCACTGTAATACACCTTCTCTTTGCCGTCAGCCGTAACCTTCGCATACGCCCGCGCATAGTATTCCACGCCAGCATTCAGACCTGTAGCTTTTGCAGTCAGATTTCCATTTTTTGTTGTAATGACCTGTGCGGTTTTGATACTTCCGTTATGAAACTCCACCGTTGGAGCAGGCATCACGCCCCATACAAAGCCGGTTTCCTTGATTGTATCCCCACCGGTATGTGCCAGAACCGCTTTCAGATTGAAGCTGTCCTTGCTTCCTGCAGCTGCGGTAAGTGTGCCAAGCTTTAGTTCCAATGGCTTTGCAGTCACCGTGATTACACAATCCTTAGTGGTCGTATTTCCTGCGTCATCGGATGCTGTTACCTTGATTGTCTTTTTCCCTGGAAGAGCTGCGATATCCTTTGGTATGGTATAAGTCAAAGGCTTCTCGGCAAGCCTGTGGTTATCCGCTACAGAGAGTGACTCACCAAACAGCTTCTCCACCGTCTCCTGCTGCTCTTCCTCCACCACAATGACCGGCGTATAGGTGAGCACCGGTGCCATCTTGTCGATATTGTCCACCCATACCGGATAAGAGAGGGACTTATCACTGCCTTTTAACTTATAGGTTATCGTAAAGGTGTATTTTTTGTTTACTGTCGCTGTCTTCGTTGCTCCAGCTGCAACCTTTACATCCGTGATTCCCAGCTTCGGCATATCCTCAGCCTTTACCGTTATCGTCACATCACGATTGGTGAGTGTGTCCGGTGACGGCGTATGACTGACCTTCGGGCCAAGACCTACACCCTGATTAAAATAAAAGCTGAAGCTGTCTGTTGCCTTGATTTCTTCTGTCTCAGGATCCTTGAGAATTCCGGTGATTTTGTATACACCGCCAGGCGAGTTCAGGGGCATGCTCAAAGCAATCTGCTCCTGTGACTTTGCCTTACCAAAACAGGCATCCAGCGCATTGCCTGTCTCTGTCTGTGTCAGTGTATACTCTGTCGCATATTCTTTCTTTCCTTTCTGCCGGATTGTCACAAGAGACTGTACGGTAACCGTTTTACCTTTTGTGGATGTGTCCTGAAGCTCCAGGGAAAATTTTTCAATGTCAGGATCTGCTGCACCACCGTCCAGCACAAGCTGCATCCAGTCTATTCTTACAATCCAGCCCGGCGGTGCCACCGTTACAGATATGACATTTTTTCCCTTTTTTAATTTTTCAAGGGGTATCTCCAATATAGTCGTATTCCACGTATTGTCCGTGCCTGACAGATACCCGATTGTCTCTTTATTATAATTTTTACCAGATTGATTGGTCTGATCCATCGGCAGATATATGTCATCATTGAGGTACACGTAATCTGTCTCACCGTAATCCTCATCCACATCATAAGCCTTCACCGCCAGATAGGCACTCTGGGTCGGAAGCTCGTCCAGAGTAAAAGCCAGCTCGATGGGATGTTTTTTGTCTGAAACACCCATACTTACATCAATGTCGCCATCTGCCTTTCCCGTATGACTGTTGTTCTCATTATCTGTCGTAACCATCAGTGTCTGTGGATGTGGTGTAAGAGCCGGTGCCTTGGCAGGTGCCCGCAAGGGCAGGTCTATATCCCAGGCAGCAGCAGGCAAGGCATTCTCTTCCGGCGGCTCTACTCCATAGTCCTCCACCAGATCCTCCAGTGTCAGAAGCTCCGGCAGCTCATCCTCCGCCATCCGCTGCTGTATCAGCTCCGGATAATGATACGGACATTTGAGATCTATGCAGTCCGTCTCCGTATCACGTATATGCTCAAGGCCCTCCAGACGCTTGATAAGCTCCGTAAGACGCTCCTCCTCTTCCCCGGAAAATGTTTCTTTATTCTCTGTATCCTCTGTTTTATTTTCTGCAAGCCATGCATCCAGCTTCTCCCGCGCCTCGGTAAGCTGCTCCGGATCAATTATCTCCTTATTTTCTACGCCTGTGGAGAGATAGGTAAGGGGATCCGGCAGCTTCTCTAACAATGCAAGCAGTTCTGCAAGCCCCTGTCCTCCCTTAGCTGCAATTGTCACACTGATCTGCGGAAGGCTGACACCATCCGCCAGCCTGTATTCTTCCGGAATAACCGGAATATAAACATAATGATTTCCCAATGCGGAAGAGTCAAAGCTGTCCTCTGTGTTGTTTTCCCATGTCACATGAATGGAAGTCTCCTGCGTTCTTTTTACAGGGGGGAGCGTTTCTTCCTCTGTCGGTTGTTCTTCCTCTGCCGGTTGTTCTTCCTCTGTCGGTTGTTCTTCCTCTGTCGGTTTCTCTTCCTCTGTCGGTTGTTCTTCCTCTGTCGGTTTCTCTTCCTCTGTCGGTTGTTCTTCCTCTGTCGGTT
>ERZ779842.264-NODE-264-length-62990-cov-5.239501_pt1 | contig 62990 bp, 58 predicted proteins | sample MGYA00511095_ERZ779842 | MGnify/ENA primary metagenome ERZ779842 (study PRJEB29588, sample SAMEA2154036) | human gut metagenome | biome: human gut; feature: human-associated habitat; material: faeces | place: Denmark | collected 2008/2010 ... | reverse complement strand
GACGAGAATAACGATGATGATGATGAGATTAATGACGAGAATGATGAAAAATAAACAAAAAATTTCAGCCGATGATTAGTTCATCGGCCTTTTTAATTTGTAAACTTTTTGTGAACGAAACTTTCTGCTGACTGAATTATTAGACTTTCATTTTCTTTTTGTTGATTAAATTGCGGTCGTGTAGTGAAAATCTGCATTTATCATACTATATGTCGAAAAACGATGAATAAACTGTAAATTTATGATTGACAAAAGAAATAAAATGCCATAAAATAGAATTGTAATAATACTATTCTGTAACTATGCATAAAATAGTTGTGTGTGCTTTGAATGGTTATTATACACATTATAGTGTAATATATTTAGGAGGAAGAGAAATGAAAATGTCTAAGCGAATACTGTCTGCGATTCTTGCGGTATTAATGATAGTTACAATGCTTCCGTCATTTGCTGTTACTGTGTTTGCCGAAGAAGCAAAGTATGTACCGGTTTCTGCCGCCGGCAAGGAGGTCGTTGCCAATGATACAAATGGTTTAAAAAATGTATCTGAGACTGCCGTTGCACAGTGCGTAAAAGACCTTGATGCTGCTATGCTTGCGTATGAAGATAAGATGAATGAACATAAGTTATACACCAATCTTCTCGACGCATATATTGCATATCAAACCGCATTCAAACTTTTTAATTCAAAAGTATTTGATTTGACAACTACCGATGCCAGCGTTATTAAGGGTGTTACTTCCGTAACAAAAAATCTTACGGATACAACAAATAATATGACGGAGTTTGTTCCGAATTTCGATACATACATTCCTACAAAGGCGTTTTCAGATGAGTCATTTACCGGAGTAAGCGACGAACAGAAGAATACTATTTACAAAAATAATTTCAAATCACTTGCTTTCGTTGCTAACCCCGATACAGATGAGGAAGTAACTTATACGGGCTCGGAAAATAATAACCTTACCGTTGCAATTGCCATGCCTGCAAGTCTTGTTGCGATTTATGACGGCTCGTCACCTATTTATTTCGGTGCAATGCCTGTTTACAAGGGCGGTTCATCATCAAAAAAGCGTGCACTTAAAACATTTTACAGTACAAGCGATGTAATTACAACGGATGCCGACTGGAAATTCAGGAATACAACAGGTACTTATGATTTTTGCTGGAGCCAAAATGCACCAAACGGAACGGTAAGCCATTTATCGTCATATGCAACGAATAATACAACAATTCAAACAAGTTCAGGCGATTGGTATAAACTTTCCGGTCACCTTGTTATTAATCCGACTTTTGCTGCAGATGATTCAACATATTTCACTCAAATCACAGACAATGTAACTTTTACAGGTGTTAATAATGATTCTGATCTTTCTGCAACTACAACTGCAAAATTCGGCGAACTTAAATATTATGTTTTAAATTACAAAGCGCTGACTGATGCACTTAGCGATTGCCAAAGCAATCTTACATCATATGTCGTATCCGATTATAAATGGGGCGGTATGAGAACTGTTTTGAGCGCACTTGATGCAGCAACATCATTTAATCCGTATCAAAGCAGTAAGTATGATTATAACATCAATATCGAGTCGGCTGTTAAAAAGGCAGCTTCAGACATTGCTTCTTTGATAAAAACGCTCAAGTCCGTTAAGCCAAACTATGAGGATGCAAAAATTTATGATCCGACAGGCGAGTTGGAGTCTGACGGTGATAACATAAAAATGGACGGCGTTGCATATACACACGCCAAGGATTCCGATTATACAATGTACGGCAATGAGCTTTCAGACAACCCAAATTACGGCGAGGACGGAACTACCGGCGAAAGAGTTACATTCATTAAGTCGACTTATCCTTATTATATTGACACCGAAAATCCGGTTTCAATTTACCCGATTTCATCGGAAAGTGTTGCGCAAAGAGGTTATACTTTCAGTGATGTTAACATTGTTGATACCGCCGGTTCGGAAGATTGGTATTATGATAACGATGACGGTACAACCGTTAAATACAACGAAACAACCGATATGGTTTATGACAAGGTTACAACAGGCAAGCTGCACAGAGAAAAGCTTTACAAAAAATATTATGTAACCGGTGATGTATCAAACTATTTCCACTATCACTATGACGGCGACGGAATAGACGAATTCAAGGCCGGTGACAAAGAAGGCTATCCGACAACAGGCGTTGAGCTTGCAATTGTTTATACATCAAAATACACATATAATTCCGAGACAGGACTGTTTTCGCCGAACAAAACAGGCAAAATGTACGGCGAATATGAATTTCCGTACATTATGCCCAATCCTGCCGATGCACACCAGATTGTAGGAACTCGTAACGGCTATTACGGCGGTACCGATGACAGAAGATTCTATACTTCAAACTACAGCCGCTTTATTGGTTCTGTCGGCACTGCCACAAGTATTTATTCAAAACTGACTCACGGCTATGATAAATCAACCGGCAAAGCAACTGAAACAGGTATTGACGGTGACGGAAATACTCCTACTTATAAAACAGACGAATTAAGATATCGCTCGGGACTCGGCAACTTTAAGTATTTAAGCTGTTTTGGTAACGAAGAATCAACAACTGCCGATTATACAAGACCGGCTACTATTGCCGATAAATTCAATTTCTACGATAAAAGAGTAGGTACTCAATCCGGTTCATTTGCTATGTCTGAGCATAATGATACGAACGAAAATTCATATATGAATTCATCTGCGGTTGTTGACGCCGATTATTATGTTGACTATTCCGATACCGGTAAATACGGAAACCTCATTACTGTTGAGAATGGAAAGCCGACCGGCTACAAATTCCAACTTCTATCTTCAAACCTTAAATGGTCGAGAAAAGGCAAAAACTGCCTTGTTACATCGTATTTCAGAAACGATACAGGCTTGAATGTTGACTTTTCAACCTCAACTACACTTACTGACTCATCTCAAATTTCTGACAGAATTAAAAGTTTTAATGAAGGCACACTTCCATCCGGTGCGACGATTGGCGGATTGATCGGCGAAGGTCAGCAGTACGGAAAGATGGGCTTTAAAAATGTTGATTTTGTTGGCTATGCAGGTTCTGAATATTCCAACAGTACAACACTCACTCAAATTAACCCGAAACGCGCGCTCGGTGCATTTTTAAAAGATTCCGAGGTCGATACCGAAAATAAGACAGATGTTGAAATTTCAAATGCAAAGGCAAAACTTCTCGGCAATCCAGTAGATTCAAACAAATTTGGCATCGCCTTTGACAAAGTTTACGCTGGTGAAAAAGAGTCCTCAGGCGCAACGGGCAACTTTAATGGTACCAACGAGTTTACCGGAACGGTTACATTCACCGGCAAAAACAGCGTTAATAAGAGCACCGATACATCTTCTGCCGAAAACTATGCGAACTTTGTTCTTGAAAACGGAAACTATTGGTCAGTTCGTTATCTTGCTTCTGTGGGTAAAGCTCAAGACGCAACATTAGGCGAGGAGACCTACAACTATTACAATGTAGGTGTCCACACATGTGACAAAGGTGCGACAAGACAATTTATTGAGGCATTTTGTAATAAAAAGCTTAACATTACCTATTATACTAAGGAAGATGTAGAAGCAGGAAGTTGCACTCAAAACGATGTGGGCAAAATTAAGGCTATTGCAGTCGGAAAAGAAACCTCAAAAGACGGCGGAATTACAGATGCTATCGTTTCAAGCCTTTATTCCGTTTCGTCATACAGAGCGTATCTTGACGCTGTTGCCGAAGCGTATTGGTTTGTTGAAAATCCTTATAATACAACATATACAGACAGTGACGGTAACACTAAGGAATACACAACTGCTTATCGTAGTGACGGTATTGCCAGAATTTACAGTGATGATATAGATTCCGATGTATTCGGCACCGGCACAACAAACACCGATGAGGTGCAGGAAAAACTAATCCAAAATATTCTCGAAGCATATTCAAACCTTTACACAAAAGAAGAATATATTAACGGCTCAACCATCTATGGCAAGGTTAAAGCTGCATATGAGGATAAAGACGCCGAAACAGGCAAATCAGCAATTGATTTGATGACTGAGGATAATAAAAACTCATACAAAAAGCTTATGGAACTTGCCGAAAAGGCATACGGTTTTGATCCTTCCGACGAGGCTTACGGTACTCCTAAATATTGGAGAAATGTTGATCTTAACGGTAAAGAATACAGAGATATCGAAAATATGCTTAAGGCTTTATATGACATCAGTTCTCAGGTTAAACTTGCCATGCCGGCGGTTGAACAAGAAAACTTGATTGCTACGGTTTCTGCTAAATCGACAGAACTTGCAGATACAAAGGCCTCTGTTGACGAAAACGGCAAGCTTTCGCAAATGTATTCATATTCGAGCTGGAAGAACTTGAGCAATAAGATTGATTCATCAAACAGCGTTTTAACAAATACCATTGGTAAAGATAAGTATAAAAACGGTATAGTTAACACAATTTCTATAAGAGGTGAAAAATTCACTCTTACAACTCTTCCTTTCTCGGAAGATGCAACCGAGGAGGAGAAAAATCAGTATCTTTCAGATGACCAAATCGCGGTTAACGATTCCGACAAGGCTCTCAGAGCGACAACGGTTAAAAAGGTTGATACTGACGACGCTTATACCGCATTTGACAATGCTTATACGGTAGTAAGTTCGCTCGACACCGATAAATATACAGATGAGGGCAAGAACAAACTCACATCCGATATGAAATCTGCTCACGACATCGTTTATGTTAAGTTGACAGACGCACAGGCAAAGGAATTCGTTTCAAATTACACCGGAAGTGAAGGATTAGAAGTCCGCGCAACATCACTTGACGAAACAGATCCGCAAACAAGCAATTTGTTAACTCTTAATACCGAGGTTAATGACACTTCAACACAAGACAACAAATATATTAAACGCTTTGTGGGTACATTAACCGTTGCAGACAAGGATGGAAATCCTGTTGACGGCTTTGCAACTCAAAAGTTTGAAAAGTATTACGGCGAGGAATTTAATTTCTCCGTTGATGCAATCACCGATAAGGCAGTAGGTCAGTGGAGTTCAACAAACTTCGCAGGTACCGCGTCTGATTACGATGCTGATAATAACAAATTTACCTCTAATGCAACTTCCTCACAAAAGAATTTTGCATATCAGAGAAATGTTAACAGAATTGCAGATACTAATGTATTGTTCTTTGTAAAGCTTGTTGACGATAATGCAACGGCGCAAACATATACAGTTAAATTCTATAATGTTTATAACAGATGCTTTGATGTTGTTTATACTTCAACACAGCCGGAGGTCGGCACAAAGGGAGCCGCATATTATACAACAGATTTCAACGGCGATAAAAACACATCTGTTGCTTTCTACACCCTAACCGGTTGGAATGTTACTCAAAGTGCTGATGACGAAAATGTTTATATTGCAAAATCTGTTTACGAGCCGGGCGATGTTTACACATACAATGTTTACGACGGAAAGCGGTCAACAACATTCACAAGTCCTTATGACAGACGCCAAACAGTTAATTATAATGCTGCAGACACAAGTGACGAATCGTTTGCCGCTTGGGCTAATAAGGCAGGGGATAAATACCAAATCATTTCTTATTCAAAGAGTTACAGTTTCTTTGCTTACAGCAGTGATAATTTGGTTCCCGTAGTTAAAAAGTCAGACGGTTATTACGCCGTTGAAAATGCCGACACTAAAACAAAACTTACAACATCAAATGTTGACGGCATTGAAACCGTTACAATCAAAGGCATTGATGCAGAGCAATATTTGAATGATAAGCTCACTCAAAAGGCTCCGTTTGTTTATATAGTTTCAAAGGATAACAGCAAGGAGGCAGGACGCTACACCGCATTCTGCAGAGTTACCCAGGGAACATCGGCTAACATAAGCGCAGTCGGCATCATGTATGCAACAGATAATACAATCACATCATCACCCGACAGCTTTGTAGTCGGCACATCCGCTGTAAAATCCGGAAAGATTAACAATATTCTTTCAACAGGTCAGTTTACAGTAACAACCGGCACAGCGGCACGAACATACAGGGCGTATGTAGATTATGATTATTCATACACCGAGCCGAGAACAGGCAAAACAACTATTTTAAACACTCGTGATTACGGCAACATTAAGTAAGGAGGATTTTAAAATGAAAAAATATTACGGTTCTCCTGAATATGAGATTGATATTTTCAATATTTCAAATGTTATTACAACATCGGGTGATGACGGTGGCTTGGGTGACGGCGATAACAAATTTGATGATGAAAACTTTGACGAGAACGGCAAAATTTATTAATCGTTATATACAAATGACACTGTAATTTTAAACGGCACATTAATTTGTGCCGTTTATTATTTGCTAATTTTGTAAATAATCAATTAATATTGTGAACAATGTATTAACAAATTCTTGACTTAAATAAACAACAGACCTATAATATTTTCAATATAACTAAATATGAAATAAAAGTTATATATAAAGGAGAATATCAATGATAAAATCAATGACTGGCTTCGGCAGAGCAGTTGCAGAAACAGACGGCTATGTTATTACTGTTGAAATCAAATCGGTCAATCACCGCTATTTCGAATTTTCATCGCGTATACCGCGTCAATACGGCTTTCTCGACGATAAGCTGAAGTCTTATATCAATTCTCGCGTATCACGCGGCAAGGTTGAATGTTATGTTTCAATTGATGCGCTTAATACTGAGGCTGCGCAGGTTGTTGTCAACAACACTCTTGCAAGCGCATATGTTTCGGCATTAAAAGAGCTTAGTAAAAACTATGATTTAAAAGAAGATTTCGGCGCATCAACAGTAGCAAGATTTCAGGATGTTCTCGTTGTCAAAAAGGCTGATGAGGACGAAGAGAAAATTTGGAGCTATGTTAAATCGGTTACCGATACGGCACTTGATAAATTTATTGCAATGAGAACAGTCGAAGGTGAAAAAATGAAAAACGATATTTCATCAAGGGCAGATTATATTTTGTCTTGCGTTGAATATATCGAAAAGCGCTCGCCCGAAACGGTTAAAGAATATAATGATAAACTTGTTGAGCGTGTTCACGATTTAATCGGCGATGTTTCGCTTGACGAGGGCAGAGTTATCCAAGAGGTTGCAATTTACGCCGATAAGGTTGCCGTTGCAGAGGAGACAGTTCGACTTCGCTCGCATCTTGATCAGCTCAAAGCATTTATTAATGCTGATGAGCCGGTCGGCAGAAAAATGGATTTTCTTGTTCAGGAAATCAACCGCGAGACAAATACAATCGGCTCAAAGGCAAACGATGTGGATATTGCTCGTAAGGTTGTTGATATTAAAGCCGAGGTTGAAAAAATCAGAGAGCAAATTCAAAATATAGAATAATTTAAGGTTTTTGATATATGAATTTAGTGAATATTGGATTTGGAAATTTAATTAATGCCGACAGAGTAATTTCAATCGTTTCGCCCGAATCGGCTCCCGTTAAGCGCATTGTCCAAAAGGGCAAGGAAAACGGCACGCTTATTGACGCCACACAGGGCAGAAAAACAAAGAGCGTAATTATAACCGATTCCGACAATGTTGTTTTAAGCTATATGGATTTAAAGCAAATATCACAGCGATTCGGTGGGGAGGTTATTTCCGATGAATAAAAAAGGAATGCTTGTTATTCTCTCTGCACCGAGCGGTTGCGGCAAGGACACCGTGTTTAAAGCCCTTTGCAAGCGCAGAAACGATATTGTGGAGTCTGTTTCAGCTACAACACGCGCCCCACGCGATGGTGAGGTTGACGGCGTTAACTACTATTTTAAAACCGTTGGCGAATTTGAAAAAATGATTGCTAATAACGGACTTTTGGAATATGCAAAGTACAATAACTGTTATTACGGCACACCTGTTGACGGCGTTCAAAACGCAGTTGATGCAGGCAAGGTTTGTTTTTTGATTATTGAGGTGCAGGGTGCCCAAAGCATTATGAAAATGTGCCCCGATGCCGTTTCAATTTTTCTTCTTCCGCCGAGTATGGAAGTGCTTGAGCACAGATTAAGAAAAAGAGAAACCAATTCACCGGATGATATTAAAAACAGAATTGATATTGCCGAAAGTGAAATCAAAATCGCTCCTCTTTACAAATACAATGTTGTTAATGACAGTTTAGAGGATGCAGTTGATGAAATAAATGAAATAATAAATAAAGAGCTTGAAGCTCAAAACGCATAAAGGAGATAATTATTATGTTTAACCCCGATTTAAAGAAAATGCTTGATAAGGTAAACAGCCGTTACAGTCTTGTAGTCGGCACAGCAAAAAGGGCAAGAGAAATCCGCGATGAGGCTTTAGAAAACGAAAAACAAATTGACGAAAAGACAGTTTCAATTGCTATTGAAGAAATTTGCGACGGCAAATATGTTATTGAAGAACCTGATGAACTTAAGGTAGACTGATATATTAGCGATGAAACTTACAGTTGCAACTGTTGCTGTTGATAACACATTTTTCAGCTTTGATACCGATTACAGCTATATTGTTCCCGACGATCTGCGTGAAAATGCCCAAATAGGTGCGCGTGTACGCGTTCCGTTCGGCAAATCAAACAAACTGCGCGACGGAATAATTGTTTCGTTCAATCAAGCCGATAATTGCGATAAGTTAAAGCCAATTGACTCAGTTGCCGAAAAAGCTTTGACGGATGAGCTTGTCAAGCTTGCATTGTGGCTCAAGGAGCGTTGCTTTTGCACAACATACGATTGTTTAAAACAAATGCTTCCGCGCAGATTTGGCAATATCAAATCAAAAAGTCAGCGTATGGTTAGGCTTATTTGTGATGATGAAAGTATTTTGTCTTCGCTTACCGTTAAGCAAAAATCCGTATGCAGTCTTCTTCTTGATGTCGGTACAGCCGGAGCTAATGAAATTTGCGAGTTTTGCGGAGTCGGAATAGGCGTTTTAAAAAATCTCGAAAAAAACAATGTCATTGAGTTTTATGATAAGGTTATTTTGAGAAATCCGTATTCCGATGTTCAGTCGCCTTGTGATAAGAATGAAATTAAACTTTCAAAAATTCAAAGCAAGGCTTACGAAAAGCTGAAAAAAATTCAGCAGTCAAGCGGCGGAACCGCACTTTTATACGGCGTTACCGGCAGCGGAAAAACGCAGGTTTATTTAAAACTGATTGATGATGCAATTGCAGACGGCAAGGATGTAATCGTTATGGTGCCGGAAATTTCGTTGACACCGCAAACGCTTGATATTTTTCATAAGCGATACGGTGATATTGTTGCAGTTTTTCACAGTGCATTGTCGCTCGGTGAACGAAATGATGAGTATATCAGAGCACAAAAGGGCGATGCTAAAATTGTCATCGGCACACGCTCTGCCGTTTTTGCTCCGCTTAAAAATCTCGGACTTATTGTAATGGACGAGGAGCAGGAGCATACCTATAAGTCCGAAAGGACCCCGCGCTATAATGCAAAGGATGTCGCAAAATTTCGTGCAAAATACAATAATGCATTGTTTTTGATGACTTCGGCAACTCCGAGTATTGAAACATACAGCGCTGCGCTCGCAGGTAAATACACTCTGTGCGAAATCAACGAGCGATTCGGTGAGTCAACTCTTCCAAATGTTATCACGGTAGATATGAAACAGGAAAGTAAAATGGGCAACAAATCACCCATTTCTTCTGCTCTTGCCGAACTGCTTGAAAAAAATCTTAAAGATAAAAAGCAGTCGATTTTGCTTATAAACAGAAGGGGATACAATACATTTATTGCCTGCAACAATTGCGGACATGTTATCACTTGCCCGAATTGCTCAATTTCACTGACATATCACAGTTATTCAAACAGATTGCAATGCCATTATTGCGGCTATTCAAAACCGCTTGATAATATTTGCCCCGAATGTCACAGCGATTCGGTAAGGTACAGCGGCTACGGTACACAGCGTATTGAGGATGAAATTTCATCACTTTTTCCAAATGCGCGAATTTTAAGAATGGACGCAGATACCACTACGGCAAAATTTTCGCACAAAAGGCTTTTAGACTCTTTTGCAACGGGCGAATACGATATTTTAATCGGCACTCAAATGGTTGCAAAAGGTCTTGATTTTGAAAATGTAACACTTGTCGGCGTTGTCAATGCAGATAATTCGCTGTATGACGAGAGTTATACGGCAAACGAAAAAACATTCGACCTTATTACGCAGGTTGTCGGCAGAGCCGGCAGAAGAGGCATTAAGGGCACCGCAGTTGTTCAAACAATCAATCCGTTTAACGAAACGCTTGAATATGCGTGCGAGCAGGATTACAAAGGCTTTTATTCAAACGAAATTCAGCTTCGCAAACTTATGATTTATCCGCCGTATTGCGATATTTATTCAATGACATTTACAGGTGATGATGAAAATAAGGTTGCACTTTGCGCAAAGGCATTTTTTGACGAAACGGTTAGGCTGAATACCACAGAATATAAACAAGTGAAAATTGTTGTTCTCGGTCCTACGCCTGCCAAAATATCAAAAATCAATAACAGTTTTCGATACAGATTGGCTGTTAAGTGCAAAAATTCAGCAATTGTTAGAGAATTGATAACAAAAATTTTAAAAAATACAAGTAAAATTAAAGAATATAAAGATGTCAATATCAGCGTGGATTTAAATCCCGCCGAGATTTCATAGTAAAAGAGGAATATGTAAATGGCACTTAGAAATATTGTTAAGCTTGGCGACCCTATTCTTAACAAATCAAGCAGGGTTGTTGATAAATTCGATGACAGACTTTCAACATTAATCGACGATATGTTTGAAACGATGTATAACGCCAATGGTGTCGGTCTTGCCGCTGTTCAGGTAGGAATGCTTAAAAGAGTTGTTGTAATTGATGTCGGTGACGGTCCGATAGAACTTGTTAACCCCGAAATAACATTCAAAGAGGGCGAGCAGAGAGAGTCTGAGGGATGTCTTTCGCTTCCGGGCAAATATGGCGTAACCTCAAGACCTGCAAAGGTTCAGGTTAAGGCACAAGACAGAAACGGCAAGTGGCAGGTGTTCACAGGCACGGAATTAAAGGCAAGATGCTTTTGTCACGAAATTGACCATCTCGACGGCGTTTTGTTCACCTCGCATTTAGTTGGCAAATTGGAGGGTTAAATGCGTATTATATTTATGGGAACTCCGGATTTCGCAGTTCCTTGCCTTGAAAATTTGATTGATGCAGGTCACAATGTTGCGGCTGTATTCACACAGCCCGACAAGCCGGTCGGAAGAAAACAAATTCTAACTCCGTCACCGGTTAAGGCGTGTGCCGTAAGCCATGATATTAAGGTGTATCAACCTGAAAAAATCAAAAACTCAAATGCGCTTGAAATTATCAATTCAATTAATCCGGATGTAATTATTGTTGTTGCATACGGCAAAATTCTCCCTAAAGAGATATTAAACGCCGCAAAATTCGGTTGCATTAATGTTCATGCGTCACTGCTCCCGAAATACAGGGGCGCCGCACCTATTCAGTGGTCGATTTTAAACGGCGACGAGGAAACGGGCGTGTGTGTAATGCAAATGGATGAGGGAATCGACACAGGCGATATTTTGCTTGTCAGAAAAACTCCGATTGATATTAATGAAACTTCGGCAGAGCTTTTTGACAGACTTTCGCAAATCGGCGCAGATGCTTTGATTGATGCGCTTAAACTTGTCGAAAAAGGCGAGATTTGTCCTACACCGCAACCCAAGGGCGATTTCGGCTATGCAAAAATGATTGACCGCTCACTTTGCCCGATTGATTGGAGCAAAAGTGCGCTTGATGTTCACAATAAGGTGCGCGGACTTCAAACTTGGCCAGTTGCAATAACAACACTCAACGGAATGAATTTGAAAATTCACAAGACCGTTTTGTCAAACGCCGATGCATCGACACCCGGCACGGTTGTTGAAAACAATAAAAAGCTCGTTGTTTCTTGCGGTGACGGCAAATGCGTTGAAATTCTCGAACTTCAGCTTGACGGTAAAAAAAGAATGAACACAAAATCGTTTCTTTTGGGAAACAAGATTGATTTAGGTACTGTATTAGGAGAATGATTATGGGACACAGTTATTTAATGTATTATATGACGGGATTTATTATGATTCCCGTGTTCCTTTTTGCGCTTGCTTGTCAGTTCAGCGTTAAGTCAAATTTCAATAAGTATTCAAAAATCGCAAATTCAAGAGGTATGACCGGCGCCGATGCGGCATTCAGACTGCTTCAGCTCAACGGAATTACCGATGTCAGAATTAAGGTAATATCGGGTACGCTGACAGATTATTATGACCCTAAAAATAAGGAAATTTGCCTTTCGCAGGATGTTTTTTCATCAAGAAGTATTGCCGCAATCGGTGTTGCTTGTCACGAGGCAGGTCATGCATGTCAGCATGCGCAGGGATATGCGCCGCTTAAAATTCGCAATGCAGTAATTCCGGCAACGCGAATCGGCACATGGCTCGGCGTTCCGCTTTGCCTTATCGGCGTTGCAATCAATTCAGAGGCAATGGCTTATATCGGTCTTGCATTTTACGGCTTCGTTGCACTGTTTCAGCTTATCACGCTCCCGGTTGAGTTTGACGCAAGCAAAAGAGCACTTGCAACAATTCAAAATAATTTCTACTTTACAGATGACGAATACAGCGGTGCCAAAAAGGTGCTTACAGCGGCGGCTCTCACATATGTTGCGGCTCTTGCATCGGCGCTTGCTACGATTTTCAGATTGCTTCTTATCATTGCAGGCGGTAACAGAAGACGATGAGCAATTCAAGACTTACTGCATTTGATATTCTGTACGGAATTTTCAGCAATGATGCATATTCAAATATTGCGCTTGATAAGAATCTCGATGGTGTTGACTCAAAGGATAAGCCGTTTGTAACAGCACTTGTCTACGGCGTTATTGAGCGAAAGTTGACTCTTGAATATTTGATACAACCTTATTTAAAGGGCAAAACAAAACCGAAGGTTAAACTTGTTTTGTTAATCGGTGCATATCAGCTTTATTTTATGGACAAAATTCCGTCGCGTGCCGCAATTAATGAAACCGTTGCCCTTGCGCAGGCGGTTGGTGCGTCATACTACAAAGGATTAATTAACGCTGTTTTGCATAAGATTGACCAAAACAGAATTGATATAGATAAAATTGAAGATTTGAGCATTCGTTTTTCCTGCCCGACACATTTAATCAATATGTGGAAAAAGCAATACGGCGAGGACAGCACAATGCAAATTCTGTCCTCAATCAACGAAAAGCCGCCTGTTTTTGCGGTTCCCAACACAACAATCGTTGATATAGACGAATGTTTGTATGAACTTAATAATGCCGGTATTGAGGGCGAAATCGACGGCGATGTAATCAAAATTAACTTCTTGTTTGATTTGAATACCTGCAAACCGTTTATTGACGGTCTGTTTCATATCGAGGATATGAGTTCTTATGATTGTGCATATGCACTAAATCCGAAAGAAAATGAAACCATTCTCGATGTCTGCGCCGCACCGGGCGGCAAGACCTTTACAATGGCGGAGCTTATGAATGATTCGGGCAAGATTATTTCCTGCGATATTCATCCGCACAGGGTAGAACTTATTAAAAATGGTGCAAAGCGTTTGACCCTTACAAATATTCAGTGCGTAGTAAATGATGCGAGCATATATAATAATAAAATCGGCACAGTTGACAAGGTGCTTTGCGATGTTCCGTGTTCCGGATTCGGCATAATTCGCCGCAAACCCGAGATAAGATATAAGGAGCTTGACAGCGTTAAGGATTTGCCTGATATTCAATATAATATTTTGAGCGTTTCATCAAAATATTTGAAAAAGGACGGGCTGATTGTTTACTCAACCTGCACCTTGAATAAAAAGGAAAACGAAAAGGTTGTAAAACGCTTTTTGGATAATAACGATAATTTTAAACTTATTAAAGAAAAAACGGCTTTTCCGTCTGAAAATTCGGGTGACGGATTTTACTACGCCGTTATGACTCGCAACAATGATTGATATTAAATCTCTTACATTTGAAGAATTGCAAAAAGAAATTGCCGACAGCAAAATGCCGAAATTCCGTGCAGAGCAAATTTATTCCTGGTTGCATAAATACGGTGTCTCGTCATTTGATGAAATGACTAATCTTTCAAAGGATTTGCGCGTGAGGCTTTCGGAAAAATATTTTATACCTTGTTGCAAAATCGAGGATAAATATGTTTCAAAAATAGATTCAACCGTTAAATACCTTTTAAGGCTTTATGACGGCGAGTATGTCGAAAGTGTTATTATGAAATACAAATACGGCTATACCATTTGTGTTTCAAGTCAGGTTGGCTGTAAAATGGGGTGCAAATTTTGCGCCTCCACGCTTGCAGGGTTTAAAAGAAATCTTTTGCCTGCCGAGATGGAATCACAGCTACACACTGCACAAAATGATTTGAATATAAGAATTTCACACATTGTGCTTATGGGCATAGGCGAGCCGCTCGATAATTACGACAATGTTATCAAATTTATAAAAACGGTCAATTATGAAAAGGGACTTAATATTTCCGCAAGGGATATTACAGTGTCAACCTGCGGAATCGTTCCGAAAATTTATGATTTGATGAATGAAAATATACATCTTACTCTTACATTGTCGCTTCATGCGCCAAACGATGAAATCCGCAGTCGCACAATGCCGGTTAACGATAAATGGGGCGTTGACGAGGTGATTGCGGCGTGCCGCGATTATGCCGAAAAAACAGGTCGCAGAGTATCGTTTGAATACACGCTGATAAAGGGCGTCAACGATTCAAATGCAAACGCCCGGGAACTTGCCGAAAGGCTGAGGGGGTTTGGCTCGCATGTCAATTTGATACCTGTTAATGATGTTGAGGAGAGAGGCAATGTGCGCAGTTCGGATAAGGCAATCCGAAATTTCTGCGAAACCTTGAAATCATTGGGAATAAATGCTACAATAAGACGAACATTAGGCAAAGATATTAATGCATCCTGCGGTCAATTACGCAGGAAAAAGAATGGCGGTGACGCAAATGAAAATAGTTGCAAAAACTGATAAGGGCTTGGTCCGCGACAACAATCAAGATTCATATGCTGTCGGTGAACTTCCGGGCGAAGTTGCTTGGGCTGTAGTATGCGACGGTATGGGCGGCGCGGCAGGAGGTAATATTGCCTCGGCACTTGCAGTTAAGGTTATAAGCGACAAAATCAACACATCATACAACCAAAATATGCGTGATTCATCAATCAAAAATTTGCTTGATTCCGCAATCACTGCCGCAAATATCGAGGTTTACGATATGGCGGATGCACATTCAGAGTTAAAAGGAATGGGCACAACGGTTGTTTGTGCAATCGTGCGCGACAATACCGCTTTTATTGCTCATGCAGGCGACAGCAGAGCATATATTGCAAAGAATAATGAATTAACACAAATTACGACCGATCACAGCCTTGTTCAAGATCTTGTTAATTTAGGCAAAATTACACAGGAAGAGGCTGAAAATCATCCTAAAAAGAACCTGATTACACGCGCAGTCGGTGTCGATAAGCAAATTCAAATTGACTTTGTTCAAACCGATTTCGGCGATGATGAGGTCTTGATTTTGTGCACCGACGGCCTTACAAACTATATTTCGTCTGACGAAATGCTTCACGATATAAGTGACGGTCAGTATTACGCCTTTGCCGACAGGCTTGTTAAGCACGCAAACGGCAACGGCGGCGGAGATAATATTACAGTAGTAGCAATGGCAAACTGATTTAATTTTACGGAGCTATGATTAATGGATAATTATGTTGGAAAAAGATTAGACGGCAGATATGAGGTGCAGGAAATTGTCGGCGTTGGCGGTATGTCTGTGGTTTACAAGGCATACGATAATGTTGATGACAGAATCGTTGCTATCAAAATTTTAAAAGATGAGTTTTTAAATAACGAGGAATTTAAAAGAAGATTTAAAAACGAGTCTAAGGCAATCGCACTGCTGTCACATCCTAATATCGTAAAGGTTTACGATGTTAATTTCGGCGAAAAACTTCAGTATATCGTTATGGAGTATATCGACGGTATTACTTTAAAGGAATATATTAATAAGCAAGGTGCAATCACTTGGAATGACGCACTGTTTTTTATGACGCAAATTCTGCGCGCCGTTCAGCACGCTCACGATAAAGGCATTGTCCACAGAGATATTAAGCCGCAGAATATCATTCTTCTTCAAAACGGCAATATCAAGGTGACTGATTTCGGAATTGCGCGTTTTTCTCGCTCAGATACAAGAACTCTTACAGAGCAGGCAATCGGCTCGGTTCACTATATCGCCCCCGAGCAGGCAAAGGGCGAATATACCGACGAAAAAGCAGATATTTATTCGCTCGGCGTTGTTCTTTACGAAATGCTTGCCGGCAATGTTCCTTTTGAAGCTGACAGTGCGGTTTCGGTTGCTCTAATGCAACTCCAGGCAGACGCTAAAAAGCTTACGGATATTAATCCCGATATTCCGCTTGGTCTTGAGCAAATTTGTATCCACGCTATGCAAAAAAATCCTCTCGACAGGTATCAAACCGCGTCTGAAATGCTCCTTGATATTGAAGAGGTTATTAAAAATCCAAATAAAACATTTAATTATGTTTCAAAGGTTGACCAAAACCCGACAAGAGTTGTAAAAATTCAACAAGGTCCCGTTGTATCGGAGCCTGTTGTTGAAGACGATTCCTTCGAAGAAGACGAATATCTCCAAAAGGAGCATAAGAAAAAGGTTGTCACCGCTGTTTGTATCGGTGTAATCGTTCTCGTTGCGGCAATTGTTTTGCTCGTTATGGGCATTATCAACGGCGAGATATTCGGTGTAAAAATCGGCTCGGGTGTAAATGCCTCGACCGTAACGCTTGAAAATTTTGAGGGCGCAAAATACGATGATGTTTACGGAAAATACGATTATCAGTTCTCAGTAACTTATGAACAAACGGATAAATATGAATCGGGTGTGATTATCAGCCAAAAACCAGAGGCAGGTACAAAGATAATCAAAGGCTCACAGGTTTCGCTTGTTGTTGCAACCACAAATGAAAATATACCTGTTCCGAATGTTTACGGCTACAGTATTGAAAAAGCGGAGCAGGCGCTTAAAAATGACGGGCTCAATTCGTTTAAAACTATGACGGTATCAAGTGAAACAGTGCCTGAGGGTCAGGTCGTTTATACAAATCCAAAGGCAACAAACCTTGTCACCGCAGATACCGAAATTACTATTTATGTTTCGTCGGGTCCGTCGACAACCGTTATAAAAACGCTTAAAGTGCCTGATGTTGAGGGACTTACGCAGGATGGTGCAAGGGCGTTCCTTGAAAAATACGGTTTTAAAAATGTTTCGTTTGTAACGCAGGACAGTCTTGTTAAGCAGGGTATTGCTATTTCGCAATCACCTTCCGCAGGCGAAAGTGTAAGAGCCGACGCGTCAATAAAGGTTATTATCAGCAGCGGTGTCACAACAACCACTACCGAGAAAACAATTAAGGAATATGTGACGGTTAAACTCCCTAAATGCATTGATAAAAACGGTAAACATGTCAGTGATACGCTCGTTGTCACTCTTGACGGAGCTGTTTATTCAAGCCAAAAGGTAACGCTTGACGGCAAGGAAAAGACACTTAGCATCCAATGTGACGGAACAGGCAAAAAGAGAATCGTCATTTCTCTTGACGGTGCCGGTGCAGCCCAAACGCTCACCACAAATGGTACAAGCGATGAAAAATTCACTGTCGATTTTACAAGCTTTTCAATTGACGACAGCACACAATCTCAAAACACAACACAAAAGAAAAAAAGATAATTATGCTTAAGAAAAACGGTAAAATTATTAAAGGCATCGGCGGCTTCTACTATGTGGACGCCGATGATGTCATTTATGAATGTAAGGGCAGGGGAGCGTTTAAAAACAAAAAAATTCTGCTGCTTGTCGGCGATAACGTCGAAATATCAATCAACGATAACGCCGAAAATACTATTGACAAAATTTATGAGCGCAAAAACGAGCTTGTTCGTCCTCCGCTTGCAAATATTGATAATCTTTTTATTGTATCGTCACTTGTTGACCCCAAGATAAACACATTGATTATTGATAAGCTTGCAGCAATTGCAGAATACAAAAATATTGAGCCTATAATTATCCTCACCAAAACGGATATGGCAGATGACAGCGAATGTCAAAAATATTGCGATATTTACGAAAGAGCAGGTTTTAAGGTTATAGTTTGCGACAACACAACAGGCAAGGGCGCAGATGAGGTAAAGGCACTATTGAACGGAAAAATCAGTGCTTTTACAGGCAATACAGGTGTCGGCAAATCAACGCTTCTGAATAATATTTTCCCCGAATTGAAACTTGCAACGGGCGAAACAAGCAAAAAACTCGGCAGAGGCAAGCACACAACGCGACATTGCGAACTGTTTAAATTTGCAGGCGGCTACATTGCCGACACACCGGGCTTTTCCTCTCTCGATTTTGAAAGATGCGAAAAGATTTTGAAGGATGAATTGCCTTATTGTTTTCGTGAGTTTAAGCCGTTCCTCGATGGGTGCAAATTCACCTCCTGCTCGCATACCTGTGATAAAGGCTGTGCCGTGTGTAAGGCTGTCGATGACGGAATAATCCCAAAATCGCGCCTTGATAGCTATATTTCAATGTATAATGATGTTAAGGACATTAAGCAATGGCAAATGAAATAAAAAAATGCATAATTGTGTCGGGCGCACCTGATAGCGACTATGACTTCCTTGAAAAATCAATATCCGGTGACTTCTTTGTAATTGCCGCCGATTCGGGTTATACAAAGCTGCAAAAAATCGGAGTTAAGCCCGATTTGATAATCGGCGATTTTGATTCATCGGAAAAGCCGGTTCTTGATTGCAAAATCATTACTTTGCCTTGCGCAAAGGCTTATACCGATACATTCGAGTGCGTTCAATATGCTGTTGAGCACGGCTTTAATCATATTTTGATTTTAAACGCAATCGGCTCTCGCATTGACCACACATATTCAAATATTCTTTGTCTTGATTATTGCAGAAAACACGGCGTATATTGCGAAATTAAAAATAAAAACAACCGAATTTCTCTGATTTGCGACAAGCGCATAATAAAGAAGGAATACGACAATTTTTCACTTTTTGCATTTCTCGAGGATTGCAAGGGCGTTAAAATAAAAGGAGCTGGCTACACCGCAGGATTTTACGGTAAGGAATCGCTTGATATTTCGCAGGGTGACCAATTCGGTCAAAGCAATTATGTCAGTGATGACGAATGCGAAATTTCTCTTGAAAAGGGAACATTGCTTTTAATTGAGAGTAACGATTAAACATAAACCGAATATAATACAGTAAATGCTGCAAAGAGGTGTTTACTTTGAAGAAAATGTGCAGGCGTGAATTTTTGTGGATTGCTTTCGGCATAGGCTGTATATTGTCGTGCTGTCTGCCTACCGAGTGGATAACGCGTGTGCTCGCCGTCATTGTAATCATTCTTGGTGTTCTTTGCTGCAAAAAATAATGATTTTTTTAAATCCGTATGTGCTCCGTGGACTGCGTCGGAGTGTGCGACAAAATTTACTGTTGCAGTCGAAAGGTGTTGTGTGTTTATGAAAGTTGTATTAATCAAAAGTCCGAAATTTTTAGCACCGATTTTGCGTGCAGTGTTTAAAGTCAAAAAAATTAATTATAACGAATAATTACTTATTGTTTTTTTCTTGACAAGAATTGTATTTTTTGTTAAACTAAGTTCATATTTTAAAGGCTGTGATTAAAAGGAGTAGACCGCAAATTATTTTCAGAGAGCCTGTGTTTGGTGTAAACAGGTATTGATTACGGTTGAATGTAGTTTATGAGCCCGCATTGCGAAATTAAGTAGTTCTGCGCGTATATCTGCGTTAAAGATTTGAGTGGTCGCATCATTTATGCGGCAATTTGAGTGGTAACACGGTTATTTATACCGCCTCATTGTTGAGGCGGTTTATTTTTTTACAGGAGATGAAAAAATGGCAAAAGAATTAGAAAAGCAATACAACCCTTCCGAGGTTGAAAACCGCACCTATGATTTTTGGTGCAAAAATAAATATTTTCATGCCAAAAGAGAAGAGGACAAAAAAACATATACAATAGTTATTCCGCCTCCGAATATCACCGGTCAGCTTCATATGGGTCACGCCCTTGACAATACTTTGCAGGATATTCTTATCAGGTATCACAGAATGGCAGGCTATGACACATTGTGGCTTCCGGGTACAGACCATGCTTCAATCGCAACAGAGGCGAAAATCGTTGAAAAAATGCGCGAAGAGGGAATTACCAAGGACGATTTGGGCAGAGATAAATTCCTTGAGCGTGCGTGGGCTTGGAAAGAGCAGTACGGCGGAAGAATCATTCAACAGCTTAAGAAAATGGGCTCTTCCTGCGACTGGGACAGAGAAAGGTTTACTCTTGATGAGGGTTGCAGCAAGGCTGTTAAAGAGGTTTTTGTAGGTCTTTATGACAAGGGCCTTATCTATCGCGGTAACAGAATGGTTAACTGGTGCCCTCATTGCAACACCTCAATTTCGGACGCAGAGGTTGAGTATGAGGAAAAGGACTCTAATTTCTGGCATCTTCTTTATACAGTAAAGGAAACAGGCGAGCAGCTTGAACTTGCCACTACAAGACCGGAAACAATGCTCGGCGATACGGCTGTTGCCATCAACGGTGATGACCCGAGATATAAGCACCTTCACGGATGTCATGTAATTTTGCCGCTCCTTAACAAGGAAATTCCGATTGTATGCGATGAGCATGCAGATATGACAAAGGGAACAGGTGTTGTTAAAATTACTCCTGCACATGACCCCAATGACTTTGAGGTTGGATTACGCCATAATTTGCCAATCGTTCGCACATTCACATATGACGGACATATGACCGGCAAGCTCGACAAGGAAATTGCCGACGAGCTTATTGCAAGCGGCAAGGCAACACAAAACGAGCCGGAGGTATTGGACTGCGGAAAATACGCCGGTATGACCACCATGGAGGCAAGAAAAGCTATTCTTGCAGACCTTGAGGCAGGCGGATATATTAAAGAAATCGAGCCGTTAAAGCACGATGTAGGTACTTGCTACAGATGTCATACAAACATTGAGCCTATGGTTTCAAAGCAGTGGTTCGTTAAAATGGACACTTTGGCAGGTCCTGCCATTGATGCAGTTGAAAACGGCGAAATCAAATTTGTTCCGGAGCGCTTTAAGAAAAATTATATGAGTTGGATGCGCGGCTCACGCGATTGGTGCATCTCTCGTCAGCTTTGGTGGGGTCACAGAATCCCTGCTTGGTATTGTGACGACTGCGGTGCAACAACAGTTGCAAAGGACGAGCCGCAGTGCTGTCCTCAATGCTCATCTAAAAATATTCATCAGGACCCAGATACTCTCGACACTTGGTTTTCATCAGCTCTTTGGCCGTTCTCAACACTCGGTTGGCCGGACGATACCGAGGATTTAAAACATTATTATCCTACAAATACACTCGTTACAGGCTATGATATTATCGGTTTCTGGGTAAGCAGAATGATTTTCTCGGGTCTTGCATATACCGGCAAAGCACCGTTTGATACTGTTTTGATTCACGGACTTGTTCGTGACGCGCAGGGCAGAAAAATGTCAAAATCTCTCGGCAACGGTATCGACCCGCTCGAAATTATCGACAAATACGGTGCAGATGCATTGAGATTTACTCTTGCAACAGGCAATTCACCCGGAAATGATATGAGGTTTTCAGACGATAAGGTTTTGGCGTCAAGAAACTTTGCCAATAAACTTTGGAATGCCGCAAGATTTGTTTTGATGTATCTCGGTGAGGATTATAAGTATTCAGGATTGCCGTCCAATCTTCTTATTGAGGACAAGTGGATTGTTTCAAAAGTTAATTCGCTTGCCAAAGAAGTTACGGACAACCTTGAAAAGTATGAACTCGGTATAGCCGTTCAAAAGCTTTATGATTTCATTTGGGATGTCTTCTGCGATTGGTATATCGAAATTGCAAAAATCAGATTACAGGGTGATGATGAGGCCGCAAAAGACGATGCCAAAGCTGTTCTTGTATTTGTTTTGACATACATTCTCAAACTCCTTCATCCGTTTATGCCGTTTATTACAGAGGAAATTTACCAGGCAATTCCTCATGATTGCGAATCAATAATGATTTCAAAATGGTGCGAGTATGACGAAAATCTCAACTATTCTGTCGATGAAGCTGAAATGGAGAAGATTATGACTGCTATTAAAGCAATCAGAAATCGCCGCTCCGAGATGAATATTCCGCCGAGCAAAAAAGCAAAGGTTTATATTGAAACAGCGCAATCGGATGTATTCTTAACAGGCGTTGATTTTGTAAAGCGTCTTGCTTCGGCAAGCGAGGTCACTGTTGACAAATCATTTGGCGATTTGGGCAATGTTGTAACAATTATTACCGACGATGCAAAAATTTATATTCCGCTTGGCGATCTTGTCGATTTTGAGGCTGAGAAAAAACGCCTTGAAAAGGAACTTGCCGCTGCTGAGGATAAGCTTGCATTTATTATGAAAAAGCTTAATAACCCCGGCTTTGTGAATAAGGCACCCGAAAAGGTTGTTCAGCAAAATCGCGACGATGCGGCTAAGGCTGAAGACAAAATCGCTATGCTTAAAAAGTCTATTGAGGAAATTCAGTAATGAATTATGATGAGTCTTTAAATTTAATACTCAATAAAATGAGCCTCGGCATTATGCCGGGACTTGCTCGTATTTCAACCCTGCTTGACAAAATGGGCAATCCGCAGGACAGTATTAAAATTATTCATATCGCAGGAACAAACGGAAAAGGCACCGTTGCTAAAACTATCAGCGATAATTTGATTAGTGCAGGATATAAGACGGGTCTTTTTACATCACCGTGGATAACCGATTATCGAGAGCAAATTCAAATCAATTCGCAATCAATTTCAAGGTCCGATTTTGCTCGTTATGTCAGTAAGTATAAGGATAATGATTGCAGTGAATTTGAGTTTCTCACTGCCGTTATGTATAAGTATTTTTGCGATGAAAATGTTGATTATGCCGTTGTTGAATGCGGTATGGGCGGTTCAGGCGATGCAACAAATGTTGAAAAAATTAACGCCTTGTCTGTCATAACTTCCGTTTCGCTTGACCACACAAATTTTCTCGGCAATACGGTCGAAGAAATTTCAAAAGAAAAAAGTGGGATACTTCGCAAAAATTCAAATTCCGTTGTTCTTTGCGATAATATTTATCGCAATATCTACAATGAAAAATGCGATAATATCGTGTTTATTACCCCGAGCGGTGATTTTAAAGCCGATAATCTGGCTGTCGCAACTGCTGCACTTCGTTTGTTGAATATTGATACAAACTGTTTGCAACTTTCAAAACTTCCTGCTCGGCAGGAAAGAGTCGATTCTGTTTTGATTGATGGTGGTCACAATGTTGCTGCCGCGCACGCTCTTGAACCGTTTATTGACAATGAGGTTGCATTAATCGGAATGATGCGCGACAAAAATATTGACGGCTATTTTAAAATCGTTGCACCCAAATGCAAAAAAATTATTCTTACAAAACCGTCAAATCCGAGAGCCGCTGACTTGCCATATTTATACTCTGTTGCAAGTAAATATTGCGACAATGTTGTGTGTATTGATTCACCGCTTGCGGCACTTCAATCATGCAAAGATATATCGCTTATATGCGGCTCGTTTTACCTTGCGCGCGAGGTTAGAAATTTTATTAAATAAATCTTATATTTCAACAAATTTCATCATACCAATCTGTTATCTTATTAGCAGATTGGTATTTTTATTTGGAGTGATATAAATGAGCGTTACCGTTGAATCAAGCGGCAATCTTATTATTGCGTATCTTATAGGCGAGCTTGACCACCATACAAGCGCCGAAACACGCGAGAAAATCGACAACGTGATAAGTTACAAAAAGCCACAGCATTTAATACTCGATTTCAAAAATGTGACATTTATGGATTCATCGGGCATAGGGCTTGTTATGGGCAGATACAGATTGATGCAAAATTTTCACGGCACTGTTGAGATTAGAAATGTCACACCGCAAACAAAAAAATTAATGGAACTTGCCGGATTGGGGAGTATTGCCATTATTAAAGAAATCACGCAATGACGGAGGATGTATATGAATATAATTAACGAATTCAAACTGACAGTTGACAGCAAAAGCATTAACGAATCGTTTTGCCGTGTTGTTGTTTCGTCTTTTATTACGCCGCTTGACCCGACTATAGATGAAATATCGGATTTGAAAACAGCCGTTTCCGAGGCTGTTACAAATTGCATAGTCCACGCTTATAAAGATACATACGGAAAAATCAATATTACCGGTGTCATTACGGATGATAATATCGTAAAAATCAAAATCAAGGATAACGGAATAGGTATTGACGACCTCAAAAAGGCGATGCAACCCTTATTCACGACAGGCGGTGCCGACCGCGCAGGCCTTGGTTTTACGGTTATGCAATCGTTTTGCGACAGAATCAAGGTCAATTCAAGCGTCGGTAAGGGCACAACGGTTACACTGACGAAAAGAATAATAGGGCGTTCAAAATGGTGATTGACGATCGCGACAAAAAAATAACAGAAAACATCGGTCTTGTTCACTCAATAGCAAACCGTTTCAGAAACCGCGGAGCGGATTATGACGATTTGTTTCAGGCAGGATGCGTGGGATTGATTAAAGCGGTCGATAATTTCGACGAATCAAAGGGCTTTGCCTTTTCTACCTACGCTGTGCCTGTAATAATGGGCGAAATTAAACGCATTTTTCGTGACGGCGGTGCAATAAAGATTTCGCGTTCATTGAAAGAAAAATCAATTAAAGTTCAGGCAATACGGGACAAGTTCCTTTCTAAAAATCTCCGAGAGCCTACCGTGAGCGAGCTTGCGTCACTTTCCGGATATGATGTTGAGGAACTTTCGGAAATTTTGAATATTATCAATCCCGTAGTTTCAATAAATATGCTTACGGAGGAGGGCAGTGAGGAAATTGATATTCCTGTTGATGACAGTGACAAAATGTTCGATAGGTTATCACTTGAACAGGTTATGACAACTCTCACCGAAACGGAACGCTTGCTGATAGAATATAGATTTTATCAAGGTAAAACACAGTGTGAAACAGCGAAAATTCTTAATGTTTCTCAGGTTCAGGTTTCGCGTAAAGAAAAGGCAATCCTCCTGAAAATGCGTAACAAACTCAATTCGGCATAAAAAATGACTGTGCAGATAACACAGCCATTTTTTCTTTATTCTGTAATTTTCCAGCCGACTGAAATAACACCCTGTTCTCTGCCGACATGACCTACGATGCTTTCAATAACATCTTCGTTCTTTTGTTGAGCAGTTAGATAGGCTTTGATTTTAACATTGCCGTCATCGGTTGGTTGACTTTCAAGATTGTGCAACAAAACATTATTCTTTTCTCTGATTGTTTTCAAGAGATGCGTTCTTGTGTCGATTTCGGTGTCCTCACTGCAAACTATGCTTATTTTATACAAATTTTCAATTCTTTCTTTAGTTCTTTGATTGCTTCGTCTGTTATTTATGTATATCGAAAGCGGATGAAGTATAAGATGCAGTATAACAATTGCAATTGCAACGAGCACCGCAAAGAGTATGTTAGGCAGAGTGCAGAGAATTCCGATAGCCGCAGTCGTCCAAATTGTTGCCGCAGTTGAAAGACCGCGGATATTTGTTCCGTCTCGAATAATCAAGCCGGCACCCAAAAATCCGATTCCGCAAACTACTTGTGCTGCAATACGTGTCACATCAACGTTTGTTTGGTTGGCAATATATGAAAATGCGGAATACGCATAAGCACCCACACAAACAATTACATTCGTCATAATTCCTGCTTGGTGGCGCGTCCACTGTCTCTCAAGACCGACGATTAAACCAAGAACTATTGCTGTCGCAAGTCTCAATGAAAATCCCAATACAGTTGTTATATCTAAAATGTTTTGCATTTTGCAGCCTCCTTTTTCGTATTATAACATATTTTCAAATTAATTTCTAATATTTCACGAAATAATTGTTGACTTTTTTAAAATTTTCATTATAATATACTTGTTGGTCTTAAAGTCAACTTAAATATTTAGGGGTATAGCTCAGTTGGTAGAGCAGCGGTCTCCAAAACCGCGTGCCGAGGGTTCAAGTCCTTCTGCCCCTGCCACAGTAATAGAGCCGGTTTCAGCAAATCGGTTCTATTATTTTTTTGCCGTTGTCTAACGGATTGTCTAACGCTTTTTCATTTTGTGATTATTTCCGTTAGCGTGTTTGATATGGTTTCTTTACGCTTAATGTCCAAATGTGCATAAGTGTTTGCAGTTGTTTGTATATCGGAATGCCCAAGCCACTCTTGTATGTCTTTTAATGTAAAACCTTGTGCGTTTAGTAAGCTTGCGCAACTGTGTCGCAGGTCGTGAAACCTTATATGGCGAAATCCGTATTTTTTTAATAGTTTGTTGTGCTGTTTAGTAATGTAATTCGGCGAGTATGGCTTTCCGTTTTCCATTTTGAAAACATAATCGCTCTTAATGTATTCTTTTCCAAACAGCTTTTTATTGTTTCTTTCGTCATTCTTAAGCTTAACAAAGATATTTACTATTTCATTGTTTATCGGATAACTTCGATGGCTTGATTGATTTTTTGTGCTGTCTTTTTCGATGACCTTGTAACTGTCAACTCTTGTATGCTTAATTTCCAATGTTTTGTTTTCAAGGTCAATGCTGTCCCATTTTATGCCTAATACTTCACTACGCCTTAGTCCAAACGATATTGTAATGAGATACAAAGGATATAATCTTTCATCTTTTATTGCGTTAAGTAATTCATTGATTTCTGATAGATTAAAAAAATCATAATTATATCGCTCACTTTTTGGCATAGTTACATATTGACACGGATTTTGCAAAATTATGTTGTTCCTAACAGCTAAATTTAATATTTGATTTATTACATTTCTGTGGTGTTTTAATGTTGTTGATGACAGACCGCCTTTTCCGTCAATTCTGCCGTTTTTGTATTTTTCAGTAAAATAATTTTGCAGTACATTACGATTGACATCAATCAACTTGATATTTAAAGCCTCAAAATAGGGCTTTATTTGCGCATTTACCATTTCTTCATAGTGAAGATATGTAACCTCATCAACTTTAATTTTAGCCTCATCAAGCCAAATTTGAATATAGTCGGTAAACAGAATTTTAGAAGTAACAGGCAAATCGGTGTGTTCGTATTGAGAAAGTGTTTCTCTTAATACTCTTTCGCATTCTCGTTTGCCGCTTTTATCGTTTAACTCTGTTCTTATCCACTTTTGTTTGCGTTCGCCGTCAATTACTATGTTTAATACAACATAGATTGCGCCGTGCTTTTTTTGCAAACTTCCTGTCATAATACTCCTTTCTTGACACATAAATTGAAGTCGATACATAAATATATTAACAAATCTGTAGTGCATATGCAATAAGACATCTTTTTGGTATTTTGTATTTATTGCCAATGCGTATAGATTTAATTTGCTTGCTTTTCAAAAGTTTGTACGCAGTGTTGCGACCGATACCGAGTGCCCGTTGAATGTCGGACACTGTCAGAATATCGGGATATTCGTCAAACATATTTAACCTCCTTTCTATCCGATTAATTCAATCGGTTCTTGTGTAAATCTTCTTATAAATGCTTTATATGTTGCTGGCTCGTATTTTTGAACTTCAACATATTGCTTTTCAATAGGTATGTTGCTTATGATATACACCTTTGTAAATGCGGCAGGTTTGTCCGTATATCTGCTTGGCAGGTTAACAGGGTAGCCGTCTAAATATTTCAGCATATCATCTATACGAAGATTGCTTCTGAATTCGTCAAATAATATGACATCTTCATTTTTGTATCCGTCAAAGGGATTTTGGTAATTGGTTACTCTGTAAACATTTGTATAGCCGTATTTCTCTAAAACATATCTTGTTTTGCCTACGCCTGTTTGACCCCAAATATAAACAACCTCTAATTTCCTGAATATGTTTTTTACCTTTTCAGCGTTGTACAGAGCTATTGCTCTTTCTATATTTGGTATTTGGGTGTATGTGCTCGGGTGCTCTTTTATTATTTCATAAGGGGTACATCCGTTTTCAATCATCTCATATATTTCCTCGGACAATGTTGAGCCTTCTTTTCGGTCTTTCGGTAATGTCCCGATTTCCTCAAAGGTGTCGGCTAAGTTCGTTTCTTTTTTGTTTTCGTATCTCTCGCCGATTTTTCGTATGTAATTGTAGTTGCCGAGGTTTGAGCCTCGTGCAGGCTCAATGTGAGCGCCGTAAAAGCGTTTTTGAACTGTGTCAAACATTACACCATTCTTAGCAATTAAAAATATGTGTGTATGCGGCGTTCCGCTCTCTAATCCTATTTCGTCACAAAAACAAGCATATACTAAACTGAATTCATTCAATATTGTTTTTATTTGCTCGTGTGTATAACCTTTGTCTATAGGATTGTTAATTGTAATTTGGAATTTTCTACTCGATTTCTTTCGTGCCATAAATACACCTCCTGCATTTCGATTTTCGAGTACTCTGTACACAAGTACGCAAGGGGTAATACTAACCCTTGCGTCGTTGCAATTTGTAGAATTCTACATTTGCGTTTTACTTAATGATATACAATAAAATTTGATTTGTCAAGGCATTTTGTGAAACTCTACAAATTGTATTGACATTTTTTGTTTGTTCGTGTAAAATACATTATAGGTGTTTGAGGCAACGCCGTTTTATGCGTAGCGTATTATTGCAATTAAAGTGTGCCTGTAGTCGGATGAGGGAGTGCAATTTGTTTTCTTAACGAGTTATTTGCAGGAATGCTGTTTTAATCTCGGCACGATTGCTAAATATACTTTTTGAAAAAGTATCAAAACGGTCTGCCGTGGGTAGACATCCGTTTACCGCACTGATACACGGGCAGTTAAACGCGTTCCTATTCACTGAATTTCATTTAGTAGCGGAGTGAAATATTTATGCAGTTTGACAAAAATCAAAAATTAGTGTTGAATAAAGAGACTTTGGAGCAATACGCCAATAGGTTTGACAACAGCACAAGAAAAGAGTTTATAGGCGAAATGTTGCGGTATTTAAGGGAAATGGCAGGCTTAACGCAAACGGAATTATGCGCCTTAATCGGAATTAAGTCAGGAACATACAGTACATACGAAAACGGAACAAGGGAAACACCTGCCGAGATAATCGTTAGATTGTCTTTGCTTTATGATATTCCGTGCGATTTGATATTGCAAAAGGACAGATTTAGCAAAGAAAAATTTGTTTCGGCGGAGCAGTTTAATCAACTTGACGCACAGCTTGATGAATTGAGAGAAGAGGTTTTCAATAAACAGGATGAATTAAATCCCGAATTTAAGAGCATTCTTGAAACAATGGTTGACGCTTTCGGTGATGTTGCGGAGAAACTAAAAGATTTTAACGAAAACGCAAAATTAAACGATAATAAGTAAATGAAAAATGCTATGGCGGTTGCCATAGCATTTTTTGTATCGACTGTTATCTGCTATGAGGCGGTCTCCGTTTTCCGCAAGTTTGCGGAAAAACGGACCCTCCGCCATAATCATTGAGCAGATAGTTTTATGTGTCTAACAACTGTCTAACGGTTGTCTAACATTTTTTGTTTTGTTTTTTCTTTTGTTTTATTCCGATAGTACGCATAAACCCCTATTTTATGCGCTTTTTGAGGGAATGCATAAACTTATTTGGGACGGGTAGGGAAGTGTGTATTTTAACTCCAAAACCACGAAATTCAAAAGTGCTTGCACTTTTGACAGTAAACAGTCCTGTGGACTGTTTACGCTTTGAGTTGATTATAAAGCCCCTGCCAAAAAAAGCACCGAATTTTCGGTGCTTTTTTCCTTTATTTACGCTGTTTTACGGTGATTTTACTTGCTTTTCCCATATAGATAAAACTACGGCGCACGGTCTTTTCCGCACGCCGATTTTTCATTTTTGCACTGTTTTCTGTTCACTTTGTGCCACACAATCCACCCAATACGTTTGGTACATCATCAAAAAAGCATCAATTACAAGTCAAATTCGTTAGTGATTACTTTTTCTTTTTTATCTAATTTTTTATTCTTTGTGTGAATTCATATATGCCGATTTAATACTGTTCGGTAATTCGTTCGGAATTATATTTTTAGTCTTTCCTCGTTTCCGTCTTTGATAGCCTCACTGTAATACCAACATTTGAAATTTAACATATCAAGCGTTTTATTCAACTTGGTAATCTCTGCTTCTACATGCTTTTTTTGGTTTTCAAACAACTTTTTTCTTTTGGTATATGTTGAACTTCCTTCCATACACCAAGACATAAATTGCTTAATGTCTTTTATTTGCAACCCTGTTTTTTTCAAGCATTCAATCACCCGTAATGCTTCAACCTCTTTTTCGGTGAATTGTCTAATTCCAGATGTGCGATTTAATTCAGGAAACAGCCCTTCTTTATCGTAGTAACGCAAAGTTGATACCGGTAAATCAAACATTTCAGATACTTGACCGATTGTATACATATTTTTCACTCCAAAAAATAAAAAAATCTTGACATAAAGTTAGGTTTAGGTGTTATTATCAATATAACAGAGATTAAAAAAATATTCAATAGCGAATTTAAATTTTTAGGAGGTTGAAATTTATGGCAATCAAACAAACAGCCGGTAGAAAAGAATTAGGAGAATTTGCTCCGAAATTTGCCGAATTAAATGATGATGTATTATTTGGTGAGGTTTGGAGCAGAGAAGACAAATTATCACTTAGAGACCGTTCACTTGTTACAGTTACTTCTTTAATGTCGCAAGGTTTAATCGATTCCGCTTTTCGTTACCATTTGGAAAGTGCTAAGAAAAATGGAATCACAAAAGAAGAAATCACGGAGATTTTAACACATAATGCTTTTTATGCAGGATGGCCCAAAGCTTGGGCTGCATTTCGTATGGCAAAAGAAGTGTGGAATGATAAGAACGAGGAAACCGAAGATAATACGATTGAAAAACATGCTTCATCAATGATATTTCCGATTGGTGAGCCGAACGACAATTTTGCACAGTATTTCAGCGGAAAGAGTTTTCTCGCCCCTGTTTCTAAAGACCAGGTTGGTATTTTCAATGTAACCTTTGAGCCAAAATGCAGAAACAATTGGCATATTCATAAAGCAAAAAACGGTGGCGGTCAAATTTTGATTTGTGTTGCCGGACGAGGATATTATCAGGAATGGGGCAAGAAAGCCATAGAAATGCTGCCCGGCGATGTTGTAAATATTCCTGCGAATGTCAAACATTGGCACGGCGCTGCTCCTGATAGTTGGTTTTCTCATTTAGCTATTGAAGTTCCCGGAGAAAATACATCAAATGAATGGCTGGAAGCTGTGTCAGATGAGGAATATTTTAACGCAATAAATTCTTAATGGGAGAACTTAATTATGAGTAAAAAAGTTTTAATTCTGTCAGGGAGTCCTCGAAATGGCGGTAACTCTGACATTTTGTGTGATGAATTTGCCAAAGGTGCAACAGAAGCAGGTCATAATGTTGAAAAAATTCATGTGTCCGAAAAGAATATACATCCTTGTATTGCTTGTTACCATTGCAGTAAAAATAGCGGTGCGTGCGTATTTAAGGACGATATGGCTGAGATTTTACAAAAAATGATTGATGCTGATGTTCTTGTGTTGGCGAGTCCGGTTTACTTCTATTCAATAGATGCTCAGCTAAAGGCAGTTATCGACCGCACCGTTGCTCGTTGGTTAGAGGTTAAAAACAAGGAATTTTATTATATTACTACTATGGCAGACAATGAAAAATCGTCAGCAGACACAACATTGGCTTGCTTTAGAGGTTATGCCGATTGTGTCAAAGGTGCAGTTGAAAAAGGAGCTGTTGTTGCCGGCGGTGTGTATGAAAAAGGTGAAATTAAAAATCACCCTGCAATGAAACTTGCATATCAAATGGGTAAAAAAGTGTAATGAAATTTCTATATTATTAAAGAACGAAGTAAAATTATATTAGGAAATTTTAGTTATTGTAATCTGATAAAACTTTATTTTGGAGAAAATTCATTATCAAATTTAAGTGATGAATTGAAAAAATACGGTGATAATGTTGTACTTGTATATGGTAGCCATGATGAAAAAATCAAGGGGTACTTCTTGTATGCTTCCGCTTTGAATTTTTCAATTTCTTCATCGGTGAATACGGTTATCGTTTCACATACGGGAAGCACTTCTTTGTTTTGCTTTGCAAGATAATTTGACTTTTTTATTGTCGGCACAGCGTTCATCGGATTCTCATATAGATAAAACTACGGCGCACGGTCTTTTCCGTACGCCGCTTTTTCATTTTCACGCTGTTTTTTGTTCACTTTGTGCCACACAATCCACCCAATCTGTTCCTTACTTATCTGCTATCTGCACATTGTAGTTCAACGTCTCAAATGGAGCAATTCTAATAATTACTATTGACAAATGCGATAATGTTTGTTATCCTTATATTGTTAGGGGTATTGAGGAGAACAAAAAATGAATGTAAAAAGCAATAAGAAAAGAAAGACTCGCAAAATAAGATTGGGGATGAAAGCTTCTGTTATACAGAACGGAGTACGCATTTCTACGCCGATAAAAAATAATCCAAGAGTCATTGTTAGAAGAAACGGTGTTTTAAACAATTCTCAGAAAGAATGGGTCGTAGAAAAATATATAGAGCATATTAAAAGCGTTACTTCTATAAAAGAAGTTGAATTTATATTTTATACCTACGAAGAATTAAATCAGAAACGCTCTGACTTTTTTATGGATTTCTGGAGTCATGGACTTTCAGTGTTTCCTACGCTTGAACTTGATGTAGATAATGGAGAATACAATTATAAAGATTATATAAAGCGACTTGATGTACTCGACTCGGTAAGACAAAATGTCAGGCGAGTCGAATATTGTTGGAGGGATCATGACGGATTGTCAGAATTCTGCGCAATTGATGTAGGAATGATTAAAAATATTTGCGATGATTGACAATTAATTTATGATTTTTGTGTATTTTGTTTGAAGGTAAAAAGGGCTGTTTCACGAAAGTGAGACGGCCTTTTTTGTTTTTTACGAAATTTTGCTATTATTATTAAAATAATATTAAAACGAGTTAATATTATTGTAACTGCATTATATGATTTATTATAAACAAAACAGGTTTGCCCCATATGTAAGGAAAACCTGTTTTGTTAATAGATATTTCTAAGTTAAAGAATCCTTTGGCCAGGATTTCCTCAGTGCCGCATAAGATATGACAAAGTTGGCAAGCCAGCCTGCCGGTACGGCTATCCAAACAAATGCGATGCCGAAATGCGGTGCAAAAATCAATGCTACAGACAAGCGAATTGCAAGGTTGACCATATTTGCAATTAAAAACGGCCGCATATTTCCAAGTCCGCGAAGAACGCCGTCTGTTGCCATTTTGATGCCCATAAATATGAAAAAGTAGCCGAGCCATTTCATATAATCACCGGATACTTGATATGCTAATGCTGTTCCGTCTTTGCCTAAGAAAAGTGAAGACATTTGAGTGTGCATTGTTTCAATAATTACAAATGCAAGAACGGCAAAGCATGCATCTAACAGTAAAGCGGCGCGGTAACCTTTCTTGATACGGCCATATTTTTTAGCGCCGAGATTTTGTGAAACAAAGGGCGACACAGCATTCCCGATAGACACAAATATCAGAGAAAAAACATTTTCTACCCTCATCGTTGCCGCATAGCCTGCGAGTGCTTGTGTGCCAAATGGATTTACAACCGCTTGCACAATCATCATACCGATTGATACTGTTGATTGTTGAAGAACGGAGGGAACGGCGATTTTAAGCATGGAGCGAAGTTCTGTTTTATCAAACCAATGAAACGGACTTGCATATTTTCGCATACGATAAAGAAAAATCAAAAGAGAAAGTATGGCTGAAATGCCTTGCGCAATAAGAGTGGCAAGAGCTGCACCATATACACCGAGCTTAAGACCTCCTACCATCCAAAGGTCCATAATAATATTCAAAACTGATGAAAATATTAATAGCCATAACGGAATTTTCGATTCTCCGATTGAAGTGAACATGGTTGAAAGAATGTTATACATAAATAAAAACGGAAAGCCGGCAAAATAGATACGCAAATACAGCACCGCATTTTTCATTATATCTGCAGGCGTTTGCAATATGCTCATCATCCAATGAGAACTGCAAAAACCCAAAACACCGAGAATTATGCTTAAAACCAAAAAACTGATTAACGAAGTAGAAACTATTGTTTTCATCTTGCCGTAATTTTGAGCACCGAAATAGCGGCTGACGAGTACGCCTGCGCCTACGCCTGCACCAAGAGCAATGCATATAAAAACGTTTGTAAGTGCTGCACAGGCGCCGACTGCCGCAAGCGCAGAAGAACCGACAAATTGACCGACAATTATTGAATCAGCCATATTATATACTTGTTGAAAAAAACTGCCTAAAATCATCGGCATTGCAAAAACTGTCAACGCTTTGAGGGGCGGCTCATTTATTAAATATTCATCCTTTGTCATTTTTGTATTCTCCTGAAATTCGATTGAGTTGTCTTTGCTTTCGCTTTTTGTAAAGACATTGCAAAACGCAATAATTATATAAACAAAAAACCGAACAAGATACAGCTGTCTCAGTCTGCACCTGTTCGACTTTCGTTTTTTACTGAACAATCGCTCCCTGAGCGAACATAAGAAGTATAGCATTGCCCAATATGATTGTCAATGAGTTTTAATACTGAATTTGTGAAAAATTTTCTTGCAGTATTTGTTGTATTAAAATCGATTTGTTTTTATACTAAAAATTCTCCTGTGTTTAAATCAACAAATTGATTTTTGCACATGCGATAATTTTAACTTTGTGCATCATCCGAAAAACACCGACGGCTCCTGTACGTCGTGTGCTGCAAAGGATTTGAGAAATAACGAAATACCGAGTTGTTTTTTAATAAAGCCGACGGAATCAAAAAGCGCGCAAAATACAAATTTGAGCATTTTGCCGAGGTAATAATGAACAAAAATAAATAAAATTGCATAATACATACAATACCTATTGACAAGGTAGGCAATAAGTGATATTATTTACCCATAACACAGATTATGGGTGGTGAAAGTATGAAACAGCTCTTGTGTTTTGGCGATTCAAACACATGGGGATTGATTCCCAATACCAAACAGCGCTATTCGTGGGGCGTCAGGTGGACAAGTATTCTTCAGGAAAAACTCAATTCTCACGAAGTACGCGTAATTGAAGAGGGGCTTTGCGGCAGAACAACCATTTATGATGACGCATATCGCAAAAACAGAAACGGTCTTGAATCACTTCCCGAGATTTTGGAATCAAGCTATCCTATCGATGCGGCCGTTATTATGCTCGGCACAAACGATTGCAAATCATACTATAAATCAAATCCCTACAAAATCGCAAAGGGGATAGGTCTTTGCGTTGATGAGTTGACAAAATATATTTCACCCGAAAAAATTTTGATTGTTTCGCCGATTTTTCTCGGTAACGATGTATGGAAAAAAGAGTTTGACCCCGAGTTTGATACTCAATCTGTCGAAACGGCAAAAAATCTTTTTCCCGAATACAAAAAGATTGCTTCTTCACGAGGGGCAAATATTATTTCTGCCGCTGATTATGTTCAGCCAAGCGATGCCGACCAAGAGCATTTGACAAAGGAGAGCCACAAAATCCTTGCCGATGTGATATTTAATACTCTTGTCAGTTCAAAAATTGTTTGAATGAAGGGGTTTGCCGAACAACTCGGATACGCTGACGATGCCGAGTTTTCGGGCATTGTCGGTTTGCTTCACGACATAGACTTTGAGCAGTATCCAAACGAACATTGTATAAAAGCACCCGAACTTTTAAAAAAAGCAGGTGTGAGCGAAGTTGTAATTCGCGGTGTTTGCTCTCACGGCTATAACTTAACGGTTGATGTTGAGCCTGCGCACCAAATGGAAAAAGTGCTCTATGCCGTTGATGAGCTTACAGGGCTTATCGGTGCGGCAATCAGAATGCGTCCAAGCAAAAGCGCAAGCGATTTTGAAGTAAAAAGTTTAAAAAAGAAGTTTAAAGATAAAAAATTTGCCGCAGGATGTTCGCGTGACGTTATCAAATTCGGCGCTCAATTGCTCGAGTGGGATTTGGACAAACTCTTTGAACAAACAATCATTGCAATGCGTTCTTGTGAGGACGGCGTGAAATCCGAATCGGAAACACTCAATATTGAGTTATAATCACAACATTGACACTGATAATTTGATTTGGTATAATTGATTTATCATTATGTCGGAGGAAAAAGAAATGGTGAAAACAAATAAAATTATAAGCCTATTTTTGTCATTGCTTATGCTTTTCGGCGTTATCGGCGCTACGGGAATATCGGCATATGCTGCTCAAAATCCTAAGAGCGTTTCGCTTTCAACATCAACTTACACATATGACGGCAAAGCGAAAAAACCGAAAGTAGTTGCCAAAGACAAAAAGGGCAAGAAAATTTCGACAAAATATTACACAGTTAAATATCCGTCGGGCAGAAAAAATGTCGGCTCTTATACTGTAAGAGTAAAGTTTAAAGGCAAATACAAAGGCTCAAAGTCTTTGAAGTTTAAAATTGTCCCTAAGGGAACTTCAGTTTCATCTGTTTCCGCAGGGGTTAAATCTTTTACCGTTAAATATAAAAAGCAATCCACACAAACAAGCGGTTATCAGGTTCAATATGCCGAAAACAGTTCGTTTAAAAATGCTGCCACAAAAACTATCGGTAAAAATTCCACAACCTCTTACAGTGTGAATGCAAAGGGTAATCAAAAATATTATGTTCGCGTTCGTACTTACAAAAAGGTTGGCAAATCGTATTTTTACAGTTCTTGGTCAAAAACTTCAAGCGTAACCACTAAAACGGCGCTCAAATTCAAGAGCAGTAAATATACCGTTTATAACGGTCAGGCGCTTACGTTTTCATTCAGCGGCGTTTCAAATATAACTTGGTCTTCAAGCAATAAAAATGTTGCTACCGTTGATAAAAACGGCAAAGTTATCGCTCTTAAAAGCGGTACTTGCACAATTACCGCAGCAACTTCAACCGATAAATCGTCTGTTACTGTTGTGGTTCCCGAATCGTTTTATGAGAATGACGCAATTCCCGATATAGGCGCTCTTTTCGGCGTTATTCCTTTTGAATACAGAAATCAGAACGATGTTGTTACCAGATTCTATGATTTAAGCAAAATAGAGGCAAAAGATAAAAATTGGCAAGATACTTATGCTTCAAAATTAGACTCAAAAGGTTTCTTTTATGACGGAATAAGAGAAGATAAGACTAATAATATAACTTACTATATGTACTACAATTCACCTTCATATGATTTTAATGAATACGATAATGTTATGTTCGGTGTTTATGATTTTGAAGACGGTCAACAATTTTTGGTAGTTGCATATAAAAACGGAAACGGTAAAAGTATTGTATAAAATAATGTGAATTAATAAACGCGCATTGCTTTTTGGCAATGCGCGTTTTTTTTCAATATAAAACCCATCTTGATTTTTTTCTGTATGCTGTCGGTGTCATATTTTTTTGCCTCTTAAACAGTCTGTTAAAATAGCTCAAATCGTTAAAACCGCAGGACAATGCGATGTCAGTCACACTTTTATATGATGCACTCAGCTCTTCTGCTGCTGATTCAATTCTGTAATAGTTCAGATAATCAATCGGTGTTTTGCCGGTCACATTCTTGAATGCTTTGCAAAAATATTGAGGGTTGAGCTGTGCCTCCTTTGCTAAATCGTCAAGAGTCAATTGTGTTGAGTATTCATTTTTGATTTTTGTGAGCACCTTTTTTATCTGCGCGTTTTTCCTGTATGTGTTTTGCGCCGTTGAAACGGTGGGGGAGGCTTTGCTCAAAATATTCCCCATCAACTGCCACAACAAGCCGGTAGTAGTGAAAGTGTATGTGTCTGCTTCCTTTTCCATATTCTCAAAAAGTGAGTCAACAATCCTGCCTGTCATAGTGTCGGAATTGAATATTTCCTCTTTAATACTGCCGGAATCCATGGCAGCGTTGTATTTCTCAATGCACTGCGGTGATTGTTTCAAAAAACTTTCCATATCAAATACAACACATTCATATATACAATTATTAGGTGTTCCGCCGTGTATAAATTCGCTTGGGATAAATGCGCTTTGTCCCTTTTTTAATGTATGCTTAACGGAATTTACGGTCAAATTAAATTCTCCCTCGAGAATTAAAATCAACTCGCATTCCATGTGCCAATGAAACGGCATTTCGTATTGTGGGTGATTATTATCAACATAATACAACTGAATGGGAAAGCCGAATGTACCTCTTGTTTTGTTTTCGTGATATCCTGAATATCTCAAAATTTTCTCCTTAAGTGATAAAAGTGAATATTGTCCTATTACTTCACATTATATACATAGATTAATAAAAAAATCAACAGTATAATACAAATTGAAATATATTTTTTGAAAGGATACAATTATGGAAATTGATGTAATTAAAGACCAAATTTGTGATGTTTGCCATAAAATGTGGCAGCTTGGCTGGGTTGCGGCTAATGACGGCAATGTCAGCGCAAAACTTGACGACGGCACAATTCTTGCAACGCCTACGGGAATGAGCAAGTCATTTATCACACCCGATAAGCTTATCAGAATTGACAGCAAGGGTAATGTTCTTGAGGCTGCGGAGGGATTAAGACCTTCAAGTGAAATCAAAATGCATTTGCGTTGCTACGATAAGCGCGACGATGTGTTCAGTGTTATTCACGCTCATCCGCCCGGAGCAACAGGATTTGCAGTCGCTCACAAGGCTATGGATATGTATAATATGATTGAGGATGTTGCCGCTATCGGTGCAGTTCCGCTTACACCTTACGGAACTCCGTCAACAACAGAAGTGCCTGACGCTATCGAGCCTTATCTCGACGAGCATGATGTTATGCTTCTTGAAAATCACGGTGCGCTTGCAGTCGGCAGTGATGTTATCACGGCATTTTACAGAATGGAAAGCCTTGAACTTTGGGCAAAAATTACGATTAACGCTGTTATTCTCGGCGGCAGTCATGATATTGACCGGAATAATATTCAAAAGCTTATTGATTTGAGAAGTTATTACAGAATTACAGGCCGTCACCCGGGATATAAAATGTATAACCCCGATGACGAAGTGCTCCACAAAAAGGAGGACTGATTATGCTGAAAGGTATCAATCCGGTTTTGTCACCGGAATTGCTCAAAGCACTTTGCGAAATGGGTCACGGCGACGAACTTGTTATTGCCGACGGTAATTTTCCGTGTGAAAGTGTTGGCAAAAATGCAATTGTTGTGCGTGCCGACGGCCATTCAACTACAGAAATTCTCGATGCGGTTTTGTCGCTTATTCCCCTCGATACATATACCGAAAAACCTATTGCACTTATGGAGGTTGTTAAGGGCGACAATACGCCCACTCCCGAAATTTGGAAAGAATATGACGCTCTTTTCGAGAAATACGAGCCGGAGCACCATGATATAGAAATGATGGAACGCTTTGCGTTTTATGAGCGTGCCAAAAAGGCATACTTGATTATCGCAACCGGTGAAACGGCAATTTACGCAAATGTTTTGCTTAAAAAGGGAGTAGTTACCATATGAGCAGAGTTTTGGCATTCGATTTCGGCGCGTCCACCGGGCGTGCGATTCTTGCTGAATATAACGGCGAAAAAATTGAATACAACGAAATTCATCGCTTTGATAATGTTTTATGTGAGCAAAACGGTATGTTGTGCTGGGATTTTGATTATCTTCTCGGCGAGGTAAAAAAGGCAATTTCTCTTGCGGAAAATGCAGACTCTCTTGCGTTTGATACATGGGGCGTTGATTACGGAATGCTCGACAAGGACGGCAATCTTGTTTCAAAGCCTGTTTGCTATCGCGATGACAGAACAAAGGGCATGACGGACAAAATTTATCAGTCCGTTTCTCCGAGCAAGCTTTATGCAAAAACAGGAAACCAAATTATGCCGATTAACACGCTGTTTCAACTCACTGCTGACGGGACGGATAATGCCGAAATGTTTCTGTTTATGCCGGATTTGTTCGCCTATTCTTTGTGCGGTGCGAAATCTGTTGACAAAACAATCGCCTCAACATCGCAAATGCTTGATTTGGAAAATGTTGAGTGGCAAAAGGATATTTTCGCTTTGAGCGGCAAGAATGAAAAAATTCTTCCGCCGATTGTTAACTGCGCTACTGTTGTCGGCGAATACAACGGCATCAAGGTAATTAAGGTTGCAGGTCATGATACACAGTGCGCCGTGTCGGCAATGCCGTGCGACGAAAATATTACAAACGCATTTTTGTCATGCGGTACTTGGTCGCTTATCGGTTGTGAATCGGACTTGCCGATACTCACAGAAAAAAGTATGAATGACGAGTTGTCAAACGAGCTTGGTGCAAACGGCAAAATCAATTATCTCAAAAATATAAGCGGTCTTTGGCTTATTCAGGAAATTCGCCGCAATTTCAGAGCGGACGGCAAGGATTATTCCTATAACGATATGGAGCAACTTGCAAGAGACGCGAAGCCGTTTCAATTCTTTATCGACCCTGATTATGACCTTTTTGCTCAGCCCGGAAATATGCCCGATAAAATTGCTGATTATTGCGAAAAAACAGGTCAGGGAAGACCTAGTACAGACGGCGAGCTTGTTCGCTGTATTTATGAAAGCCTTGCGTTTAAATATAAATATGCGATTGACCAAATCGAGTTTAATACAGGCAGGATATTTGATGTTTTGCATTTGCTCGGCGGCGGTACAAAGGATGGCTTTTTGTGCCAAATGACGGCTGATAGTCTTAATATTCCTGTTATTGCCGGACCCACGGAGGCTACTGCTCTCGGAAATATAATATTGCAGCTTATTGCTCTCGGTGATATTTCCGATGTCCATCAAGCAAGGCAGATTATAAGAAATCAGGAAAATCTGAAAAAATATGTCCCTAAAAATTCAAATGAATTTGATGCGGCATACAAAAAATACATTAAAGTATTAAAATAAATTTATAAAGGGGTATTATTTATGAATTATTGTAAAATCGGTATTCGTCCCGTAATCGACGGCAGATGGGGCGGAGTTCGCGAAAGTCTTGAAGAACAGACTATGAGCATGGCAAAGTCTGCCGCAAAGCTCATTGAGAAAAATGTTTGCTATCCCGACGGCACTCCTGTTCAGTGCGTTATAAGCGACACGACAATCGGCGGCGGTGCAGAGGCGGCAAAGTGCGAGGAGCAATTCTCAAAAGAAAATGTTGTTGCGACTCTTTCTGTTACACCATGCTGGTGCTACGGAATGGAAACATACGATATGAATCCGAAAACGATTAAAGCCGTTTGGGGATTTAACGGTACCGAAAGACCGGGCGCCGTTTATCTTGCCGCTGTAATGGCTGCATATGCGCAAAAGGGAATGCCTGCTTTCTCAATTTACGGTCACGATGTTCAGGATATGGATGATAAAACCATTCCCGAAGATGTTGCGCATAAAATCATCACTTTTGCAAAATGTTCTGTTTCAGTCGGTTGGATGAAAAACAAATCATATGTCAATATCGGCGGCGTAACGATGGGCATTGCAGGTGCATATTGCAACGCAAGCGTGTTCCAAAAATATTTCGGAATCAGACCGGAATGGGTTGATATGACAGAAATTGTCCGCAGAATCACTCTTGAAATTTATGACCACGATGAGTACGACAAGGCTCTTGCTTGGATTAAGGCAAACTGCAAAGAGGGCTATGATACAAACGCAGGTAAAAATTTGCCTGAAGTTATTTCAAAATCAAAGGTTGTTTCTCCCGATAAGGATTGGGAGTTTATCGCTAAAATGACAATCATCATTCGCGATATTCTTTTCGGCAACAAAAAGCTTGACGAAATTGGTTGGCACGAAGAAGCGCTCGGTAAAAATGCAGTTGCCGCAGGATTCCAAGGTCAAAGAAACTGGACAGACTGGCTCCCGAATGCAGACTTTACAGAGTCAATTATGGCTTCGACTTTTGACTGGAACGGCAAAAAAATGCCAACTCCGTTTGCAACCGAAAATGACACATTAAACGGCGTTTCAATGATGCTCGGTACTCTTGTTTCCGACACGGCTCCGTGTTTCCACGATGTTCGTACTTATTGGAGCCCCGACGCCTGCGAAAGAGTTACCGGCGTAAGACCGGACGGCGTTGCAAAGGACGGCTTTATTCACCTTATTAATTCAGGTGCAACCGCTCTCGACGGCTCGGGTGCATCCAAAGATGAAAACGGAAACGGTTGTATGAAACCGTTTTGGAAAATGACAGAGGATGACATTAAAGCTTGTCTTGATGCAACCGATTGGTGCAGAGCAAACTATGAATATTTCCGCGGCGGCGGATTTTCGTCACACTTCCGTTGCAGCGCCGAAATGCCTGTCACAATGCTTAGGGTCAACATTGTTGAGGGTATCGGACCTGTTCTTCAAATTGCCGAGGGATACACAGTTAACCTTCCCGATGAAATTCATAATAAGATAGACAAGAGAACTGACCCGACTTGGCCTACAACTTGGTTTGCTCCGACTCTCACAGGTAAAGGTGCTTTTAAAGATGTTTACAGTGTTATGGCTAATTGGGGTGCAAATCACGGCGTAACCGTTTACGGTCATGTCGGTGCAGACCTCATTACACTTGCGTCTATGCTCCGAATTCCTGTAAATATGCATAATGTCAGTGAGGACAGAATTTTCCGTCCGCATTGTTGGAGCTCATTCGGCACAGACGATACACAAGCTGCAGATTACAGTGCATGCAAGGCTTACGGTCCGCTTTATAAATAATTTTGACACACATAAGGCATACGGAATTTCCATATGCCTTATGCTTTGTTAAAAAAATATTGACAATTTGTTCAATATTTAATATAATATCAGCGTTGAAAAAAGGGAGTAGTTGACAGCTTTGCATAAGTTGTCGTGTCCGATCGACATAACCGGGAAACCCGGTCGGCACCATGCTGTTTTCAGCTAAACGAGACTTTTATCGCATTGCGGTAAAAGTCTTTTATACTTTATTGATAAGGAGACCAAAAATGATTCAAACATTACCGCTCAATGCAAATGTAATGCAGGATTTCATCGGTTTGTTTTCCAATGTCGGCAATATTAATTGGAAAATGATTTTGATGTGGATAATCGGTGCAGTTCTTGTATATCTTGCAATTAAAAAGGAAATGGAGCCTACTTTGCTTTTGCCGATGGGCTTCGGCACAATTCTTGTAAATCTTCCGCTTTCGGGCGCAATCGGCTCGGACGGTCCGCTTACGGTGCTTTTTAAAGCCGGAATCGCAAACGAACTTTTCCCGCTCTTGCTGTTTATCGGCATCGGCGCTATGATTGATTTCGGTCCGCTCTTGAAAAATCCGTGGCTTATGCTTTTCGGTGCAGCTGCACAGTTCGGTATTTTCTTCACTTATTTTGTTGCAAGCTTTTTCTTTGATGTTAATGACGCTGCTTCTATCGCTATCATCGGTGCCGCTGACGGACCGACTTCAATCTTCGTTGCCAACGAACTTGGCTCAAAATATCTCGGTGCGATTATGGTTGCCGCATATTCATATATGGCTCTTGTTCCGATTGTTCAGCCACCTGTTATCAAGGCTGTTACAACAAAAAAAGAGCGTTTAATCAGAATGAAATACACCGCAGGCGATGTCACAAAAACAACAAAAATTCTTTTCCCGATTGTTGTTACAATTATCGCAGGCATTGTTGCTCCGAAATCGGTTGCGCTTGTCGGTTTCTTGATGTTCGGTAACCTCATCAGAGAATGTGGTGTTTTGAATAATCTTTCAGAAACTGCGCAAAATTCATTTGCAAATATTCTCACAATTCTTCTCGGTATCACCGTTGCATCACAAATGTATTATGAGGATTTTGTTAAGCCGCAAACACTTCTTATTCTCGGACTCGGTCTTGTTGCGTTCATCTTTGATACGGTTGGCGGTGTTGTTTTTGCAAAATTCCTCAATCTCTTCTTACCGAAAGAAAAGAAAATCAACCCGATGATCGGCGCCGCAGGTATTTCTGCATTCCCGATGAGCGGTCGTGTTGTAAACCAAATGGGACTCAAGGAAGATAATCAAAACTTCCTGCTTATGCAGTCTATCAGTGTAAATGTATCGGGTCAGGTTGCCTCGGTTATCGCAGGCGGTCTTATCCTCACACTTGTTTCATAGTAACGGAGGTTTCTTATGTATAACTTTTTATTACCGGTATTAACCGTCATTCAGTGTGCAATTCATGCTGACAGCTGGAAACAGTCACTTCCTGTTTGCATTTTCGGAATGCTCGGAATTTTCATTGTAATCGGTGTTATTGTTTTGCTCACCTATTTGCTTAATAAAGCTACATCAAAAAAGCCGAAAGATAAAGAATAATCCAAAAAGCCGTCAATTTGACGGCTTTTATTATGTATATATGTATAATTAATTATTGTTCAATCAAAATAATTTTTGATTTACTTTTGTATTTTTACGCTACTTGACTTTTAAATACCATATATTGTATAATTAATATGTTTACACACTTGTTATGGAGGTGCTGTTTTGGCTAAGAAGCAAGAATACGGCAATGAAAGTATCAAATCGCTCAAAGGTGCGGAGCGTGTCCGTAAAAGACCGGCTGTTATTTTCGGTTCTGACGGCATAGAGGGTTGCGAGCACTCGATTTTTGAAATTATGTCTAACTCTATCGACGAGGCGAGAGAGGGCTACGGCAAAAAAATCATCATCACAAAATATCTTGACGGCTCTGTTGAGGTGCAGGATTTCGGCAGAGGTATTCCCGTGGATTATAATAAGAACGAGGGCAAGTTTAACTGGGAGCTTTTGTTTTGCGAAATGTATGCAGGCGGCAAATATGACAACGGCGGCGACAATTACGAATTCTCACTCGGATTAAACGGACTCGGACTTTGTGCTACGCAATATGCTTCCGAATATATGGATGCCGAGATTAAGTCCGGCGGATATAAATATACTCTTCATTTTGAGCACGGCGAAAATGTCGGCGGACTTGTTAAAGAGGAGTATAAAAAGCGCGGCGATACCGGTACAAGAATTAAATGGAAACCGGATTTAAAGGTTTTCACAGATATTAATATTCCTGTCGAATACTTTGAGAAAACAATCAAAAGACAGGCTATTGTAAATGACGGTATAAAATTTGTATTTAAAAATCAAATAAGCTCAGCTTCATTTGACACAAAGGAATATTGCTATGAAAACGGTATTCAGGACTATGTAAAAGATATTGCGGGCGACAAGGCTTTCACAACTCCGCAGTATTGGGAATGTGAAAGAGTAGGTAAAGATAGAGAGGACCTTAATGAGTATAAGTTGAAAATCAAAGCCGCTCTTTGCTTTTCGCTTGATACACAACTCAAGGAATATTATCACAACTCAAGTTTTCTTGAGCATGGCGGTGCGCCCGAAAAGGCGTTTAAAAGCGCATTTGTAAGCCAAATTAACGCTTATCTTAAAGCAAACAACAAATATAACAAAACCGATTCACAAATCAATATACAGGATATTGAGGAGTGCATTATTTTCGTCGTTTCATCGTTTTCAACTCAAACCTCCTATGAAAACCAAACGAAAAAAGCAATTACAAACAAGTTTATTCAGGAGGCAATGACCGATTTCTTCCGCAAACAGCTTGAGGTTTATTTTATAGAAAACAAAATGGACGCCGATAAAATTGCCGATCAGGTTATCATTAATATGCGTTCAAGAGTCAAGGCTGAAAAGACGCGAAAAAATTTAAAAACAACGCTTCAGACAAAAATTGATATGACAAACAGAATACAAAAGTTTGTCGATTGCCGTTCAAAAGATGTCAGCGAAAGGGAAATTTTTATCGTAGAGGGTGACTCTGCTCTCGGTGCCTGCAAACAGGCGAGGGACGCTAACTTTCAAGCACTTATGCCTATAAGAGGTAAAATCTTAAACTGTCTTAAATCTGATTACGATAAGATTTTCAAATCCGAAATTATTACAGACCTCATCAAGGTTCTCGGTTGCGGTGTCGAGGTTAAGAGCAAAGCCGCAAAAGATGTTTCAATGTTTGATATGGATTCACTCCGTTGGAACAAAATTATGATTTGTACCGATGCCGATTATGACGGATTCCAAATCAGAACACTTGTTTTGACGATGATTTATCGCCTAATGCCAAAACTTATTGAGGCAGGCAAGGTGTATATTGCCGAAACTCCGCTTTATGAGGTTACTTGCAAGGACCAAACATATTTTGCATATAACGAGTCCGAGATGGATGATATTAAAGCCGAAATCGGCGACAACAAATATACCGTTCAGCGTTCAAAGGGACTTGGTGAAAACGAGGCTGAAATGATGTCACTTACAACCATGAATCCTGAAACAAGGCGCTTGATTAAGGTTATGCCGAGTGATGCCGAGGCAACCTCGCAAATGTTTGATTTGCTCCTCGGTGACAATTTAGACGGCAGAAAAGAATATATTGCCGACTACGGACATCTTTATATTGATGCCGCAGATTTAAGCTAAAGGAGATGAGTATCAATGGCAAAGAAAAAGAGAATTAAAGATACCCTAAACGCTAATCCTTTGGCTGAAAATGTTCATATCGAGGGTGCGGGCAATATTAAGGACGAAAAAATCGTTGACACGCTTGTAACCAACTATATGCCGTATGCTATGAGCGTAATACTTTCGCGTGCAATTCCCGAAATAGACGGATTTAAGCCGTCACACCGTAAATTATTATACACAATGTATAATATGGGCCTTTTGCAAAGCGGAACTATCAAGAGCGCAAATATTGTCGGCAGAACAATGCAACTCAACCCTCACGGTGACGCATCTATATATGAAACAATGATTCGACTTTCAAGGGGCAACGAGTCACTTCTTTATCCTTATGTCGAATCAAAGGGTAATTTCGGTAAAGCTTATTCTAAAAATATGATGTATGCCGCTTCGCGTTATACAGAGGCTAAGCTTGCTCCGATTTCAAAAGAACTTTTTGAGGATATTAATAAAAACACAGTCGATTTTGTTGATAACTACGATAATACAATGAAAGAGCCGACTCTCTTGCCGGTTACATTTCCGTCGGTATTGTGCAATGTTACAACAGGTATTGCGGTCGGTATGGCGTCCTCAATTGCTTCATTCAATCTTAAAGAAGTTTGCGACACGACAATCGCGCTGATTAAAAATCCCGACCACGAAATTTCTGACACTTTGCTTGCACCCGATTTTGTCGGCGGGGGATATATTATTTATGATAAAACAGAGCTTGAAAAAATTTATTCAACAGGCAGAGGCTCTGTCAAAGTTCGAGCAAAATATACTTATGATAAGGCATATAACTGCATTGACATAACGGAAATTCCGCCTACAACCACATCAGAAGCAATTATTGACAAAATCGTTGAGCTTGTTAAGGGTAACAAGGTTAAAGAACTTTCCGACGTTCGTGATGAAACAGATTTGAAGGGCTTGCGTATCACGCTTGACCTTAAACGTGGCATCGATCCGGACAAGCTTATGACAAAGCTTTATAAGCTTACACCGCTTGAAGATACGTTCTCCTGTAATTTTAACATACTTGTTAAAGGTTATCCGAGAGTTATGGGCGTCGGCGAAATCCTTAAAGAATGGATTGAATTTCGACTTGAATGTGTTCGCAGAAGAACACAGTTTACGCTTGATAAAAAGGCAGACAAGCTGCATTTGCTCCAAGGTCTTGAAAAGATTTTGCTTGATATTGACAAGGCTATCAAGATCATTCGCGAAACAGAAAGTGAGTCGGAGGTTGTGCCGAATTTGATGATAGGATTCGGTATTGACAAGGTACAGGCTGAGTATATTGCCGAAATCAAGTTGCGTCATTTAAACAAAGAGTATATCCTCAAGCGCACAAAGGATATTGAGGATTTACAAAAGGAAATCGCAGAGCTTTCGTCCGTTCTTGAAAGCAAAAACAAGCAAAAGAAAATTATTATTTCCGAGCTTACCGATGTCAGCAAAAAGTATTCGGGCGACAGAAAATCACAAATTCTTTATGATGTTGACGAGTATAATGCCGACGAGGAGCAGTCAATTGAAGATTATCCGGTAACTCTCTTTATCACAAAAGAAGGTTATCTCAATAAAATCAAATCTGCAAATTTGAGGATGTCCGGCGAACAAAAGGTTAAGGAGGGCGACGAGGTTGAGCGCACATTTGAGTGCTCAAATAAGGACGAAATCCTTGCCTTTACGGATAAATTTAATGTTTATAAGGCAAAGGTTGACGATTTTGACGATTCAAAGGCGTCACAGCTCGGCACATTTGTTGCGTCAAAGCTTGAAATGGAGCAGGATGAAAAGGTTGTTTATATTTGCGTTATCCGCGAATATAAGGGCTATATGATTTTTGCTTTTGAAAACGGAAAGGTTGCAAAAGTCGATATTTCCGCTTATCAAACTAAAACAAACAGAAAAAAATTAATCAAGGCTTATTCGTCTAAGGCGCCGCTTGCTGCCGTTAAATATATTGAGGAGGATGCAGAACTTGTTCTTACTTCCTCAAACGGCAGAATGCTCATTCTTAATACGGGCGCAATTTCGCCGAAGTCTACCAAGGATACAATCGGCGTTGCGGTTATGACTCAAAAGAAAAACCATCACCTCGAGTCGATGCGTTATTATAAAGAGGGCGAATTTGAAAAGGCATGGCGATTCAGAACTAAAAATTTGCCGGCTGCCGGAGCGCTTCCGAGTCCTGCCGATAATGCCGCACAAATCACTTTTTAAGCACTGATTTATTATAAAATAAAAAAAGACTTGCATTATTATCAATCTTGTGATATAATTCACGAGTGTTAAATCTATTGGAGGTATTATACTATGCAGTGGTATCATTATGTATTCGGCGCAGTTCTTATTCTTATATCTGTTATTATTACAATTGTAGTTCTTATGCAAGAAGGCCGCTCACAAAACCTTTCCGGTGCTATTACCGGCGGTGCGGATTCATTTGTCGGAAAATCAAAAGGCAGAACAATCGAGGGCAAGCTTGAAAGACTTACAAAGTGGTTAATCGTTGTTTTCTTTGTTATTGTTCTTGCAGCGTTTCTTGTATTTCTTTTTGTATAACAGTTGAGTAATAACCTTGCGTTATGCAAGGTTATTTTTTTTGGAGAATATTGATTTTGAAATATATAATTTTCGACCTTGAATGGGATAATTTTTATAATTACAAAACTAAAAATTCAATCAACGAAATTATCGAAATAGGAGCGGTCAAATTGAATGACCGCCTTGAAATTATTGACACATACAAGCAACTTATTAAACCTCGCTTTTTAAAAAAACTTTCAAAGCGTTGCGCTGATTTGACTAAAATTTCATATGATGAAATGGTTGAATGCGGTGTTGCATTTGAAAGAGCTATTGATGATTTTAAAAAATGGTCTGCTGCCGACGATGAAACTGTTTTTTTAAGTTGGAGTATGTCGGATATGTATGCACTTGCGTACTATTATTCGGTCATTTTCGGCAACTGCAGAATCGATTTTATCAAGCATTTTTGCGATGCACAACAGTATTGTACGGTGTATGTTCCAACTGATAAACGACACGGCAATAATCAACTCAGTCTTGCATATTGTGCCGAGGTTTTCGGCATTCAAACCGATACAGAAAAACTTCACCGTGCGCTTATGGACTGCTATGTTACGGCAGACTGCTTAAAAAGCGTTTTTGACAAAGATACTTTCAGCAAATATGTAAACGACTGCGACAATGTATTTTTTGAAAGGCTTTTGTATAAGCCGTATTTGATTGTCAATCCGCATACCGATATTTTTGATATTGATTCGGTTGTTTTACGCTGTCCCGAGTGTAATTCCGTTTTAAACGGTGCAGGGGATGTTGCAGTAAAAAACAAGGCATTCAGCTTTGCCACAAAATGTAACAAATGCAACAAACCTTATTGGGCATTTGTCAGAGCAAAAAAAACATATGATAAGGTTGAGGTTAAGCAAAAACTTATTGTAATGAATAAAAGAAAGGCAAAGCATTATCAATAAATTGTAAACTTTTTTTGTATTGTTAAATTTTTCTTTATTTTTTAGATTAATTATTATATAATAAACAGTACCAAATATGATTTTTACTTTTAAGGAGGATTTTTATGGCATCAAATGATTATGATGATTTGCTCGAATCATTTATGAATAACTCTCAAAAAGTATATAATGATGATAAAAACGCTCTCGAAAAAAGCAAGGGCAAACTCCCAAGTTCTTACAGCGTTTCGTCAAACGGCGATAAAAGGGGCGACAAGTCGCGCAAAAAATCAAACGGCACGAAACCGGTTAAATCGAGCGGCGGCAAAAATGCGCCTCAAACTCCTGCGGGAAAGTTTTTCAGCGGAGTGGGTAAGTTCTTTCTTGCGCTTATTATGATTTGCGCCGTTGTGTTTGTAGTTTGTTTTTCCGTTATCACGATTTACGGCTACAGCGTTGTTTACGGCGACCCTGTTTTCAACCTCAGCGAGGAGGCCTCGAGTCAAAATCAGACTTCCTTTATTTACGGCGAAAACAGCAAGGGCGATTTGGTCGAGATTACAAGACTTCACGGCGAAGAAAACAGAATTTGGCTTGATATAAACGATATGTCCGAATATATGCAAAAGGCATTTATTGCAATCGAGGACGAGCGTTTTGAAAAGCATCACGGCGTTGACTGGAAACGTACAATCGGCGTTGCGGTAACCCTGAACGGTCAGGGCGGTTCGACACTTACGCAGCAACTTATTAAAAACCTTACCGACGAGAATCAGGTTACTTTTGTTCGTAAGTTTAACGAAATACTTTCGGCTCTCAACCTCGAAAAAAATTATTCTAAAGAGGACATTATTGAGGCTTATTTAAACACAATTTACCTCTCACACGGTTGCTACGGTGTTAAAACCGCTGCAGAAACATATTTCGGCAAAGAGGTAAAGGACTTGAATATAGCAGAATGTGCCTCGATTGCGGCTATTACACAATATCCGACAAAATACGACCCGCTTTTGAATCCTGAAAATAATAAAGACCGTCAAAAGCGAATTCTCGCGAAAATGCTTGAATGCGGCTATATTACGCAGGATCAATATAACGATGCATTAAACTATAAGCTCGTTTTTACAAACTCCAAAGATTACAAGGGCAGCAAAGTTAAAACCACATCTACTAAAAAGAATGACGAAAAAATCAATTCGTATTATACTGACTATGTAATTGACGAAGTATTGGAAGACCTTCAAAAAATGGGCTACAGCAAAAAGAAAGCTAAGGATATGATTTACGGCGGTGGCTTGAAAATCTATTCCGCAGTTGATTTTGATGTTCAAAGCGCTATTGAGGATGTCTATGAGAATTACAGGAAGATGCCTGATGAAACCGTTCAAGGTGCTTGTGTTGTCATGGATTACAAGGGCAGAATTTTGGGAATTGTCGGCGGTACAGGCAAAAAGAAAGCCAACCGTGTTCTAAACAGAGCATCGCAGTCCGAGCGTCAGCCCGGTTCTACAATCAAACCGCTTTCCGTTTACGGACCGGCTATTGAAAAGAGCCTCCAGGACGACAGCACAAATATCTATTGGTCAACAATACTCAAGGACGCGCCGCTTATGAAAATTAACGGCAAAATGTGGCCTACTAACGAGGGTGGCTCGTATTCCGGCAGCAGTATGACATTGCAAAAAGGTCTTGCGGATTCAAGAAACACAATTTCAGCAAGAACGCTTGATATGATAGGCGTTGACTATTCATATGACTTTATAACAAATAAATTCCATATTTCAACACTCGACCCTGTAGCCGATGTTGACTATGCTCCTATGGCTACCGGCTCACTTACAAGCGGTGTAACCACACTCGAGATGACAACCGCTTATCAAGCGTTCGGCAACGGCGGCTATTATTACGAGGCTTATGCTTACTATAAGATTGAGGACTCAAAAGGCAATGTCCTTATCGAAAAAGAGCCTGAAACAACAAAAGAAGAGGCTCTCAGTGAAAACAGTGCAGGCGTTATGAATAAGCTTTTGCAAACTGTTATGACTTCGGGCACAGGTCGCTATTATAAAATCAGCAATGTTGAATGTTTCGGTAAAACAGGTACAACCTCCGATTCTAAAGACCGTTGGTTTATGGGCGGCACACCGGAATATATGTGTGGCGTGTGGTACGGTTACGATAAGCCTAAAGAGGTACATTACGGCTTGTCTTATAACCCCAGCGGAACGCTTTGGAATCTTGTAATGAAAAATATTTACAAGACGAAGAGCACCAAGAAAAAGGATTTTACAATCCCTAAGGGGGTAGTTCATAAGGAATACAGTTATTCTAACGGAATGCTTTGCAGCGGCACAGGCAACTGGGGTTGGTTCGATGAGGATAACCTTCCGGCAAGAACATCGTATTCTGGCGGCTCAGGTTCAGGCTATACACGCAGACGTTCGTCATCAAGTTCATCGGGTGCTGATGAAAGCACATCGTCGGCAGGTACAACACAGGCGGCACAGACTGAGCCGGCACAAACCGAGCCGACCAAGTCAGAGCCTGCCACTGAAGGCAAAAAAGAAGAATAATATTTTAAACAGGAAAATCAAATAACGGTTTTCCTGTTTTAATCTGTTTAGAAATGTTTTTGGTGTATATATGAAAATTATGGCTATTGATTACGGTGATGTCAGAACAGGCATTGCCTTTTGCGACAAAAATGAAATACTCGCATCGCCGTATTGCGTGATTAACGAGTCCTATCAGCCAAAGCTTGTTAATAAAATCAGCGAAATTGTCGAGTCTCAAAAACCTGAAAAAATCGTTATCGGTCTTCCTCGAAATATGGACGGCTCGTACGGCTATCGCTGTGATGAGTGCAAATCACTCGGCGACGCCGTTAAGAACGCCTGCAAAATTGAGGTGGATTATCAGGATGAGCGACTCACAACCGTTATGGCATACGATGTTTTGTCAAATAACAATGTTCGCGGCAAAAAGCGCAAAAATGTTGTTGATGCCGTTTCCGCAGTGATGATTTTGCAAAGCTATATAGATAAAAAGTGATTATATCAAAATATTTGCCGTAATATTTATTGGTGATATTTTGATTTTTAAAATCGGCAAAACAGTTGTTAAAATTGAATTTCCGTTTTTTATTGTGATTGCACTTTCTCTTGTCTTTCAAAAAAGCAGTGTTCTTGATGTTTTGGCGTTTTGTGCCTTGCATGAGTTGGGGCATTTGGCGGCGCTTCTGCTTTGCGGCGGCACTCCCGAGAAAATCACAGTATCATATTACGGCGTTGGCTTGAAATATGATTGTCCTCTCGGTAATGCAAAAAATTTTTTTGTACTTGTATCAGGTGTGATTGTTAATATCGTCTTTGCAATTCTCGACCTTAAAAGGAATATTAATATTGCGCTTGCCGTAATTAATTTACTGCCGGTTTATCCGCTTGACGGCGGCAGAATATTAAAACTTGTATTGTCAAATGTGTTCAGTCTTAATGTTGGCGACAGGATATTGTATATAATTTCCGCAATAATTGTTGCCGCACTTCTTATATTTTCGATTATGTTTAAAAATCCGTCCCTTGCTCTGATTGCAGTTTATGTGATTGCTTATGCAATCAACAATTCGTTCGATTAAAGAGGCGGTAAGGTGATTTTATGTTAAAAAAAGAGGTTGAAAAAATTCTTCAATATGTTCAAAAACCCGGCAGGTATTCGGGCGGCGAGCTTAACAGCGTTATTAAAGACCCCGAAAAGGTAGATATACGATATGCCTTTTGTTTTCCCGATACCTACGAAATCGGAATGAGCCACCTCGGTATGAAAATACTTTACGGACTCGTTAATGAGCGCGACGACGCTTGGTGCGAGCGTGTTTTTGCTCCGGCACTTGATATGGAGGAGTTAATGCGCAAAAACAACATTCCGCTTTTTGCTCTCGAATCGGGCGACTATATAAAGAATTTTGATCTTATCGGTTTCACTCTGCAATATGAGCTTTCATACACAAATATTTTGAATATGCTCGACTTGGCAGGTGTTCCGCTTTTTTCCAAGGACAGAACGGAGCTTGCTCCGCTTGTCTGTGTCGGCGGACCGTGCGCCTGCAACCCCGAGCCGATTGCCGATTTTTGCGACCTCGTTTTTTTAGGCGACGGCGAGGAGTCTACAAATCAGGTGCTTGATCTTCTTAAGGAATGTAAACATGCAGGGAAGAGCAAGCAATATTTTCTTTCAAAGGCTAAGGATATTCGCGGAGTTTATGTTCCTTCGTTTTATGTTGATTCTTATAACAATGACGGTACACTTAAGGAACTTAAACCGATTAACGGCGCACCCGAAAAGGTAAAAAAAGCCGTTGTAAGCGATATGAACAGTGTGTATTATCCAAAATCGTTTGTTGTTCCGTTTATCGAAATTGTCCATGACCGTGCCGTTGAAGAAATTTTCAGAGGATGTATCAGAGGATGCCGCTTTTGCCAGGCGGGTTTTATATATCGACCGATAAGGGAAAAAAGTGTTGAAACAATCAACGAACAGGCAAAGGCTCTTATTAAGTCAACGGGATATGACGAGGTTTCGCTTTGCTCGCTCTCAACCTCAGATCATTCGCGAGTAAACGAAATGCTTACCTCATTAATCGATTGGACGGTTAAAGAAAAAATCAATCTCTCACTCCCGAGTCTTCGTGTCGATAACTTTTCAGACGAACTTGCGGATAAACTTAACAAGGTCAGAAAAAGCGGCCTTACCTTTGCTCCCGAGGCAGGTACACAGCGTATGCGCGATGTTATCAACAAAAATGTTACCGAAGAAGAGGTAATGCGCACTTGTAATAAGGCATTTGATAACGGATGGACAACGGTAAAACTCTATTTTATGATGGGCTTGCCGACAGAAACGATGGAGGATATTGAGGGCATTGCCGATTTGGGCATGAAAGTTGTCGAGGCTTTCGCAACCAATCCGAATAAACAAAAGGGGACAAGTGTTCAGGTTTCGATTTCCTGCTCATCATTCATTCCAAAGCCGTTCACTCCGTTTCAATGGGAGCCGGAGGACAGTATGGAATCACTGCGTGCAAAGCAAAAGCATTTACTCGAATCAATACCTACTAAAAAAATCAAGGTTTCATATCACGAAACACCGACCTCGCTCCTTGAGGGAGTTCTTGCAAGAGGCGACAGAAGATTGTCTGCCGTTCTTTATGACGCATTTAAAAACGGCTGTAAATTCGATTCGTGGGACGAGCAGTTCAAATTTGATGTTTGGATGGAGGCTTTCAGGAAAAACGGCATAGACCCTTATTTTTATACTCAAAGGCGCCGTGATTTCAGTGAGGTTTTGCCTTGGGATCACCTCGATTACGGCATTACGAGAAAATTTCTCGAGCGTGAGAATATTAAAGCACACGAAAATGTGACCACTCCGCATTGTCGTATAAAATGCGCAGGTTGCGGTGCAAATATGCTTAACGGAGGGCACTGCGATGCGAGAAATAAGAATTAGGTTTGCCAAAACCGACAGAGCAAAATATATCAGCCATCTTGATATAAACCGTGCTTTTTCAAGAGCAATTGCCCGTGCAAAAATCAATCTTTGGTATACCGAAGGATTCAATCCGCGCCCCTTTATGAGTTTTTCGCTTCCGCTCTCACTCGGAGTCGAAAGCCTTTGCGAAAGCGTTGATATAAGGATTCTCGACGATATTACAAACGAAGAGGTCAAAAAAAGACTGAACGATACTTTGCCGGAGGGTATAAGAGTTGTCGATGTGTATGACGATTTCCTTGACTGCCACGAAATCGGCTACAGCGATTATGTTTTTAAGATAGAATTTGCCGATAATCAGGCTGCACTTGAAAAAATCAATGCCGTTTTAGCGTCTGATGAAATACTAGCGCTCAAAAAAGCCAAAAAGGGCAAAAGAAGAATACTTAAAGAGTCTAATATTAAAGAGTTTATTGTTAAATACAATACATCAATCAGGGGCAATAATGTCATTATAAATACGCGCCTTTGTGCAGGACCCGACAGAAACCTCAATCCTATACTTCTGTTTGACACGATTTTGAGACTTATTGATATGGATTATGAATGGAAATCAATTTCGCGTATTTCGCTTTTGACAAAAGATTTTAAAGAATATAAATAAAACACTTGCATTTTATGCAACATTATGCTATTATATATCAGCATTTGTTCCGTTGCTACTTCTGCAACGAGTTTAAACGCAGCGTTTCGCATTTAATTAGGATGGTCCGCTTTCAACTTTATTGTTGATATGAACATCTCATAAACAACAAGGAGGAATTAAAATGGACGCACTTAAAGTAATCGCACAGGATTCAACAAAAGCCGAAACACCTAAGTTCGCAATCGGTGATACTGTAAAAGTATCAGTTAACATTCGCGAGGGTCAGAGGGAAAGAATTCAGATGTTCGAGGGCACTGTAATCGCAAAGAGAGGTTCAGGCGTTTCTGAAACATTTACAGTTCGTCGTGTATCTTACGGCGTAGGCATCGAGCGTGTATTCCCGCTTCACTCACCTAATGTTGTTGATGTTCAGGTTGTTCGTACCGGTAAGGTAAGAAGAGCTAAGCTCTACTATCTCCGTGACAGAGTAGGTAAGGCAGCAAAAGTTAAAGAATACATTAAGTAATTAACTTTTATTTTAACTCCGTATCTTTTGATGCGGAGTTAATTTTTTGTTTAAATTTACGGTGTTTTGTTGACTTAATTTGCTTTATATGATAATTTAGCAATATAACTTTATTTGAGGTAAATTTATGGAAAAATATTTAATCAATCCAAATCAAAAAATAGCAACAATCAATAAGGATATTTACGGCCATTTCAGCGAACATCTCGGCAGATGTATTTACGAGGGACTTTATGTCGGCGAAAATTCGAAAATACCAAACAAAAACGGTATGCGTTGCGACGCCGTAAATGCACTTAAAGAAATGGGGATTCCCGTTTTGCGTTGGCCCGGCGGCTGTTTTGCCGACGAATACCATTGGAAAGACGGCATCGGTCCTAAAGAAAACAGAAAAAAGATGATAAATACCAATTGGGGCGGTGTTGTTGAAGACAATTCGTTCGGAACACATGAGTATTTTGAACTTTGCGAGCAACTCGGTTGTGATACATATGTAAACGGTAATGTAGGCTCGGGTACTGTGCAGGAAATGAGCGAATGGGTCGAATATATGACTTTCGGCGGAACATCTCCGATGGCAGAGCTTCGCAGGAAAAACGGCCGCGAAAATCCGTGGGTGTTGAAATATCTCGGCGTCGGTAACGAGTCTTGGGGCTGCGGCGGAAATATGGACCCCGAATATTACGGTTGCCTTTTTAAACAGTTTAATACATATTGCAGAGATTACAGCGGCAACAATCATATTTTGCGTGTTGCCACAGGTCCGAATGTTGACGATTACCATTGGACCAAAGAGGTTATGGACAAGGTTAAACACCATGCTAATTGTATTTCACTACATTATTATACGATTCCTACCGGTAAGTGGGAGCACAAAGGCTCTGCAACCGATTTTGATTTGAATGAATATAACTCTACTATCTGTAAGGCATACAGAATGGAAGAACTTATCTCAACCCATCTTGCAATGATGGACAGCATTAATCCACAGCGTTGGGTTAAGCTTATAGTTGATGAGTGGGGAACATGGTACGATGTTGAACCGGGCACAAATCCGGGATTTTTGTATCAGCAAAATACAATGCGTGACGCAATTGTTGCAGGACTTACGCTCAACATTTTCAATAAACATGCCGACAGAGTGATGATGGCAAATATTGCGCAAACAGTCAATGTTCTTCAGTCTGTTTTGCTTACAGACGGCGAAAAGATGATTAAAACACCGACCTATTATGTCTTTAAAATATATAAGGAGCACCAAAACAACACACTTTTAGGCTCTTATATTACAAGCGATAATATCAACTCGAAGAATGACGGCAAATCATTTCCTCAGCTTGTTGAATCCGCTTCAATTGACGAAAACGGAACTATCTATTCAACAATTACAAACACATCTTCCAAAAAATCGTCAAAGATTAAGTGCCAAATCGCCGATAAAAAAGTCAGTGAAATCACTGCCGAGATTATTACCGGCGAAATGCATGAAAAGAATGATTTTGACAACGGAGACAATGTAAAATCAGTTGAATTTACATCGTTCAGAAAGCTCGGCGACGGCTTTGTTGCCGAAATTCCGCCTTGCTCTGTTGTAAAGTTTGTGATTAAATAATGGCAAAATGCAAAAAGTGCCTTTTGCTTGAGGCAGGGGAAAGGGTAACATATTCCGAAATAATGGATTATGTCGCCACGCTCGATAAGCACGATTTGGCAGATGAATCACTTTTTAAAAAGCGCATTTCATTTTGCAAAGAGTGCGAAAATTTGCTGTCGGGTATGTGTTTGAAATGCGGCTGTTATGTTGAGGTGCGTGCGCGCCTGAAAAAAGCCGACTGCCCGAACTATAATAACAGAAAATGGTAAAATTCAATACGCCATACTCAGGGCAATAAAAAAGACAGGCACAAACGGCGATACATCGCACGCAGTGTCTGCCTTTTTATTTATTTTGATATAATAAAAACACCATGTGGGGGTGCTTTATATTCATAACTTATTGTATTTTTTTAAGATTTCGGCATATTCTTGTTTCAGTTCTTGCCACAGCATTGTAACTTCAGGACTGTTAACTTCCGCAAAACCCACAAATCTTGAATGTTCACAATGCAAAACAAGCCGGCTACGATTGATGTTTGTTCTGATTTTTGTATATAATTTATTCGTTATGTTCATAATCCCAATATGAACAGTATTATTTCGACTATCAAAAAAGCGCCGAGTTGCTTGGCGCATCCTGTGTTTTATCTCTCTGCTGCAACGGCTGTAATAAGCATTATATCATTGTTTCCCGTCGACGCTTTCAAAAATATCGGCGAAGAATTTGAAAACGGATTTAATGTGCTGTTTCTTGTCCTTTGCGGTGGAATTATCGGCAATTGCGTATGTAAAAATTCAAAAAAGGCGGCAACTGTTTCTTTTTGCCTGCTGCTTGCCGATGTGATGTATTTCTCATTTGCAAACTATCATTTCAGCCTGCTGTTTATTGTTTGTGCGTCTTTTTTGCTTTCATATTTCGTGCAAAAGTTTGATGTACTTCCGAGCTATTTGTCTTGTCTTGTGATATGCGTTACTATCGGGCTTGTTTCGGGCAGCCTTTATTATATTTTTGATTCGCTCATCAATATGACTGCCGAGACGGTATCGGGAAACGGTGCATTGTTTGGTCTGTTTGATAATCTTTATCTTATGCTTTTCGGCACACAGTTTCGCGACATTGTGCTTACCAAATCGTATTCTACGGCACAGATTGTCGGCGGTAATATTGTATCGGGAGCGCTGAATGTGTTTAAAGCGACTGTTAAAAATCCTACTGTCAGCACCTCATATTTTTTAAGCGGCAAATATTTTCTCAATATTTTTGTGACAGTCGGCGCATATCTTGCTTTTGTCAAAAAAATGGATTTGCGCGAACAAGTTGCTTTTTCATCCGCCGCCTTGATTGCAATTCTGTTCGGCAAAACGGAGCTTTTTTTGATTTATATTATATGCTTTAATCCGATTTCATATTTTGAGTATCTTGCGATTGCCTTTGTTTCTTATTTGACCGCATCATTTCTTGATTTAAGGCTCGGGTATTTGGAAAACGGCTCTCTTATCGAGCTGTTTAAATATTCAAACAATATGCTTTATTTTATAATAGCCGGAACAGTTTTGGCGGCGCTGACATATTTTCTGTTTAGAATTGTTATCACAAAATACGATTTTGAATCAAAAATGATTTTACCGAGAGTGACTAACAAACTTGTTAAGGCACTCGGCGGTGACGAAAATATTATAAAGGTTGAAAATGGCTCTGTTATAGTGTCAAATCCGAATTTAATTGATGTACTAAAGGTCGATTGCGAAATTCACGAAAATACCGTTACACTTTATTATGACGATTATCTTTTGTTGAAAGAATATTATTGATGTGTTATAATCTTCTCGGTGATTATATGAATTTGAGAGAAGAGTTGTTTAACAATCGGGATTTGAAATATCGTGATTTTCATAAAAAACTTGTCCCTAATGTCGACGAAAGTAAAATTATCGGAGTTCGTGTTCCAATCGTGCGAAAAATTGCAAAATCGGCATTCCAAAACAATGCTGAAAACCTATGCGAATATTACGAGGAGAAAGAAGTTTTCGGCTTAACAATTTCTATGAAAAAACGCTCTGCCGAGGAGCATAAAAAGGATATATCCGAGTTTGTCAGCCTTATTGACAATTGGGCAATATGCGACATTTGCACAGCATCTCTTAAATTTATCGCAAAGAACAAGGCTCAGTATTTTGACTTTCTCTCATCATTTGTCGGAGCAGGGGAATATCCTACAAGATTTGCAATAGTTGCTCTTATGGATTTTTACCTTGATGACGAATATATCGACCGTGTGCTCGACTTGTATAAAACAATTTTGAGCGAAAAATACTATGTCAATATGGCGCTCGCGTGGGCTTACAGCACTGCTTTTGTTAAATATGAGGAAAAAGTGATAGGTTTAATTAAATCCAAAACACTTTCGCCTTGGGTGCAGAATAAAACCATCCAGAAAATCAGAGAGTCATACAGAGTTGACAACAAAACCAAAGATAAACTGAAGAAATATAAAATATAATGATTAAAGCAATTTTATTTGATGTTGACGGCACGCTTCTTGATTTTTTGGCTGCCGAATATAATTCTATTAAGAAATCGTTTGAAAAATTCAATCTTGGCAAATTTACCGACGAAAAAGTTTCGGCGTATTCAAAAATCAATTTAAAGCATTGGGAAATGCTCGAACGCGGCGAAATTGACAAAAAGCAGGTTATGCACCTTCGCTTTGTCGAATTTTTAAAGTATCTCGGCGCTGATACCTCGATGGCAGACGAGGTAAATACATATTATGAGAATTCAATTCCCGATACAATTGAGTACATAGACAACGCATATAATGTATGCTTTAAACTGTCGGAAAACTACGACCTTTATTGTGTAACTAACGGCGCAAAGGCTGTTCAAAGAAAAAGATTGTCGCTCTCAAAGCTCGACAACCTTTTTAAGGACATATTTATTTCTGATGAAATCGGTTTTGAAAAACCGTCTGCCGATTTTTTTGCACCGCTTCTAAATGAGGTTGAGTGCGAGAAAAGCGAAATACTTATAGTCGGTGATTCGCTCACAAGTGATATGCGCGGCGGCAATAACATAGGTATTAAGTGTTGTTGGTACAATCAGCATCACAATGAAAACGATTCAGATATAAGACTTGATTATGAAATACATAATCTTGATGAAATATTCGCCGTGCTTGAATGTGAAAACAAATAATTATTGCTTGTTTTGAAGATACACGGTCTTTGACGGAAATGCAAATTCAACGCCGTTTTCTTCGATAATTGATTTTATTTTCAAATTAACCTTGCTCAAAATGTTGAGATATTTGTCCAAATCCGGAGTTTTGGTGTAGCATGTGACGGATATATTGATTGCGCTGTCATCAAGTTTTGACACATAAACGCGAAGCGGCGATTCGCAAATATTGTTGTTTTTAACAAGATATTGCTTAACATCGTTTTTGCATTTTTCGATTTTTTCGTTTGATGTTGAATATTCAACGCCGAATTCGAGGCTGATAAGCCTTTTTTCTGTGCGGCTGATATTGATTATTGCGTCATCGGTAAGCTTTGAATTTGGAACCGTCACAACGGAGTCCTCAAGTGTTCTGATTTTTGTTGAACGCATGGTAACCTCCTCAACAAAGCCCTGAATTGATGCGGTTTGTATAAATTCGCCGACAATAAACGGTTTTTCAAAAACAATTACAAATCCGCTTATCAGATTTGATACCGCATCTTTTGCGGCAAGTGAAATTGCAAGTCCGCCGACACCGAGACCTGTTATAAATCCGTTTACATTATATCCAAGCTCGCTTGCAATCATCAAAACGGCAAATGAAATAACAACTATTTTAAGTATGTTTGATATGAATTTTATTGCCGTTGTGTTCATTTTGTCATCTGCGTTTTCTCCGAAATGAAAAAGCAAAAACAAATTGTTTGACAAATAATTTACAATTCCCCAACAGAAAACGAGTATAACCGCTATTTTAAACGAGCCTAAAACAGTCTTGTTTGGGATATTTATATATAACCCGACAAATATACCTATTACAACAAATAATGCCGAAAACGGCTTGCACAGTGAGTCTACAAGTGATTTGCGCTTGTGCTCCTTATCCTCTTTGTTGAATATCACCTTACCGGTCAGCTTTAAAATAATTGTTGAAAGCTTGTTCCTTAATAAAAACATTACTAAAAATATCAAAGCTCCGCCGATTATTTTAATTATGTCGGAGTTTTCGCTGATAAACAGCTTGAATTCATCCATCGTTGCACCGTCCTTAAGTTATCTTTTGTTTTATGATAATCTAATTGTGGGATAAATGCAAGTCTGTCGGTGAAATACACATATTTTAGAATATATATTTATAA
>ERZ779842.257-NODE-257-length-63759-cov-23.278303_pt1 | contig 63759 bp, 55 predicted proteins | sample MGYA00511095_ERZ779842 | MGnify/ENA primary metagenome ERZ779842 (study PRJEB29588, sample SAMEA2154036) | human gut metagenome | biome: human gut; feature: human-associated habitat; material: faeces | place: Denmark | collected 2008/2010 ... | reverse complement strand
AATTGTTCAATTTGCATATACAATAAAGATAAATTATGAGTTTCGCAATTACCTAACTGATATAGAGAAGAAAAGGAGATCAAAATGAGTGAAGTGAAGAAGAGAAGTGAAATGGATCCCGCATATATGTGGGCGATGACGGATCTGTATCCGGACGATGAAGCATGGGAGAAGGAGCTTGGCGTGCTTGAGGGCAGAATACCGGAGTACAGGGATTATGAAGGAAAACTGGGTGAGAGTGCGGAAAAATTAGGGTCGTTTTTTAAATTCAGCGATGAAATCGGAAAGATGAGTGCAAGGGTCTATGTGTATGCAAACCAGATGCTTCATCAGGATATGGCGGAGGCAAAATATCAGGATTATGCGGCGAAAGCCCAGAGCATATGCGTTAAGATATCGGCAGCCCAGGCATTTTTTGTGCCGGAGCTGTTAGAGATACCGGAGGAGAAGCTGGATTCTTTTATTAAAGAAGATAAAGACTTGCAATTATACGAGAGATGTATCCGGAAGTTACTTGAGAAAAAAGAACATAGTCTGTCTGACAAAGAAGAAAAGATTCTGGCACAGACGGGAGAAATGGCAACTGCAGCAAGCGATATTTACCAGATGTTCCTGAATGCGGATGCTTCTTTTGGAACGATCCGGAATGAAGAGGGGGAAGAGGCCGAGGTAACAAATGGCAATTATATTTCCTTTATGCAGAGTCAGAACCGGGAAGTAAGAAAGGCTGCGTTTCATGCCGTATACCATACACTGGAAGCATATAAAAACACACTTGGGGCAATGTTCCAGGCGAATGTAAAACAGGAAAAATTCTATGCACAGGTAAGAAATTACCCATCCTCCATGGAGATGCAGTTAATGGAAAATTCCATTCCGGTATCTGTCTATGAGAATCTGATTGCAGCTGTTCATGAAGCTCTGCCGGCAATGTATAAATATGTGGGACTGCGGAAAAAAGTGCTGGGTGTGGAAGAATTGCATATGTATGATGTCTATGCACCGATGACAAAAGATGTGGACAAGAAGATTCCGTATGAACAGGCAAAAGAAATGGTGCTGGAAGGACTTGCACCGATGGGATCGGACTATATATCCCATCTGAAAGAGGGATTTGAAAACCGATGGATTGATGTTTACGAAAATAAAGGAAAAAGAAGCGGTGCGTATTCCTGGGGGGCATATGGAACACATCCATATGTATTGTTGAATTATCAGGATACTTTTAATGATGTGTTTACCCTTGCACATGAAATGGGGCATTCCCTTCATACTTATTACTCCGAAAAAACACAGCCGTATATCTATTCCGGCTACAGTATTTTTGTGGCAGAAGTGGCATCAACCTGCAATGAATCACTTCTGATCCGCCATTTATTAAAGAACTGTACAGATAAGCAGGAAAAAATATACTTATTAAATTATTTTATTGACCAGTTTAAGGGAACCATGTTCCGCCAGACCATGTTTGCAGAATTTGAAAAAATCATGCATGAAATGTGCGGATGCGGAGAAACATTAAATGCGGAAAGCATCAGCAGGGTATATTTTGAATTAAACCGGAAATACTTCGGGGAAGAGATGGTATCGGATCCGGAGATTGCTATGGAATGGGCAAGAATTCCGCATTTCTATACGCCGTTTTATGTATATCAGTATGCGACCGGATTTGCGGCAGCCATTGCACTGTCAGGCAGAATTCTGGAACTGGGCGAAGAAGGAGTAAAAGATTATATGAAATTTTTAACCGGAGGTTCATCAAAGGATCCGATCGATCTGCTCCGTATGGCAGGAGTCGATATGAGGGAAAAAGAACCGGTGAAACAGGCTTTATCCATGTTTGAAGAACTGGTGGATGAATTAGAAAAAATACTATAAGGGGCAGGAGTCGGTATGGGCTTAACATCATTTGAATTTGGAATATTTATACTTTTCGGGGTTGTTCTTTATTACACGGTTTTCCGTGGACAGCAGTGGAAGCTGCTGCTGGTGCTGAGTTATCTGTACTATGTGGCGGCAGATGTGAAGAATGTTATATTTTTACTGGCAGTAACCATAATTACCTATACGGCAGGACGTATTCTTGACCGGGATATGGAGAAAAAGAAAAGGAAAAGAATGGTTGCGGCAGCACTTTTTCTTGATTTTCTGATTCTTGGAGTGCTGAAATATACAGATTTTCTGATTGATAATATCAACCGGATTTTTCATGGAAATATCAGTATGCTGGAACTTGTGCTTCCGCTCGGACTGTCCTTTTTTACGTTCCAGTCGGCAGGTTATCTGCTGGATGTATACTGGAAAAAGACAAAGGCGGAGAAAAATTTCTTCCGGTATGCATTATTCGTGGCATGGTTTCCGCAGATTATGCAGGGACCAATCGGAAGATTTGAGCGGCTGGCACATCAGTTTGAAGGGACGCACAGATTTCAGATGGAAAATATCGAACGCGGACTGCAGCTGATTTTATATGGTCTGTTCAAAAAGATGATACTGGCGGATAATGCGGCAATGTTCGTAGATCATATCTTCCATCAGTATGAAACCTTTGACGGTTTGGTGCTGGCGGGAGTACTGGCATATTCCATCCAGTTATATGGGGATTTCTCCGGTGGGATAGATGTGGTAAGAGGAGTTTCTTATCTGTTTGGAATCGTTCTGGATGAAAATTTCAGACAGCCGTACTTTGCCGTATCCATTACCGATTTCTGGCACAGATGGCATATTACACTGGGTACCTGGATGAAGGATTATGTGTTTTATCCCATTTCCCTGTCCGGATGGATGGGAAAATTATCCAAAAAGACAAAAAAGATATTTGGAAGAAAGAAAGGACGGACGATTCCGATCTGTATTGCCAATATCCTTGTCTTTTTGCTGGTGGGTGTCTGGCATGGTGCTGCCTGGAAATACATTGCATATGGACTGTACAATGGTATTATCATAGGAGTCAGTGGACTGCTGGCGGAAAGTTACAGGAACTGGAAGGAAAAGCTGCATATTGCACCGGAGAGCAGAGGCTTTCATCTGTTCCAGATTATCAGAACATTTATTCTGGTTAATATCAGCTGGCTGTTTGATATGGCGGATACGGTGGGACAGGCACTTAGAATGCTTGTCAATTTGTTTACAAAATTTGACTGGAGTCCGTTGCTTGACGGAAGTATCTATGCAGATGTACCTGGTTATATTACATACCGTTATGTCCAGTTTCTGGCTATTTTTATTGGATGCGCCGCCGTATTTTTCATAAGCCTGCAAAAAGAAAAAGGGAAAGATGTTGCAGCCTGGCTGATGTCTGTGCCGTTCTGGAAGAGGGCGGCATTATACCTGGGTGTGTTATTTCTGACCGCTATGCTTGGAATGCCGGTCAATGCAACAGGAGGATTTATTTATGCGCAGTTTTAGGAAAATTATAATCAGAGTGGCAGTGGTAGTGCTTATTTTTGTCATAATAAATCAGGGACTGAACTTCATTTTCGTTCCATACAGCTATGTTGCAGTGGATTATCATAATCTGAAGCAGAAAGAATACGATATACTTTATGTGGGGACTTCACACGGAAAATGCGGTATCGATCCGGCAGAGGCAGAAGCGGTATCGGGAAAGTCCGGTGTAAATCTCTGCCTGGGCGGGGAATATCCGGCATACACTTACTATATGGTAAAACAGGCCTGCAGCATACATATTCCGGAACAGATTGTATATGAAATAGACGGTGGCTATTGGACAACGGATGAATACATTGGTACGGACAGCTGCAGTATCTTTGGCGAAATGGATTTTTCTGCCGTAAAGGCAGAATTCTTTCTGGAGCATTTCTTCAGTCAGGACTTCCGTGTAACCTTGTTTCCGTGGTATAACTACCGTAAGGAATACCGGATGATTAAGAAAAATATCAGCAATAAGCTGTCCGGAGCGGATAAGAGCTATGACACTTCCGTATTTCAGGATGCTTCCCAGGAATACAGGGAGGATGGTTTTATCTATCGCTATCCGGTTGCCGATGAGGAAAAAGGCTTTACGAATTTTGTGGAATGGAACAGCAGCGAGGTAAGGGAGGAACACCTGGTATATTTTGAGAAACTCGTAAAATTCTGTAAAGAAAAGGACATTGGGCTTACTTTGCTGATTACACCGGTTCCGCAGGAAACGTATGAAGCATATCAGGCATCTTACGATCAGGAACATGCGTATATTGCAGCTCTGGCAGAGAAAGAGGGACTGGAATTTCTCGACTTTAACAAAGAGGATACCGGGGACTTTTCAAAGGGACTGGAATCTTATGTGGATCGCGAAGGACATATGACGGGAGAGGCTGCCGGGGTATTCAGCAGGGAACTTGGAAAAAAATTGAAAGAAAATTAAAAAAAGTAGTTGACAGACGGAATGAAATCGTGTATACTATGCAAGTACTCAATGAGAGGAAATGTTGAGTGCAGGATATGCGCGAGTGGCTCAGTTGGTGGAGCACGACCTTGCCAAGGTCGGGGCCGCGGGTTCGAGTCCCGTCTCGCGCTCTTTTTATGAAAGAAAGCCTTTGGTTCAGGCTTTCTTTTTTTGCAAAAAATTATATTTTATAGAAATTGCACTTAAATTTTGCTGTATTTTTTACTGTATTATGATATAATTACAGAATACAACACAAAGGAGAGTGAAGAGATGAATAATTTAAAAGTACGAACAAAACTTGGCCTTATGGTTTTTGTTGCAGCGCTCGCTATGATAATCAGCGGATTTATTGCATTGAACAGCATGAACCAGGTCAAAAAGGATGCATTGACAGAGATGGAAGCGCAGATTCGCAGCGATTATGATGACCAGATAAAACAGCAGGTCGAATCGGTAATATCTCTGACACAGGAAATTTATGATCAGTGTAAGGCAGGAGTTTATACACTGGAGGAAGCAAAGAAACTGGCAGCGGATGAGATCCGGGAACTCAGATACGGAGAAGCGGGTTATTTCTGGGTGGATCAGTATGACGGAACGAATGTGGTACTGCTGGGTAACAGTACGGAAGGTACAAATCGTCTGAATGCAAAGGATGGAGAAGGTTCATTGTTTATCCAGGCGATTATTAAGGCCGGTAAGCAGTCGGACGGCGGATTTACCGATTATGTTTATCCAAAGGAAGGAGAAACAGAAGATTCTCCAAAGCGTGCTTACAGCAAGGCGTTTGCTCCGTTTGAATGGGTGATTGGTACGGGAAATTATACGGATTATATCGATGATGCCATCAATACCATGAATGAGGAATTTTCTGCAAGTGTAAACCAGAAGATGGTAGCATATATTTCTGCGATTGTGGCCGGTCTGGTGCTTATGATTCTGCTTTCTGTTACAATCAGCTTTAATGTGACAAAAGCACTGCGCCGGGTAAGAAATTATACAAAGGTTCTTTCCAGCGGAGATTTTATGACGAAAATGGCGGAGAAGGATTTGAAGCGCAAAGATGATTTTGGCGATCTGGCAAGGGCGATGGAGTCCATGCGGGATGAGATGCAGGGACTGATTGGAAATGTAAAAGAAGAATGCACACGCATTACGGATATGCTCAATGAGATTACCATTAATATGGATGAATTAAATAAGGATATCCGTGGAGTTTCGGAAACAACGGAAAGTCTGGCGGCGGGTACACAGGAAACAGCCGCATCTGCGGAAGAAATCGATGCAACGGCACAGGAAATAGAACATACGGCAAAGAATATTGCGGTGCGTGCACAGGATGGCGCCCAAGAGGCAGTACAGATTTACCAGAGAGCACATCAGGCGAAAGAAACAACAAGGCAGCAGCGGGAAAAAGCAAAACAGATTAGTGCGGAAATCGGAACCAGTCTGAGAAAGGCATTAAAAGATGCAGAGGTAGTGGAAGAAATTTCAAATCTTGCCCAGGCGATTATGAATATTACCAGTCAGACAAATCTTCTGGCACTGAATGCTTCCATTGAAGCAGCAAGAGCCGGAGAGGCAGGAAAAGGATTCGCAGTAGTTGCGGATGAGATCAGAAACCTTGCAGAACAGTCAAAAGATACCGTTGCAAGCATTCAGGGTATCACGCAGGATGTAACGGAAGCTGTGAACCAGCTGGCAGGAGATTCCCAGGCACTGCTTGAATTTGTGACAACCGATATTACGAAGAATTTTGATGATTTTGAAGGAATGGCAGATTCCTATAATAACGATGCAAAGCAGATTGATGAACTTGTGGCAGATTTCAGTGCAGTATCGGAAGAACTTCTGGCATCCATTACCAATGTTCTGGATGCAATCAGTGAGGTAAGCAGGGCATCAAATGACGGTGCAGAAGGTACAACGGAGATTGCGGACAAGTCGGCAAATGTACTTCGGAAGGCAGATGCTGTAATTGAAGAAGCAAAGAAAGCTGATGCAGAATCCAACCAGATGCGAGAATCGGTAGAGAAATTTATCGTATCATAATATTTACTGAGAAAAATTATCAATAAATATTTACATATATTACTTCTTGCGGTAAAATAGTCAGAGTTTCATAAAGACAAATGAAGAAAGTGACGAAATAGAGGTATATATGACATTAGATAAACTGGAAGTAGGAAAAGATGCTGTCATTCAGGCAGTAAGATGTCAGGAGCCATCATTGCGCAAACATATCCTTGATATGGGGTTAACACCAGGAACTGAGGTGACTCTTGTCAAAATTGCACCAATGGGAGACCCGATTGAAGTAAGGGTTCGCGGATATGAGCTGACATTGCGTAAGGACGATGCAGCACATATTGATTTAACTGAAATCCATGATGCACACAGATGCGAAAAGGAAAAGAAGCAATATCATTATATAGAACACCCGCGCATGGGGGAAGAAAAAGCTTACCGTACAAAGAAAAACGGAAGAGAGATTCCGGAAGGTGAACCATTAAAATTTGCACTTGCAGGAAATCAGAATTGTGGCAAGACTACTCTGTTTAACCAGCTGACGGGTTCAAACCAGCATGTGGGAAATTTCCCGGGTGTTACGGTTGACAGAAAGGATGGAGTAATCCGTAAACATCCGGAAGCAACTGTTACGGATTTGCCGGGAATATATTCGCTGTCTCCATATACAAGTGAGGAGATTGTTACAAGAGAATTTCTTCTGGACAGCAAGCCGGATGGCATTATTAATATTGTGGATGCAACGAATATTGAACGGAATCTGTATCTTACCATGCAGCTGATCGAACTTGGCATCCCTATGGTACTGGCATTAAATATGATGGATGAAGTGCGGGAAAATGGTGGAACGATACATATTAACACACTGGAAGCCCAGCTGGGAATTCCGGTAGTTCCGATTTCAGCGGCTAAAAATGAAGGAATTGATGAACTGATAGAACATGCAATTCATGTAGCAAGATATCATGAATGTCCTGGAAGGACGGATTTCTGCGAGCCGGATGGCGCTGATGGTGGAGCAGTTCACAGGTGTATTCATGCAATTACCCATCTGATAGAAGACCATGCAGGAAGAGTACACATACCACTTCGTTTTGCGGCAACAAAGCTTGTAGAAGAAGATGAACTGATTAGCACTTCTTTAAAACTGGATCAGAATGAACTGGATACACTGGAACATATTATTTCACAGATGGAAGAAGAAAGCGGAAAAGACAGGGAATCTGCACTCGCGGATATGAGATTTTCTTTTATTGAACGTATATGCGGAGAATCTGTGGTAAAGCCACTGGAAAGCAGGGAGCATATCCGCAGCCAGAAAATAGATCGGGTATTGACGGGAAAATATACGGCAATACCGGCATTCCTGGGGATTATGGCACTGGTGTTCTGGCTGACATTTGGTGTTATCGGAAAGATTCTGTCACAGGGAATGGATGCATTAATTGTATGGTTTACCGGAATCTGTGAGAAAGGTCTTGAAAGTTATGGCATTAATCCGGTTGTTCATTCTCTGATAATTGATGGTATTTTTGCCGGAGTAGGAAGTGTATTGAGCTTTCTTCCGGTTATTGTAACATTGTTTTTCTTTTTGTCCATACTGGAAGACAGTGGATATATGGCAAGGGTTGCATTTGTCATGGATAAGCTTGTCCGGAAAATCGGATTATCCGGACGGAGTTTCGTGCCGATGTTAATTGGATTCGGGTGTTCAGTGCCGGCGATTATGGCAACCAGGACACTGCCATCTGACCGGGACAGAAAGATGACGATACTTTTGACCCCGTTTATGAGCTGTTCGGCAAAACTGCCGATTTATTCTCTGTTTGCAGCAGCCTTTTTCCCACGGTATGCAGCAGGAGTCATGATCCTGCTTTATATAACAGGAATTCTTGTTGGAATCCTGGTAGCATTTGTTTTGAAAAATACGGTATTTCAGGGAGAGCCTGTACCATTTGTAATGGAATTACCGAATTACCGGATGCCAAGTGCAAAAAGTGTCGGGCAGCTGATTTGGGATAAGGCAAAGGATTTTGTTACAAGAGCATTTACGGTTATCTTTGTGGCAACTGTGATCATCTGGTTTTTGCAGACATTCGATACCAGACTGAATGTTGTCAGAGATTCTTCAGAGAGCCTGCTTGCATTGATTGGCAGTGCAATTGCACCTGTATTTGCACCGCTGGGCTTTGGAGACTGGAAGATGTCGACAGCATTGATTACCGGATTCACGGCGAAGGAAAGTGTGGTTAGTACACTGACGGTATTGCTTGGAGGTACTACAGCAGCATTGGACAGTGTGTTTAGTGGATTTACGGCATTTGTATTTCTGATATTTTCACTTTTGTATACACCATGTGTAGCAGCCATTGCGGCAGTGAAACGGGAAATAGGCGGCAGAAATGCACTTATAGTGGTTGTTTTTCAATGCGGCATTGCATGGCTTGTAGCATTTCTGGTACATTTTGTGGGAACGATACTGGGGTTTGTTTAAGTCGGAGGAAAAAAAGATGAATCTGCTGAGTATTATTCTGATAATTTTAATTGGTATCTGGTTTTTAGTTTCTGTAATTATGATAATGAAGAAAGGAAACAGCTGTGGGAACTGCAATATCTGCCGGGAGCAGGATTGCTCTGCCTGCAGCAGGCAGGAGAAAAAAGCATATGGAAAAAAGAAGAAAGAAATATAAGATTATTTTAGCTTTGGGAAGCATCATCTGTTTTTTGATCGTTCCATTTATCATGATAAAGACGGAAGTGAAAGCAGATCCATCCTTTGGCATGGTACAGTTCTTTTCTCTGATATTCTGGCCGATGGCAGGTCTGACACTCTCAGTATTTTGTGCCATGAAAGTACCGGAATGGAGAATAATACTTCTGGGAATGACGGCTGTCTGGATTCTGATTCTGAATCTGATACTTCCGCAGCTGCCATTTTTCCTGTCCTTTCTATGCATTATATTTGAAGGGGCAGGCTATGGAATGATTCATTTCTGGAGCAAAATATAGTGTTTATATAGTTTGTTTTCTGTTAAGTTTAAGATATGATAAGGCATCTTCCAATGCACAGGATGGTATCTCATTAATTCAGACAGCTGAAGGCGCATTGAATGAATCCCATTCCATTTTACAGAGAATGAGAGAACTTTCTGTACAGGCTGCCAACGGTACGGAAACAGATGATGACAGAGAAGCAGTCCAGAATGAAATTTCCCAGTTACAGGAAGAACTGACAAGGATTTCTGAAACAACGGAATTCAATACCATGAAATTATTGGACGGAAGTCTTGCTGGTCCGGAGGGAGTATCCACCGGTTCAAATCAGACAATTGGAGCACAGGTTGCAAATCTGAAAGCTGCAAAAGCAACTGCAGCAGGACAAGACGTATCACAAAATCCAGCATTAGCAACGGATACGATTAATATTGATGGGGCTGAGATTAATGTTGACTGGACAAAATTATCAGCAGAAGACCAGGCTGCGTTAAAGAAAAATTTCGGAGATACATCATTGGATGAGGCAAAGAAAGCAGCTCAGATCATTGAGAAAGCAATCAATAAAGCAATCGATGAAAGTGGTCTTGGAGTGGAGCATATCTCTGTAAAATCATCAATAACTGGAACTGCAGCATCTTTTACTTTTACTTCTGGCAGTGAAGGAAAAGATTCAAAACTGAATCTGAAAAGTGGATATCTTGGTGCATTGACTAATAATGATATTGATGGATCTGATGGTAAAGGTCTTGGTACAACAACATATGCTGGAGAAACAGTTGCTGTAGCAGAGAAATTCTATGCCAATATCAATGGACAGTCGCTTGTAGTTACACCAGTGGCAGCAGCAGATAATAAGATGAGTACTATTGCAACCGGACTGCAGACTGCGATTAATACTGCTATTGGTACATATAACACAGGCAGAGATACAGATGATCAGCTGAAGAATGTTACAGTTGAAGTATCAAAGGATGGCCGTCTGGTTGTAAACAGTGAGAGTGGCACAGTATCCTTTTCCGATTTTGGAAGTGGCGAAGCGGTAAAGAAACTGGGACTGGATTCAGCGGGAACAAAAACAGCTGCAAATGGCGGAATGACGCTTCAGATAGGTGCAAACGAAGGTCAGACCATGAATTTTGGTATTAAAGACATGAGTGCTGCAGCACTGGGCGTTGCTGGAAATAAGGTTGACTTAAGTTCACAGGATGGCGCAAAGAAAGCAACAACAACAATTGATGATGCAATTAAGAAAGTATCTGCACAGAGAAGTGAACTGGGTGCTGTTCAGAACAGATTAGAGCATACGATTGCAAATCTTGATACAGCAGCAGAAAATACACAGACAGCAGAATCTGCAATCAGAGATACGGATATGGCTGATACTATGGTTGAGTACAGTAAGAACAATATTCTTGCACAGGCAGGACAGTCAATGCTTGCCCAGGCAAATCAGGCAACACAGGGAGTTCTTTCTTTACTTCAGTAATAGGAAAATGGCAAGTGTAACTTACCGGTAAATAGTTTATAAAAACAAAAGCAACTATAAGTCGTAAAACTTATAGTTGCTTTTCCTTTGCTGTATTTTAAGAAAATCTTTTGTATGCAAAATCTTTGAAATCGACATGACCACCGGTTGTTTTGGAAGCATAGTAGAAAATGCCGATGCGGTATCCCATAAAGTGGTCGAGGGTATAAAGCATCTTTAAGTCAATGCCTGTTTTTACAAAGTCTTTTCCGTTTTCTGAGTAGAAAAATTCAGCGATGTCACGGCTGTCCTCGTAGTCAAAGAAAACACGGAAATAAGCGGTATTGCTGTTCCATGAAAGACGCTCCTGTTCGCCGTCCTTTGTTGTCATGACGAGATATTTCTTTCCGTCCTCCATTTTAATGCCTACAGTTCCGTAATTACTCTGAAGTGCAATCAGTCCGCAGAAATCGCCATCCTTCATGCCATCCAGCTCAGCGGTAACACTTGCCTGGCAGGAAGGACCTTCCGTTCTCTGTGTCAGTGTATTTCTCGCAAATAAGACATCATCACGCAGGCTTCCGGCAGTCAGTCTTAAATATCCCGGACGTTCGGTAAAGGACCAGAATGCATTGTCCGGATTATGGTTCCATTGCCAGTTATTTGCCAGTTTATTTTCTGTATGATGAAAGTCATCGCTGATTACCATATCAAAGTGTGCGGATTCTTCGAACGGAACTTCCCATTCGTGAGGAACTTTTCCGTCTATGCCGAATACCGGCCAGTTATCTTCCCAGTGAACCGGGAGAATGCATGGAATTCTTCCGACGGCATCGTGATCCTGGAACAGCATGGAATACCAGTTTCCGTCAGCATCATCAAAGATAGCACCCTGGGCAACGCCTTTATTATGATAGCCCATATCATCATCCATCACGATTTTTCTCTCGTAAGGTCCTAAGAGTTCCTTGGAACGGTAGCATACTTCACGTCTGCGTTTGTTTCCATCCGTAGGCCATTCGATGAAAATAAGATAATAATAATCGCCGATTTTGTACGCATGGCAGCCTTCACAGCGCAGACTGATATTTTCCTTCGGGGTAGAGAAGAGAAGCTGGTCAATGCCCCCTTCTTTTACACCGGAAGCATCCGGTTTTAATTCCGTAATCCGGACATCGCCACCGTTATAGAAGATAAAAAGGCGATCACCGTCAAACAGAAGAGAAGGATCGTGATAGATGCCTTCCAGCACATATCTGTCCCATTTGCCGGATTCAATATCATCCGTATAATAGATATAAGTCTGGTTCATTTCATTGCATACAAAGCAGGCATAAAAAAGCCCGTTGTGATATCTCAGGGAAGTAGCCCACTGGCCGCGTCCGTAAACACCGTTTTTCTCTTTGTTTTCCAGACGGTACATATCATTGTCTTCTACAGAATCAAAGATATAGGACTGGATTTCCCAGTTTACCAGGTCTGTCGATTTCATGATCGGGCATCCAGGCAGTACGTGCATGGTAGTGCTTACCATATAAAAATTGTTTCCATGTCTTAATACATCCACATCCGGAATATCTGTCCAGAAGATGGGATTATGTAATGTAATGCTCATAATACTTCCTTTCTTGCATATAATGGTATCATATATAATCATAACATAATGAATAATTGTGTCAATTAGAAAATGAAAAAATGTAGATGGAAAATAAACGGTGTGATATAATAATCTGAAAATCTGAATAGAAAGGAGAATTGTTATGTGGCTTGGAATTCTGATTCCGTTTGTCGGAACGACAATGGGAGCTGCATTTGTATATTTATTAAAGAAAGAAATCAGTATCTTTGTACAGAAAATATTGTCCGGTTTTGCAGCCGGGGTTATGGTGGCGGCATCGGTGTGGTCGCTTCTGATTCCGTCCATGGAGATGTCAGAAAATCTCGGAAGGCTGGCATTTATACCCGCAGCAGCCGGGTTCATGGCAGGTATTTTTTTTCTGCTTTTCCTGGACCATGTGATACCACATCTGCATGTAAGCGAGTCCAAACCGGAAGGGCTGAAGACCTCATTGAAGGAGTCTTCCATGCTGGTACTTGCGGTTACTTTGCATAACATTCCGGAAGGGATGGCAGTCGGGGCAGTGTTTGCCGGAATGGCGGCAGACGATGAAACGATTACACTGATGGGGGCATTGGCACTGGCAATCGGCATTGCAATCCAGAATATCCCGGAAGGTGCGATTATTTCCATGCCGGTGTGCAGTGCCGGAAACAGTAAGAATAAGGCATTTCTGTATGGAATTCTTTCGGGAGTGGTAGAGCCTGTGGGAGCATTGCTTACCATATGGCTGGCGGAATTTATCCTGCCGTTTCTGCCCTATCTTCTTGCATTTGCAGCAGGAGCAATGCTCTATGTAGTGGTGGAAGAACTGATCCCGGAGACTTCCAGGGGAGAACACTCCAATGTCGGAACCATTAGCTTTGCCGTGGGATTTGTACTTATGATGATGCTGGATGTAGCATTAGGATGAAAGGATTTTTATGAAGAAATTAGTTGGTCTGGCAGGTATGCTTGTCCTGGCCTGCCTGTTCCAGGGCTGTGGCAGGAACACGGGCTATGTTCCGGAGAATGCAAAATATGATAAAAGTTTTACCGCCATGGATACTTATATGACTTTTACGGCATATGGAAAGAACGCAGAGAATGGTCTGGAAGATGCCTGCAGACGGGTGCAGGAGATTGAAAATATCTGTTCCGTTACAAGGGAAGGGAGCGAGATATATGGGGTAAATCACAGGACAGAAAATACAGTATCTTTGGGAAAAGAAAGTGCAAAGCTTCTGCGGGAGGCAATGACCATCAGCGAAAGAAGCGGCGGGGCATTCGATGTTACGATGTATCCGGTGCTGCAGCTCTGGGGATTTACAAATGGGGAATACCAGGTTCCGGGAGAAGAAGCATTGAAAGAGGCGCTGGGGAAAACCGGATATCAGAAGATAAAGGTGGATGCGGACGGTGTGGAGCTTGAAGCTGGAATGGAAATTGATTTTGGCGGCATTGCAAAAGGATATGCCGGTGACGAAGCGGCGGCGGCATTAAAAAATGCTGGGGTTAAAAGTGCGATTTTAAGTCTGGGAGGAAATATACAGACCATCGGGACAAAGCCGGATGGAAGTGACTGGAATGTTGCCATCAAAGATCCGGAACATACCGATCAGTATATGGGAGTCCTTAAAGTGAGTAATCAGGCGGTCGTTACTTCCGGAGGTTATGAGCGTTATTTTGAACAGGATGGGAAAAAATACTGGCATATTCTGGATCCAAAGACCGGTTATCCGGCACAGAGTGGACTGCTCAGTGTTACGGTAACTGGCAGCAGCGGAATGGAATGTGATGCATTGTCAACGGCATTTTTTGTCATGGGGCTGGAGAAAGCCATAAATTATTATCAGAATTATGGGGGAATTGAGGCAGTCTTTCTTACGGACACAAAAGAAGTCTGGGTAACGCAGGGGCTGAAAAAATCCTTTACACTGACCGGGGATTATGAAAAAGATAGCATTCATTATATTGAAAAGAAGTCTTAAGAAAGATACAGGAGCATTCGTTGAAAAAAATTTTCAATTAACGCTCTTGTATTTTTTTTTTAGATCTAGTATAGTATAACCAAAGTTAGACAAAACTAACTCACAAGAAGAATATGAATTTTGAACTGATGAAACGGTCAGAAGTAAAGATGATAGCTATAAAACAGAAAAGAAAGAGAGGAAAAGAAATATGAGTCTTACAATTATCGGCGGAAATGAATGCATGGAGAGAAAATATGAGGAGATATGCAGGGGCTACGGACATAAAGTAAAGATTTTTACAAAGGCAAGCGGTATGATTAAAAAGAAAATCGGAAGTCCGGATCTGGTGATTATGTTTACAAATACCGTATCACATAAGATGGTAAATTCTGCATCAAAAGAGGCAAAAAGAAGCGGCATACCTGTGCAGTATTTAAAGAGCAGCAGCGGCTCTGCACTGACTGCTCTGCTGGAATCTTATGATGCTTAGCCGAAAGCACTAAAATTATATGAAATCATGTAAATTAAGGTAGAAAAAAGAAGAATATTGTGGTAGAATAACTGAAATCAGACAGAAATTAAGAGATCAAAAAAACGAATCAGAAGAAAGGTATGATACGATGAAGGTACTAAAGGTTCTGGACAGTGGAGGTTATACACAACAAATGCCTTTGATTTACACACAGACAGTCCGGGCAGTGATAATCCGTGATGGAAAGATGGTAATGCAGAGAAGTAAGAGTGGTGAGTATAAGATTCCGGGCGGCGGCCTGGAAGGGCAGGAAGACAGGCTGGATGCATTATACAGGGAAGTAATGGAAGAAGCCGGAATGGAGATAGATCATAACTCGGTTCGTGAGATTGGTGAGATGATAGAGTTTCGGACAGATAAGTTTGATTCTTCCAAAAAATTTGAACGGCATACATATTATTATTCCTGCGATATTACAGACCGGCGTTATCCCCTGCAGCTGACGAAGAGTGAGAAGGAACTCGGTTTTGAGTGTGTATGGGAAACTCCGGAAAATATCTATGAGGTAAATAAGGAGAAATGCAAATCCCCCTGCAGCATCCGGGATACTTTATTTATCAAGATGATGCTGGATGGACAGATTATTCTTTCAGAAAAATAATGGATGAAACCCCGCGTATGACAGGCTGCGCGGGGCTTTTTGCACTTATCCGGGCTGTTTCGCAAAACTGCGAATAAAAAGGCTTGCAAAACACATAAAAAACGGATAAACTATAGACAGAACATTACAGGCAGGAGAATTTTTTAGATGAAAATACAGGAAGCGGTAAAAAACAGGATATTGTTGCTCGATGGTGCGTTTGGAACTTATTTTAAAAGCATGCATTATGATTTTGAAAATGCGGATTATCCGGAGAAAGCTACATTAGAACATGAAGACTGGATTGTCCGGATACATAAAGAATATATTATGGCAGGTGCTGATATTATAAGGACAAACACCTTTGGTATTAACCACGGGATCTGTCAGAGCCGGGAAGAAATGCGGATATTGATTGAGGCTGCGGTAGCAGCGGCGAAAAAGGCAGTCAGCGAATCAGGCAGGGAAGTGTATGTTGCGGGTTCGATCGGCCCGATAAAATATGCAAGTGAGAAAGAAGAAGAAGATGCTTATGAAGAGTATTGTTATCTGATCGACACCCTTTATGAAAATGGAATCAATATTTTTGTATTTGAGACTCTTTCTGATATTGATATGGCACAGAGACTGGCGGCATATGTACGCAATAATATTCCGGAGGCATTTATTACGGTACAGTTTGTATTTAATAAGATGGGTTATACAAAATATGGCTATAATCTCCAGAGACTTGTGGACAGACTTTCCGAGGATAACAATATAGATGTGTTCGGAATTAACTGCGGAATTGGTGCAGCACATATGTGTGAATTGCTGGAGAAAGTCAGATTCCGGAAAGAATGTAAGCTCAGTGTTCTTCCGAATGCAGGATATCAGCAGGATCTTATCGGCAGAGATATGTATTTTCATAATGCGGGTTATTATATGGAATATATGAAGAAAATGCTGGAAATGGGTGTGAATATGATTGGCGGCTGCTGTGGTACGACACCGGAATATACAAAGAAGATGAGAACCTTGCTGGATGAACATCCGCAGGTGCAGGAAAAGAAGATGGCATCACAGGAAGAAAAGGAGCAGAGGATTACGGAAACAAATCCGTTTATGGAAAAATTAAACCGCGGAGAAAAAGTATATGTGGTTGAGCTGGATTCCCCGTTCGGAAAGAGTGCGGATAAATTCACGGAAGGAGCATTTCTGCTGAAGGAAAATCAGGTGGATATGGTTACGATATCGGATTCTCCGATGGCAAAGGCAAGGGCGGATGCGTTTGAGATGGCAATCTATGTGCAGAATAAGACCGGACTTACCATGATGCCGCATATTGCCTGCCGGGACAGGAATGCGATTGCCGTACATGCTGCATTCCTGGGTGCACATATCAATGATATCCGGAATCTGCTCATTATCACGGGAGATCCGGTCGGACGGGAGGACAGGAATGTTATATCACCGGTTTTTGATTTTAATTCCGTGAAAATGATGCAATATCTGAAAAATATGAATGAGGAAATTTTTCAGGATGAGCCGTTTTATTACGGCGGAGCATTGAATTATGCCGGGGCAAATGTGAATGCGATTCTGGCAAAGATGCAGCGAAAGATGGACGCAGGATGTTCTTATTTCCTGACGCAGCCGGTTTATTCAGATGAGGACATACAGAGAGTCCAGTATTTAAAAGAGATGACGGGTGCAAAAATTCTTTGTGGAATTATGCCGCTGGTCAGCCTGAAAAATGCAAAATTCATGCAGAATGAGATGCCGGGTATCCATGTACCGGATGAAATCGTAAACCGCTATACCGCCGATATGAAGCGGGAGGAAGCAGAAAAGACAGCCGTGGATATCTGTATCGGGATTGGACAGAAGATGCAGGATTTTGCAGACGGCTACTATATCATGACACCATTCCACAGAGTTACCCTGGTCAATAAAATTATTCAGGGGCTTAGAAATACTGATGCGGAAAATGGTCAGGACTGATTGCCAAAAACAGGTGCGTATGATATGATAGAATTGTCAGATGATAATTCATAATTTGAAATGAGGTGTGTGAATGAAATTATTAATCAAATCAGGAAGAATCCTGGATCCTTCGGACGGAGTGGACGAAGTCAGGGACTTGCTCGTTTCGGACGGAGTGGTTGAAAAAAGCGGAAAAAATCTGGATGAAAAGGCGGATGAAGTTATCGATGCCTCCGGATGTTTCGTCATGCCGGGGCTGATTGACCTGCATGTCCATTTAAGAGATCCGGGACTGGAATATAAAGAAGACATAGAGAGCGGTTCGAAAGCAGCAGTGCGTGGCGGATACACAACCATCTGCCCAATGCCGAATACGAGACCGGTTACGGATTGTGCAGAGGTAGTGAATTATGTCCGTGAGAAAGCTGCAAAGGTCGGTCTGTTAAATGTGCTTCCGGTCGGGGCAGTAACAAAGGGACAGGCAGGAACAGAGGTAACAGATATTGCAGCGATGAAGCAGGCAGGCATCTGTGCCATCAGTGAGGACGGAAAGTCCGTCATGAATGCACAGGTATACCGCAAAGCCATGCGCCAGGCAGCGAAACTCGGTGTTCCGGTATTTGCACACTGTGAGGATATTACATTGGTCGAGGGTGGAACCATGAACGCAGGAAAGAAAAGTGCGGACATGGGACAGAAAGGTATCTCAAATTCCGTTGAGGATGTGATTACGGCGAGAGATATTCTTCTGGCAAAGGAGACCGGTGCCAGACTTCATCTGTGCCACTGCTCTACCGCAGACAGTGTGAGAATGGTACGGGAAGCCAAAGATGAAGGACTGAAAGTGACCGCGGAAGTATGCCCGCATCACTTTACCCTGTGTGAAGAAGACATTCCGGGGAATGATGCAAATTACAAGATGAATCCACCGGTAAGGAGCAGGGAAGATCTGGAAGCACTGCGTACGGGACTTCATGAGGATGTGTTTGATGTGATTTCTACTGATCATGCACCGCACAGCGCGGAAGAAAAAGCAGGCGGATTTGAGAAATCCCCATTTGGTATCGTGGGAAGCGAAACCGCTGTGGCACTGACCATCACAGAACTTGTGGATAAGGGCGTGATTACACCGATGCAGATGGCGGCGAAGATGAGCTGGAATCCGGCAAAGATTCTCGGTATCGACAAGGGCAGCTTAAAAGTTGGAAAAACCGCGGATATCACGATTATTGACCCGGAAGCAGAGTACACCATCGATGTGAATCAATTTGCTTCCAAAGGAAAAAATACCCCATTTCATGGATGGAAGGTAAAAGGAAAAGTAATGTGTACCATTGTAGCCGGAAAGACGGTGTACAATGCAGAAGATGAATAATAAGAGAAAGGCAGAAAAGAATGATTAATAAATTAACAGAAAAGATTAAGAAACTGAATGCACCAGTTGTAGTAGGATTAGATCCGATGCTGAATTATGTACCGGAACATATCCAGAAGAAAGCATTTGACGAATTTGGAGAGACACTGGAAGGTGCGGCAGAAGCGATCTGGCAGTTTAACAAAGAAATTATCGATAAGACTTATGACCTGATTCCGGCAGTAAAACCGCAGATAGCCATGTATGAGCAGTTTGGTATTCCGGGACTTGCCGCATTTAAAAAGACCGTTGATTATGCAAAGTCAAAAGATATTGTTGTCATTGGTGATATTAAGAGAGGTGACATCGGTTCTACATCTGCAGCTTATGCCGTCGGACATGTCGGAAAAGTACAGGTGGGAAGCAAAACCTATGTTCCTTTCGATGAGGACTTTGTGACCGTAAATCCATACCTGGGAACAGATGGTGTAAAACCTTTCGTAGATGTATGCAAAGAAACCGGAAAGGGTATCTTCGTGCTGGTAAAAACATCCAATCCGAGCAGCGGGGAATTCCAGGACAGACTGGTGGACGGCAGACCGTTATATGAACTGGTCGGCGAGAAAGTGGCAGAATGGGGCGAAAGCCATATGGGTGATTCTTACAGCTACGTTGGTGCAGTTGTAGGTGCTACTTATCCGGAGATGGGTAAGGTATTGAGAAAAATTATGCCAAAGACTTATATTCTTGTTCCTGGATATGGTGCACAGGGTGGAAAGGCAGCAGACCTTGCCCCATACTTCAATGAGGACGGACTGGGTGCGATTGTAAATTCTTCCAGAGGAATTATTGCTGCATATAAGCAGGAGAAGTATGCGAAGTTCGGAGCAGAGAATTTTGCAGATGCTTCCAGACAGGCAGTCGTAGACATGATTGATGACATTACAGGTGCAGTTGGACTGAAATAAGCACGGAGGAGTGGCAGGATGAAACAGAAAGAAGATGCTGTTGTAATCAGCCAGGAGTGTATTGCTCCCGGTGTTTACAGCATGTGGATAAAGACAGATAAAATCGCAGAGGAAACGGTGGCAGGACAGTTTATTTCCGTATACTGTAAGGAAGGTTCGAGAATCCTTCCACGGCCGATTAGTATCTGCGAGGTAAAAAAAGAAGAAAAATCTTTAAGAATTGTATACCGGATTGCGGGAAAAGGAACAGAGGAATTTTCCACTTATACAGAGGGTACTTCCATATCCATTCTCGGACCGCTTGGAAACGGATTTTTCAAAAGAGAAAAGAGTGCCATGCTGATTGCGGGCGGAATCGGTGTGCCGCCTATGGTAGAACTGGCAAAGGAACTGAAAAAACAGGGAGTAACAGAGATTATCTCAGTTATCGGCTACCGCGACGGCAATTTATTCCTGAAAGAAGAACTGGAAAAGTACAGTCAGGTTTATGTGGCTACGGAAGATGGCAGTGCCGGTGTCAAAGGAAATGTCATGAATGCGATTCAGGCATACGGCCTGAAAGCCGATGTCATCTATTCCTGCGGACCAAAGCCGATGCTTCGTGCAGTAAAGGAATTTGGTCTGTCACATGAGATCGAGACACAGATTTCCCTGGAAGAAAAGATGGCATGTGGAATCGGAGCCTGCCTTGCATGTGTCTGCCAGAGCAAAGAGGTGGATGACCATTCCCAGGTACATAACAAACGTGTCTGCAAGGACGGACCGGTATTTGATGCAAGGGAGGTAGAACTCTAATGAATACAAAAGTGAATCTTGCCGGAGTAGAACTGAAGAATCCGGTCATGGAAGCCTCCGGAACATTCGGTTCCGGTATGGAATACAGTGAATTTGTCGATTTGAACCAGTTGGGTGCCGTGGTAACAAAAGGTGTCGCTAATGTGCCGTGGCCGGGAAATCCGACACCGCGCATTGCAGAAGTATACGGCGGTATGTTAAATGCCATCGGTCTGCAGAATCCTGGCATTGATGTATTCTGTAAAAGAGATATCCCGTTCCTGAAGCAGTATGATACAAAGATTATTGTCAATGTCTGTGGAAAGACAACGGAAGATTACATCGAAGTGGTCGAACGGCTGGGCGACGAACCAGTGGATATGCTTGAAATCAATATTTCCTGTCCGAATGTCAAAGAAGGCGGAATCGCTTTCGGACAGGATCCGAAGGCTGTGGAAGCAATCACAAAAGAAGTGAAAAAGCATGCAAAGCAGCCGGTTATCATGAAGTTAAGTCCAAACGTAACCGATATCACGGTGATGGCAAAAGCGGCAGAAGCCGGCGGTGCAGATGTTCTTTCTCTGATTAATACCATTACCGGTATGAAAATCGATATCGAGAGACAGACCTTTGCCATTGCAAACAAGACAGGCGGAATGTCCGGACCTGCAGTAAAACCGGTAGCCGTGCGCATGGTTTATCAGGTGGCAAATGCCGTAAAGATTCCGATTATCGGTATGGGCGGAATCACAACTGCAGAAGATGCGATGGAATTTATTCTTGCAGGTGCAACCGCAGTTTCCATCGGCACTGCAAACTTCAGCAATCCGATGGCAACCGTGGAATGTGTTCGTGGAATTGAGGCATATATGAAGCGTCATCAGGTAGAAGATATCAATGATTTGATTGGAATTGTAAAATAGTTAGTTTTTATGGGCAGCATCAGGTTCTTAACCGGGCTGCCCATAATATTTTGCACAGATTTTTAACCAGCCGTTTTTCTTCTTTGGTAAACTTATGATCTTCCAATGTAGCATAACTGATTTTCTGCAGAAATGCCCCTAATTCTTCCAGATCTGCTGTATTGTTTTTTCGTAGATAATGTTCTTTCAGAAAGGCGAGCTGTTCCCTGTGTGAATGACAGGAGGAAAAAGCCGGCTGTTTTTTTCTGATTTTATCACAGGTCAGACTGTAAATCCTGATGAGTTTACCGGGAGTTGTACAGTAAAAATATCTGAGATACCAAAGAACAAGGCTGAATATCAGGGCAGAATCAATGCACAGGAGCAAGCCGGGAAAGGTTGTTTCCACAGAGGAAATGCTGCCGTCCGTCTGTCTGCTGTCGGTCTTCGTATTACGGCTGATGGTAAAAAAGGACGGAGTCTGCTGCCCGAAAAGTCCTGCAAGGGAAGAGAGCAGGGAAGCAGAACTGGTTTCCTCCGAGCCGGCCGGTGTAAATTCTGCGATGCGCCAGCCGAAGTTTTCATCATAGTACTCAACCCATGCATGTGCCTGCGAATCGTTGATTTCACAGCGCAGAACACCGGATTCTTCCAGTTCGCGGTAACCTTTATGGTAATCATTCACATCTTTATTACGCAAGACTGTGCCGTCCTGCATTTCGGATGCCCCCAGTGCATAGCCTTCCACATAACGGGCGGGAATACCGAGGGAGCGAAGCATTAATACGGCAGAAGAAGCAAAATGTGCACAGTATCCCTTCTTTGATTTTGTCAGGAAATACGTTATAAAATCTTCTTTGGACGGAGTTTTTCCGGGCATCATGGTATAAGTATATTCTTCAGAAAACAGATTCTGTATTTTTGTAATAATCTCATCCGTAGTTCCGCTAATCTTCTTATCCTTACATAAGTTCTGAATTACTTCTGCATTGTCCTCCGGGAGAGAAAGATAGAACTTATGTTCGTTTTGCTGGAGAATACGATGTGAAACGGTCTGATGGTATGGGTATACCACATAATTGGCATAGGAATCCTCTGCAGTTGTATTTTCTTCGTCGGAATAGTAAGGCACATAGGAATACAATGGAGATGCCCCGACATTGCGGATTCGTATGAGTTCTTTTTCAGAAAAGGGAAGATTATTTTCAAAATCTTTTTTCAGGGAAAATACTTCACTGATCAGATCGTCATAGGGAACAAAGGTTTTAGAATCCTTAAAATCATCCGTACTTAGCCAGCGGTTATGATCGTAGGTGATTCCCACATATCCGCGCAGATAAAGTGTATCGGCATTAAATGGGGAGAATTCTGCAATCAGATCGGTCTCATAATCCGGCTGGATAGCATAGATCCCCCCAAGAACGCCGCCTGCCATGCCGCCCGCACCGGTATAATTATTAAAGAAGCCGCTCAATCCAAACTGGAGAAGCGTGGCTGTTTTTTCATAGCCGGCAGTTTTAAAGTCCGGCTCCGTGTAATTTTTCTGGTAAAGTGAATCCGGAAAGATTAGGGAAAAAATAAGGACGAAAATACTAATCGTTCCCCAGAGTCCGCCGATAAAAGCGAGTTTTGTCCGTGGAGTAATTTTATTTTCCAGATTTTCCTTTCTTCGGTGCATCCACCGGAAAGCCAGAAGCAGAAGGTAACCGCAGATAAGAAGCGCACTCCAGAAGAATCCCGGCTCCTGATGTACATAAACCGGAATGGCAAAAACAGGAAACGTGTATACAACGGAAGAAATAACGCTTTTTTTCCGGCTGACGGCGGACGCAATGGGAATCAGAAGAAACATACCGATAAATATGGTAAATACTGTAACGGCATTCATGGTATCAGAAACCAGAAGCCGGTATTCCTGCCCGTCCGTCGCTCCGACATAGGCGGAAAGAGCGGTAATGGTTTCGTTTAAAATATAGTAAAAGCCTGTATTAATATAATTTCCCAGGGAAGAAACACCCAGAAAATAGATGATAAAATAACAGACATAGCCCAGAAAACGCCGGAAACTGGAGCGAAGCATATTGATATGCAGAAAAACAGCAGCGAGAAAGAAACAGAAAATGACAACAATAAAATCGCAGCTGATGTCAAAAGCGGACAGAAAACCGCACAGACTTCCGGCGATAAGGAAAAGGGAAATTACCGCATCCGGAAGAACAGAGAAAAATTCAGTTTTCAATTTCGTTGTAAAATGTATGAAATGTTTCATAATTACCATCCTGATTGATTAAAATATCATGTTCCGTAAATGTTTCATGTTCAAAGTAAGCTGTCTCTGGCAGCGGAGTCTGGAGCAGCTCGCAGAAATACTGATCCAGTATCTCCTCCTCCTCGATGGAATAGTTCTGTAAATCTGCCGGAAAGCTGTCCGGCAGACAGAAAACGGGGAAGTATTCCAGGTTAAGACAGTACAGGGCAAGGGAATATGCCCGGTCAAGAATCCGGTTTATCTTCTCAGTATCATTTGCGGACAGCTCAAGGTAAATACGGGGAGAGCTGCCGCTTTCCTGCTGATATTGCTTTACCATAAGGACAGAGGTTCTCGCACTGAGTTTCCAGTGAATCCGGTTCAGCGGATCTCCCGGCAGAAACTCACGGATGTGGGAATATTCATCCGAACCGGCAGTCTGGATGCATGACACACAGGCATGTTCGGTAAGCCGTCGCTCCTGGTCTGATAATCCGGCAGGAACGGGAAGAACGGTAGAAGCCGTCGTTATGGAAATGGTTTTCTTAAAATCTGCGATTCCAAAGAAATCAGAAATTGTCATGGAAAGGAGATTCAGAGTCACCGAACCGCAGACATCCGTTGGAGCAGTGATTGTAAATCTGGAAAATCTGCCGGGAGAACAGATTCGGTTTCTGGTTTTGTCCGAAGTGTTAAGAAAAGTATTTTCAAAAAAGAAAAGGACAGTTACGATCAGCAGTGGAAAAACGGAGGAGTTCCGGATTTCAACCGTAAAATCACAGGGACTGCCGCGGGTTATCTGCCTGTCCGATGCACGGACGGATAATGCCGTATGCTTCAGCATATAGGCGGTCACGCACAGGGATACTGCAGGAATCAGAATCAGACAGATGAGGAGCACAAGCGTAAAATAACTGTGAAAATAGAAGATGGCAAAGAGATCTGCACAGACCAGAAGTAACAGCCGCAGGATGGAAAGTGGATGCAATTTTTCACATACAATCATGGTAACCTCCTGATTTTATCTGGCTGTCGTGGCTGGAAGAGCGACAGAATCAATCACACGCTCAAGTACCTGTTTCTGTGTCATGCCCTTTGCTTTTGCGGTATGGCTTAAGCGGATCCGGTGTCCGAATACATCAGGGAGAACTGTTATGATATCTTCCGGAATGACATAATCCCGCAGATTCAGAAATGCCATTGCCTTTGCCATGTTTAACAGGGAAAGGGATGCACGCGGGCTGGCACCGGATGCCAGATGGGAATCCGTTCTGGTATGCTCCGTAAGTGTTACGATATAATCATAAATGGAATCCGCCACATGAATATTCTGCACATCCCTGCGGATAGTAATCAGTTCTTCCGCAGTCAGAACCGGCGTAAGTCCGGTTAACTGTTCTCTGGTGCGATCCTTAAGAATGGTAATGGCATCCTGATGGGAAGGATAGCCGAGAGAGGTACAGATCATGAAGCGATCCAGCTGTGATTCCGGAAGAAGCTGTGTGCCGGAAGAACCGATCGGATTTTCGGTTGCAATGACAATGAATGGGGACGGGACAGGATGCGTGACACCATCCACGGTAATGCTTCCCTCCTCCATGATTTCAAGGAGTGCGGACTGTGTTTTTGGGGAAGTACGGTTGATTTCATCCGCAAGGAGCAGGTTGGTCATGGCAGCCCCCGGACGATATTCAAACGAATCCGTCTTTGCATTGTACATGGAGAATCCGGTGATATCTGCCGGCAATACATCCGGGGTAAACTGAACCCGTTTGTAGTCAAGCCCCAGAACTTTAGACACAGCAACAGCCAGTGTTGTTTTTCCAACACCAGGAACATCTTCCAGCAGAATGTGTCCGCCTGCAAAAACAGCTGCAAAAACTTTCCGGATAATAGATTCTTTTCCTCGGATTACCTGATTCATGGTATTTTTCAGGAGAAATAACTGATCTTTCATTTTTCATTGCCTTTCCATTTTGATCTTAATATTTATAGTGTACCATATTACACAGGAAAATTATAGAAAAAAGTTGGAATATTTTTCAAAAGCGATTGAGATTTTAAGAAAATTATGTTACTATTAAAAAGTGTAAAACAGGTATTCTGGAAAAGTAAAAACGGGCAAAGGCCTTGAATATAGGAGGTTTCTAAAAATGGAACAGTATAAACAGGAATTTATTGATTTTATGGTGGAAAGCGATGTGCTGAAATTTGGTGATTTCACTTTAAAAAGCGGAAGAAAATCACCGTTTTTTATGAATGCAGGAGCATATGTGACAGGAACCCAGCTGATGCGGCTTGGTGAATATTATGCGAAGGCAATCCATGAAACTTATGGGGATGATTTCGATGTATTGTTTGGACCTGCCTATAAGGGAATTCCAATCAGTGTAGTGACCGCAGTTGCATATGCAAAATTATACGGAAAAGAAGTAAGGTACTGCTCAGATCGAAAAGAAGAGAAGGATCACGGTGCCGACAAGGGAGGATTCCTTGGAAGTAAATTAAAAGATGGAGACAGGGTTATCATGATAGAAGATGTAACCACATCCGGAAAATCCATGGAAGAAACTGTTCCAAAGGTAAGAAATGCAGCAGATGTAACGATTATCGGACTGATGGTTTCCTTAAACCGTATGGAAGTGGGACTTGGCGGAAAAGTCAGTGCATTGGATGAGATAAAAGAAAGATACGGATTTGAAACGAGTGCCATCGTATCCATGGCAGATGTTGTGGAACATCTTTATAACAGAGAATGTAACGGAAAAGTTGTTATTGATGGTGAATTAAAAAAAGCGATTGATGCATACTATGCACAGTACGGTGTAAAAGCAGAATAATCAGATTCAGGAGGCGGAATTTTGGAAGAAAAGACATATAAATTATTAAAGAGTTCAGGAGCTGCAAATATTGCGATGGGAATTATAGCAGTGGTAGCTGGTTTGACAGTTGGAATTATCTCGATTGTAAATGGTGCAAAACTGATAAAAGGAAAAAAATATATTTCATTTTAAGACAAAAGAGGGCTGCTGCAGATGATGTGGCAGCTTTGCTGTTATGAAGTTTTAATATCAGTAATTAGTGGAGGAATGTAATGTTCAAAAGGAAACATTATAAATTTACGGACAAGAAATCATCCGGAAAAGGAATGATTTCTACGGCATTGTTTGTCTGCACGGCCGCAATGATTATTTATGGAATCTGGCTGTCATTCCAGGCGCATGGAATGGGAGGCACGATTATAGGTGCAATGGGAACTGGCGGTTTTGTGCTTTCTTTTATTGGACTTTTGCTGGGAGTTGGAAGTCTGAAGGATGAAAATGTGTTTCATACCTTTTCCTGGATTGGAGCGGTTGGAAATGCGATTTTATGGTTTGTGATTCTGGTATTTATTATGATTGGAATTTAGGAGAAAAGAGATGCAGAATAAAGACGAGAGATTAAAAAGGCAGATTGAATTTCTGCTGGAAACAGATAAGATGAAAACGGTTGGCAGACAGACGTATATTGCAAATGCAACAAGAAAAGAGAATGATGCGGAACATTCCTGGTCACTTGCACTGATGTGTATGTTGTTTTCTGAATATGCCAATGAAAAAATAGATGTGGGACATACCATGGAAATGGTTCTGGTACATGATCTGGTAGAGATAGATGCAGGCGATACTTATGCTTATGATTCGGACGGGAACCAGACAAAGAGGGAAAGGGAACTTGCAGCAGCAGACCGCATTTTCCATATCCTTCCGGATGAACAGGCAGAGCATATACAGAGTCTGTGGGATGAGTTTGAAGCCGGGGAAACTCCGGAAGCAAAATTCGCCAATACGCTGGACAAGGTACAGCCACTGCTGTTAAACCATACAACGGGCGGAATCTCATGGAAAGAACATGATGTCCGGGCGGAGCAGGTTATCAGCAGAAATGCAAAAACCCCGGAAGGCTCAAAAGTGTTATGGGATTATTGCATGGATCTTATAAAAGAAAACGTAGAAAAGGGAAATTTAAAATAAATGGAGGCATGGAAGGATGAATAAATTCGCTTATCTTGAGGAAAACATAGAAATAAGTGAACGTTTTGAACTGGTTTCAGACAGGGTAAAGGGAATCGTTTATGAGACAACAGTGGAACAGCCGTTTCGTGATTTCTTTATAAAAGAAACGCAGTTTCTTCTGACAGTTTTTAATTTATACGAACAGGTACAATATGGGGATTACGATAAGTTTTCCTTAAAAGAACTGGAAGAAAAAAATGAAATACTGTATGGCGAACTAAAAGACCATTATGAGGAAAGTTATCTCAATCCTGCCTATGCACATAAGCTGCTTGGTGAGGAATGTGGAAAGGAATTATCCTGGCTTGCGGTAAAACTCAGAAATTCCATCGTTCCGGCAATGATTCAGCGGCTTTCGGATATTGTAATTTATGCGGAGCTGTTTGTTGAAATTTATAATATATTTGAAAATTCAGACAGCCGGAAGAAGGATATCCATTCTGCAATCTACTGGTTTGAGCATGATTATTCTGAAGTTTTTCTGGAACATTCACTCCGGGAAATGTTGGATGAGAACTGTTCCGTATATCTGGATATCGTGATGAATTCCGATTTGGATGATGACAGGTACCTGTACCGGTACGGCAGAAATATTACGGAAAATGAAAAGAAAACAAGAAGGCTGCTGCAGACTTTCTCAGAGGAAGAGATTGAAGCAATGTCGGCAACCTACACGGAAGGATACCGCAAAGGATTTGAACTGGCAGGAAAGGATCTGTCTAAAAAGGGAACGGTGGAAATTCGTTATGCAGTCGGTTTTGAGCGTATGATAAGAGCTGCCGTCAGACAGTTTGAAAAGATGGGACTTCATGCGATTATCCGGACAAAGGGGGTAGAAACAACACCGGTAAACCGGCAGTATCTCTACGATCATCAGAATGATGAGGGACTGTTCCTGGATAAAAATATTGTTGGACGCAGGCTGGAAGTGACCAGAAATGTATTTGAAAAATACAAGGAGCAGGCGGCGAAGATGGCAGGCCCGGCAGTGTTGGAAATCTTCGGCGAGGATGGATTTACCCCGGTAAATAAACCGGAGAATATTACACTGACGGAGAAACAGCAGAAATTAAATGTTGAATATAACAATGAATATGTGCAAATTTATTATCAGTACATTCCGGGAGAGGAAAGAAGCTTTACCATTATTGCTTATCCGGTCGCAGAAATTGGCAGTGATTACGAACAGATATTCCGTGAAACGATGAGGATTAATAATCTGGATCCTGAGATTTACGGAAAAATACAGGATAAGATTATTCAGGCACTGGATCAGGCGGAATACGTTATAGTCCGCGGCAAGGGAGAAAACTGTACGGATATGAAAGTGAATCTCCATGAACTGAAAGATCCGCAGAAACAGACAAATTTTGAAAACTGTCTTGCAGATGTGAATATTCCGTTAGGTGAGGTATTTACTTCGCCGGTGCTGACGGGAACGGAAGGAATCCTGAATGTCAGCCGTGTTTACCTGAATGGTTTGAAATATATAAATTTAAAAATCTGGTTTAAAGAAGGAAAGACTTATAAATTTACCTGCGATAATTTTGAAACTGAAGAAGAAAATCAGAAATTCATCCGGGAAAATCTTCTGTATTTCCATGAAAGCCTTCCGATTGGGGAATTTGCAATTGGTACAAATACGACGGCATATGTGATGGCGGATAAATATGATATTGTATACAAGATGCCAATTCTTATTGTAGAGAAGATGGGGCCTCATTTTGCGGTGGGTGATACCTGCTACAGCCATGAAGAAGAGGAAAAAACGTATAATCCCGATGGAAAAGAAATCATAGCAAAGGAAAATGAAATCAGTGCCTTGCGGAAAGAGGATATGCAGAAAGCATATTTTGGCTGTCATACAGATATTACGATTCCGTATGAAGAGATTGGAGAGATTACGGCAGTATGTGCAGATGGCAGAAGAATACCGGTAATTCAGGATGGAAGATTTGTGTTAGCCGGAACAGAGGAACTGAATAAACCTTTTGATGAAAAATAAGAAAATTATTGACTTGCAAATTGATATGAAGTACAATAAAGAATAGTATTTTTTGGTTGAAATACTGAAAAGAATGATAATATAAAAGGAGATAGAAGACATGGCTAAAGTTGGTATTGTAATGGGCAGTGATTCAGATCTTGAAATTATGGGCAAGGCAGCAGACGTGTTGGAAGAATTAGGCGTGGATTATGAAATGACGATCATTTCTGCACACAGAATGCCGGATATATTCTTTGACTATGCAAAGTCAGCAGAATCAAAGGGAATGAAGGTAATAATCGCAGGTGCAGGAGGAGCAGCACATCTGCCGGGTATGTGTGCAGCATTATTTCCAATGCCGGTAATCGGAGTACCGATTCATACGAAAGCACTCGGCGGAGTAGATTCCCTTTACTCCATCGTACAGATGCCGGGTGGAATTCCAGTGGCAACCGTAGCAATCAACGGTGGTCTGAATGCCGGATTACTGGCAGCAAAGATTCTTGCAACATCAGATCCGGAACTTTTGGGTAAATTAAAGGTTTATTCTGAAAATATGAAGGAAAAAGTTGTAGCCAAGAAAGAAAAACTTGAAGCCGTTGGTCATAAGAACTATTTAAACAAATAAATTATTGCTATAGCAAGAAGAGGAGTTTACATTATGGATTACAAAAAAGCTGGTGTGGATATTGAAGCAGGATATAAGTCAGTGGAACTGATGAAGGAACATGTTAGGAAAACCATGAGGGAAGAAGTTCTCGGAGGAATCGGAGGATTTTCCGGAGCATTTGATATCAGCAAGTTTAAAGACATGGAAGAACCGGTACTGTTATCAGGTACAGATGGAGTAGGAACAAAGTTAAAGCTTGCATTTTTGTTAAATAAGCATAATACAGTAGGTATCGACTGTGTGGCAATGTGTGTGAATGATGTGGCATGTGCCGGTGGTGAACCTCTCTTTTTCCTGGATTATATTGCCTGTGGCAAAAATGAGCCGGAAAAGATTGCAACTATCGTAAGCGGTGTGGCAGAAGGCTGCCTTCAGGCAGATGCAGCACTGGTTGGTGGTGAGACAGCAGAGATGCCAGGTTTCTATCCGGTGGACGAGTATGATATTGCCGGATTTGCAGTAGGTGTGGTTGATAAGAAAGATCTGATTACAGGTGCAGATATTAAGGCAGGGGACACTCTGATTGGAATCGCATCAAGCGGTGTACATAGCAATGGATTTTCACTGGTAAGAAATGTATTTAAGATGACAGAAGAGGCACTTAATACCTATTATGATTCACTGGGTTCAACACTGGGTGAAGCATTAATTGTTCCGACAAAGATTTATGTAAAAGCCATGAAAGCAGTTAAGAATGCAGGTGTTAAGGTAAAAGGATGCAGCCATATCACAGGCGGCGGATTTTATGAAAATATTCCAAGAATGTTACATGATGGCGTAAGAGCAGTGATTAAAAAAGACAGTTATGAAGTTCCTCCGATTTTCAAAATGCTTTCCGTTGATGGAGATATCGAGGAGCAGATGATGTATAATACCTTTAATATGGGAATCGGAATGGTTCTCGCTGTAGATCCGGCAGATGTGGACAAGACCATGGAAGCACTTCGCGAAGCAGGCGAGGAATGCTATGTAATTGGTTCTATTGAAGCAGGTGAAAAGGGAGTTACATTATGTTAAGAATTGGTGTAATGGTGTCCGGAGGCGGAACAAACCTCCAGGCAATTATTGATGCCGTAGCTCAGGGAAAGGTTACAAATACGGAGATTGCTGCAGTTATCAGTAATAATAAAAATGCATACGCACTTGAGAGAGCAAAAAAAGCCGGAATTGAGGCAGTATGTATTTCACCGAAGGATTTTGACAGCAGGGAAGAATTTAATGAGAAGCTGATAGAGAAAATAGACAGCCTGCAGCTGGACCTGATTGTTCTTGCAGGATGTCTGGTGGTATTACCGGAAAAATTAATTAAAAAATATCCGAATAAGATTATTAATATTCATCCATCCCTGATTCCGTCATTCTGTGGAACTGGCTATTATGGGCTGAAGGTCCATGAGAAAGCCCTGGAACGTGGGGTAAAGGTAACCGGAGCAACCTGCCATTTTGTGGATGCAGGAACGGATACCGGTCCGATTATTTTCCAGCAGCCGGTGGAAGTCATGGAAGATGATACTCCGGAAACATTGCAACGCAGGGTTATGGAACAGGCGGAATGGGTCATTCTGCCAAAGGCAATTCATGCGATTGCAACCGGAAGAGTTACAGTAGAAGGAAATAAAGTAAAAGTGAAACCGGAAGTCTGATGGATATAGCAGGCATACATATAGGAGGAACAGATGAAAGTTTTAATCGTAGGAAGCGGCGGACGTGAACATGCGATTGCATGGAAAATAGCACAGAGCAGTAAGGTGGATAAGATATATTGTGCGCCTGGAAATGCAGGAATCAGCGGAATTGCAGAATGTGTAAACATCGGTGCGATGGAATTTGACAAACTGGTGGCATTTGCAAAGGAAAAGCAGATAGATTTAACTGTAATTGGCATGGATGATCCGTTGGTAGGCGGTATTGTGGATGCGTTCGAAGCAGAGGGATTACGTGTTTTTGGTCCGAGAAAGAATGCAGCGATTCTGGAGGGATCCAAGGCATTCTCCAAGGATTTGATGAAGAAATACCAGATTCCGACCGCAGCATATGAAACCTTTGAAACAGCAGAAGCTGCACTGGAATATCTGGAGACCGCAAAGTATCCAATCGTTTTAAAAGCGGATGGTCTGGCACTCGGAAAAGGTGTTCTGATCTGTAATACCAGAGATGAAGCAAAAGAAGGTGTAAAGACACTTATGCTTGACAAACAGTTTGGAACTGCGGGAGACAGAATTGTAGTAGAAGAATTTATGACGGGCAGGGAAGTTTCTGTATTATCCTATGTGGATGGAAAAACCATTAAGATTATGACTTCAGCCCAGGATCATAAGCGTGCCAAAGATGGTGATCAGGGATTGAATACAGGAGGAATGGGAACATTTTCCCCAAGTCCGTTCTACACGGAAGAAGTGGACAGATTCTGTAAGGAGCATATTTACCAGAAAACTGTGGATGCAATGGCAGCCGAAGGAAGAACATTCAAGGGAATCATTTTCTTCGGACTTATGCTGACAGAGGATGGACCAAAGGTTCTGGAATATAATGCAAGATTTGGAGATCCGGAAACACAGGTTGTTCTGCCAAGAATGAAGAATGACATCGTAGATGTGTTTGAGGCATGCATCGACGGAACACTGGATCAGATCGATTTGCAGTTTGAAGATAATGCCGCAGTATGTGTAGTACTTGCCTCCGATGGTTATCCGGAGCATTATGAAAAAGGATATAAAATTACAGGTTTTGAAAATTTTGACGGCAAGGATGGTTATTATGTATTCCATGCCGGAACCAGATTTGATGGTGAAGATATCGTGACAAACGGTGGACGTGTGCTTGGTGTCGTTGCGAAAGGCAGTGATTTGAAGGCTGCAAGGGCAAATGCCTATGAAGCGACAAAGTGGATTCAGTTTGACAATAAATATATGCGTAATGATATCGGAAAAGCAATTGATGAAGTATAAAACAGAGCGGGGCTGCTTATGGGCAGTCCTGTCATTGAAGTAAAGTGTGGAGATGGAATATGGTGTACACGGGAAAAAGGATTAAGGCCAATGTTATTTGTTATATTTTGATTATATCAATAATAGTTGGTCTTTTTGCATATTTTACTCAGAATCAGGTTTATGCCTATAATCAGAAAACTGGAATTGTAAAAGTAGATGATGCCCTGAATGTCAGAACCGGTCCCGGCACCGGATACAGTAAGCTGACCAGCAACGGTACAAATGTCAAACTGACGAATGGTACAAAGGTCACGATTCAGGATGAGGCATATGCAGCGGACGGAGCGAAATGGTATAAAATCAGTTTTTCATATAAGGGAAGTTCATTGTCCGGATATGCACACAGTAATTATATTTATGTCGAAGCAGGAATTGATTATACTCCGGATTCAGATTTTGAAAGCTATCTGACAAAACAGGGATTTCCGGAAAGCTATAAAGAGCCACTCCGAAAATTACATGCCAGCTATCCAAACTGGGTATTTCAGGCAGATCACCTCGATTATAACTGGGATGATGTGGTAAAGAATGAATCCGTTACCGGAAGAAGCCTGATTGCCATGAGCTCCATTTCTTCGTGGAAATCAACGGAGGAAGAAGCCTATAATGCAGCTACCGGAAAATGGTATGGATTTGATGGCGGAAGCTGGGCGGCTGCTTCAAAAGAACTGGTTGCATATGCACTGGATCCGAGAAATTTCCTGGATGAGAAATATATTTTCCAGTTTGAATTATTGTCATTCCAGTCCTCATATCAGACTGCAGCCGGCCTGAAAAGTATGCTGGAAGGAACTTTTATGGCGAATACTTCGATTCCGAATGGCGGCAGCGGAGGAACCATGGGCTATGTGGATGCCATTATGGAAGCAGCTGCAGCATCGGGTGTGAGTCCTTACAGCCTTGCTTCCAGTATTATTCAGGAACAGGGAAAATCGGGAACTTCAGGAAGTATATCAGGAAATGTGAGCGGCTATAAAGGTTATTACAATTATTATAACTGGGGTGCATATGCAGGAAGCGGAAGAACTGCCGTGGAAAATGGACTGCTCTATGCATCAAAGACGGACAGTACTTCACTCCGGCCATGGAATACCAGATATAAATCCTTAGTCGGCGGAGCAAAATTACTGGGAAAGAATTATATTAATATCGGTCAGGACACGATTTATTATAAGAAGTTTGATTTTGTAGGAACACCATATACCCATCAGTATATGACACATATTATAGCGGCAAGAAATGAGGGATTGTCTGCGTCAAACGGATATTCGGATTCTATGAAGCGGAGCATACCGATTGTCTTTAAAATACCGGTATTTAAAAATATGCCGGAAACCGTGTGTGCAATTCCGACGGCAAATGGTAGTTCGAATACCTATCTGTCATCTCTGAAAGTTTCAGCGGGAAGTCTGACACCGTCCTTTAAGACTACCACACTGGTTTATGACGTGACGGTTGAAAATGCAGTGGCTTCGATTGATATTACAGCGATGGCAGCAGATGCATCGTCCGTAGTCACGGGAACCGGAAGTTATGGACTGAATGTCGGAAATAATGATATTGACATTCAGATAAAGGCAGAAAGCGGTGCAGTTAAGACGTATACGATTCATGTGAACCGCAAAGCTGCAGCGACCAGACCATCAGCGGATACAAATTACAGTCTGAAAGGTCTGTCAGCGGATGAAAAGAATGGTTATATGACAGGTATTGCAGAAAATATGACGGTGGATAATTTGAAAGCATCCATTTTTGTTACCAATGGGGATGTAAAGGTTCTTGACAGCAGTGGAAATGGGAAAACAGGTGTTATCGGGACAGGTGATATCATCCAAATTATAACCGGTAACGGCACTGTCTATAAACAGTTTACAGCACTGCAGTATGGTGATGTAAATGGAGATGGCTGCATTAATGTAAAAGATGCATTTCTGATTCGTAAGGATATACTCGGAGAAGCAAAATTATCCGGTATATACCGGATTGCAGCCGATGTAAGCCGGAATGGCGATGGAATTACCATAAAGGATGCCTATATTATAAAGCGTCATATTCTCGGCGAGAATAAGATACAGCAGAATTAGAACATGGAGGACGGATCTATGAAGAAAAAAGCCGGTATCAGCACAGTTATGATGATACTCTTTTTGGTGCTGATAATGAACAGAACAGTCTATGCGGCAGATTTTAATGCATCTGTGTCTTCGGCAAATGCTTCACAGGGGGAAAATGTATCGGTAACGGTTACATTTTCCTCCGGTGTAAATATCGGTGCATATGCGATGAAATTGACCTATGATGCGGGCATACTGGAATATGTATCGGGTGCAGATGGCGGCGGTGGCGGTTCTGTACAGTTTTATAATGATTATGTAAACAGTACATCGAAATCCTATGCGGTTTCATTTAAGGCAAAGACAGCGGGAACTTCCGCTCTGACACTTGAAACGATCAGTGTGCCATGTGATACGGATGCAAATGATATGACCGTAAAAGTCTCCGGCGGTTCCGTGACCGTTGCAGCACCTGCAAAGGCCTCCGGAAATAATAATCTGTCTGCTTTAAACGTTGCACTGGTGTATGAGGATGGAAAGACAGAAAGTGCGGCATTGTCACCGGGATTTTCGGCGGAAACAACATCGTATAAATTAAGTGCCGGAGCAAATGTAACCAGATTATCACTTGACGTTTCCGCAGCAGACGGAAAAGCGGTTGTCAATGTATCCGGAACGAGAATGGATCCCGGAAGTAACACCACAACCATTACGGTAACTGCAGAAAACGGTGATGTTAAGAAATATGTTATTTATACGGAAAAGGAAACGGCACAGGAAACCACGACGGAAAAAGCCACAGAAACTACGGCTGCACAGCAGGAAACCACGCAGCAGCAGGAAGAAACTACTATCCAGGAAGAAACCACGGAAACACAGGAAACACAGGAAAGCCAGGAAAATCAGCCTGGTTCACTGGATGTCATAATTGGTGGAGTGAACGGTTATATTTCGGATATTCCGGAAGATGTACAGATTCCGGAAGGCTATGAATCTTACACCTTTGCGTATAATGGAAACAACATTGCAGCAGCAAGAGGACTGTCAACAGACCTTGTACTGGTATATATTAGAGATGCACAGACAGAGGAAGGCAGATTCTATATTTATAATGAGGGAAACGGCAGTTTTACCCCATATGTCTGCATCACGGTCAGACAGCATATGTATACCATATTTGACATACCGGAAAATGTAGAATTGCCATTTCAGGGCACAATAGGAAATGAATACCAGAAGCTGTTTATTGATATTGATGGAAATTCCGTGGAAGCATTAAAATATGATGCAGAAGATCTGTATCTGGTTTATGCCATGAACTGGGACGGAGCATATAATCTTTACTATTATGATGCAAAGGAAGGGAATTTTCTGCGCTATCAGTATACCGCAATGGAAAAGCAGGAACAGAACCGGGTTACTGTGGTTACAGAAGATTCGACACAGAAAAACAGTAAATCCCTCACGATGGCAAGAAACATTTTTGCAGTTCTGACCATTTGTTTTGCAATAATAGCGGTAATACTGGGTATTATGTTATATGGTAAGAAGCGGAAGGCAGAACCGCAGGTGTATGAGGAATATGACGCTTATGCAGAATATGAAGAAGATGTGAAACCTATGGATGAAAAACGTCTGGATAAAGAATTGGATAATATTCTGAAAAGAAAATAGAAATAACAGATTAAGACGGAAAGGAAACATAATAATATGCAGGATAAATTTACAAGGAGTGCAAGGCTGGCGATAGAGAAAGCAAAAGAATTCTCAAAAAGCCTTGGGCATGGTTATGTTGGAACGGAACATTTGTTATACGGACTTATGAAAACAAAAGGGAGTATGGCCGAAATTGTACTGAAGAACCATGGCATAACAGAAGAAAAACTGTATAAGACGATAGAAGTTTCTTTTGCAACCCATAGCATGGTTCTGGTAAAGGATGCACCGGAATTCTCAATAAGAGCAGTCAGGGTACTGGAAAACAGTGCAAAAGAAGCAAAGAAAACAGGAATGGATAAAATCGGAAGTGAGCATATCCTGATGGCCATTATGAAGGAAAGTGACAGTTCAGCCGTGAGAATGCTGACCATGATGGATGCAGGCATCCAGAAAATGTATGCCGAATTATTAAATGCAATGGGAATGGATCCGGCCTTTATCAAAGAAGAAATAGCGGGACTCAAAAATGGAAAGAAGCAGAGAGGAAATCAGGTATTGGATGCATATACAAGAGATCTGACGAAATTTGCTTCGGAAGGAAAACTTGATCCGGTATTCTGCAGGGATCATGAGATTGAGAGAGTCATCCAGATTCTGTCCAGAAGAATGAAGAATAATCCGTGCCTGATCGGAGAACCGGGAGTTGGTAAAACAGCGATTGTGGAAGGACTTGCAATCCGGATCGCAGAAAAAGATGTGCCGGAAAATATAGCAGACTTAAGAATACTTACACTTGATCTGTCAGGCATGGTGGCAGGATCTAAATACCGTGGTGAATTTGAAGAGAGAATTAAGCGGATTATCAGTGAAGTAAAGAAAGCAGGAAATATTCTGCTCTTTATTGATGAAATCCATACCATTATTGGTGCGGGCGGTGCAGAAGGTGCACTGGATGCGGCAAATATACTGAAGCCGTCGTTATCCCGCGGGGAACTCAGAATTATAGGTGCGACAACCATTGATGAGTATCGTAAGCATTTTGAGAAAGATGCGGCACTGGAGCGGAGATTCCAGCCGGTTGTGGTAGAAGAACCGGATGTTTTACAGGCAGAAGAGATTCTGATGGGATTAAAGGGACGATACGAAGCACATCATGGCATTGTGATTTCTGAGGAAGCGGTAAAAGCTGCGGTCCGTTTGTCACAGCGTTATATCAATGACAGAAATCTTCCGGATAAAGCGATCGATTTAATTGATGAAGCGGCATCAGCCAAAACACTGAATAATTTTATACGTCCGACGGAATTAAGAAATCTTCAGGAACAGGCAGAGGTGTGCAAAGAAGAACTGGAAGCACTTCTGATCAGGGAATCCTATGAAAAAGCTGTCCAGAAAAAGGCAGAATATGAGAAACTGGAGCAGGAACAGGAAAAACTCCGCAAAAAATGGAAAAATGCCCACAAAAACAAACGGCTGGTATTGAAGCAGGAAGATGTGGAACAGGTCGTATCAAACTGGACAAAGATACCGGTCAGCAAATTATCGGAAACAGAAGCTGGCAGACTGAAAAAACTGGATAAGATTCTCAAAGAACGCGTGGTAGGTCAGGAAGAAGCAGTACAGGCAGTGGCGAAGGCGGTAAAAAGAGGAAGAGTTGGATTGAAAGATCCGAAGAGGCCAATCGGCTCATTCCTGTTCTTAGGACCGACCGGTGTAGGAAAAACAGAATTATCCAAGGCACTTGCAGAGGCAGTCTTTGGGGATGAGAAAGCACTGATCCGTGTAGATATGACGGAATACATGGAGAAACACAGTGTATCCAAAATCATAGGTTCTCCTCCGGGATATGTGGGATTTGAAGAAGGCGGACAGCTTGCCGAGAAAGTAAGAAGAAATCCATATTCGGTAATTTTATTTGATGAAGTGGAAAAAGCACATCCGGATATTTTCAATGTGTTGTTACAGATGCTTGATGATGGACATATCACGGATTCAAAAGGCCGAAAAGTAGATTTTAAAAATACGATTATTATTATGACAAGTAATGCGGGTGCGGAGCAGATTATGCAGCCAAAACGCCTCGGTTTTGCCTCCAAAGAAGATGAAAAGGCAGATTACATGGCAATGAAAACATCTGTTATGGAAGTCGTAAAACGAATGTTCAAACCGGAATTTCTGAACCGTATTGATGAAACCATCGTATTCCATGCACTCACAAAAGATGACATGGCAGATATTATTGCGATTATGCTCAAAGAGATGACACAGAGAATCAAGGCACAGGCGGACATTGAACTGCATGTACAGCCAGCAGCAAAGAAATTAATTATCGAAAAGAGTTATGATAAGAAATATGGTGCAAGACCGCTCAGACGGGCATTGATTCAGATGGTGGAAGACAGGCTTGCACAGGAGATTCTGGATGGTAATGTGAAAGCGGGCGATAAGGTAAGTGTATCGGCAGTAAAAGATGAACTGAAATTCGTTGTCAAAAAATAATAAAAAAAATTGCTTTTTCTAAAAAAAACATAGCAATTTATATAAAAATATTATATAATCAATATAAGGCATTAGCCAGCGTGATTATAATGTACAGGAGGAAAAGAAAATGTCAGTTATTGATGAATTAATACGCAAAGAGGATAATGGAGCACTCAGCTTCGGAAATTATGAATTGGAGACCAAAACAAAATTATCAGATTTTGAGGTAAACGGAGATCTGTATAAAGTAAAAACATTTAAGGAAATTACAAAATTAGAAAAGAACGGAATGTTTGTTTATGAGTCAGTTCCTGGAACGGCAGTTCATAATTTTAAGGTAACAGAGAATACGGTTGCATTTTCCGTAGAAGGAAAAGAAGAACCGCAGATTACGGTAGAACTTGAACCGGAAACAGAATATACAATATTTCTGGATGGATTAAACGCAGGTACCATGAAGACTAATCTGGGTGGAAAGCTGGTATTAAGCGTTGAGATAAGCAATGGCGGATCCGCAGAAGTAAAGATAGTAAAATGTTAGTTTTAGCCGGAGGAGATTATGGCAAAAAAAACAACTGCATTTTTTTGCAGTGAATGTGGTTATGAGTCAGCAAAGTGGCTTGGACAGTGTCCCAGCTGCCGGGAATGGAATACCTTTGTGGAAGAACCTGTAACAAAGACGGGCAGGGCAGTGCGTATCACGAATACAAAGAAGCCTTCCCTGCTGAAAGACATATCAACGAAAGAAGAAGCAAGGATGACCACCGGCTTCGGGGAACTCGACCGGGTACTGGGCGGAGGAATCGTCCGTGGTTCTCTTACCCTGATTGGCGGAGATCCGGGAATCGGTAAATCCACAATTCTTCTGCAGGTATGCAAAAATCTGTCGGATCAGGGCAGAAAGGTATTATACATTTCTGGCGAAGAATCTTTGAAGCAGATAAAGATCCGTGCGGACAGGATAGGTCAGTTCAATGATAATATCAGGCTATTCTGTGAAACCGATCTGGAACTCATTGAGCAGACACTCAGGGATGAGAAGCCGGACGTTGCAGTCATTGACTCTATCCAGACTATTTATAACAGTGATGTAAGCAGTGCTCCCGGAAGTGTCAGTCAGGTAAGGGAATCTACTAATATCCTGATGCAGACGGCAAAGACGGAGAATATATCCATCTTTGTGGTAGGTCATGTGACAAAAGAAGGTGTGGTGGCAGGTCCGAGAGTGCTGGAACATATGGTCGATACAGTATTGTACTTTGAAGGAGACAGGCATGCTTCCTACCGTATTTTGCGAGGTGTAAAAAACCGTTTTGGTTCTACGAATGAGATCGGTGTTTTTGAGATGTGCCAGAACGGACTGCAGGAAGTTAGGAACCCGTCAGAATATATGCTGAATGGCAGACCGGAGGATGCCTCCGGTTCTGTTGTCGCATGTACGATCGAGGGAACAAGACCGATTCTTGCAGAGATACAGGCACTGGTATGCAGGACGAACTTTGGTATGCCGAGAAGAACTGCAGCGGGAACGGATTACAACAGGGTGAATCTCTTAATGGCAGTTCTGGAGAAAAGACTGGGATTCCATATGGGAGAATTTGATGCCTATGTAAATGTCGCAGGAGGAATAAAGATTAACGAACCTGCACTGGACCTGGGTATCGTTATGGCGATTATTTCCAGTTACAGGGACCTTCCGATTGATGAAAAAACCATTGTGTTTGGAGAAGTCGGACTGTCAGGAGAAGTCAGGGCTGTAAATATGGCAGAACGCCGGGTTGCAGAAGCCGTAAAACTGGGATTTACCAGATGTATTATGCCGGCAGTTTCCGGAAAGGGACTTACGGACAGAAAGGGTATCGATGTCATAGGAGTAAAAAATATTCAGGACTTATTAAAATATTTATAAGACATATATGATGGAGGAAAAATTAATGTCAAAAGAATTAGCACAGGAAGTCTTAACAATAGTAAACGATTTGGATGCATCACAGCTTAAGCTGGAAAAAAATGCATTCGATGTAATTAATTCATCTGATACTTCGCTGAATCTTGTAAAAGATGGTATCGGTGCAGTAAATCATCTGGTAGGAAAGATTGATGAATTAAATGAAGCAGTAAAACTTTCACAGAAAAACATTGAACAGATGAAAGAAGTTTCCAACGTGATTGCCGGATTTGCAAAAGTAATTTCAGGCATTGCAAATAAAACCAATATACTGTCATTAAATGCATCGATTGAAGCTGCCAGGGCAGGGGAACACGGAAGAGGATTCTCTGTGGTAGCACAGGAAGTCCAGTCCCTTGCAAATCAGACAAAGAGTTCATCAGCAGAAATCAGTACAAAGATCAGTGAGGTGCAGACCTTTGTGGATGGCATGGTTCAGTATATGAATGATATTTTTGCATATGCAGAAGAACAGAATAAAATGGCAGAATCCATCGGGGAACTGCTGAACAAAGTGCTGGAAGCAGCATATACGGCAAACGATGTATCCAGAAATATGGAAAATGAAATTGCATACCAGAGAGATATCACGGACAAGGCAAGAACGACTCTGGATTCTTATCAGTAAGCAATGGTCAGTTATATTTTAAATACGGAAAAAGGAAGTCTGCAGCCTGATGCTCCGGGAAAAGATGAAACTTCAGAAAAAGAATATGCCAGGATTATCCTGATGAACCGGGAAGAATTCCGGTGTCTGGAAGGCGGTTATCCGTACAAGAAAAATCTGCTTCGAAGTCTGGAAGCGATCCGTTACTGTAAGGCAGAAACATTCCGGGACTGTATCCAGGGGATTATGAAGATTCCCAAATTAGGTGGGCGAAATCATAAAGTAACGGAATTTGGTTTCTATCTTCACAAAGACAGGCTTTATCTCATAGAAGAAGAAAATGAATTAAAGTCCGTAATAGAAAAAATCCGGCAGGATGTTTTTGAGGGATGTACCCTGCATGAAGTACTGCTTTTACTGTTTAATTTTCTGATCGATGAGGATATTCTGCATCTTCAGCGGATCGAAGAGCAGTTAGAACATATTGAAGATACGGTAATGAAAAAGATACCGGAGCATTTTAATGAGATGATCATGGGATATCGTAGACAGTTATCATCAAGTCTGGTATATTATGAACAGATAGCAAATATCGGGGAATGTATGCAGGTATATACTGGAAGGGAAAATATACCGGATGAACGACTGGAATGGGAGCGGTATGTCCAGCGTGCGGAACGGCTGCATAATTATGTGGAAACAATCCGTGAATATCTCAGACAGATAAGGGATTTGTATCAGACGCAGATAGATATACAGCAGAACCGTGTGATCAGTATTCTGACGATCGTTACTACGATATTCCTACCGCTTACTCTGATTACAGGGTGGTATGGAATGAATTTTCCAGACATGCCCGAATTTGGCTGGAAATATGCCTATCCTGCGGTGGCACTGGTATCCCTGTTCATTGTTCTGGCAGAGATCTTTTATTTTAAAAAGAAGCGGATGTTGTAAAAATATCCGTTTCTTATTTTTCTAAAAAAATTTGAAAAAATATGAAAATTAATGTTGACAAAACAGAAAAATGTGATATACTTATGAAGTCGCTTGAAGAGATGTAGAGCGATGAAGTGAATAGGGGAATCATCCAATGGCAGGATGACAGTCTCCAAAACTGTTCATGGGGGTTCGAATCCCTCTTCCCCTGCTAATAATGAGCTGGAATTGCTTTGAGCGTTCTGGCTCTTTTTGCATATAAAAATGAAATCATATCCAGATAAAGGAGAAAGATATGAAATTAAAAAAATTTCTGCATAACTTCACAGGGCATTTAAAAACAGTAAATGCACATAAAAAACTGGTCAGGCAGCATTGCTTCCGGCTCGGTCTGTATAAGCAGGGAATTTTGCATGATTTATCCAAATATTCCCCGACCGAATTCATTCCGGGGGTAAAATATTATCAGGGAAACCGAAGTCCGAATAATGCACAGCGGGAGGCAGAAGGCTGCTCTACAGCATGGCTGCATCACAAGGGCAGAAATAAGCATCATTATGAATACTGGATTGATTATACCAGTGATAAAAATACGGTCTTTGCAGGCATGAAAATGCCTGAGAAATATGTGGCGGAGATGTTTTGTGACAGGGTGGCCGCCAGTAAGACATATAACAAAGAGAAGTATACCGATGCAGATGCATTGAATTATTTTCTGAAAGGGAAATCGCATCTGATGCATCCAGAGACGGAAGAACTGCTTATGAAACTGCTGGTAATGCTGAAAGACGAAGGGGAAGATGTCGTATTTGAGTATATGAGAATGGAAGTGCTGGGAAAAAAGAAGAAAGATTAGAGGAAAAAAGATGGAAAAGAATATGCCGAAAGATCCGGTTATGTTATTAAGCTTTGTCAATACACAGTTGAGGGACCATTATCCTTCCCTGGATGAATTCGCTGCTGTATATCACTGTGAGCGTAAGGAAATAGAAGGGATACTTGGAACGATTGACTATGAATACGATGAAACATTGAATAAATTTGTATAGAACAATACAGGAGTGGTAAAGATATGCGTGAAATGGAATTTAAGATGGAACGGGAAGGTCTGGTCGAAGAGGGACAGGAAGTGGAGATTACCGAAGGAAAACTTCCGGGAAGTTATTATTATACACTTGAGCCTGCAGTTGCCATGTCAGCAAATTATCAGTTCCGGGAACGACTGAAAACAAGAAAGGGAATTGTAAAACAGGTACATCAGACCGAAAGAGGATTCTTTGTTACCGTACTGTTTGATGAATAATCAGGAAAAGAGGAATTGGGAATGAAGGCTTTTCGGGACAGAATGGTCAGGGGAATGATTGGAGTTCTGATCGGATTTGCAGTGATTTTTATTATATTTGTCTCTGCTTTCGAGATTGCCTGTTATAGTGATTATGGGTTCTATCAGAAAGAATACGAGAAATATGATGTAAACAATAAAACATCCATTGTCAATATGGATATGGATGAGCTTATGAAAGTAACGAAGGAAATGATGCAATATCTGTGCGGAAACCGTGAAGAACTGGTGATTTATGCACAGGTCGACGGAACGGAAAAAGAGATGTTCCATACCATAGAAAAAAGCCATATGGCAGATGTAAGGGATTTGTTTGTGGCAGCATTGCAGCAGAGATGGATCTGCGTGGGAATCATTGTGGTTTCCGTCCTTCTTCTATATGTAACATATGGATTCAGAAAAACTGTGGAAACGGTATGTCGGGGAGTCGAATGGACCATTCTCTGCCTTGCAGTTATTGTGACTGCTATAACAGTAGCAGCTTATATAGATTTTGACAGTGTTTTCTACCTGATGCACAGAATGCTGTTCAATAATAATAACTGGCTTTTGGATGAATCTACCAGCAGATTGATTAATATGCTGCCGGAAGGTTTTTTCATTGATATGGGAATCCGGATTGCCATAATTTTTATTTTTATAAATTTTTTCATTTTGTCTTTGGCTTTTTGGATAAAACGTGGTATGATAAAGAGAAATAGAAAAAATATATCTGGAGGTACATATGAGCAAAGTTAAGCGTGTGTATGTAGAGAAACAGTCTGCATATGCGGTAAAGGCAAAAGAACTGAATGAAGAAATCAGGAGTTACTTAGGTATTAAGACCGTTACGAAGGTAAGAGTTCTGGTTCGCTATGATGTGGAAAACATCAGTGAGGATACTTATAAAAGGGCTCTTAAAACCGTGTTTGCGGAACTGCCGGTTGACATTGTTTATGAAGAGAAATTCCCTTATGAAGAAAATGACAGAATATTCAGTGTCGAATATCTGCCGGGACAGTTTGATCAGAGAGCGGATTCTGCAGTTCAGTGTGTAAAGTTTCTGAATGAAAATGAAGAACCGGTGATAAAGACAGCGATGACTTATGTAATTACAGGCGAACTGACACAGGAACAGTTTGAAAGCATCAAAGCTTTTACCATTAATCCTGTGGATTCAAGGGAGACCGGCTTAGAGAAACCGGAAACTCTTGTTACTGTTTTTGAAGAACCTGCAGATGTTAAGATTTTTGACGGATTTAAAGACATGGAAGAGAAAGAATTGATAGAATTATACAAGTCTTTGAATCTTGCAATGACCTTCAAAGATTTCCTTCATATTCAGAATTATTTTAAGAAGGAAGAAAACAGGGATCCATCCATGACAGAGATTCGTGTACTGGATACCTACTGGTCAGATCACTGTCGTCATACGACATTCCAGACAGAGTTAAAGAATGTTTCTTTTGATGACGGATATTATAATAAACCGATTACAGATACTTATAAGGAGTATGTTGATACTCATAAGGAAATCTTTGCCGGAAGAGATGACAAATTTGTCTGCCTGATGGATCTGGCACTTATGGCGATGAGAAAATTAAAGAAAGAAGGAAAATTACAGGATCAGGAGGAGTCTGATGAAATCAATGCATGTTCCATTGTTGTTCCAGTGGAAGTAGACGGAAAGACAGAGGAATGGCTTGTCAACTTCAAAAATGAAACACATAACCATCCGACCGAAATCGAGCCGTTTGGTGGTGCTGCAACCTGCCTTGGTGGTGCAATCCGTGATCCGTTGTCAGGCCGTACCTATGTTTACCAGGCCATGCGTGTGACCGGTGCAGCAGATCCGACCGGATCCGTAAAAGATACACTGGAAGGAAAACTTCCGCAGAAGAAACTTGTAAGACAGGCTGCGAACGGCTACAGCTCTTATGGTAACCAGATTGGTCTTGCAACCGGATATGTAAAAGAAATCTATCATCCGGACTATGTAGCAAAGAGAATGGAAATCGGTGCCGTTATGGGTGCAGCACCAAGACGTGCGGTCATCCGTGAAACCTCCGATCCGGGAGATATCATCATCCTTCTGGGAGGCAGAACCGGACGTGACGGATGCGGCGGTGCAACCGGTTCTTCCAAAGTACATACTACAGAATCACTGGAAACCTGTGGTGCAGAAGTCCAGAAAGGAAATGCACCGACAGAGAGAAAGATTCAGAGATTATTCCGCAGGGAAGAAGTCAGCAGATTAATCAAGAAATGTAATGACTTTGGTGCAGGCGGTGTATCCGTGGCGATCGGTGAACTTGCAGACGGGCTTGACATTAATCTGGATAAAGTGCCGAAGAAATATGCCGGACTTGACGGGACAGAAATAGCCATATCCGAATCACAGGAAAGAATGGCGGTTGTCATTGCACCGAAGGATGTCGCAGAATTTATGAAATATGCAGCCGAAGAAAATCTGGAAGCAGTAGAAGTTGCAGTCGTAAAAGCAGATCCGAGACTGACCTTGAAATGGAGAGGAAAGACCATCGTAGACTTATCCAGAGCATTCCTTGATACCAATGGTGCACATCAGGAAACAAATGTAGAAGTAGAAATGCCGGAAAAAGAAACGAATTTCTTTGATCATAAATCTGTTACGGATGTAAAGGCAAAATGGCTGGAAACACTGGCAGATTTGAACGTATGCTCACAGAAAGGTCTGGTTGAGATGTTTGACGGATCGATCGGTGCAGGTTCTGTATTTATGCCTTACGGCGGAAAAACACAGACAACGGAAGTGCAGACAATGGTTGCAAAACTTCCGGTACTTACGGGCAAATGTGATACCGTTACCATGATGAGTTATGGATTTGATCCATATCTGTCAACCTGGAGTCCATATCACGGAGCAATCTATGCAGTTGTGGAATCCGTTGCAAAGATCGTTGCAACCGGCGGTGATTATAAGAAGATCCGTTTCACATTCCAGGAATACTTCCGTAGAATGTCAGAAGATCCGAAGAGATGGAGCCAGCCATTTGCAGCACTGCTCGGTGCATACGATGCACAGATTGGTTTCGGACTTCCTTCCATCGGAGGAAAGGACAGCATGTCGGGTACATTTAATAACATCGATGTGCCTCCGACACTTGTATCTTTCGCTGTGGATATTGCAAAAGAAAAAGATATTATTTCACCGGAATTCAAGAAGGCTGGAGATAAGATTGTGAAATTCACCATCGAGAAGGATGCATTTGACAAGCCGGTCTATGAACAGGTAATGAAATTATATGATGCCATCCATACACTGATTCAGCATGGTGCGATTACGGCAGCATATGCCCTGGACGCAAAGGGTGTTGTGGCGGCCGTATCAAAGATGGCATTTGGAAACAGACTTGGCATCAATATTGATTCTTCTGTGAAAGCAGATGATTTATTTGCCGTTGAATTCGGTAACATCGTTGCAGAAGTTCCGCTGGAAAAATTAGATGAACTCGAACAGGTTATGAAAGAACAGTCCGGTAATTATGCAATCATTGGTACCGTGACAAACAGTTCCGAATTCACATATGGCGATGTAAAAATCAAATTCGACAAGGCGCTTGCCACATGGGAAGCACCACTGGAAAAGGTATTCCCGACACGTGCAGCGGACAATAAAGAAGTGCTGGATACACCAGTATACAATACGGGAGATATCTATGTATGCAGACATAAAGTAGCAAAGCCAACCGTATTTATTCCGGTATTCCCTGGTACAAACTGCGAATATGACAGTACAAAGGCATTTGAGCAGGCAGGTGCGGATGTTATCGTGAAGGTCTTCCGCAATCTGAATGCGGAAGATATCCGTGAATCTGTAAATGTATTTGAACAGGCAATCAGCCAGTCACAGATCATCATGTTCCCGGGCGGATTTTCCGCAGGTGATGAACCGGATGGTTCTGCGAAGTTCTTTGCAACAGCATTCCAGAATGAAAAGATTAAGGAAGCTGTCAATAAACTTCTGAATGAAAGAGACGGACTTGCATTGGGTATCTGTAACGGATTCCAGGCACTGATTAAATTAGGGCTTGTTCCAAACGGAGCAATCACAGGACAGGATGCACAGTCACCGACACTGACATTTAATACGATTAACCGTCATATTTCAAAGATGGTATATACAAAGGTTGTTTCCAACAAGTCCCCATGGCTTCAGGGTGCTGAACTGGGCAAAGTATATGTAAATCCGGCATCCCACGGAGAAGGACGTTTTGTTGCCAGTGAAGAGTGGATTAAGAAATTATTTGCAAATGGACAGGTAGCAACACAGTATGTGGATGAAGCAGGAAATCCTACCATGGATGAAGAATGGAATGTAAATGGTTCTTATGCAGCTATTGAAGGTATTACCAGTCCGGATGGAAGATGCTTTGGTAAGATGGCCCATATCGAGAGAAAGGGCGAAGCCGTAGCAATGAATATCTATGGCGAGCAGGATTTGAAAGTCTTTGAATCAGGCGTGAAATACTTTAAATAAGAGGATAAATTATGCCAGTTTTTGATTTTAGCAATACACCAAAAGAAAAAAATACAGCGGAATGCACCTATACGGTCTTCCGCTCCAATGAGAAAACAATGTCACCGGAGAAACCGGTGCTTGTTCTGGATAACAGTCAGAGAAAGTGGAATCATCATTCCATCGGAATGTTTACCAACCAGATAAAGCGCTCCGCTTTTGAATTCAAAGAGGAAGACGGAACAACCGTCAGTGCGGATATTCTGAAAGTGGATGCACGTTTTGTCAACCTGATCCGCTGGCTCGGGGAGAACCACATCAATGTGCGTTTATCCGGGGAAAACAGGGAAGATGGATATGCAGTCTGCCGGATTCGTGAGATTGCCTTCGGCGGCGGCACAAAATTATCCGCAGAAGATGGATTTTTGCAATTTATGATCGACAGACTTCTTGCAAGCGCTGCACCAGCGGAAGAGACGGCGGAAGACGAGCAGGAAGAATCCGGGGATGATATGAAACTTACCAGTATCCAGAGCATTACGGATTTTATGACCTGTGCGGGAAGAACACTTCCGGATAATATCAGACTCTGGGCAAGAAGAAATCTTGCAGTGGCAAGATCTAACGAGGTATCTCCGGAAGAAAGAAGACATGCTCAGAGAGCATTATCCATCATGATGAATATCCAGTGGAAGAATAACTATTTTGAAGCAATTGATCCGGATGAGGCAAGAAGAATTCTTGATGAAGAACTCTATGGAATGGAACGGGTAAAACAGAGAATTATCGAAACCATTATCCAGATCAACCGGACGCATACACTTCCGGCATACGGACTGCTTCTGGTAGGCCCGGCGGGTACGGGAAAATCTCAGATCGCATATGCAGTTGCAAGAATTTTAAAACTGCCGTGGACAACACTCGATATGAGTTCCATCAACGATCCGGAACAGCTGACCGGAAGTTCCAGAATTTATGCAAATGCGAAGCCAGGAATTATTTTAGAGGCATTTTCTGTTGCAGGAGAATCGAATCTGGTATTCATTATTAACGAGCTTGATAAGGCGGCATCCGGAAAAGGAAATGGAAATCCGGCGGATGTATTACTGACACTACTTGATAATCTTGGGTTCACGGATAATTATATAGAATGTATGGTGCCTACGGTCGGAGTTTATCCGATAGCAACGGCAAATGACAAGAGTCAGATCAGTGCACCGTTAATGTCTCGATTTGCAGTGATCGATATTCCGGATTACACACCAGAGGAGAAGAAGATCATCTTTTCCCGATTTGCACTTCCAAAGGTTTTAAACAGAATGGGACTTAGGGAAAATGAATGCATCGTAACGGAAGAAGCACTGGATGTTATTATACAGAAATATGCAGATACCACAGGGATTCGTGACCTGGAGCAGGCGGCAGAGCATATTGCTGCCAATGCACTGTACCAGATAGAGGTAAACCATGTAGAAGAGGTTGTCTTTGAACCGGATGTGGTAGATACCTTATTAGGGTAAATATTTAAAAAGTAAAGAAGAAAAACAAAGAGCTGTTGCAGAAGCAATAGCTCTTTGTTTTTGCCTGAATAGTTAATTGCGAAACTCATAATTTATCTTTATTGTATATGCAAATCAAACAATTACTAAGAAGGTACTATGAGGCGGTCGGCACTTAGATGCTGTATTTTAGCATCTTAGTACCGCTACCAGCCGAATGTAGCGAGAGCGTGCCTTCGTGTAATGTTTCATTTGCATATGCATTTACAAAAATTTAAGTGTTTCGCAATTACCTATTTTGCCTGAAAATAGAAAGGAGCATCGCTCCATAACTAAAAATTAATTATTTTGCGATACTCTCTCTGTTTCGGATAAATAAAATCTAGAATCCGTTATTCATTATTTCTGAGGACCAGCTGAAACTAAAGCCTTGCCAGCATCATTTCCTTCGTATTTAGCGAAGTTCTTAACGAATCTGTCAGCTAAGTCAAGAGCCTTTGTTTCCCATTCAGAAGCATCAGCATATGTGTCACGAGGATCAAGGATCGCAGGATCAACACCCGGAAGTTCTGTAGGTACTTCAAAGTTGAAGTGAGGAATTGTCTTTGTAGGAGCATTCTTGATATCGCCATTTAAGATAGCATCGATGATACCACGGGTATCTTTAATGGAGATACGTTTGCCTGTACCATTCCATCCTGTGTTTACAAGGTAAGCCTTAGCACCGCTCTTTTCCATTTTCTTAACAAGTTCTTCTGCGTACTTTGTAGGGTGCAGTTCAAGGAATGCCTGTCCAAAGCAAGCTGAGAATGTAGGAGTAGGTTCTGTGATACCTCTTTCAGTTCCGGCAAGCTTTGCTGTAAATCCTGATAAGAAGTAGTACTGTGTCTGTTCCGGTGTAAGGATAGATACAGGAGGAAGTACTCCGAATGCATCTGCTGATAAGAAGATTACGTTCTTAGCTGCCGGTGCAGAAGAGATAGGACGAACGATATTTTCGATATGGTTGATTGGATAAGATACACGGGTATTTTCTGTTACGCTCTTATCTGCGAAATCAATCTTACCTTCAGCATCAAGTGTAACGTTCTCAAGGAGAGCATCACGTCTGATTGCATTATAGATATCTGGTTCTGAATCCTTATCAAGGTTGATAACCTTAGCATAGCATCCGCCTTCAAAGTTGAATACACCATTGTCATCCCAGCCGTGTTCGTCATCACCAATTAAGAGACGCTTAGGATCTGTGGAAAGTGTTGTCTTACCTGTTCCTGAAAGACCGAAGAAGATTGCTGTGTTTTCACCGTTCTTATCAGTGTTTGCAGAACAGTGCATGGAAGCAATACCCTTAAGAGGTAAGTAGTAGTTCATCATGGAGAACATACCCTTCTTCATTTCTCCGCCGTACCATGTGTTGATAATTACCTGTTCTTTGCTTGTAATGTTGAAAGCAACACATGTTTCAGAGTTAAGACCTAATTCTTTGTAGTTTTCAACTTTTGCTTTTGATGCGTTGTAAACAACGAAATCCGGCTCAAAGTTTTCAAGTTCTTCAGCAGTAGGCTTGATGAACATATTTGTTACGAAATGTGCCTGCCAAGCTACTTCTACGATGAAACGAATAGCCATACGGGTATCTTTGTTTGCACCACAGAAAGCATCTACTACGAAAAGTCTCTTGTTGGAAAGTTCTTTCTTTGCGATATCCTTAACAACATTCCATGCTTCTTCTGTCATTGGATGGTTGTCATTTTTGTATTCATCAGAAGTCCACCATACAGTGTCCTTTGAGTTCTCGTCCATAACAATGTACTTATCTTTTGGTGAACGGCCTGTGTAAACACCTGTCATTACGTTGACAGCACCAAGTTCGCTTTCCTGTCCTTTTTCATAGCCTTCGAGTTCTGGCTTTGTTTCTTCTTCAAATAATAATTCATAAGAAGGATTGTAAACAATGTCTGTAGATCCGGTAATACCGTACTTGCTTAAATCGATGTTTGCCATTTTAATAAACCTCTTTTCTTTATTATTATATCCGGAAAGAGCTGAGCAAATTCTGGATATTGTAATGAGATGGATTCCTCCAAATCTTTTATTAGTATACCTAATCAGTCGTGAAAAAGCAACCTTAAAATTGTTATTTTTTTAACTTTCGTCAAAAAAAATAAATAATAAAAGTATAATTTTTTTCTAAAGCAGGTGTACAAACATCTGGTGGATTCCCGTGTGCCGATCCAGTTCCGGATGGAAAGAAAAGGCGAGCTGTCTGCCGTATTGAACCCCGACAATTTTTTTATCCACGCGGGCAAGTACTTCCACGTCATCGGATGTACTTACGATATAAGGGGCGCGGATAAAAGTCATGGGAACTTCGCCGATATGTGCGACCTCTGCTGTCCTGTGGAAGCTGCCAAGCTGCCGGCCATAGGCATTCCGCTTTATTTTCATCGGAATTGTTCCAAAATAGACGGTGGGATCATTTTCAATCTCTGAGGCAAGCAGAATCGCACCGGCACAGGTTGCAAGAACCGGTATGCCGGAAGTAATCTGTTCTTTTAGAGGCTGAAACATATGCAGGTCATGCAGAAGTTTTCCCTGGACGGTGCTTTCACCGCCGGGAAGAATCAGGCCGTCACAGGATCTGTTCAGATCAGAAGCCTGCCGCAGTTCCACACAGGAGATACCAAACCTGCTTAACATTTTTTCATGCTCAATAAACGCCCCCTGCAGGGCAAGTACACCAACCTTCATTATTTACCTCTTTCTGCCATTAAAAGTGCAATTTCCTGCTCATTGATACCGACCATGGCCTCGCCCAGCCCAGAAGATAATTCAGCAATTAATTTTGCATCGGTATAATTGGTAACTGCCTGGACGATCGCAGCCGCACGTTTTGCAGGATTGCCGGATTTGAAAATGCCGGAGCCGACAAATACACCTTCTGCACCAAGCTGCATCATCAGTGCCGCATCAGCAGGAGTAGCCACACCGCCGGCAGCAAAATTTACGACCGGAAGTTTCTTGTTCTCATGCACATAGCAGACCAGATCATAAGGAACCTGAAGGTGTTTTGCTGCTTCAAATAATTCGTCCTCGCGCATAGAAACAATCTTTGCAATCTCAGAATTCATCCTGCGCATATGTCTGACCGCCTGGACGATATCGCCGGTTCCCGGTTCGCCTTTGGTACGGATCATGGAAGCCCCTTCATTAATTCTTCTTAATGCTTCCCCCAAATCCTTTGCACCGCATACAAATGGAACATCAAATTCTTTTTTATTAATATGGTATACATCATCGGCAGGGGAGAGGACTTCGCTTTCGTCAATGTAATCGATTTCAATTGCCTGAAGGATCTGTGCCTCTGCAAAGTGACCGATTCTGCATTTTGCCATAACAGGAATGGAAACAGCATTCTGGATGCCGCGGATCATTTTCGGATCACTCATGCGGGATACACCGCCTGCCGCACGGATGTCTGCGGGGATTCTCTCCAGTGCCATAACAGCACATGCACCGGCTTCTTCAGCAATCTTTGCCTGTTCCGGAGTGGTAACATCCATAATAACGCCGCCCTTTAACATCTGGGCAAGATTTTTATTTAATTCATATCTTTCATTTGTTTTCATTGTATTGATTCCTCCAAGTATAATTTTCGGGTTCATCCCGTTTCCGATTTCCCATTATAATCAAAAGTGGCATATTATAAATTACCAAAACAAAGTTATTTGATAAGGTCAGTTAAATGTCAGTTTCATGCCAGATGAAGGCAGAACAAAAAGATATAGGAAAAAACTATAATATTGTATGTAAAAAATATATTATACAGTCAGTTTCTTTTTAATTACAATATAACATATAAAAACGATAGGCTTAATGGAAAAATATCGAGGAGGCAATATAATGAGAGAGATTTTATGTTTTGGAGATTCAAATACTTATGGATATATTCCGGGTCATTATGAGAAAGCACCGGCACGCTACCCGTGGGGAATCCGCTGGACCAGTCTGTTAAATGAAAAACTAGGAAAAGAAGATTACCGGGTAATCGAGGAAGGACTGTGCGGAAGGACAACTGTGTTTGAAGATTCTTTCCGGGCATACAGAAATGGTTCGGAGATGCTGCCGGCCATTCTGGAAACACATCAGAATGTGGATCTGGTTATCCTGATGCTCGGAACGAATGACTGCAAAGCGGTATATGGCACGACTCCGGAGATTATCGGACGCGGCATCGAAAAATTAATCCGACAGCTCCGGGAATATGCACCGGAAAGCCAGTTATTACTTGTTTCTCCGATTCATCTGGGGGAAGATGTATGGAAAAGTGAGTATGATCCGGAATTTTCCATGGAATCCGTGGATATTTCCAAAGGTCTGGAAGCAGTATATCAGAGAATTGCAGATAAAGAAGGCATTCCATTTCTTGCGGCATCTTCAGTGGCACAGCCAAGTAAAACAGATGAAGAACATATGGACGAGGAAAATCATGCTTTATTTGCACAGGCAGTATATCAGAAAATAAGCCGGGAAATATTCCGATAGGAAATTTTTAAACTGTTTTCTTTTTTTACTTCAAAGGTACTTGACTTAGAGTGCGGTTGAACGTGTATAATAAAGATGAAATGAAAATTGCAAAACACTTAAATTTTTTTTGCAAGTGTATATGCAAATGAGACATTACACGATATAGGAAAGGAAGCAGTATTAATGAGTGAAAGTATGGAACAAAAGAGAATAAGCCGCGGCCATTATACGGGGGAACGTCCGTTGTTTCACGAAAAGGGACTTAAAATAGAACAGACGATTTTTGGTGAGGGGGAATCTCCGTTGAAGGAGTGTAAGGATATTGAAATGACGGACAGCAGTTTTGAATGGAAGTATCCGCTCTGGTACAGTAAAAATGTGAAAGCACAGGATTGTACCTGGGCGGAGATGGCACGCGCGGGTGTGTGGTACAGCAATCATATTCTGGTTGAAAATGCCCTGATCGATGCACCGAAGAATTTCAGACGCTGCCAGGATCTGACCTTAAGAAATGTATCTCTTCCAAATGCACAGGAAACCTTATGGAATTGCAATGATGTGGTGTTGGAACAGGTAATGGCAAAAGGAGATTATTTTGCAATGAACTGCAGCAATATGAAGATTTATGATTTCCGGCTGGCAGGGAATTATTCCTTTGACGGGGCAAAAAATGTAGAGATTCATAATGCCAGAATGTTATCCAAAGATGCTTTCTGGAATACAGAGAATGTCACAGTGTATCATTCCTATATTTCCGGCGAATATCTTGGCTGGAATGCGAAAAATCTGACACTGATTGACTGCACGATCGAAAGCCTGCAGGGAATGTGCTATATTGAGAACCTTGTGATGAAAAACTGTACTTTAATAAACACAACACTTGCCTTTGAGTATTCCTCGGTGGATGCAGAAATTACCGGGGGAATTACCAGCGTCATGAATCCGAAGAGCGGAAGAATAACGGCGGATGTCATAGAAGAACTGATTATGGATGAAACAAAGATAAATCCGCAGGACACAGTGATTATCTGTCCGGAAATCAGGAAAACAGAAAAAAGTTTTAAGACAGGAGTAAAACATGGACTATAATTTTGACAAAAGGACGGACAGAAGAAATACCGGATGCATGAAATGGGATGTGAAAGAAAATGAACTTCCGATGTGGGTTGCCGATATGGATTTTGAAACGGCTCCGCAGATTACGCAGGCACTGATAAAACGGGCAGAACAGGGGATTTTTGGCTATACGATTATTCTGGATGAATGGTATGAAGCATATCAGAACTGGTGGAGAAGCCGTCATCAGTTTGAAATAGAAAAGGACTGGCTCATTTTCTGCACCGGAGTAGTTCCGGCGATTTCAAGCATTGTGCGGAAAATGACCTGCGTTGCGGAAAATATCGTGGTACTTACACCGGTATACAATATTTTCTTCAATTCGATTCTGAATAACGGAAGAAATGTGCTGGAAAGCAGATTATCCTATAAAGACGGAACATATGAAATTGATTTTGCGGATTTGGAAGAAAAACTCGCAAGGCCACAGACTTCCATGCTGATTTTCTGCAATCCGCATAATCCGGTCGGTAAAATCTGGGACAGGGAAACCCAGCAGAAAATAGGGGAGCTTTGTGACAAATATCATGTACTGGTATTATCCGATGAGATTCACTGTGACCTTACGGAGCCGGGAAAGGATTATATTCCATTTGCCTCGGTGTCAGATACCTGTAGAAAACTCAGCATAACCTGTGTTGCACCGACAAAGGCATTTAATCTGGCGGGAATACAGACAGCAGCAGTGATTGTTCCGGATGCGTATTTAAGACATAAAGTAAACCGTGGATTAAATACCGATGAAGTGGCAGAACCGAATGTATTTGCGGCGATTGCACCGGTCGTGGCATTTCAGCAGGGTGGTGACTGGCTGGACGAATTAAAAGAATATCTGTGGGAAAACAGAAAATATGCGGAAGAATATATTGCACGGGAAATACCGCAGGTCAGCGCAGTAAAAGGACAGGCAACCTATCTTCTGTGGATTGACTGTACCGGAATTGCAAAAAAAGACACAAAATTCAGCAGCTTTATCCGTGAAAACAGCGGACTCTATCTGTCAGACGGGGCAGAATACCGCAATGGGGAAGGGTTTCTGCGGATGAATCTGGCTTGCAGCAGAGAAGTGTTAAAGGATGGCTTACAGCGTTTCAGACAGAGTGTGCAGGCATATCTGGAATAGGAGGGCATAGATTATGGAAACTTCCGGGCATACAGCACTTCACTCAAATGTTTATCCGTTTACTTCAGGTTCTGCTGGAAGAAATCACAGGAATCCATCCAAATCCAGAAACGGAAGATGGATTTGAGGTTTGGCTGAATATTCCGGAAAATTTTAAGGCAAAAGTAAAATTTTGTGGTAAAATAATTACAGTAACAAAGCAAAACGGAGAAATATCTGTGAAGATAAAATGAAGGAGGAGCGAAATCAAATGTTATATTCAACAGGAAAGAGAGGATTTATTATGAGCAGTTTATTAAAAAAGTTCCGTTTAACCGATGAGTTTCTTGGAGCTTATGAAAAGTTAGTCATTGAGCAGGTAATTCCGTACCAGGAAAAGGCTTTAAATGATGAGATTGAAGATGCAGAAAAAAGTCATGCCATTGAAAACTTCCGGATGGCGGCACAGATGTTGGAAAAGGGAAGCTGTGAGGGCGAATTTTACGGAATGGTATTTCAGGATTCCGATGTAGCAAAATGGCTTGAAGCCGCAGCATATTCCCTCGTACATAAACCGGATCAGGAACTGGAGCAGAGAATGGATGATCTCATTGCACTGATTGGACGGGCACAGCATAAGGACGGCTATCTGAATACCTATTTCACGGTAAAAGAAAAAGACAGAAGATGGACAGATCTCCAGGAGGCACATGAACTGTACTGTGCAGGTCATATGATGGAAGCTGCGGTTGCATATTATGAAGCAACCGGAAAAAACAGCCTGTTAGAGATTATGAAACGGATGGGAGATCATATATATCAGCATTTTATTACAGAAAAGGCAGAGGGATATCCGGGACATCCTGAGGTAGAGCTTGCATTAATGCGGATGTATCGTGCAACCGGAGATAAAAGATATCAGGAACTGGCGGCACATTTTATCAATGCAAGGGGTGTTGATTCCGATTATTTCAAAAAAGAATCAGACAACCGCGGCTGGACTGTCTGGAATATGAATCCGGACGATAAAGAATATGCACAGAATCATCTGCCGGTGCGGGAGCAGAAAGAAGCGGTCGGACATGCCGTAAGAGCAGTTTATCTGTATACAGGAATGGCAGATCTGGCAGCAGAGACAGACGATCAGAGCCTTGCCGATGCCTGCAAAGTATTGTGGGAAAATATCACACAGAAGAGAATGTATATTACCGGGGGCATTGGTTCGACCTGCATCGGAGAAGCATTTACCAAAGATTATAATCTTCCGAATGATACCGTTTATGCAGAGACCTGTGCATCGATCGGTCTTATGTTCTTTGCCGCAAAAATGCGGGAACTGGATATGGACAGAAAATACAGCGATGTAATGGAGCAGGCTCTTTATAATACAGTGCTTGCGGGAATGCAGCTGGACGGAAAAAGATTCTTCTATGTAAATCCGCTGGAAGTAATTCCGGGTATTTCAGGAGAAGCAGTTACCCATAAGCATGACCTTCCACAGAGACCAAAATGGTTCGGCTGTGCATGCTGCCCGCCAAATGTTGCAAGAACATTAACTTCGATTGCGGATTATGCATGGGGTGAGCAGGAACGTACCATTTATTCCCATCTGTTTATCGGTGGAGAGCTTGATCGGACCGAAAGCTGTGGAGTAAAGATAGAAGTGGAAACAAAATATCCTTACGATGGAAAGGTTTCTTACCGGATGCATACGGAAGGCAGCAGATTTACATTTGCCGTAAGACTTCCGGAATGGTGCAGAAATGAAAGTATTCTGTTTAATGGAAAAGAAGTTTATACTACGCAGAAAGGTGTGTCACAGGACTTCCGGAATGCTGCGAAAGAAGAAAAAGGATATCTTTATCTGACCATGGATTTTAAGGAAAATGACATTCTTGTATGCGACATGGAAATGAATCCGAAGAGAATTTATGCAAACAGCAATGTAGCATCCGATTCCGGTATGACGGCAATCATGCGCGGACCTCTTGTTTACTGTGCAGAGGGTGTGGATAATGACGGAAATGTACTTGAATTATCCATCAGCGAGGACGGAGAGATACGGACCGGCTCTTATGAGAAAGAACTGTTATCCGGAATTGTTCCGATAAAGGCGCAGGGATACAGAAGAAAAACCACAGATGCACTGTATTCCGATGAAAAGCCGGTAAGAGAAGAAGTAACTATTACCATGATTCCATATTATGCATGGGGAAACCGCGGACTGACACAGATGCGTGTCTGGATGCCGGAGAGATAAAAGAGCCGGCATTATCCAGACGGCTGGCAGCCCTGGAAGAAGAACTTGGAACAAAGCTGTTTCAAAGAAACGGGCATGGCAGAACGAAGGATTACTGTTAAAAAAAGGGCATTGGAAATTGCGGATCTGGAAGACAGAATTCTGGATGAATTCAAAGAAAATGCAGGAGAGGTGGAAGGCATTGTAACCATCGGGGGGCAGTTTTTAGAACCGGTCAATACAGAAAATCTTGAATATAAGTTGTATGTTTCTTTATTGATGAGATAAATGCCTTTGAGGCATAAAAATAAATACAATATAGGTATTAGACATAATGCAAAAAGCATTTATAATAACAGACAGGAAATAGAAAACTGGCTGAAGACATTATAGGAGGTTGGAAGAATGGCAAAGATTGTACAGACGGCAGGAAGAAATGCTTTAGGAGAATTTGCTCCGGAATTTGCACATTTTAATGATGATGTTTTGTTTGGAGAAAACTGGAATAATCAGGATATTGATGTTAAGACCAGAAGTATTATTACAGTAGTAGCATTGATGGCGCAGGGTATCACGGATTCTTCCTTGAAATTCCATCTGCAGAATGCAAAAGACCATGGAGTAACACAAAAGGAAATCGCTGCAGTTATCACACATGTCGGATTTTATGCCGGATGGCCAAAAGCATGGGCAGTATTTAACCTTGCAAAAGAAGTATGGAGCACAGGCGAGGGAGATTTGCCATATGAAGATGAGGCAATGAGAGCACATGCAAAAGAAATGGTATTTCCAATTGGACAGCCAAATGATGCCTTTGCAAAATATTTTATTGGCAAGAGTTATCTTGCACCGGTTTCCACAAATCAGGTGGGAATCTTTAATGTCACATTTGAACCGGGATGCAGAAATAACTGGCACATTCATCATGCAAAGAGCGGCGGCGGACAGATTCTTGTCTGTGTGGCAGGTCGTGGATATTATCAGGAAGAAGGAAAAGAAGCAGTCGAGATGAAACCAGGCGACTGCATTAATATTCCGGCAGAAGTAAAACACTGGCATGGAGCAGCTCCTGATAGCTGGTTTTCACATCTGGCAGTGGAAGTACCGGGAGATGAAACCTCAAACGAGTGGTGCGAAGCAGTAACAGAGGAAGAATATAAAAAACTGAAGTAATGAAAAATATATAGTAATTTAAAGTAGAAAATCTATAGTACCAAAAAAGCGATATCTGATGAATAAGTTTGTCAGGTATCGCTTTTTTATGGAAAAAGTCGATTTAAAAGAAAATTTAATTATATCATCTTTGAAAAAATGATATAATTATGTTGACAATGAGGAAACAGAAAGATATAATAAAATAAAAACGGATAATGAGGTTAAAAGTGCATAAGTTTGATTATTGTGAAGAATGGAAAAAACTGCTTACTCCCGAGATTGTATCTTGTTTAACACAGATACATGAGTTTAAAGGAGAGCAGACGTTATTTGTCCGGGCAAAAGCAGATATATTAACCGGATTGGCTGAAATTGCCAAAATTCAAAGTATAGAAGCATCTAACAAAATGGAAGGCATTTATACGTCAGAAGAGCATTTGCGGGCATTGGGAAAAGATACGGCAAGACCAAAAACACGCGATGAACGAGAGATTGTAGGTTATAGGGATGTACTGAATATGATACATGAGAACCATGAGTATCTTCCACCCAAGCCACCTATTATATTACAGCTGCATAGAGATTTGTATAAATTCGAAGGATTTGATGCAGGTGGTAAATATAAAACAGAGGGTGCCATAATTGAAATAGAGGAATACCTGGGAAATAAATATGTAAAGTTTCGACCGGTACAGGCATGGGAAATAGCGGAAATAATGGATGAATTATGTAAATCATTTGAGGAAGTGTCGGCAAATGAACAGGTGGATTCACTTATTCTGATTCCAATGTTTATACTGGATTTTCTGTGTATTCGTCCATTTAAGGATGGAAATGGACAAATGAGCCGGTTATTAATAGTGCTGCTTTTAGAACGTGCCGGATATATTGTTGGAAAGTATATCAGTATAGAACAGCTGATAGAGAATACAAAAGCGGAATACTATAAATCTCTACAGCAAAGTTCTGAAAACTGGAATAGAAATAAAAATGATTATGAACCTTTTGTAAGATATATGCTGGGAATTATTATTGCCGCATATAAAGATTTTTCCTCAAAAGTAAGCCTGCTTACAACAGCCGGAATGTCAAAACCGGACCGGGTAAAAGAAATAATCAGGACAACATCCGGACCGATTACAAAGAGTGAAATTTTAGAAAAATGTCCGAATATCAGCCAGATTACAGTTCAAAGGGCACTTGTTGATCTGACAAAGTCAGGAGTGATAAAAAAAATCGGTGGCGGAAGATACACAAAATATATATGGAATGAAGGATTGGAGAAAGTGAAATGATAACAGGAGAGTTAAAAAATAAAATTGACAGTTTATGGGATATATTTGCAGCGGGAGGACTGGTAAATCCACTGGAAGTAATAGAGCAGATTACTTATCTGATGTTTATTCATGATTTAGATGATTCGGATAATATGAGAGCGAAAGAGAGTGCAATGCTGGGGCTTTCGTATCAGAGTATCTTTTCAGAGAAAGTAAAAATCGGAGAAAGAACTATAGCAGGTTCACAGCTGAAATGGTCGGTATTTCATGATTTTCCGGCTGACAGGATGTATACCATCATGCAGGAATGGGTATTTCCATTTATAAAAACATTGCACAGTGATAAAAACAGTGCGTACTCGAAATACATGGATGATGCAATCTTTAAACTTCCAACACCACTTGTATTATCAAAGGTCGTAGACGCGCTGGATGAAATCTATCAGATGATGAATGAACTCCAGACGGCAGATGTAAGGGGTGATGTTTACGAATATCTTCTTTCAAAAATTGCCCAGTCGGGATTAAATGGACAGTTTCGTACACCGAGGCATATCATCCGGATGATGGTGGAATTAATGAATCCATCGAGTGATGAAGTAATTTGTGACCCTGCCTGCGGTACTTCCGGATTCCTTGTTGCATCTGGAGAATATTTAAAAGAAAAGAGAAAAGAAGAAATCTTTTATGACAAACAGAAAAAAGATCATTATATGAATCATATGTTTCACGGGTATGATATGGATCGCACCATGTTGCGTATCGGTGCGATGAATATGATGACACACGGAATCGATAATCCTTTTATAGAGTACCGGGACAGCCTGTCGGATCAGAATACGGATAAGGAAAAATATTCTCTTGTACTGGCGAATCCCCCATTTAAAGGAAGTCTTGATGCAGAATCTGTTTCCGGAGATTTACTGAAAGTATGTAAGACAAAGAAAACAGAACTGTTGTTCCTTGCACTTTTTCTGCGGATTCTGAAAATCGGAGGACGTTGTGCCTGTATTGTACCGGATGGCGTATTATTCGGTTCATCGAAGGCACATAAGGATATCAGAAAAGAAATTGTTGAAAATCAGAGACTGGAAGCGGTAATATCCATGCCTTCCGGTGTATTTAAGCCGTATGCAGGGGTATCAACAGCAATTCTGATTTTTACAAAGACAGAACATGGTGGAACAGATCATGTCTGGTTTTATGATATGACGGCGGATGGTTTCAGCCTGGATGATAAACGTTCCCCGGTCGCAGACAATGATATTCCGGATATTATCGAAAGATTCCGGAATCTGGACAAGGAAACAGACAGAAAACGTACGGATAAATCATTTATGGTTCCAAAACAGGATATCGTAGATAATGATTATGATTTGAGTATTAACAAATATAAGGAAATAGAGTATGTGCCGGTAGAATATCCATCTACACTGGAGATTATGACTAATATCCGGGAAATAGAGATGGAAATTGGAAAAGAAATGGATGAACTGGAAAAATTACTGGAGTTGTAGGAGAAGAAATATGAATGTAGGGAGACTCGCAGCAGGCTATAGATTTTATTTATAATGAAATAAAGAAAGCTCTAGGTACAATACTTAATGATTTAAAACAAAGATTAAAAAAATAGTCAACCCCAGGAGCAAAGGATTCTAAGTATGAAAATACCTACTCCCATTCGGTAACCTAGCTTTCATCCATCACAAGTTGACTATGCATAATATAACACATTTATATTATATGTCAAGACTTTAGAAACTATTTAATGAAACAACAAAAATAATATGGAAAGGGAAACCTAAATTAAGGTTTGCAGGGAAAAGGTAGATGGCAAAATATAAGTTAGGAGATATTTG
>ERZ779842.252-NODE-252-length-64653-cov-42.556364_pt1 | contig 64653 bp, 53 predicted proteins | sample MGYA00511095_ERZ779842 | MGnify/ENA primary metagenome ERZ779842 (study PRJEB29588, sample SAMEA2154036) | human gut metagenome | biome: human gut; feature: human-associated habitat; material: faeces | place: Denmark | collected 2008/2010 ... | reverse complement strand
CCAAGGCCGGTGACAAGCTGGGTCTGCCCACCAAGGTGGAGACCAATGGCTCGGACGGCGCAAAGAATATCCTGACCCGCGCCGAGATCGCTGCCTGCGATGGCATCATCGTGGCAGCGGAGAAAAAGGTGGAAACCGCCCGCTTCGACGGCAAGCCGGTGCTGTTCACCCGCGTGGATGACGGCATCCATAAGCCGGAGGAGCTCATTAAGAAGATCGCCCACGGTGAGGTGCCCGTGTTCCACGCCGAGGGCGGCGCAGCAGCCGAGGATGACGCTTCCGGCAAGGACAGCTTCGGCCGCAGCCTGTACAAGAACCTGATGAACGGCGTTTCCCATATGCTGCCCTTCGTGGTGGGCGGCGGCATTATGATCGCGCTGGCCTTCCTGCTGGATGATTACAGCATTGATCCCGCAAACTTCGGCATGAACACCCCCGTTGCCGCCTTCTTCAAGACGGTGGGCGGCGCAGCCTTCGGCTATATGCTGCCCATTCTGGCAGGTTTCATCGCCATGTCCATTGCCGACCGTCCGGGTCTTGCCGTAGGCTTTGCCGGCGGCGTGCTGGCCATGAACGGCACCAACTTCACCGACCTTGCCGCAGGCAACACCACCGGCATCTCCGGCGGATTCCTTGCAGCGCTGCTGGCAGGCTTTGCAGCGGGCTACATCGTGCAGTTCCTCAAAAAGATCACCGAAAAGCTGCCCGCCAGCCTGAACGGTATCCGCCCGATGCTCATCTACCCGCTGGGCGGCATTCTTATCGTAGGTGCGATGATGTGCGCCGTGAACCCGGTGATGGGTATGATCAACACCGCCATGACCGACTGGCTGAACGCACTGGGCGGCAGCTCCAAGGTGCTGCTGGGCGCTATCGTGGCCGGTATGATGAGCGTGGATATGGGCGGCCCGGTCAACAAGGCAGCCTACGTCTTTGGCACCGCAGCCCTTGCCTCCGGCAACTACGAGGTGATGGCCGCCGTCATGGTGGGCGGCATGGTTCCTCCCATCGCCATTGCCCTGTCCACCACCTTCTGCCCCCGCAAGTGGACGCCGGAAGAGCGCCGCAACGGCATTGTGAACTACGTCATGGGCCTGTGCTTCGTGTCTGAGGGCGCTATCCCCTACGCAGCAGCCGACCCGCTGCGCGTTCTGCCCAGCTGCGTTGTCGGTTCTGCAGTCGCCGGTGCACTCTCCATGACCTTTGGCTGCGCACTGCGCGCACCCCACGGCGGCATCTTCGTATTCCCGGTGGTGGATCACGCTGCGCTGTACTGCGTGGCGCTGGCTGTGGGCAGTGTGCTGGGTGCAGTGATCCTGAGCCTTGTCAAAAAGACCCAGCCTGCTGAGGCAAAGTAACAAGCCATTTTCTTTCTCCATACGGATAGTTCTTCATAAGAGCAAAGGGGACTGCCGCACACCGCGGCGGCCCCTTTTGCGTTTGCACAAGCGAATGCTTTCCACTACGACTCTCTCGCGAAAAAAACTGTTGTAACAAGGTCAGCATCCTCGCCCTCTCCGTCCTTGCTTCGCAAATCCACCTCTCCCAAAGGGAGAGGCTTTGGCAAAGAGATGAAGCTTGCGTGGATTGCCAAGGGCTCTCCCTTTGAGGAAGGACTTCCCCCGCTCCGGGGGAAGATGTCGCGCAGCGACAAAAGGGGGAATCTGGCGCGTTAGCGCCTGAGAGGGCGAGCACGTTTGCACAAGCGCCATTTTCACAAAAAACAGGACAAGATACCGCCCAAAACGGCCTATCCTGCCGGAATTGCATTCTGCGCGTTGTTTTGCATTGCACCCCATCCCGGGCTGTGGTATACTTATGTTTGTGATTTAACGCCCGGGTATGGTGTGCCGGGCCACCAGAGAGGAAACGAACGATGAAAATAGGATTTGACAACGACAAATATCTTTCCATGCAGTCTGAGCATATCCGCGAGCGCATCAAGAAGTTTGACAATAAACTGTATCTGGAATTCGGCGGCAAGCTGTTCGATGATTACCACGCCTCCCGCGTGCTGCCCGGCTTTCAGCCGGACTCCAAGCTGCAGATGCTGCTGCAGCTCAAGGAGCAGGCCGAGATCGTCATCGTCATCAGCGCCGAGGACATCATCAGCAGCAAGGTGCGCGGCGACTACGGCATCACCTACGATCTGGACGTGCTGCGACTGATCGACGCTTTTCAGGAGGTGGGACTGTATGTGGGCAGCGTGTGCGTGACCAAGTACACCGCCGCCGCCGAGGTGGAAGCCTTTGAAAAGCGGCTGAACAGTCTGGGCATCCGCACCTTCCGCCACTACAAGATCCCCGGCTACCCCAACGACGTGGCACGCATCGTCAGCGACGAGGGCTACGGCCGCAACGAGTACATTGAGACCGAGCGCCCGCTGGTGGTCATCACCGCGCCCGGCCCCGGCAGCGGAAAGATGGCGGTCTGCCTGTCCCAGCTGTACCATGAATATAAGCGCGGCGTCAAGGCCGGTTACGCCAAGTTCGAGACCTTCCCCATCTGGAACATTCCCCTGAAGCACCCGGTCAATCTGGCTTACGAGGCCGCCACCGCCGACCTGAACGATGTGAACATGATCGACCCCTTCCATCTGGAAGCCTACGGCGTGACCACCGTGAACTACAACCGCGACATTGAGATCTTCCCGGTGGTGAACGCCATGTTCGAACTGATCGCAGGCCAGAGCCCCTATAAGTCCCCCACGGACATGGGCGTGAACATGGCCGGCAACTGCATCGTGGACGATGCAGTCTGCTGCGAAGCTTCCCGCAAGGAGATCGTGCGCCGGTACTACAAGTGCCTGTGCCAGCAGAAGATCACCGGCACCGCCAAGGAGAGCGAGCGCTATAAGCTGGAGCTGCTGATGAATCAGGCCGGGCTGACCATGGGTGCACGAGAGGTGGAAAAGCAGGCCCACGCCCGCAGCGAAGCCACCGGCGGCGCACCGGCTGCTGCCATTGAGCTGAGCGACGGCACCGTGATCACCGGCAAGACCGGCCCGCTGCTGGGTGCTACCGCAAGCGCCCTGATCAATGCGCTCAAGTATCTGGCGGGCATCCCGCAGGAGACAGATTTGGTCAGCGCAACTGCTATTGAGCCCATCCAGACCCTCAAGACCAACTATCTGGGCGGCAAGAACCCCCGCCTGCACACCGACGAGATCCTGATCGCCCTGTCCAGCTCTGCTGCTTCCAGCGAGCTTGCCGCAGCAGCCATGCACCAGCTGCCCAACCTCAAGGGCTGCGATGTACACTCCACCGTGCTGCTTTCCAGCGTGGACAGCAGCACCCTGAACCGTCTGGGGATGTACCTGACCTGCGACCCCGTCTACGAGGAAGAGGACCGCAAGTACCATAAGCTGTAAGGATACAGCCGGACGATTTAGAATGGCCGCCGCGTGCGCTTTGGCCATTGTTTAAGGAAATAAGCTTTGTTTGATTTGTGGCTCAGAAACGCCTGCGGGCGTTTCTGAGCCACTTTTTCACAGCTGGGGGTCGTGATTGGAAACTGCATTTTGCCTTTATGACCCTTTTGGTGAAAATGCGTTTGGAGCGCTCCGCAGAGCGCGACAAACGCGAAATAAAAATAATCATTCCGCTGAAAATATCCAGAGCGTAAGCGGAGGATATTTCCAATCGTCCTACGTTCCCAAAGGCCGCTGCGCAAGCGGCCTTTCGTACTGTTGCTTGCTACTTGTCCGCAGATGTGGTACACTTGTTTTGCTTAATTTTTATAGCAGATAGGAAAAGAGGATTTAAAACATGGAACAACAACACAAGCGCAGCGCGTTCTCCGGTAAGATCGGGTTCGTGCTGTCGGCCGCAGGCGCTTCGGTGGGTCTGGGCAACATCTGGCGCTTCCCGTATCTGGCAGCCAAATACGGCGGCGGCATTTTCCTGCTGGTATACATCCTGCTGGCAGTTACCTTTGGTTATACCATGATCGTGGCCGAGACTGCACTGGGGCGTATGACCCACAAAAGCCCAGTCAGCGCCTACGCCCACTTCGGCAAGGGCAGGGGCATCCGGTTCGGCGGCTGGATCAACGCCATTATCCCCATTTTGATCGTGCCGTATTATTCGGTCATCGGCGGCTGGGTCATCCACTATCTGGCCGAGTATCTGTGCGGACGCGGCGGCAATCTGGCAGCGGACGGCTACTTCTCTGCCTTTATCACCAACGGTCTGCAGGCCGAGCTGGCGTTTTTGCTGTTCAGTCTGTTCACGCTGGGCATTATCTTTGCCGGTGTGCGCAACGGCGTGGAGCGGGTTTCCAAGGTGATGATGCCGGTGCTGGTGGTGCTGTCGCTGATCATTGCGGGGTACTCTGTCACCCGTCCCGGCGCACTGGCGGGTGTGAAGTACTTTCTGGTGCCCAACCCCAAAAACTTTTCGTGGATGACTGTAGTCACCGCCATGGGGCAGATGTTCTATTCTTTGTCCATCGCCATGGGCATTCTGGTCACCTTTGGTTCTTATATGAAGAAGGACGTCTCCATCGAGGAGTCCACCGAGAATGTGGAGGTGTTCGATACCGCCATTGCCATCATGGCAGGTCTGATGATCATCCCGGCGGTGTTCGCCTTCTCCGGCGGCGACCCGGACACCCTGCAGGCCGGCCCTGCACTGATGTTCATTAGCATCCCCAAGGTGTTTGCCAGCATGGGTCTGGGTACCGTGGTGGGCGTGCTGTTCTTTGTGCTGGTGCTGTTTGCAGCCATTACCAGCTCCATCGCCCTGACCGAGAGCGCCGTCTCCACCTTTGAGGACGAGCTGGGCTGGGACCGCACCCGCTCCACCGTGCTCATCGGCGCCATCATGGTGGCGCTGGGCAGCCTGTCGGCACTGGGCTACGGCCCGCTGGCCGGGGTGACCGTGTTCGGGATGCAGTTCCTGGACTTCTTCGACTTTTTGACCAACTCGGTCATGATGCCCATTGCAGCCATTGCCACCTGCCTGCTGGTGTCCCGCGTCATCGGCGTGGAGCAGATCGCGCAGGAGGTGGAGCAGGACGGTCAGCGGTTCCGCCGCAAGCCGGTGTTCAATTTTATGATCCGCTGGCTGTGCCCCATTTTTGCAGCTATCATTCTGGCAAGCTCGGTGGCAAACGCCTTGGGCTGGATCGCCATGTAAACGGTACGATTTCGTGGATGCAGCTCACGACGATCCACTTTTGCAGCTTGCCCCAGAGCAAAAGCCTTCCCCCTTGGGGGAAGGTGGCATTGCGTCAGCAATGACGGATGAGGGGAAATTACCCGTAAGCTGCTGCTTACCTGCGCCCTCATCAGTCACCTTCGGTGACAGCTTCCCCCGACCGGGGGAAGCCTTCATATAGAAGCTTTTTACAGGAAAACAGGACAAGGGGGCCCTTATGAAAATGGAAACCTTGAAGCAGCAGATCCTGACAGCAAAGGGTGACGTGCGGGCAGAGCTGGTGCTGAAAAACGCCCGGGTCATCAACGTGTTCACAAACGAGATCAAGCAGGCCGACGTAGCCATCTGTCAGGGCATCATCCTTGGCGTGGGACACTATACCGGCGAGACCGAGCTGGACTTGCAGGGCAGGTATGTCTGCCCGGGGCTTGTGGATGGGCACATCCACATTGAAAGCTCCATGCTCTGCGGCCCAGCCTTTGAGCAGGCGGTGCTGCCCCACGGCACCACGGCGGTGGTCACCGACCCGCACGAGATTTCCAATGTAGCCGGTACGGCGGGGCTGGACTTTATGCTGGAGACTACAAAAGATCTGGCACTTTCGGTCTACTTTATGCTGCCCTCCTGCGTGCCTGCTACCGGGCTGGACGAGTCCGGTGCGGTGCTGGAGGCAGAGCAGCTGCGCCCCTACTATCAGCAGCCCCGGGTACTGGGGCTGGCTGAGCTGATGAACTCCTACGGCACAGTGCGCGCGGACGAAAAGATCTTGCAGAAGATCTGCGACTGCACCGCTGCGGGTAAACGCATCGACGGGCACGCACCCTTCCTCAGCGGGGAGGAGCTGAACGCCTATATCGCCGCCGGGGTGCAGTCCGACCATGAGTGCTCGGACATCCATGAAGCCATGGAAAAGCTGCGGCGCGGGCAGTACATCATGGTGCGGGAGGGCACGGCGGCACAGAATATGGAAAGCCTGCTGTCCTTGTTCCGGGAGCCCTATTGCAGCCGCTGTATGCTGGTGACCGACGATAAGCACCCCGGAGACCTGTTGCAGGGCGGGCATATCGACTATATCATCCGCAAGGCCATTGCCGCCGGGGTAGACCCGGTGGTGGCAGTGCGAATGGGCACCCTTGTCCCGTGTCAGTACTTCGGTCTTGCGCACAGCGGCGCGGTAGCTCCCGGTTACACCGCTGACCTGATCGTGCTGTCGAATCTGGAACAGTTCACGGTGGAGCAGGTGTACAAAAAGGGCAAACTGGTGGCGCAGCAGGGCAGAATGCTGCACCCCGCCGCCCTTACCGTGGACAAGGCACGCTTTGCGCGGGTGTTCGATTCCTTCAACATGGACGAGATCACCCCGGAGCAATTGCAGCTGAAGCAGACCGGCACCCGGCAGCGGGTGATCTGCCTGACTCCGCACGCCCTGCTGACCACGGAAAAAATCGTTCCGTTTTGCCAGCACCCGGGCACAGCGCCCGGCGTGGACGTGGCGCAGAAAATCGTCAAGCTGGCGGTGTTCGAGCGGCATCACCGCTCCGGTCATGTGGGCTTGGGCTTTTTGGGTAACTATGGGCTGCAATGCGGCGCGGTGGCTTCCAGCATCGCCCACGACTCCCACAACCTTATTGTGGCGGGCACCAACGATGCCGACATGGTGCTGGCGGGCAACACGGTGCGCAAAAATAAGGGCGGCCTTGCCTTTGCACTGAACGGACAGGTGGTAGGGGAGCTGCCGCTGCCGGTGGCAGGGCTTATGAGCACCGAGAGCGCCGAGGCTGTGGAGGAAAAGCTGCAAGCGCTCAAAGCGGCACTGAAAGCCCACGGCATCTCGGAGGACATCGACGCCTTTATGACCCTTGCTTTTGTAAGCCTGCCGGTCATCCCGAAGCTGCGGCTGAACACCTACGGCATCGTGGATGTGGATGCCCAGCAGATCGTCCCGGCGGTGTTCTGAAAAAAGTAGAAGAATAAAATTCAATGCGCCAGACCTGCGGGTCTGGCGCATTGAATTTTAGATAAATATTTTTTCAGCCTTTCAGCGGCATGATGCTCTCCGGCGCGGCACACAGGTACTGCGGCGCGGCGGGCGCTGCCGAGCAAAGGCTTTTTTTGCTTACCTTCCACCACAGCTGCGCCGTGCCCTCCGGCGGCGTGCAGATGAGGTTCCAGTCAAAGGGATTCTCGCTGGTGGAAACGGCCTTTACCGGGATGGCGTTGGGCGCGTCCGCAGCGCAGGGCGTAAAGTCGTGGGCACGGATGCCCACAGCGGTGCAGCCCGCCGGGACGGGCTGTGCCAGCCGCAGGGTGGTGTTCCAGCCGTCCAGCCGGACGGTGTGGCTGTCCAGCGGGGTGCAGGGCAGAATGTTCTTGCAGCCGGTCAGCCGCGCGGCGGCAATGCTTTGCGGGTCGGCAAAAACGGCCTTGGTGCTGCCGGTGCGCAGCACCTGCCCCTCGTTCAGAACGATCATCTCTTTGCACAGGCGGTAGGCCTCGTCCCGGTTGTGGGTCACCAGCAGGGCGGTGCCCGCAAAGCTTGCCAGCAGGCTGCCTACCTCGCCTTCTACCTCTTCCCGCAGATAGCTGTCCAGCGCGCTGAACGGCTCGTCCAGCATCAGGATACGGGGCTTGCCCACCAGAATGCGCGCCAGCGCGGCGCGCTGCTGCTGTCCGCCGGAAAGCTGGGCAGGGTAGCGTTTTGCCAGCTCTTCCAGCCGCATGGCGCGCAGCATTTCGGCGCAGGCAGCGCGGCGGGCGGCGGGGTCTTTTTCCGCCTTCAGGCCGCAGAGGACATTCTGCTCCACGGTCATGTTGGGGAACAGGGCGTAGTTCTGGAACAGCAACCCCACGCCCCGCTGCTGCGGCGGCAGGTCGATGTGCCGGTCACTGTCAAACAGCACCCGCCCGTCCAGCACGATGCGTCCGCAGTCCGGCTTTACAATGCCTGCAATGCACCGCAGAGTCATGCTTTTGCCGCAGCCGGAAGCACCCAGCAAAGCGGTGGAGGTGTTGCCGGCGGTAAAAGCGGCGCGGAGGGTGAAGCCGTCCAGCTTTTTTTCAATGTTGATTTCAAGGCTCATTTCCGGGCACCCGCTTTCTGTTTTTTCTCCAGCAGGTTCACCGCCAGCAGCACCACCGCCGAAATGGCGATATCCACCAGCACCCACCGCATAGCGCCCAGTTCATCGTTGGTGCGCCACAGCTGGTAGACCGTGGTGGCGATGGTGGCGGTCTTGCCGGGGGTGTAGCCCGCGATCATGCTGGTAGCGCCGTATTCGCCCAGTGCCCGGGCAAAGGCCAGCACTGTGCCCGCCAGAATGCCCTGACGGCAGGCAGGCATCCGCACCTGCCAGAAGATCCATGTATCGGACTGTCCCAGCGTCTGCGCCGACCACGCCAACGTTTCGTCAAAGCTTTCAAACGCGCCGCGCGCGGTGCGGTACATCAGCGGAAAAGCCACCACGATAGAAGCAAAGATGGCGCTGTACCAGTTCATGACCAGCTTTACCCCGAAATGCTGCATGAAAAAGATGCCCAGCGGCCGCTTTGCGCCGAAGAGCAGCAGCAGAAAGTAGCCCACCACCGTGGGCGGCAGCACCATGGGCAGGGTGAGCAGCACGTCCAGCACACCCTTGACCACCCGGGGCAGCCGGGCGATATAGTAGGCGGCAAAAATGCCAAGAAAGAACACCGCTGTGCAGCTGATCAAAGCAATGCGCAGGCTGTTCCACAACGGATACCAGTCCATGCCTGCTCCTTTATACGGCGCTGAAGCCCACGCCCTCGAACACGGTCATGGCCTTGTCGGTCTGTAAGTAAGCCAAAAACTCCTTGGCAGCCTCGGCGTTGGGGGCGGCCTTCAGCACGGCGGCGGGGTAGATGACCTGACCGCACATCTCCTTGGTGGCCTCGTCCACAGGGGTCAGACCGGCGCTGTACGCATCGGTGCAGTAAACGACACCGGCATCCACACTGCCCTCGGTGACCTGCGTGGTCACCTCCTTGACGTTGGAACCGTAGGTGATCACGCCCGCAGCGGCCAGTGCGGCTTCGTCCAGCTGGTAGTAGGCTAGGATCTTCTGGGTGTACTGCCCCACGGGCACATCGCTGTTGCCCATGCAGAACAGGATATCCTGCGCCTTCAGGTGCTCGGCCAGTGCGTCAAAGCTGTCAATGCCCTTGTCGCTGCCCTCCGGCACGCAGAGCACCACCTTGTTTTCCAGCAGGTCCACGCGGCTGTCGGCATCCACAAAGTCAAGACCGTCCTTGTTCACATCGGCAGAAGCGGTGATGTCCAGCTGGTTCATCTGCTTCTGACCGGCAGAGATGAACAAATCGCAATCCGCGCCCTCCTGGATCTGGGTCTTGAGGGTGCCGGAAGAGTCGAAGTTGAAACGGAAGGTCACCTCCGGGTGCTCTGCCGTGTAGCTCTCGCCGAGAGCATTGAGTGTCTCGGTGAGGGAGGCGGCGGCAAACACGATCAACTCCACGCTCTGGGCCGCTTCCGGGGAAGCGGCGACAGAGGAAGCCACAGACGATGCTGCGCTGGAAGCAGCACCGCCGCAGGCGGTGAGGGCAGCGGCTGCACCGGCCATACCGGCAGCTGCCAGAAAACTCCGGCGGGAAATGCGATGGTCGTTCATCTCTGTTTCTCCTTACTTTAAGTGAAAAAATAGTATATTTCTACGCCCCGTAAAGGAAAACAGGGCGGGAAACCTTACTTGCGGGCGCACTCGCCGTCCAGACCCGCGGCGATGCGTACCCCGTGCTCCAAGCTGGGCAGGATGTACTCCAAATTCTCCTGCACTGCCTTGGGGCTGCCCGGCAGATTGACGATCAGGGTCTTGCCGCGCAGCACGCTGACGCCACGGCTCAGCATCCCGCGCGGGGTGATGCTCAGGCTGTGGTAGCGCATGGCTTCGGCAATGCCGGGGGCGTTGCGGTCTGCAACGGCGCAGGTGGCTTCCGGGGTGATGTCCCGGGGGGAGAAGCCGGTGCCGCCGGTGGTGAGCACAAGGTTCACCTGACGGCCGTCTGCCATGCGGATGAGCTGTGCTTTCAGCGCCTTGGCCTCGTCCGGCAGGATCATAGTCTCCTCCACCACATAGCCTGCGGCGGTGAGCATTTGGGCGATCAGCGGGCCGCTTTTATCCTCCCGCTCACCACGGCTGCCTTTATCGGAAAGGGTGATAACGGCGGCACGCAGGGGCGGGTTTTCCAGTGCGGGCAACAGGGTCACCTCGTCCCCCACATGGATCTCGCCGCCGGTGAGCACCCGGGCGAACACGCCCTCGTGGGGCATGATGCACTCGCCGGTCTGCTGCTTGATGACGCAGTCGTTGTGGCACTCTTTGCCGATCTGGGTCATTTCCAGCACCACGTCCCCGATGGCGAACCGGCTTGTCACCGGCAGATTGCGGAAATCGAAGCCCTCGATGACCAGATTTTCGCCGAAGGCACCGTAGTCCACCCAGATCTTCTTACGGAAGGCCTCGATCTTTTCCGCGCTGAGCATACTGACCTGACGGTGCCAGTTGCCGCCGTGGGCGTCCTCCACGATGCCCCATTCCGGGGTCAAAACGGCGCTGGGCACCTCGGTTTTTACGGTGCCCCGCTTGGGGCTGGTACAGATTGCCAGAAGCTTACCCATAGTTATTTATCCTCCAATGCGATACATCCCGCGGGTAGCGGGCATGGAACTGTCGTTAAAATGGTGTTCCCGGGGCTTTGCCCAGATGGTCTCCCGGATGGCGGTCAGCAGCTGTGCGTCGTCCGCGCCGCTGCGCAGCAGGGCGCGCAGGTCGCACCCAGTCTCGCTGGCAAGGCAGGGGCGCAAAAAGCCCTGACTGGTCAGCCGCACCCGGTTGCAGGAAGCACAGAACTTGCCGTGCACCGCTGCAATAAAGCCGATGCTGCCCTGCCAGCCCGGCACGGTGTAGTACACCGCCGGGCCGTCGCCCAAGGCGTGCTCCTGCGCAGCAGAAAGGGGCGCAAGCTCCGGCCAGCGCCGGGCAAACCGCGCCCGCAGTTCCGGGCCGGAGATGCAGGGCATGGAAGCGCCGTAGCCGATGGGCATCATCTCAATGAACCGCACCTGCATGGCGTTGTCCTTTGCCAGAGCAGCGAGCTGTTCCAGCTCGCCCTCGTTGACGCCCGCCTGCGGCACGCAGTTCAGCTTGACGGGCAGGCCGCTTTCCAGCGCCGCCTGCAAGCCCGCCTGCACGGCGGCAAAATCGTCCCGGGCGGTGATCTGCCGGAACACCTCCGGGCGCAGAGTGTCCAGACTGATGTTCACACTGTCCAGCCCGGCGTCCAGCAGGGCGGGCAGCTGCTCTGCCAGCAGCACTGCGTTGGTGGTCAGGGTGACCCGGCGGATGCCCGGAGTCTCTTTAAGCCCTGCAACCAGCTGCGCCACGTTCTTGCGCACCAGCGGCTCGCCGCCGGTCACCCGCACGGTGTCGATGCCGCACCGGGCAAACAGCGCGGCCAAGCGCAGAAATTCCTCGTAGGTCAGCACGGCTTCCCGCTCCAGCTTTTCCACGCCGTCCGGCATACAGTAGCGGCAGCGCAGATTGCACAGGTCGGTCACCGACAGGCGCAGATAATGGATCTCGCGCTGGTAACGATCAAACATAGCCGCCCTCCGCCCGGATATAGTGGCCGCTCTTGCCGCCGGTCTTTTCCACCAGATGGATCTCGCCCAGCTCCATGCCCTTATCCACGGCCTTGCACATATCGTAGATGGTCAGCAGCGCGGTGGAAACGCCGGTCAGCGCTTCCATCTCCACGCCGGTCACGCCGCTGGTTTTTACGGTGCAAAGGGCTTCCACGGCCTGCCGCTCGGGCAGCAGACGGAACTCGATGCCTACCTTGGTCAGGGGCAGCGGATGGCACAGGGGGATCAGCTCGCTGGTGCGCTTGGTGGCCATAATGCCCGCAATGCGCGCCACGCCCAGCACATCACCCTTTTTCACGGTGCCGCTCTGCACTGCGGCAAAGGCTTCGGCGTTCATGGTAATAATGCCGTGGGCAATGGCTTCCCGGGTGGTGACGGGCTTTGCGCTCACGTCCACCATCACGGCGTTCCCGGCGGCATCAAAATGTGTCAGATTATTATCATTCATAAAGATCGTATCTTTCTTATTTTAAAATGAATCAAATTTGCAAACGTCCTCGCCCTCTCAGGCTCATTTCATTCGCCAGCTCCCCCAAAGTGGGAGCCCTTGGCAGTCCACGCAAACTTCATCTCTTTGCCAAGGCCTCTCCCTTTGGGAGAGGTGGCACGGCGTAAGCCGTGACGGAGAGGGCGAGCAAGCTGCCCTTAGCAGTGCCCAAAGCCGCAGTTCGGCCAGTGGCACACTTCGCAGTTCAGGCACAGGCCGCCTTCGCCCAAGCGGGCGATATCCTCGGCGGTGATGGGGTCATCTGCCAGCAGGCGGGGCAGCAGCAGGTCAAAAATGGTGCGCTTGGCGTACATCACGCAGCCGGGCAGACCGCACACCGGCACACCGTCCAGATAGCTGACAAGGAACATCGCGCCCGGCAGCACCGGTGCACCGTAGGTGATGATATCCGCCCCGGTGTTCTTGATGGCAAGCGGGGTGCGGTCGTCGGGGTCCACGCTCATGCCGCCGGTGGTAAAGATCAGCTCACACCCTGCGGCCTTGGCTTCCAGAATGGCGGCGGTGATCCCGGCGGGGTCGTCATCGCAGACCTTGTGGAAAACCATCTCGCAGCCGTAGACCGCCAGCTTGCTTTGCAGGATGGGGGTAAATTTATCCTCTATGCGTCCCTTGAACACCTCGCTGCCGGTGGTGATGATGCCCACCTTCTTGGCCTGCATGGGCAGCACGTTCAGGATAGGCTCTGCCCCGGCAGCGGCCTGCATGGCGTCCATCTTCTCCTGCTCGATGACCAGCGGGATGATGCGGGTACCGGCCAGCTTCTGGCCCTTTTTCACCGGCAGGTCGCCGTGGATGGTGGCGATCATCATCTGCGGGGTGCTGTTTACAGCCATTAGCGCCCTGCGGTTGATCTTTAGCAGCCCGTCGCAGTCCGCGATCAGCTCGATCTTGCCTTCTTTCGGCGCAGTGCCGTGGATATTTTTGCCCGCAGCGGCCTTGTACAGCAGGGCGGCTGCTTCGTCCTCGTGGAGGATGCCGGGGTGCTTTTCCCAGACGTAGAGGTTCTCCTTGCCGATAGAAAGCAGCACGGGAATATCCTCGGGCTGGATGACGTGCCCCTTGCGGAAGCGGGCATCCTTGTACTCGCCCGGGATGATCTGGGTGATATCATGGCAGAGCACCTGCCCTGCGGCGTCAACAGTACGGATCAGTTTCATGATGGCATTCTCCTTACAGCGCGGGCATCTGGGCTTCGATCCAGTCTGCCAGTGCCGGAATATCGTTCAGGTCAAAATCTGCGCCGGGGATATCCCCCACCACCGCCAGCGGCTGGAAGGAGACGGGCGCATCCGAAATGGCGCTGCGCACCACCTCGATCTTCGGCCAGCCGCTGGACTTGAACCCTTCCAGCAGCACAAGGTCATAGCCGTGACGCTCGAACAGGGCAAGCAGATCCTGCTCGGTCAGGCGGAATTCCTCGGTCAGCAGATAGCGTGTGCCGGAGTAGACCGCCACGCCCTCGGCACCTGCTTCCCGCAGACGGTGACTGTCGGTGCCGGGCACATCCGGGGTAAAATCGTGGCCGTCGTGCTTGATAACGCCCACCTTCAGTCCACGGCTGCGCAGCACGGGCAGCAGCTTTTCCAGCAGGGTGGTCTTACCGCTGTTGTGCACCCCGCTGACCGCCAGCACTGCCGGGCGTTTGAGCGCCTGTGTTTCGGCCAGCGCCTGTTTTTGTTCACTGTACAAAGCAAAGCACCTCCACTTCCATACCGGGTTCTACCGGCCCGCTTCCGGCGGGGATCTCCACCAGACAGTTGCAGCCCATCATGGCGGACAGCGCACCGGAGGAGTGCACCTCGGTGCTGCCCGCGCCGGGCAGCGTTACCTTGCCGCCGCAGGCAGTCGCCCGCAGATAGCGGTTGCCCTTGCTGGGTTTAGAAAAGCCATTGGTCAGGGTGCAGACGGTGTGGGCGGGAAGGCAGCTCTCCTCCCGGCGTCCGGCAGCGCGCAGCAGCGCAGGGATGGCGTACTGCTCCAGCGTGGCAGCGGCGGCAAAGGGGTTGCCGGACAGGCAGAACACCAGCTTGCCACCCAGCGCAGCCGCCAGCATGGGGCTGCCGGGTTTCTGGGCTACGCCCTCCACCAGCAGCTGTGCACCCAGCTTTTCCAGCACAAGGGGCAGATAGTCCTTCTGCCCCACCGAGACGCCGCCGCTGGTAATGACGGCGTCGCAGCGGGTCAGCAGCTCCTGCATTTTACCGGTGATGACCTCCGGGTCATCGGAGCACTGCTGCCGCTCCACGGCAAAGCCCAGCTGACGCAGCCGGGCGGCGTTCTGGATGCCGTTGGCATCGTAAATTTTACCGGGTGCCCACGGTGCGCCGGGTTCCAGCAGCTCGCTGCCGGTGGAAAGGATGCCCACGGTCAGCGGGCGGCAGACGGCTACTTCGGCGTAGCCCTGCCCGGCCAGCACACCCAGATGGGCGGGGGTAAGTACCGTACCGGCAGGCGCAATGACCGCGCCTGCGGCCACGTCCTCGCCCCGGAACACCACGTTTTGCAACGGCTTTACGGCGGCATACAGCTGCACGGTCTCTTCGCCGCTGTCGGTCAGTTCCTGCATCAGGACGCAGTCCGCGCCCTCCGGCAGGGGTGCACCGGTCATGATGCGGGCAGCGCAGCCTGCGGGCAGCGCCGCAGCCGGGGCATCGCCCGCGTAAAGCTTTATCACCACCGGCAGGGTGACCGGGGTCTCCCGGCTTGCACCGGCGGTATCCGTACTGTGCAGGGCGTAGCCGTCCAGCGGGCTGCGGTCAAAGGGGGGCTGGTCCATCCGGGCGCAAATGTCGCTGGCGGCAATGCGCCCGCAGGCGGCTTCCAGCGGGATGGTCTCCGGGGACGGAGAAGGCAGAAGCGCTGCCGCGTCCAGCACGCTGCGCAGTGCCTGAACGGGGGAGCAGAAAGGCTGATTCATGATAACTTCCTCCATAGACCCGCTCTCCCGGCCTGCTATGGCTCAGGCGGGGGAGCAGGGGTATTCTTTTTTCAAAAAAGGCAGGTGAAAAAGAAGCGGAGACGTCTTGACCGGAAAATCAAAACGCCTCCGCAGAATATCCCCACAAAACCGGCTGCGGCAGTTTGCAGTCTGCTACGCCGGTGGCAGCCTTTGGCTATGCGCCGCCCTTGCAGCGGCAACACACAGCCAAAAAGCACCTGTGAAGATGGGAGGAGTTCTTTTTTTCAAATTGCAGCGTTTCTTCTGCGGGAAGGCGGCGGGGTTTCCCCCGCCACCCTTGAATGCCGGCTTATGCAGCCCTTAGCATTGCGGCGCGGTGTCCTGCTCTTTGTGGGAGTTTAGACACCTTTGCTCAAAGAAGCTCTTATACCCTGATTCAATTGTAGTTTATGGTTTAATCGCAGAAATCGTCCACGTCGCTGATGGCCTTGGCGTAGCGGCGGGTGAGGTGCTTGGTGGAAAAGAGGAACCGCTCGTTCTGGTTGTTGGTCAGCTCCTCGATATCGGCATACTCCGGGTTCTCCTGCATGGCCTTCCAAGTCTGCTCGATGACCTCCGGCGCAAGGCCGTAGGGAGAGCGCTGGAAGTACTTGAGCGGGGTGGCGCTGGGGTAGATGCGGGCGTTGAACCGCACCATCTCAGCAAACATCACGCACAGATCCTTGTCCTCGATGAGCTGCGCGATCATGGCATAGTTATCGCTCATGTTGGCGTTGGAATAGTAGTAGGTGTCCTTTGCACCCGCGCGGGTGACGATATCGGTGCACTGGGGGTCTGCGGGCATCTGCGCCAGCAGCTCGTCGGCGTTTTCCACTTCCTCCAGCAGCAAAGCGTGGGGGGTAATCAGCGCAGCCGCAGAGCGGGCACGGATGTAACCGGCCAGCTCCTGTGCAGGGGTCAGCTCCGGCAGCTCTGGGGCGGTCTTGGTGGGCTGATCCGCAAAGGGATCGTTTTCCGCTTCCGGTTCACCGGCCAGAAAATCCAGCAGCTCCGGCTTTGCAGCATCGGGCTGCGCAGCCCCGGCGGCTTCGGGTGCGGTTTCGGCGGCCTGCTTTGCGGCAAGCTCGGCGGTCTCCCGCTCCACTGCGGCGATCACATCCTCGCCAGTCTTGGCGGCGCTGCCGTCAAAGGTACTGCCGGTCTCCTTCAGGCGGCGGGCAGTCTCGCTTGCGGCGTCAATGTCGAACACCTCTGCCTTGGGCTTTTTCTTGGCGGCCAGTTCTGCCTTTTGCAGTTCCAGAACGGCCTGCTCCGGGTCTACGCTGCCATCCACCGTGGTGGTGTAGCCGGGTTTACGTCTGCCAAACAACATGACGGTCTTTCCTCTTTCTATGGGATTTATCTGTTGGATTTATTCAGCTGCTGCGGTGTTCTGGGCGTAGATGCCGCGCTTCTCCAGATCGTCAGCCATATCAGCCAGATCATACTTCTCCAGCGTCTCGCGGGTGGGCACACCGGTGGTGCGGTCCCAGCCGAAGATGTCGTAGAACAGATCCTTAGCCTTCTCCATGTCGGCGCGGTCCAGCTTGGTGGTGCCTTCCTCAAATGCCTTGAAGTCGGGGTCCTTATCAAACACCCAATCGCAGATGGCATCGTGCTCCTGACGCAGGTTTGCGCTGCCGCAGTTCTGCTGGAAGCTGATGGCGGTCATCGCGCGCAGCATCTGGGTGATGCGGGCGCCGTCCTCCTGCAGACCGGCCTGAGTATAGGTCTCGCCGGTAACAGCAGTCATAAAGTCTGCCTGCAGATCCAGATCGCCGTGGTAGTCGCGCTCCTTGGAGGGAGACTGGGTCATGGGCCACATCCAGTTGCACAGGGTAGCGGAGTCGTGGAAGTTCTTATCGTTGACGCAGTAGGCAGCCAGCTTTGCCTTGTTCTCGTTGATGGGAGTGTAGGCCTTGGCCTTATCGTAGCAGCCCTCGCCGAAGAAGTCCTCCATGACCTTCTTGGTCACCTCATAGGGAGCGCCGGAACCGGTCTCGCAGACGATCTCGTGGATCATGCAGTCACGGTTGTAGACGAGGTTGTACAGCATACCGACCTGCCATGCCTCAGCAGGGCCGTGGTGGTTGGGGAAGCCGTTGTAGATCAGGTTGGAGTTGGTAGCGCCGTCGTCGCGGTCCAGCCAGCTCTTGGGCAGGCCGAACTTTTCCATCATAGCCAGCGTGCCCTTGGCGATAACGGACAGGTCGCCCTCGCCGTAAGCCATGCGGCGGATCAGCTCGACCTCCCAGCGGGGATCGCCGGCCTTCTCCCACTCCCAAGGCAGAGAGTCGTACTCGGCCTCGCTGATGTACTTGGTGGCTTCCTCGCGGGGCATCCGCAGGATCCACAGCAGGTCGCGGTTCAGGTTGCCGTAGTTGTCCCACAGACCCATGTCGTCCACAGCATGAGACCATGCCAGATTGATGACCATGGTGCCGTCGCCCTCGTACTTGAAGTCGTGCACGCCGTCCGGGTAGACGCGGGTGCCGTACAGCACGGGCATACAGGTGTTGGAGTTGTGGGTGGGCAGATCGTAATCTGCCAGCGGATCCACATCGTATTCGGTGTAGCAGCGGATGGGGCAGGAGGAGCAGCCGCCGTTCTTCACGGTGTACTCGGCAGCGGGAGCGCCGAAGTCAAAGTAGCCCTTGAAGCAGCGCAGAGCCACCTTGTTGATATCGTTGTAGGGCTGCTCGCCGGTATCCACGGGGCCGCCGGGAGCCTTCTTCCACATACGGCCGGGGGCGCCGGACCAGCGGTTCTTGCCGGAGGTGGCGCTGTACTCTGCCCAGCTCTGAGGCTGTGCGGGCACGTTGTGGTTGTTGTTGCCGCCGATCAGGTTGCCCATCATGTAGTTGGAGAGCTCCAGCACCTTCTTGGGGTCAGCGACCTTGACACTGCCGGTGCCGCGGATAGCCAGACCCTTCAGCTTCTTGTTGCCCATGGCAGCGCCCAGACCGGCGCCGCCGGAGTTGCCAAAGCTGGTGTTCAGGGTGGAGTAGTCCACCAGATTCTCACCGGCGGGGCCGATGGAAGCGGTCTCGAACTCGCGGCCGTTCTGCTCTACCATCCACTTGTTGGCAGCAAAGGTGCCCTTGCCCCAGATCTCGGTTGCGTCCTCCAGAGAGACCTCGCCGTCCTCGATGCGCAGGTAAACGGGCTTTTCGGAGATGCCGCTGACAACGATGCCGTCGTAACCGGCATACTTCAGCATGGAGCCGATGTGGCCGCCCATGTGAGCGTCGATGATGGAGTGACCCTTGGACCAGGTGGAGCGGAAGGTCACGTTCATACGGCCGGAGCAGGGCACGCCTGCGCCGGTCAGGGGGCCGACACCGAAGATGACCAGAGCCTTCTCGTCATAGGGGTCCAGCTCCATAGGAGCTTCCTCATACATAATGCGGTAGGCCATGCCCATACCGCCAATATACTTATGGTACTTTTCGTCATCCTGCGTGGTGATCTCGCCGGTGGTCAGGTTGACGCGCAGGATCTTGCCTGCCCAGCCATAACTTTCAGCCATTGTAGTTCCTCCTTACAGATCCAAGTATGCAGCCTGTGCTGCGCTGGTAACGGCATCCCAATCCACGATGGACAGAGCGCCGGACGGGCAGCCTGCCACGCAGGCACCGCAGGCGATGCACTTGGAGGACTTGCCGGTCTCGGGGTTGACGGTGGGCATATGCCACGGGCAGGCATCATGGCAGGCACCGCAGCCGATGCACTTGTCGGTATCCACTACGCGGATGCCGCGGTCGTCGGTGGTGATAGCCTTCTGCGGGCAGGCGTTGCCGCAGGCGGGGTCCTCGCACTGGCGGCAGGTGTCCGGGAAGTAGACAAAGCAGTTATCGGTGCCGGACAGCAGGCCGTTGCCGGCACCGTCCAGATTCAGGCGGCGCTGGATCTTGACGCGGCTGATGTAAGAGGAGCACACGCCGTCGTTGGTCAGGGTGCAGTTGATCTCGCAGCGCTGGCAGCCGGTGCACAGGTCTGCGTTGACCACCAGCAGACCCTGCGGCAGTGCCCAGGTGGCCACTGCGCCGGAATCCACCTGCTGCTGAGAGCAGCCGAACAGGGACAGCATGGAAGCGGACAGGGTGAGCCCTGCAAGGCTCTTGCCCGAGATCTTCATGAATTGACGGCGGGTCATGTCAGCCGTCAGGAAATCAGTTTTTGCCATAGGTTCCATTCCTCCGTTGAGGTCACTCTGCGCAGAGCACCCCGGTCACATAGAAATACGAGTTGTTGACGATGGTCGTCACAGCCGAAGAGGTGATGGTCGCGCCGGAAAGGGCATCCACCTCGGTCAGGTCTGCGCTGACGGCACCGGACGCATTGCCGGCGGTGATCAGGCTGGCCTGCTCCAGACGCACCTTGGACTGCTCTTCTGCCGAGAGATCCGCAAAGGGGATCGCCATCGGCTCGCCGTCCAGTGCGCTCTTGCTGAGCATGGCTGCGTACAGCTTGCGCCGTGCCACGGCCTCTGCGCTGGAATCCAGCGGCGGAGCCAGTTCATCGTCCAAGGGTTCTCCATTCAGTGCCGAGAGGGTAAGCCCCGCAGCATACATCTTGCGGGTCGCCTCGGCCTCGGGAGAGGTATCGAAGGTGCGCCACTGTGCGGGGTCAAAATCCCCGGCAGCAGCGGGCTGCTCCTCCGCCGCACCGGCAGCGGCATAGGCGGCACCGGTAACGGGGTCCGTTACGGTGTAGCTTTTGCCCGCCAGCGTGAAGGGGGCTGCGCCTTGATACTGGGACGTGAACTCCGGATTGACGCACTGACCGCCAAGGCTTTCCGTTTCGTCCTGAGAGAGGATCTCTACTGCGGAAACATTGCCCTCGGCGTCAATGGTCACGGCAGCCTGTACATCGCTCTGGAAGCCCTTCTGAGAGCCCTCCACGCGGTAGCTGCCATCGTCGAGCTGATACACTGCGCTGATGCCGTAGGCGGCTGCATCCGCCTCCGACACCGGCAGCAGCGTACCGGCAACCGTGGTGCGTGCGCTTTGCAAGGTGGTCAGACCGACCGCCAAGGCGATGGTCGCAACGCCCATGGCTGCATAGCCCGGCAGCCGCTTGCGCCACAGCGGTACGGGCGCAAACGGGTTGGTTGCCTGCTTCATGTTATCACCTGCCTGTTTTTTATTTTTGCCGGGTAACCCCGGACAACAATTGAGGCCGCTCTGGCTGCTGCAACAGCGGAGCGGTCTCTTCGATAATATATTAACATGGGGGCGCAAAGGATGTCAACAGAAACGGACAGCCTTTTCCGATTTGTAACTATTGTTTTTGTAATCTTTGCTTAAACTTTAGGGATTTTGCGTCCGCACACCAGCTGCAGGCCGTATTCCGCCGCAAGCTCTGCGGATTGCACGGTGGGCATACTTTTGCTTACCAGCACCGGCACCCCCGCGCGGATGGCCTTGCGCACCATATCCAGCGGCACCCGGCCGCTGGTGTACAGCACACATTCTGCCAGCGGCAGCCCCGCCAGCACCGCGCAGCCCACCGCCTTATCCAGCGCGTTGTGCCGCCCCAGATCCTCGCAGGCAAAAACAATTTCTCCTTTGTGCAGCACAAAGCAGCTGTGCACCGCCCGGGTGGCGCGGTACAGCGGCAGTCCGGCGTGCATGGCGGCGGTCAGGGTCTGCACCCATTCCGGCTGTAGTGCCAGCCCGGGCACAGGGCGCAGGGGCTGCAGCTCCACCGGACTGCCCAGCGCGATATTATCGGTGCAGCAGCTGGCAACTTCCTGCGCGGCGGCGCGGCGGGTGGGCAGCGGGTGGCGCAGATATACCTGCACCTTTGCACCCTCGGCGCAGACGGCAATCTGCTCCACCTCGTCTGCAGATGCGATCCACCCTTCGGTGAGCAGCCGCCCCAAGGCCAGCTGCGGCAGCAGCGCCGGGGTGCATACCACCCGGAAAGCGGGCTGCTCGTTTACATAAATAGCGGCGGCGTGCTCTGCCGGTACGGCGGCTTCGGTGCCGTCCGGCAGGCGCAGGCTGGCAAAGGCCGCCTGTGCGCCAAAGCGGTCAGTGATCTGCAAAGGGGTCGTGCTGTGTATTTTCATAAAGTTACCTTATATTATAAATGCAATGCTGTGTGGCAAACGGACAGTACCAACATACCGGTTCGGCGGCAAAAAGTCAAGAGCAGCTTGCGCTGCGATGGGAGACGGGACGACCCGGAAGGGGGCTTGCTGCACCTGTGTTTTGCACCGCCAACGCAAAGCAGCCACCGCACGGCAAGGTGCAGCGGCTGCTTTGACTTTGTGCAGAAAGGCCTTTATGCCATATCGCGGCAGGTCACAATGTCTGCCCCGGTGTCGCAGACGTTGTGCAGCACCACATCACCCACATGGATGGGCGCGTGCAGCACCACGCTGTCCAGCGCGGCGACAACCTCGGCCATCTGTCCCTTGGGCACGGGCTTGGAGGTCTTGACCGGGCAGCGGGAGTGCAGGCAGCCCTCGGCGCGCACGGTGCTGGTAATGATGCGGGTGGGGTGGGTCAGCTCTTCCTTGCCGTAGGCGATGCCGTTGGGGCAGCCGTTGCCGGTCACTTTATAGCCGTTGGCCTCATCCACCTGCAGATGGCAGCCCTGCGGGCAGCAGGTGCAAATTACTTCCTTCATATCGCTCATGCCTCCTCGATCTCAATGGTCACTTCGTCCACGGGGGCTCTGTCCAGCAGCACTCTGGGCAGGGCAATGTGCTCCATCTCACCGGGGGCAAGGCGGTCGCGCTTGAAGCGTGCGATCACCGTGTCACCGCTCTTGACAAGGATGGTGCTCCTGCCGCAGATGCGGCGGACGCGGAAGGAGACGTTGGTGCTCTTTTCCACGCCCTCCAGACGGATGCGCTGCGGCAGGGTGTAGCCAAGATCTGCACCGGGCCTCACGGTCAGCACGCGTCCCTCGGCTACGGGGCCGTTCTGGACGTAGCTGGCAGCGGCCGCACCGGCCAGCTCGCTCTCGCCGGAAACAAAGTCCACCAGATCGTGCACCTGCACCACGTTGCCGCAGGCAAACACGCCGGGAATGCTGGTCTCCATGTTCTCGTACACGATGGCGCCCTTGGTGCGGGGGTCCATCTCGATACCGGCCTGCTTGGTCAGCTCGTTCTCGGGGATCAAACCTACGCTCAGCAGGATGGTGTCTACATCAAACTCCATCTCGGTGCCGGGGATGGGCTTGCGGTCGGGGCCGATCTCGGCCACGATGGCCTTTTCTACGCGATTCTTGCCCTGAATATCCACGATGGTGTGGGAAAGGTACAGAGGAATATCAAAGTCGTTCAGACACTGCACGATGTTGCGGGTCAGGCCACCGGAGTAGGGCATCACCTCTACGCAGGCCAGCACCTTTGCGCCCTCAAGGGTCATGCGGCGTGCCATGATCAGGCCGATATCGCCGCTGCCGAGGATCAGCACCCGCCTGCCGACCAGATAGCCTTCCATGTTCACATAGCGCTGTGCTGCACCGGCGGTGTACACACCGGCAGGGCGGGTGCCCGGGGTGCCGATGGCACCACGGGTGCGCTCGCGGCAGCCCATGCCCAGAACGATGCTCTTGGCTTCGATGATCTGATAGCCGTACTCCTTGGAGACGCAGTGAACCTTTTTGTCCGGGGTCACTTCCAGCACCATGGTGTCCAGCTGCACCTTCACGCCGGTGTTCTTGAGCATCGCAATAAAGCGTCCGGCGTACTCTGGGCCGGTGAGCTGCTCGCCAAAGCGGTGCAGACCGAAGCCGTTGTGGATGCACTGGTTCAGAATGCCGCCCAGCTCCTTGTCGCGCTCCAGAATGAGGATGTCGCGCAGACCGCTTTCCCATGCCTTGCAGGCAGCAGCAAGGCCCGCAGGGCCGCCGCCGATAATGACCAGATCAACCATTGCTCTTTCCTCCTACCTTCGTTTCGCTGACCAGAACGTTCGAGCCGTTCTTGTCCTGCAGGATGTCCAAGGGGTCTATGCCCAGCTCACGGCTGATCAGCTCCAGCACGCGGGGGCCGCAGAAACCGCCCTGACAGCGGCCCATGCCTGCACCGGCGCGGCGCTTGACGCCGTCGATGGTGGTGGCGGGCACCTCGCTGTGGAGGGCTGCTAAGATCTCGCCCTCGGTGATGGTCTCGCAGCGGCAGATCACCCGGCCATAGGCGGGCTGTTCCCTGACCAGTGCCGCCTTTTCCTCTGCGGAAAGCTCCTTGAAGCGGATATGGCGGCGGCCGTCCTTGTAATCGGCCTTTTCAGCGCCCAGAACACCGCGCTGCTGCAGGATGGCAACAGCTTCCTCAGCAACCGCCGGGGCAGCGGACAGGCCGGGGCTCTTCATGCCGGCAAGGTCGATCCAGCCGGGTGCTTCCGGCTCTTCGCCAATGATAAAGTCGTCCACGTCCAGATTGGCGCGCACGCCCGCAAAGCTGCGGATGGACTCGCCGAAGTTGATGCTGGGCACGCTGCGCTGGGCAGTGGTCTTGACGAATTCCAGACCGCTGCTGGTGCAGGAGGTGTCGTTGCCTTCCACCGGCTCTGCGTTGGGGCCGACGAGCAGGTTGCCGTGCACGGTAGGTGCTACCAGCACGCCCTTGCCCAGCGCGTTGGGGCACTGGAAGATAACGTGGCTCACGCGGGTGCCCTCGCTCTTGTCCAGCAGGTAGTACTCGCCCCGGGTGGGGATGATGCGGAAGTTGGCGGGCTCTACCATGGAGTGCACCTTGTCCGCCCAGATACCGGCGGCATTGATGACGCAGCGGGTCTCTACCGTGCCGCCGGGCACGGTCAGGCGGTAACCGCCCTCGATGGCTTCGGCATCGGTCACCTTGCAGCTGCGGCGCAGCTCCACGCCGTTGCGCACTGCCACCTCGGTCATAGCCAGTGCGTACTCCCACGGGTTCACGATGGCGGCGCTGGGTGCCCACAGTGCGCCGCAGACCTTCTCAGAAAGGCTCGGCTCCATGGCAAGAGTCTCTTCCCGGGAAAGGATCTTCATGCCGGGCACGCCGTTGGCGGTGCCGTTTTCGAACAGATGCTGCAGGTGGGGCAGTTCCTTTTCGTCCAGTGCCAGCACCAGCGAGCCGCACTGCTTATAGGAGACATCCAGCTTTGCGCAGATCTCCTTTGCCAGTGCCACGCCGCGCACATTCAGCCGTGCCATACGGGTGCCGGGGGCGGGGTCGTAGCCTGCGTGGAGAATGGCGCTGTTGGCCTTGGTGGTGCAGTCTGCCACATCGTTTTCGGCCTCAAGGATGACCACCCTGTTGTCGTAGCGCGACAGCGCATAGGCGGCAGCAGCACCAATGACGCCACAGCCGATGATCGCGATATCATACATTGTTCTTTTCCTCCTGTCCGTTCTGCCTTGGCCTGCGGGAGCCGGGCATCTGTTGGTTGCACAAAAAAAGAGCGAACCGAAACAAAGGCAACTGCCCTTGTCCGTTTCGCTCATATCTCTTGAAACAAACAGCACTTGTTTGCTTTTATGATACCCTGTCCCTGCACAAAAAGCAAGGTGTTTTGCACTTTTTGTGAAACCCTTACAAAAAACACCCGCCGCTTTTGCGCAGAATGCGGATCACATATCCCACACCGCCTGATTGGTGGTGGAAATAGCGGTGGCACCGGCTTCCAGAGCCGCCATCACATCCTCCTTGTCCGCGATCAGCCCGCCGGTCAGCACCGGCACCTTGGCCTTGGCGCAGACGCGGCGCAGGATCTTGGGCATAGCGCCGGGCAGCAGATCCAGACAGTCCGGCAGGTTTGCGGGGATCTTGTCCAGACTTTCCAGCGCGATGGAATCCAGCAGGAATACCCGCAGGATGGCAGCCAGCCCCAGCTCCTTGGCGCGGCGGATGAAGGACTGCCGGGTGGAGATGATGCCGTCCGCTTCGGTGGTATTGCGGATGAAGTCCACCGCTACCTCCTTGCCCGCCAGCCCGGCAATAAGATCTATGTGCACCACGGCAAAGCGCCCTGTTTCGTGGATGCGGCGCACGATGGAGGAGATATTGCAGATATCTCCATATAATACAAAGACCACCCGGATATTCTCGTTGGTCAGCGCGCTGCAAAGTCCGGCATCGTCCTTGACGGCAGCAATGACCGGCATTTCCTGAATGGCGTCCATCAGCTCCTGTTTCATGCTTTTCCTCCTGCACACGAAAACGTCTTTTACAGTTAAAGATATTATGAATGCTTTGACAGATAAAATCAATGATTTTTAGCAAAATTCCGGTAAAATTGCGGCAGCCTCCGCAGGCAGCGCCATCATCAAGGATATCAACGCCATGCAGGGCTTTGGCAACATGGATGTGCTGTGCATGGAAAGGTAAACTGAAGGGCTGCTGCACCGCGATGTGCAGCAGCCCTTTTGTGCAGCGGACGCATATTGACCAGCAGAGCTGGACGGGCAGACCCTGCTGGTGCCCGGCTTTGCCCCGGATGCCCTTGCACCGCTGTGCCGTTTTTTGCAGGAGCGGCTGAAGTTCTGAAAAAAAGAAGCCGCTGCACAAAACGCTGTGCAGCGGCTTCTCTCAGAAACGCATTTTACGCGGCCAGAGCCTTTTCAATGTTGGACAGAATGGTGTCGTGATCCTCAGCGCAGACCAGAATCACCTCGCCGGTGGGCGCTACGGTGACGGTGGCAGCCTTTGCAACAAGGTACTGATCCTCCAGATAATGCTCCATGGACTGCTGTTCGCTGGCAACATAGGCTTCCAGTGCAGCCTTTACTGCATCGGTCTTGCCCTCGGCGGGCTTTACGATGGCAACAGCGTAGCTGCGCACCATCATGCTGGAAATGCTGGCGGCAAAGGCGGTGTACTGGTCGTCCTCCAGATTCAGCAGCGGCATCAGGATATCCCGGATCTCTTCGTCCAGCTGGTCGGCCTTGTACTCGGAGCTGTAACCGTCAATGGCGGTAAACTTGCCGTCCTCGCCCTTGGTAAAGATCATATCGTACTCGTTGTCCTCGTCGCTGCGGGCATCGTGGATGATCTGGGAGTAGTCCTTGGGGGTGGAGCTGTCGGCCTTGCTGCCGCCGGAGCAGCCCACCAAGGTAAACAGGGTCAGCCCTGCCAGCAGGGCGGCGATGAATCTTTTCATAGTATTAAAGTTCCTTTCATAGTGCTGTGTGTGGAAGGTGCAGCCGGAGCGCACACGCTACAGGTAGTGTGTGCCGGTTTTGGGCTGCTATTCTGGATACGAATCACTGCACAGCAGAATTGCAGGGAAAAAGTAACAGTTTTATGAACAGTGCCCGCTTACAGCATCAAAGCGTCCAGATCGCCGTGGTTCACCGGGGTGGACAGGATGATCTGAGTGCTGGTAGTGCCCAGCTTCTGGAACTGCAGAATCAGATGTTCCAGCTGTGCCATGCTGCCGCAGCTGACCTTGACCAGAAAGGTATATGCGCCGGTAACGTGGTAGCACTGCAGCACCTCGCGGCTGTTCTGCAGCAGCTCCAGAAAGGCATCCTGCTTGGAGGGAGCCACCGAAAGGCTGATGAGCGCATCCACATACATCCGGTCTGCCGGACGGTTCAGCGTGACGGTATAGCCGCTGATGATGCCGTCTGTCTCCAGCTTGTGGATACGGCTGGAAACTGCCGGGCTGGTAAGGGATACCTGCTCTGCGATTTCTTTGACGGGCATCCGCGCATTTTTGGCCAGAAGCGTGAGGATCTTGCGATCGAGATCGTCCATATAAAAGTCTCCTTAAAAATATGTTGGATTGTATAAAATTTTCTGAAAGTAAAGTTTTTATGTTGTGCAAACCCACGGAAATGGAATAAAATTTCGTTTCTGAAATTCTATGTTAATTATATAAAGTTTTTGCGAAAAAGTAAAGTATTATTTTAAAGCAAAATCCAAAAATATTGTTTGACAAGAAAAGAAAAACGGGTATAATACATCATGCAAGGCAGCGCACTGCACAAAAGCCTGCCGCTGATATTGAGATTCACCACTTTATATACTTTCCCACCCCTCTATACACAAAAACCCGCTGCCAGGCGGGTTTTTGTGTTTTATGCGTTTTTGGGGAACTATACAACATGACCCCGCGTTTTCACGCGGGGTCATGCTTTTATGCAGAAGGGTTTTACAGAAAACGAAGGAAAAATTATTCTGCGTACAGAGAGATGATGTTCAGCACGATCTCAGTGCAGCGGTCCATCCGCTCCACGGTGGTGCACTCGCACACGCCGTGGAAGTTGAAGCCGCCGGTGCCCAGATTGGGGCAGGGCAGACCATTCCAGCTCAGGGTAGCGCCATCGGTGCCGCCGCGCACGGGCACCTCCACCGGCTCCAGACCGGCCATGCGCACAGCCTTGCGGGCGGTCTCAATGAGGTGGAAGTGGGGCTTGATCTTTTCCAGCATATTGCGGTAGCTGTCTTTGATCTCCACTTCTACGGTGCCTGCGCCGTACTTGCCGTTCAGGTAATCGGCAATGTCCTGCATATTGTCCTTCTTGAACTGCAGTTTGGCGGCATCATGGTCGCGCAGGATGTAGCCCAGCTTTGCGGTGGTGACGTCGCCGTACATCTGGCACAGGTGGTAGAAGCCCTGACGCCCTTCGGTGGTCTCGGGACGCGCCATCACGGGCAGAGCGCCGTGGAACTCCATGGCAACGTTGGAAGCGTTGATCATGGTGTCCTTGGCAGAGCCGGGGTGCACCGAGAAGCCGTGGATGGTCACGGTGGCAGCAGCGGCGTTGAAGTTCTCGTACTCGATGTCGCCGGCATCGCCGCCGTCCACCGTGTAGGCAAAGTCTGCACCAAAACCGGGGATATCGAACAGATCGGCACCCTCGCCGATCTCCTCGTCCGGGGTAAAGCCGATGCACAGCTTGCCGTGGGGACGGCCCTCGCGGATAACGGTCTCCACGGCGGTCATGATCTCAGCCACACCGGCTTTATCATCTGCACCCAGCAGGGTGGTGCCGTCGGTGGTGATCAGGGTCTCGCCCTTCATGGAGGCAAGGAAGGGGAAGGCAGAGACCTTCATCACCTTGCCGGTGGCGGGCAGCACCACATCACCGCCGTCATAGTTCTCGTGCAGGATGGGGTTCACGTTCTCGCCGCCGGCATCCGGGGCGGTGTCCATGTGGGCGATCAGACCCAGTGCGGGCTTTTCCTCGCAGCCGGGGGTGGCGGGCAGGGAGCCGTAGACGTAGCAGTGTTCGTCCACCCGGGCATCCTCCACGCCCAGAGCCTTCAGTTCCTCCACCAGCTTGTGAGCCAGATCAAACTCCCGCGCAGCGGAAGGATGGGTGCCGGACTCCGGGTCCGAGGTGGTGTAGACCCTGACGTAATCAAGCAGTCGTTCATAGGCGCGCATAATAAAGCACACTCCTTTAGCAATATTGAAGGATCACAGCCCGTGATCCAGCTTCTATCATACCCCGTTTTTCCTGTTTTGACAACCTTTTTTGCCCACTTGGGACAGAAAGCACGGGCACAATAACAAAATTCAACGTAAAAAGTTGTCCGTCAGTCATAAACGTGCTACAATAAAGACACCCTTATAAAGAAGCGGGCGCACCGCACAGCAGAAAGATCAGGAGGAGATTTTATGGCAGTCAAAGTGTTTTTCTACACCCTGCGCCCCTACGATGAGCAGGGCATCGTAGAGGAACTGGCAAAGCAGTATGGCATCGAGTACGGTTATACTGAGGTGTATCCCACCATGGAGAACGCCCAGCTGGCCGCAGGCTGCGATGCGGTATCGGTGACTCCCTGCGATATGAGCGCACCCATGCTGCAGCGCTTTCATGACCTTGGGGTGAAGGCCATCTGCTGCCGCTCCATCGGCTACGACCATGTGGATCTGGAAAAGGCGCGGGAGCTGGGCATGAAGGTTTCCAATGTGGATTATCCCCCCAACGGTGTGGCGAACTTTGCCATTATGCTCATGCTGATGAGCCTGCGCAAGGCGGGGCATATCCTCAAGCGCGGTGAGCTGCAGGACTACTCCCTGAAGGGCAAGCTCGGACGGGACATCTCCAACTGCACCGTGGGCGTTATCGGCACGGGGCGCATCGGGCAGACCGTGCTGAAGCACCTGTCCGGCTTTGGCTGTGAGCTGCTGGCCTACGACCTGTACCAGAACGATGAGGTGAAGAAGATCGCAAAGTATGTGCCGCTGGAGACCCTGATCGCGGAGAGCGATGTCATCACCCTGCACACTAACGCTACCGAGGAGAACCACCATCTGCTCAACGCCGATGCCTTTGCCAAGATGAAGCCCGGTGTGACCATCGTGAACACCGCCCGCGGCAAGCTGATCGACAGCGACGCTCTGCTGGCTGCGCTGGAAAGCGGGCAGGTGGGTGCTGCCGGTCTGGACGTGCTGGAAAACGAGAACGGCCTGTACTACTACGACCGCATGGGCGATGTGATCCCGAACACGGAGCTGGCTGCGCTGCGCGCGATGCCCAACGTGATCCTGACCGACCACACAGCCTTTTACACTTACGAGGACGTGAAGAGCATGGTGCGCGGTGTGCTGGAAAGCGCCGCCGCCTTTGCCGAGGGCTCGCCCAGCCGGCACGATGTGACCAACCGCTGAGGAAGCATGAAATGCAAAAATCGGACAGACCGCGGTCTGTCCGATTTTTGTGCTATTTATCCATAGTATCCCAACGCAAATTGGTGCTCAGCCCAGACAGACGCCCATGCGGCGCGCCACGCTCAGCAGCTCGCAGTTTTCAGGCACATTGCGGGTCTTGCCGGCAATGTCTGCCAGACGGTTCTCGGTCACCCGGCGGTTCACCATGGCCACGGTCACGCCGTAGCGCTCCACCTCCACCAGCTGTGCGGCATAGCTGCCGAACTGGGTGGCAAGCACACGGTCGTAGGCGCTGGGGCTGCCGCCGCGCTGCATATGACCCGGGATGCACACGCGGGTCTCCATGCCGGTCTTTTTCTGTACCGCCTGCGCAATGCGGTTGGTGGCGGTGGTGCCAAGCCCTGCCTCGGCACGCTTGGCCATCCAGTCCTTGCGCTTCATGCGGGCTTCCTCGGTGTTGATGGCACCCTCGGCCACGGCGAGGATGGAGAAGTTCGAGCCCTTCTTCGCACGGCGCTCCACGGCCTCGCACACGCGGTCGATATCGTAGGGCAGCTCAGGCAGCAGGATGATGTCCGCGCCGCCGGCAATGCCGGAATACAAGGTAAGCCAGCCGGCCTTGTTGCCCATGATCTCGATGCACATCACGCGGCTGTGGCTGCCGGCGGTGGTGTGGATGCGGTCGATGACGTCAGTGGCGATGTCTACAGCGGTATGGAAACCGAATGTCACATCGGTGCCGTAGATATCGTTGTCAATGGTCTTGGGCAGGCCGATGATGTTCAGACCCTCCTGTGAAAGCAGGTTGGCGGTCTTATGGGTGCCGTTGCCGCCCAGACACAGCAGGCAGTCCAGCTTGGCGGCCTTGTAGGTCTTTTTCATGGCGGCGACCTTATCAATGTTGTCGTCCTCCACCACACGCATCATCTTAAAGGGGGTGCGCTTGGTGCCCAGAATGGTGCCGCCTAAGGTCAGGATGCCGCGGAAGTCGTCCTCGGTCATCTCGCGGTAATCGCCGTTGATCAGGCCGCTGTAGCCGTTGGCGATGCCTACGATCTCCACGTTATCCCCCATGCGGGCGTACAGTGCTTTTGCAACGCCGCGGATGGTGGCGTTCAGGCCCGGACAATCGCCGCCGGAGGTCAGGATACCAACACGTTTTTTCATTCAAAAGCCCTCTTTCCTTATCATTCAGGCAAAGCCGAACCGCCCGGCAAAGGATGCCGGAGCGCCCGGGGTCCTACCTTTTTATAGTATTAGAGTATTCCGAAAGGGGAGTGCTGTCAAGAGAAAAACCAAAAATTTACAAGCCTATGTACACCGGGCGGCCGCTGCGAAAACTTTTGCAGAAAAACTGAAAAAATGGTTGACAAGCAGCCCGCCGGCGTGTATAATATCCCTTGTCAGCAACGCACGGCGCGGCTGACACAACCGAATATTGGGGATTTGCATAGTGGTAGTGCGGTAGACTCTGACTCTACTTGTGGGAGTTCGATTCTCTCATCCCCAACCAGAAAACCGCAGTCGCCTTCCGGCTGCGGTATTTTCGGGGCATAGCGCAGTTGGTAGCGCGCCTCGTTCGGGACGAGGAGGCCGTGGGTTCAAATCCCGCTGCTCCGACCAAAAAATGCACGTTGATTCGTTGAGAATTTTCGTGCTTTTTTCTTTATTCGGCAGAATGACGAGCTGGTTTTGAAAAAGTGCCAAAAATTATTTCAGGCGCAAACAGGAAATCTGTTGGAGGCTGACTCTGACAGACTTTTTTGTAAAGCTGAACGAGGAAAATGTCGAGGACAGTTCCACCGGGTGGTGGGACTGTCTTTTTTTTGTGTGGCTGCTGGCAAGCAGAAGTTGACGCCAGATTGACAACTTATTCGAGCATGGGGGATCGGCTGGGACGTTTCTCCTTAAAATAAGCGTGTTGTTGAAAAGAAACGCTTCATGCAATGTTTTTATCTGAGAAAACCCGCTCTGTTTATATTGATTTCCCTCTGCATCCATGATAAAATAACAGGAGAATTCGTACAATTATGTCGAAAATGATTGCAATGGAAGCTACCCTTACGGAGATCTGAATACTCCTTGTGTCAGCTGTATGGCAGATGGTTATAAACGGAGCCGATGATTGGCTTGACAAAAAGTGCCCGGAAGAAGTCAGGCAAAAACAGTAATTGCATCATAACTTCAGAACGAGCGGAAAAGTTGGAAAAGATAGGAATTATGTGGGATACTATGGAGCAAAAGAAGGGCAATCGGCCATGAAGAAGGTTTTGCTGATCGCAACAACACGGCTTACCATGGACGGTTTGACAGAGATCCTGCTCCGGGTAGCCCGCATAGCGGCACGGGAATATTTGGTGGGCTTTGCACTGGGTGAAGGCTGCAGTGCGGATATCCAGCCGCAGCTGGAAGCGATCGGCAGCGTATATCAGCTGCCTTCCCGTAAAAAAAAGCTGCCCTGCTATATGGCCGCACTGGCAGCATTGGTCAAGAAAAAAGGCTATGAAGTTGTGCACATCCACGGCAACAGTGCCACGATGGCATTTGACTTGCTGGCTGTATGGGCTGGCGGCGCGACAGTGCGCATTACGCATTGTCATAACTGCGCGCACCAGCCTGCCCTTAAGCAAGCGACCCTTGGCAGACTGCTGAACCGTTTGGTTACGGATCCGGTGGCGTGTTCGCGTGCGGCGGGAGAGATGCTATATACCCGGCCATTCCGGGTACTTGTCAATGGAATAGACTGCGAGCGTTTTTCCTTTTCCCCGTCCGTACGAGAACAAATGCGGGCGAAATTGGGGCTGCAGGACTGCTTTGTGGTTGGCCACATTGGCCGTTTCAGCCAGCAAAAAAATCATACCCGGCTTTTCCGCATCTTCAAAACAGTCTTGCAGCAAAAGCCACAGGCAAGGCTTCTGCTTTGCGGCCAAGGAGAGAATTTCGAACAATCTCAGCAGGAAGCCAAGGCGCTTGGCATTGCGGAGATGGTGCTGTTTTGCGGTAATGTGAATAGGCCGGAAGATTATCTGCAGGCGATGGATGTATTTGTGATGACCAGCCTGTTTGAGGGATTGCCCATTGTGGGTGTAGAAGCGCAGGCCAGCGGTCTGCCCTGCATTTTTGCTGACACGATCACGCAGGAAGTGAAGATCCTGCCGCAGACTCAGTTCCTCGCACTTACACAGCCTGATGAAGCATGGGCAGAGCGTATTGTCCAGACAAAGCCGATGGAACGCAGCCTTGCGGGACATTGCGTAGAGAGTGCTGGATTTGCAGAAGAAAATCTGGACAGGCAGGTCTGTGCGCTGTATGGAATGGAGGAACATCATTTTGCGAATATCAGTGGTCGTGACCACCTATAACGGAAAAATGCATCTGGAAAAGCAGCTTCTGTCGTTGTTGCAGCAGGAGCGTGCACCAGATGAGGTGCTGATCTTTGATGATGGCTCCACGGATGGCACAATTGAGCTGGTACAGAGCTTCATCCGCAAGAATTGTCTGGAGAGCTGGCAGTTTTATGTCAATGCCAAGCGCAAAGGCTGGAAGCAGAACTTTATGGAGGGTCTGCGAAAAGCCGCAGGGGATATTCTTTTCCCTTGCGACCAAGATGATATCTGGTACCCGAAGAAGCTTGCAGAAATGACCGCAGTGATGGAACAGCACCCGGAAATCAAACTCCTTGCCTGCGATTACCGTGTGCTCTACGAGCCCGGAGCCCTAAAAGCAACGGTTTACAAGAAAACACCTGCAGAAACGCAGGGCCTGATTACAAGATATGGATTTACCAAACATTTCTTTATGAACCCTTATCCGGGCTGTACTTATGCGGTGCGGCGCGACTTTTTTGATGCAGTCAAAGAGCTGTGGTTTGACGGCTCGCCCCACGACGAATTTCTATGGCTTATGGCCGCAGTGCAGGACGGCGCATGGTTTTACAACCGTGTGCTGATGGATTATGTGCGGTATTCTGATAATGCATCCGGGGTGCGCTACAAAGATGTTGCCCTGCAAAAAGAAAACCTGCGCTATATCCACAAACAGCTTTGTGCCCTGCAATCTTTTGCGGCAGAGCACCCGGATGCTGTGCCGGTAGAACGCTGCAAAATGCTTGCTGCGGCGCAGATCTGGTGTGCAAAGCGGCAGAAGCTCATGGAAACACGCAGTCCGCTCCGCTGGCTGGCACTGGCGCCGTGGTGGGGGTACTACAATTCACCAAGAAACTGCCTGAGTGATTTGTGGCTGGTGGTGTTTGGGAGTTTTCAACGTCGCAGAAATTAGAACTGCCAAAGGAGAAAAAATTGAGACGACTTGGAGTTTTTGTATTTTATGATCCTCAAGGAGTTGTAGATGATTATGTAGTGTTTCTTTTGGCATCGATGCGAAAGGTTTGTACGGAGATTGTGACCGTTTGCAATGGCTTCCTGACAGAAGAAGGACATGATCGGCTTTCCCAATGGAGTGAAACCATTTTTTGTAGAGAAAACACCGGGATGGATGCCGGAGCACTAAAAGACTTTTTCACAAATCTTCGGTCAAGAGAGTATTGGAACACATTTGATGAGCTGGTCTGGTTCAATGATACCTGCTATGGCCCTCTAGTGCCGATAGACAAGGTCTTTGAGGAGATGAAGCAGCGTGAGCCTTGCGACTTTTGGGGAATTACCATCCATGCAAGGTCTAATGCTAAATGGCCAGGCAGTAAACAGCCAGGAATTGCTGAACATTTACAATCATATTTTATTGTAATACGGCAACCGCTGCTCCAGGATGAGCGGTTTTATCTATTTTGGAAGGATATGAAGATATCCGATAATTTCAATCTCACGGTGTCAAATTATGAATTGTCTTTAACCAAAACGTTTGCATCGTGGGGTTATATTTACGCTGCTTTTTGTGATACCAGAAAGCTGGATACGAATCCGGATTGCGGTTGTAATCCAACAGCTTATGCAATGTATCGGCTGGTAAGCCAGTATCACTGTCCCTTTGTTAAACGCAAAAATTTTATTCGCACAAATGCAGAAGCCACAGTCTTCACCAATGGAGAGCAAGTCATGCGGTCCATGAGCTACATCCGCAGCCATACCACATATGATACTGCACTGATCTATCGGAACCTTATGCGGCTATACGACCAAGAACTGTGGAAGGGAAACCTATGCCTGAACTTCACTTTGCCTTCAGAATATTCTGCCAATGACCCGACTCCGCCTGCATTGATCCTGGCAGAACTTGATCATGAAGATTCGATTCACGAGTTATCGGAGAGCCTATGCAGCCTTTCTGAATCTTGCGATTTGAACGTTATAACGCGTCGCACTGAACTCATTCCTACAATCAAAAAGTTTTTTCCATCTTGTAACATCACGGTTTCATCTAATCGACCGCAGGGACTTGCTTCCCTATTTTTGGTGCTGAACCAGATAGAAACCGATAAATATAAGTATTTCTGTATTCTTCAGGAGATGTGGGGAAATCCATCAAACGGTCTGCATATTTCAGAATCTTCGATTCGTTTTAGTATGTACGGTAATTTGGTCGCAGGACCACACTTTATTCGGAATGTGATTCATACGTTTGAGTCAGAACCTCTATTAGGAATTCTAAATCCGCCGATCTTTCCGCAAAGCCGCAGTGCAATGGTTGCTCATTTCAATTTAAAGCAAGCTGCAAAAGATTATGGAATTCCTCTTCCGCAACGCCTGTGTGATTACGAGGCTTTTTGTCAGCCCTCGCTATGGTGTCGGAAAGAGGTAGTATTAGCTGCGCTTGAAAAGTTGAACGATCAGACATCTCCGCTGGACCCCGGCGTTTTGGAACATCTCCTCTGCTATATTGCACTTAGCAGCGGATATAGTTGCGGTGAAGTAAAGGAAAGCCGTCAGGCGGCCTGCTTGCAAGAATCGCAGCAATGGCTTATCAACGGTTTTTATTCTGGAAATATTGACTTAAATCTCTTTCAGAAACGTCAAAAGTTTCAGGCTGTGGCTGCCATTCGTTCAGGAAAATGCAAACCAGAAGAGACGAATATTACACCATCGGCATTGCGAAAACTTCTATGGGAAACTGTAATTTATTGGTTTGAAAAGAAACTGAACCCGCACATATCCTCTTCTAAAAAGGATACATACTTTTTGGGAGCCCGTGATGTATATGATGCATATCGCAGGGTTGAAAAGGCATGGCGCCATTCTTCTGAAAAATAGAAAAGGACAAACAAAATGAATTTCGAAAAGGCGAAAAAGTTGCTGACACAGTTGTCAGTGTTTTATTTTCTGCTTGCAGCAATGATATTCTTTGTGGCCGGAGATGGCTTTCGACATGAAATTGTAAACGGTTCCGCCTTATCTCCCAGCTCTGTGATTGGTGAAATCGTTGACGGGATGGTCGTTGAACAGCGATTGCCGCTGGGAGCTGACCATGTTGAAGCATTAAATCTTCAAGTTGCCACTTTTGGCAGACAAAATACTGGTATCCTTCACGTTGATATCTATGGCGAAGACGGCACCTTGATCTCCTCAGCACAAGGAAGACTTGAGGATATGGGGGACAATCAGGTGATACGCTTTTCGTTTGCAGAGTCGCTTGATGGAATGCGCAAACAGTATAGCACGGTAAAAATCTGGTCCGAAGGCTGTCGGCCCGGCAACGCAATAACCGTTTATTACGGAAACAGCGTTCAGGCGGGAAAGTATACGCTTCAGAAGGGCATTGCATCAGAAGATCTGTATCAAGTGGATGGCACTTCGGGCAGTGGAACTCTGTGTGCATATTTTAATGGTTACAACGACCTGATTTTTTATAAGGTATACTGGCTGCTGATCCTTTTCGTGTATGCAGCGGTTGCCGTAGTGATTAGAAGATGGTGGAATCAGGCAAAGCAGGGAAAATGCAACCCCTTGACAACATTTTACGCAATGGTGATCCAATATGGCTTTTTGACCCGCCAGTTGGTGAGCCGAGACTTTAAAACAAAGTACAAAAGAAGCCTGCTGGGCGTTGGATGGAGCATCCTGAACCCTTTGCTGACCATGCTGGTGCAGTATGTGGTATTCTCAACGTTGTTCAGTAACGGAACAAAAAACTATCCCGTGTATCTTTTAACAGGAATAGTGTTTTTTAACTTCTTTAATGAAGCAATCAATATGGGAATGACCTCTATCACGAGCAATGCAGCATTGATCAAAAAGGTCTATATGCCAAAATATATTTACCCCGTAAGCCGCGTGTTTTCTTCTTTGATCAATCTTGGAACCTCCTTGATACCGCTGCTTGCGGTCATGCTGTTAACGCGTACTTGGCCCAAGTGGTCGTTGCTGTTGCTGGTGTTTGATATTCTCTGCTTAGTTGTCTTTGTAATGGGAATGAGCTTGATCCTTTCCACCTGCATGACTTTCTTTCAGGACACGCTGTTCCTGTGGGGCGTTGTGAGTATGATTTGGATGTATCTGACGCCGATTTTTTATATGGATACGATCATTCCAGAAAAGTTTTTGGCACTTTACCACATGAATCCAATGTACCAATATATCAACTTTGCGAGAATTTGCATTATTGATGGCGTTTCTCCCAATCCGATCTCTTATCTGTGGTGTATCCTTACGGCGGTGGTGGTGTTTGCCATTGGTGTATCGGTATTCCGCAAAAATCAGAATCGTTTTGTTCTGTATTTGTGAGGTGGGGGCGTATTATGGGAAAAATGATTGAAGTGAACAATGTTTCCATGCGTTTTCGTATGGCAAACGACCGCGTGTCCAGTTTTAAGGAGTTTGCCATTCGAAAACTGAAGGGCGATTTGAAATATTCAGAGTTTGAAGCGCTGAAAAATGTATCGTTTTCTGTGGAAAAAGGTGAAGTGGTTGGTTTGATCGGCCACAACGGCGCCGGTAAAAGCACGCTCTTAAAGGTAATTTCCGGCATTCTTCAGCCAACCGAGGGAAATGTGGTCGTACATGGCAATGTGGTTCCCATGTTGGAGCTTGGAAGTGGCTTTGATATGGATCTGACAGGCACCGAAAACATTTTCCTGAACGGTGCCATTCTAGGCTATTCTGAGGACTTTCTGAAAGAAAAGTACCAGCAAATCGTGGATTTCTCGGAACTGGGTGCAGAGTTTCTCGATATGCCTTTGCGCAACTACTCTTCTGGTATGCTGGCAAGATTGGCGTTCTCAGTCGCTACGGTAGTGGAGCCGGAAGTTCTGATCGTAGACGAAGTTTTGGCGGTAGGCGATGCAGATTTCCAGAAAAAAAGCATGAACCGCATGATGGAACTGATGAGTGGCGGAACTACCGTTCTGTTTGTGTCGCATAATATTGAGCAGATTCGGAAAATTTGCGGAAAATGTGTTTGGCTTGAACATGGGATTGTAAAACAAGTCGGCCTGTGTACAGATATCTGCGATATATTTGAAGGTAAATGAAAAAGAGGAGGAATCAAAATGAACTTATTGTATAGAAGATATCGCTGCTTCTACGAAAATGGACTGTGGTATACTTTGCGGAAAATCTCATGGCAACTTTTTGGAACGTTAGATCCAGAAAAGGATGATCAATGGCCTGTTCATAAAGAGCGTTTTATGAAAAGGCATCCAAAACGGTTTCCAGCGTATGCTTCATCTTCAATAATGAAGAAAATTGCGCATGATATTTTAATAGTATCTGGAGTAAACGAGACAAATGTTCCTCAGTGTCTCCGCTACAGAGTATTACATCAAGTGGAGCAGCTTACCGCAGCAGGTTTTTCTGTAACGTGGATTCCGTACGAGAGGTGCAACAAATATACACCGTTAGATTGCAGAGCTATAATATTCTATCGCTGTCCCTTTACAGAGCCAATCGGCGAAGCAATTCAGATGGCGAAGGCAATAAATGTTCGAACCTATTATGATATCGATGACTTGGTATTTGATAAGAACTATACGGATAGTATTCCGACTGTTCAAAAATTAAGTCGCGGAGAACGAGCAATTTATGATAGTGGCGTAATTCGTATGGGGGCAACTTTGAAACTTTGTGAGTACGGAATTACGACAACGGAACGGTTGAAAGAACAGATGGAAAAGAAAGTTCTCTCTGTTTTTATTAATAGAAACTGTGCATCTGAGGAAATGCTTAAAATCAGTGAACGAGTTCGGAAAAATCGTAAAAAAAATAGCTTGAAGAATACAGATGTTATTATTGGCTATTTCAGTGGCTCTCTTACGCACAATTCGGATTTTGAGCTGATTCTGCCAGCGTTATTGCACGTGATGGATGAAAATCCCGAGGTAAAATTACTCCTGATGGGGGAACTGGATTTACCAGAGACACTGAAACCATATAAGGCTAGGATTATTAGAAAACCGTTTGTAGATTGGCGACATTTGCCTGAAGTGATAGGAAGTGTTGATATTAATTTGGCACCAATCGAAAATACGATTTTTAATGAGGCAAAATCGGAAAACAAATGGGTTGAGGCATCTTTAGTAGAAGTGTGTACAGTGGCTAGCCGTGTTGGGGCATTTGCACAGTGCATTGAAGATGGTGTAACAGGTTTTCTTTGTAGCGATGATGAATGGTATTCTGTGCTGACAAAGCTCGTACAGAATGAAAAACTCCGCAATGAAATGGCATTTCGTGCTTATTCCTATTGCAGAGAAAATTATGTAACAACACGCAATAATATCGCATTACGCGATTTTATGAATAAAACCATTTCAAAGCACATTGGTTTTGTACTTCCTTCCTGTGAAATCAGTGGTGGAATCATGGTTGCTCTTTGGCATGCGTGTTTTCTTCAGGACCAGGGTTGGGAAGTGGACATCATTGCAAATGGAAAAAAGTTTGAAATATGGGAATTTGCTAACCATAAATTCCCAGTGTTTAGTCGGGAGAATGATACCACATTTGAAAATAAAATGTGGTATGATGTTCTGGTTGCAACTATGTGGACGACAGTTGACTATGTACTGTCTTATAAAAATGTAAAAAAACGTTGTTATTTAGTCCAAAATTATGAAACGGATTTTTACAAATATAATATGAATGAACGTCTGCAGTGTGAAGCAACCTACAATCTGCAGGATAATATGCAGTATCTGACAATTTCTGCATGGTGCTATGATTGGCTGACAAAACACTATGGTCATAATGTTTCGTGCGCGCAAAATGGAATTCAGCTGGAGAAATACCCTTTTGTACAGCGGAAGTTTGATAAAGAAAGAAAAGTCAGAATTTTAATTGAAGGCGATTGTGCAGTTGACTACAAAAATGTGGACGAGAGTTTTAAAATCACAAATCGACTAGACCGTGACCGATTTGAAGTGTGGTATATGTCGTACAATGCGAATCCAAAGGCAGAATATAGATACGATAAGTTCTTACATCGTGTACCGTATGAGAAAACGCCCTCGGTTTATGCAGAGTGCGATATTCTGCTCAAATCCAGCTGGTTGGAAAGTTTTTCGTATCCGCCTATTGAGATGATGGCCACAGGAGGTTTCTGTGTTGTTGTTCCGAACAACGGAAATCACGAGTATCTAGTAGATGGGGAAAACTGCTTACTATATCCACAAGGAGATATCGACGCAGCAATTTCTGCAATCGAACAAATTTGTAACAATGAAGCGCTACGCCAAAAACTTGCAAAGAAAGGCTTTGAAACAGCAGAAAAACGAGATTGGAAGGTTTTGAAGTCGGATATTCTTAAATTGTATATTTAAACTAGTAGTCGATTAAAAGTTGGTACAACACGAATTTGATATTTTTTGCATACTTTTTTGTGGCATGAGATTCCTCCTGCGGAGAACCTACTGCAAATATTGATCGTATAGAACCATTGTTCTGCTAACAAGTCCAAACTCGTTCCGGCGAAATTTTAATTACATCATATCAAAACTGCCAGTACCCGGTTTGTGGATACTGGCAGTTTTTTCAATAGGCAGACCGCTGTCTGCAAAAAAGTGGCTCAGAAACACCGACAGGTGTTTCTGAGCCACTTTTATTATATCGTTTCCAGCAGTGCGGGCAGCTGGGCAAGGTCGTCGATGACATAGGGACTGGCCTTTTCCAGCCGGGCGCGGGACTGGTGTCCGCCGGTGTACAGCACACAGACCGCACCGATAGCTGCAGCCACCGCAGCGTCGTGGTCGGTGTCGCCGACCATCACGCAGGCCGCAGGATCAATGCCGGTGCGGCGCAGATAGTCGGTGCCAAGCTGCACTTTGCTTACGCCGTAAATGTCCGCAAGGCCGAGCAACTCGGTAAAAAAGCCTTGCAGACCCCGGGCGGATACCTGCTCGATCAGGTAATCACGGCGGGAGGCAGAAAGCACAGCCTGCTGCCAGCCCATGCGGGCCAGCGTTTGCAGGGTGTCAACGGCGTGTGCCGTTACAGCGCAGCCGGGCACACCGGCGTTGTAGTGCTCCATAAAGCGGGCGGCAAGCTCCGGGTAGGGATGCCGCGCAAAGTCGAACCCGGCGCAGCGGTAGTAGTCCTCGATGGGAAAGCCGAACAGCTCCCGGTAGGCAGCCAGATCGTACCGCTGGGGGTAACCGTGGGTCTCCAGCATCCAGTTCAGGCAGCTGTGGGTAAAATCCACATCGTCCATCAGGGTACCGTTCCAGTCCCAGAAGATCATACCGTTCGGCTGCATGGAAACCTCCTTGTGTTATTCCGTCGCAAACACCTTGCGCAGTGCGGCGTTGCTCTCGATCAGCTTTACCAGCACGACGCCCAGCACGGTACAGCTGATCAGCTCACCAATGCCCACCGAGATGCCGTTGGTGATGCAGGCCAGCCAGATGGGGGCACTGGACGTGGGGTCCGGGAACATCACGGCGATCTCGATGCCGATGATCACGGCGTTGAACAGCACCGGCGGCAGGCTGGCGGCAATGGCCAGACCCTTGAAGCGCACATTGCGCAGCTTGTAGGTGACCAGACAGGCCAGCAGGGTAGCCAGTGTGCCAAAGATCACATCCACGATGGTGGAGCCCAGCAGGTTTGCAAGGAAGCAGCCCAGCACAACACCTACGATGTACTCGGCACCGAACACGGGCAGCAGGCACAGAGCCTCGGCCACGCGCACCTGCACAGCACCATAGGAAAGGGGCTGCAGTGCCAGACACAGCACCACATAGATGGCTGCCACTACACCGCAGTGCACCAGCTTACGGACGGAAGAATTCTGATTCATGATAATACTCCAGCGGTTTGATTTTGACCGCACAGGAACCGCCAGCTCCTGTGGGTTTTGCCCGGCACTGCTCGAGTGATGCCGGGGAGCCTAAAATCCTAAGTTGCTCTTTGAGGATACTGCACAAAAAAGCACAGCAGAAGGAAGTATATCACAAAATCGGACAGATTGCAATGGGAAGAGGACGATTGAAACTTGCCCGCCGCGCTGCTCTGGGCGTATTCATGTAAAAATGGAATACCGGAGCGTCCGCAGACGCTCCGGTATTCCGAAATTTCAAATAATGATTCCGCTGAAATAGCCAGAGCGAAGCGGAGGCTATTCCAAATGGTTTTAACCTCTGGGGTGGCCGGTATATGTCAGCGCCACGGTATCGGGGCCGGTGTTGGCAGAGACCACACCGCCCAGCTCAAATACGGCCAGCGGCGGCTTGCCAAAGGCTTTGCGGCAGGCTTTTTCCAGATCCTCTGCCTGCGGGATGTTAGTGTGGCCGATCATATACTCAAAGTCCTCCACATCCCCGGCGCGCTTCTGGCACAGATCCACCATGGCGGGCACGACTTTTTCATCGCCGCGCACCTTGGCTTCCACCTTGGTCTTGCCATCGATCAGGGTAATGATGGGACGGATGCCCATCAGCTCGCCCATGACGGCTGCGGCGGCGGAGATGCGGCCGCTCTTTTTCATCTGCCTCAGGCTGTAAGGCCCCAGCACGACCTCCATGCAGTTCATCTGCCGCTCAAACTCGTGGATGACGTGGCGGATCTCTGCGCCGTTTTGCAGCTTGCGTGCCATCTCGCACAGATACCAGCCGAACACCATAGAATAGGTGTGGGGATCCAGCAGATGGATGTTCAGATGGTGCTCCGGGCGCTCCTCCCGCAGCATCCCCTGTGCCATCAGGGCGTTGTTGTAGGTGGAGGAACCGGATTTGTTGATGGGCACATGGATGACATCCGTGTAGCCCTCGTCCACATACTGGCAGTATTTTTCACAGAACTGGATGGGTGTGATGGCGGCGGTAGAGGGCACACCCTTTGCCGCGCGCATCTTATCGTAGAATTCGGTGTTGGTGCAGTCCACACGCTCAACGTAGTCCACATCATCCAGCAGGATGTGGAAGCTCATGATATCAATGCCGTACTTTTCGGCCATCTCCTGCGGGATATCGCAGGAGGAATCGGTCAGGATCGCGATCTTGCTCATAATTTCCCTCATTTCCATTCATAATCTCGTAGGTGGCCGTGGTCCAGCAGCTCCGGAAAATCCCACTGCCGCAGCACCTCGTACACGCCCACCGCCACGCTGTTGGAAAGGTTCAGGCTGCGGCAGGTGTCCCGCATGGGCATCCGGATGCAGTGCTCCTGATTTTCCGCAAGCAGTGCTTCCGGCAGGCCGGCATCCTCGCGGCCAAATACCAGATAAGCTCCGTCCGGGTACTGTACATCGGTGTAGCGCTGGGGTGCCTTGGTGGTAAAGTAATAGTAAGGGCCGTTGTTGCGGGCAAAAAAGTCTGCAAGGCCGTCGTAGTAGGTAATGTCCAGATAGTGCCAGTAGTCCAGCCCGGCGTGCTTGAGTTTTTTGTCGTCGATGGCAAAACCCATGGGGCCTACCAGATGCAGACGACAGGCGGTGCAGGCGCAGGTACGCGCCACATTGCCGGTGTTCTGGGGGATGCGGGGCTCTACCAGAACGATATTCAAAGTCGGCTTGTTCATCATAAGATGCCCTCCGGTTTCTCCCGCAGGGGACACAGACGGGGCAGCAGCGGCTCGAACCACACGCCGAAGCGGGTGTCCTGCGTGCAGGGCGTGCCCTGAATAGCCAGCGAAACAAACTCTGCGGCGTTATCGGCAGCGGCGCTCAGGGCGTTGCCCTGCAGCAGCGAGCCGATGAGCACTGCGCCGTACAGATCCCCCGTGCCGGGGAAGCTGCGGCTGATATGCAGCTTTTTGATAACGAAACGATCCGTGCCGGTACCGGCACAGCCGATGTACTTGCCCAGCGGCAGGCCGGTGACCACCGCGTTGGGGGCCAGCGGCTGCAAAGCATCTGCCAGCGCCTGCGCGGCGGCATCGTCCAGCTGCTCGGTCACGGGCTGCTGCTGCAAAAGCAGCTGTGCTTCGGTGTAGTTGGGCAGGATCAGGTCTGCCGCACGGCACAGATTGCGGATGCGCTCGATCAGCGCCGGGGTAACAGTGGAATAGGCCTTGCCGTTATCGCCCATCACGGGGTCCACCACCTTGTAGGCGGCAGGCCACAGGGCAAAGGCTTTTTCAGCCAGCGCTACCTGTGCTTCGCCGCCCAGATAGCCGGTATAGATACAATCAAATTGCAGTTCCAGCGCCTGATAGTGCTCCAGCGCGGCCATGCCGTAGGCGCTGCCGTCCAGCCGGGCGGGGGTGCCAAGGCCGCCGGTGTGGGTGGAAAGCACCACCGTGGGCAGTGCCACCGGCTGAAAGCCCATGACCGACAGCACGGGCAGGATCACTGCAAGGCTGCACCGTCCCACGCCGGACAGGTCGTGGATGCAAAGGATCTTTTTTGGTTCAACGGGTTTTTGCAAATAGGAAAACCTCCTTGCCGAAAAGCCGCGCGCAGCGGCCTATAAAAAGCATCATACAACAGTATACCACAAATTGCTGCATAAAAAAAGCGCATACCAGATTCTTTTGCGGAAATAATAGCACTGCAAGCCCTGTCATGACAGGCCGAAAGGAGAAATTCAGAATGAAACAGCGAGAAAATTCTGCCGCAGGCATGGTAGTGGGCATGGCCGCCGGTGCAGCCCTGGGGGCTGCCGGTGCCATGATGGCCACCCAGAGCAAGCGCCAGATGCGCCGCAACGTGCGCAAGGTGATGAAGGGCGCAGAAAACGCGGTGATGCAGCTGGATAAGATGGCCACCGATTTTGTGGAAAAGCACATCGACTGCTGAACAGCAAAAAGCGCCGTCCCGGGTGGAACGGCGCTTTTTGTTATCGTGCGGCTTATTTTGCCCAGATGCACATCCGGGCGGTGGTGTTGATCTCGCCCAGCAGGCTCAGATCCATCTGGATATTGCAGGTCACGGTCAGCGCTTTACCCACCTCGCTGCCGGTCAGCACTGAGGCAGGCAGGTTTTTGATGGTCAGGATGCCGTTGCCCTTTTCAATATCGCCGGTCAGAGTGCCGGTGTAGGTCACATCGCCGATGGTCAGGCCGGACAGGTAGCCGGTCACGTTGAGCTTGGTCACCTGCTTGACGGGCAGCGTCAGGGTGTAGGTGCCGTTGGACTGGCGGGTAAGGGTGGCTTCGCGGTCAGAATCGATGCCAGAGTTGGCCATGGATTCCTTATCGGACTTTTCCTTCCAGAATTTGACCCCAACGGGGGTATTGGCTGCGGCAGAAGCGCCCAGTGTGAGCACACAGAACATCAGCAGCGTCAGCAGGGCAGCGCCGGTACGTTTTAAGGCAGTGGTCATGGTTTTATCCTTTCTGCCGCAGCTGCGGCATGGTGAAACAGAGTATATAATGCCCTATAAGGTACTGATTTGTCAATACTAACATAACATGACCGGACGGCGTTGTCAATGCGCCTTGGCAGTCTTTCACAAAAATGTTTCGAATCCGTCACAGAGCTTTGAGAAGCGGAAAAGCCGCGGCCTGCCATTGACTGCTGTCTGACAAAAACGCCCCGCAGCGGCTGATAGAAGGCCGCTGCGGGGCGTAGTGCTATTTGAGGTTACTTTTTGCCGTGACGGCCAAAGCGGTACTCCTTGCCCTCGCGGATGCGCTGGATGTTGGAGCGGTGCATATAAATGACCATCGCGCCCATGATCACCGAGCCGATGGCACACACGGTAAGATCGGCGGCGGAGTAGCCCCGGAACACACCGTACAAGATGGTGAGCACCGGGTAGAGTGCTGCCATGGTCACGCTGCCCAGCGATACCATGCCCGTGGGCAGCAGGCAGGCCAGAAAGATGACCGCCAGAAAGGGGATCAGCACCGGCTGGATGGCCAGAATGGTACCACCCGCCACCAGTACGCCCTTGCCGCCCTTAAAGCCGAAATACAGGGGCTTCAAGTGGCCGATAATGGCAAAGATGGCGGCAAGATACACCGCAAGATACGGCGAGAGCATGGTACTCTCCGGCATCAGGGTGAACAGCCAGCGGCCGATGCACACGGCCAGCACGCCCTTGAGCACATCGCCGAAAGCGGTAAGTGCCGCTGCCTTTTTGCCGAAGGTGCGCAGCATATTGGTCATGCCGGCAGCGCCGCTGCCGTACTTGCGCACATCATCGTGGTACAAAAACTTGCTGACGAGGATACCGGTGTCGATGCTGCCCAGCAGGTATGCCTGCACGGCGGACACCGCAGCGATGAGAACAGATTCCATCATCTGAGCCCTCCTGACGTGTTATACGTCCTTGGCACCCACCTCGCCGGAGCCGCGCTCCCGCACGACCAGACGAATGGGCGTATGCTCCAGACCAAAGTTTTCGCGGATCTGGTTGATGAGATACCGCTGATAGCTGAAGTGGAACAGGTGCTTTGCGTTCACGAAGGCCACGAACGTGGGGGGACGGGTAGAGGCCTGCGTCAGGTAGTAGATCTTCAGGCGGCGGCCCTTGTCGCTGGGGGGCTGCATCCGGGCGGTAGCGCGGGCAAGCATCTCGTTCAGCACACCGGTGGGTACGCGGGCACCGTTCTCGGCGTCCACATCCCGGATCAGCTGCATCAGCTTGTTCACGTTGTAGCCGGTCTGGGCAGAGATGAAGATGATGGGTGCGTAGCCCATAAAGCTGAAGCACTCGGCATAGCCGCGGCGCTGCAGTTCCATGGTATTGGTCTCCTTGCCTTCCACGGCATCCCACTTGTTCACCACAATGATGCAGGCCTTGCCCTGCTCGTGGGCGTAGCCTGCCACCTTGCTGTCCTGCTCGGTAAAGCCGACGGTGGCATCCACAAGGATCAGTGCCACGCGGCTGCGCTCCACAGCAGCCAGTGCGCGCACCACCATGTAGCGCTCCAAGCCATCGCTGATGTTGCTGCGCTTGCGCAGACCGGCGGTATCAGTAAAGATGAACTTGCCGTAGGCGTTGTCCACCGGGGTGTCGATGGCATCGCGGGTGGTGCCGGCTTCATTAGCCACGATCATGCGGTTCTCGCCCAGAATGCGGTTGGTCAGGCTGGACTTGCCCACGTTGGGACGGCCGATGATGGCAACGGGGATACGATCCTCCTCCACCACGGTCTCGCTGAAGTCCAGATGTGCGCACACTGCATCCAGCAGGTCGCCTGTGCCGTGACCGTGCACGGAAGAAATGGGCATCACCTCGTCAAAGCCGAGGTTGTAGAACTCGTACAGCTCCATGGGAGCTTCGCCCACCTTGTCGCACTTGTTCACGGCCAGAATAATGGGCTTGTGGCTGCGGCGCAGCATATGCGCCACGTCCTCGTCGGCTGCGGTCAGGCCGTTGCGCACGTCCGTGACCATGATGATGCAGTCGGCGGTGTCGATGGCGATCTGTGCCTGCTCGCGCATATGGGCAAGAATGCCCTCGGTGGCCTTGGGCTCGATGCCGCCGGTGTCCACCAGCAAAAACTCGTGGCCGTTCCACTCGCAGTTGGCAAAAATGCGGTCGCGGGTAATGCCCGGGGTATCCTCCACAATGGCAAGGCGCTGGCCGCACAGCTTGTTGAACAGGGTGGATTTGCCCACGTTGGGGCGTCCCACCACTGCTACGATCGGTTTGCTCATGGGGTCTCCTCCTTTCTTAAAAGGGGTAAAATACAATAAAAATGGCGTTATCAGCTGCCGCTCTTTCTTCTGCGGGCAATGTGCAGGCCGCTGCGCAGCAAAGCGCGGGCTTCGTCCCCGCCTGCTGTGGGCAGAACCTCCACCTTTACGCCCAGCTGCTGTCCCAGCTGCTCTACCGTGATATCGTCAAGGAAGGTATCTTTTTCCTCCCGCAGCATCACAGCCGGGATGCCCAGCGTTTTTGTGGCAAGCCTGCCAGCACACTGGTCTATGATATCGGTGGCAGTGATCAGGCCGGTCACCCCAACATTGCCGCCGAAAAAGCGGTTCTGGATGGTGTGGACGTGCACGGTGATCATGGGGTACTGGCGGTGCAACTCCTCCATCATGCGTGTGATGAGGGGCGCTGCCATGGTGCCGGTGACCACATCCAGCTCCTTGGTGCCGTAGACCCGGTGGGGCTTGTCCAGCTCGGCCAGAAATTCTTCCTCGAACAGGCGCATCATGCCCACGCCGTTTTCCAGCTGGTCGTAGTCCTCGTAGAACTCCGGCGCAGGGATGGGACGGCCTGCCTTGAGATACCATTCATCGCTGGGGTAGATGATGCGCTTGCCGTGGCGGCGCTTGCACTCATCGCCGAACTCTTCCATAATGTCGATGACCTCGGCGCTGGTCTTTGCATCGTAGGGCACCTGCGGGTACAGATTTTTGCGGTAATCCGTAATGCCGCAGGGCACGGCTGCAATGCTTTGCACCATGGGGGTCAGTTCCAGCAGGTCGGCAAGGGTGCGGCGCAGCTCGTCGCCGTCGTTCACGCCGCGGCAGAGCACCAGCTGACAGTTGACGGCAATGCCGCCCTCCACCAGACGGGGCAGGTACTTGAGCACCTCGCCGCCGCGCTTATTGGCCAGCATCCGCACCCGCAGCTGAGGGTTGGTTGTGTGCACCGAGATATTGATAGGGGAGATGTGCATCTTGATGATGCGGTCGATCTCGTGATCCTGCATATTGGTCATGGTGATGTAGTTGCCGAACAAAAAGCTCAGCCGCTCGTCATCATCCTTGAAATACAGACTCTCGCGCATACCGGGGGGCAGCTGGTCGATGAAGCAGAACATACAGTGGTTGGAGCAGGAATGCTTTGCATCGCCCAGATAGGTCTTGAACCCGCAGCCAAAGGGACCGCGCTGCGGCCGCTGTACTTCCCACTCCCGGATGCCGTCTGCTACCCGGGCTTTCAGGTGGAAGCTGCTGCTGTCGGTATAAAAATCGTAGTCCAGCGTGTCGTTCAGCTCGTTGTTGTCCACGCTCAGCAGCTCGTCACCGGGGGCAAGGCCAAGAGCTTCGGCTTCGCTGCCGGCATCTACCTGCTCGATCCGTATCGCCATCTGCATCCACCTCCTCTAAAGAACAAGAAGGGGAAGGCTTTGCGCCCTCCCCTTCTGTACATAACACCATTATGCCACCAATTACGCGCAAATTAGGCCTTCTTGATGACTTCCTCGCCCTTGTAGTAACCGCAGTTGCCACATGCCTGGTGGGGGAGCTTCAGAGAGCCGCAGTTGCTGCACTTGACCAGTGCGGGGGCCTCCAGCTTCCAAACATTGCTGCGACGCTTGTCGCGGCGGGCCTTGGAAAGATGTCTCTTAGGTACTGCCATATTTTTGCACCTCCTTGATGGGTTTATCTGTTCAGCAGTGATTTAAGGATCGCGAGCCTAGTGTCTACGGGGGCATCGGTCTGCTCTGCCGGTGGGCAGGTGCATTCCGCCTTTTTCTTACCGCACTGCGGGCAAAGCCCGGCGCAGTCGGGGCTGCAAAGCAGCACCGTGGGGATCTGGAACATAAACTCCTGATTGAGCCATTCGTCCACGTCCAAGTGTCCTTTTTCATCCAGCGGAAGATCGAAATCCGGGTCATCCAGATCCCGCTCCTTGACGATCCACTCCGTATCGACTGTCTCTTCCCGGGTGACCGGGTCCAGACAGCGGGCGCACTCTCCGTGCACCAATGCCTTTGCCCGCAATGTTATCTGGACCTCGTCGCCATCGGTCTGCGCGTCAAAGACGGCTGTGACCGGCTGCGGGATCCTTGCACCGGCATAATCGTACGCAGATAAATCACACTGAAACTCTGCATGGTACGGTCTTGCGCCGGCAGTGATAAACTTTCTCAGGTCAAATTGCATAGTACACCTCTGAAAAGGCTGCTTTGTTAGTATAGCGCCAAAGCAACCCTTTGTCAACACCAAAACAGGCAGAAAACCGAAAAAATTTATTTTTCTCCGGTCTTCTGCCTGTTGGAAAAGCTTTTAGCCCTGTTCTTTTATCAAATTACAGGTACTTCTTCACATCGTGGGGCAGTGCGGCCTCGTCTGCGCTGACGGTCACGGTGACCTTCACGCTGTCGCCGGCAATGGCTGCCATCTCATCCAGCACAACGCCCAGACGGTTGATATCGTGATCCAGCACCTTCAGGATGCCGTCAATGTACAGGTCGGTGATGTCGTAGTTGCTTGCCATCAGGCCGGCCACAAAGCCGTACAGCATTTCGCCGCCGGAGATCTTGTACTCGTCCAGATCGATCAGACGTGCTGCAGGAGCGATGTCGTAGGTGAGCTTCATGCCCTTTTCCACAACAACAACATTGCCTTTGGAGGTCTTGACCGCGTCGTTGATCTGGTCGATCATAGCCTTGGTCTTGCCGGAGCCCTTGGTACCAACAATCAGTTTAATCATAGTTCAGTCCTCCTGTATTTTCCACGCCTTGCGGCGGGAGATCATTTTTTACGTTCGGCTTTTACTTCAGCTTTGCTTCCAGCTCTGCGGTCAGGCCCTCGTAGCCGGGCTTGCCCAGCAGGGCAAACATATTCTTCTTGTAGCTTTCCACACCGGGCTGGTTGAAGGGGTTCACGCTCAGCAGGTAGCCGCTGCAGGCGCAGGCACGCCAGAAGAAATAGATCAGGTAGCCCACATTATAAGCAGACAGGTCGTCCACCTCGATCAGCACTTCGGGCACGCCGCCGTCGGTGTGTGCCAGAATGGTGCCTTCCATTGCCTTGCGGTTGACCACGCTCATGTTCTGGTTTGCAAGGAAGTTCAGGCCGTCAAAGTTGCCCTCCAGCGGGTCGATGAACAGATCCTGCGCGGGCTTCTTCACGTCCACGATGGTCTCGAACATGATGCGGGCGCCTTCCTGAATGAACTGACCCATAGAGTGCAGGTCGGTGGAGAAGATGCAGCTTGCGGGGAACAGACCCTTGTTGTCCTTGCCCTCGCTCTCGCCGAACAGCTGCTTGTACCACTCGTTCATCAGGGTGAAGTCCGGCTCGTAGCACTCCAGGATCTCCACAGCCTTGCCCTTGCGGTACAGGATGTTGCGGATGGCGGCGTACTTGTAAGCATCGTTATCGGGGCTCAGCACGGAGAAGCGCTCCATAGCGTCGGCAGCGCCCTGCATCAGAGCATCGATGTCGATGCCGGCGGCGGCGATGGGCAGCAGACCCACGGCGCTCAGCACGGAGTAGCGGCCGCCCACGTCATCGGGAACTACGAAGGTGGGCCAGCCCTGTGCGTCAGCCAGCTGCTTCAAGGTGCCCTTGGCACGGTCGGTGGTGGCGTAGATGCGCTTGTTGGCTTCCTCCACGCCCATCTCCTTTTCCAGCAGTTCACGCAGCACACGGAAGGCCAGAGAGGTCTCGGTGGTGGTGCCGGACTTGGAGATGACGTTGATGGAGAAGCGCTTGCCCTTGCACAGGCTGATGATGTTGTTCAGGTAGGTGGGGCTGATGCTGTTGCCGCAGAAGTAGATCTTCAGACCATCTTCCAGCTCGTTGTGGTACATACCCTTAACGGCTTCCACAACAGCGCGTGCGCCCAGATAGCTGCCGCCGATGCCGGCCACGACCAGAACGTCAGAGTCCTCGCGGATCTTGGCAGCGGCTGCCTTGATGCGGGCGAACTCTTCCTTGTCATAATCCCGGGGCAGGGTCATCCAGCCCAGAAAATCGCTGCCGGGGCCGTTCTTGGCTTCCAGCTGCTTGTGGGCGGCTTCTACCTGCGGATAAATAGCTGCATATTCCTCTTCGCTGATGAAGCTGGAGAGGTGTTTCGTGTTCAGTGCGACACTCATTATTATTAAAACCTCCAAACGATCTGCCGGGTCTTTGCCCTGCGAGGAAATATCTTGGTATAAGTGTACCGTTCCCTCCGGGTAAAGTCAAGGTCAAATTCCTTAGATTTCATACAATTTTAATAGTGTTTTTTTGTTTCTTCATCCATATTTGTTCAGGTATCCAACAGCTCTGCCGGGCGTCCGGCGCACTTTTGTGCGCTGAAGCGCCTTTTTCGGTGCAGGGTCATGCTGCAGCACCCCGCAGGCTGTCCCACAGCAGCTGCAAGGCGGCATCAAAGTCCATGCGCGGCGCATCGGCGGCGGCGCACACCGGGTACTCCCCCTGCACCGCTTCGCCGCACAGCAGCTGCGCCTTGCCCACCGTCTGTCCCCGGGTCACCGGGGCTTCCAGCACCTCAGGCAGGGATAGCTGCACGGTCAGCTGCCCGGCGCTCTCTGCGGGCAGCAGGGCGGTCTGCGGCAGAGCAGCATAATCCAGCGGCACAGTTTCCTCCGTGCTGCCCTTTACCTTTAATTGCAGCGGGCGATCCTGCGGCAGGGGCACCGGTGCGGCACGGTAGGCCGCAAAGCCGTAGTCCAGCAGGGTGGTGGCGGCTTCGAACCGTTCCTTACTGGAAGATGCACCCAGAACTACCGCGATGAGGTCCAGCCCGTCCCGGGTGGCGCTGGCGGTAATGCACACGCCCGCTCCGCCGGTGGTGCCGGTCTTGAGCCCAGTGATGCCGTTGTACCGCCGCAGCAGCTTATTGGTGTTCACCAGCTGGGTCTGCCCGCCCCGCAAAGTGTCCGTCCAGATACCGGTATAGTGCAGCACCTCCGGGCAGGTATTCAGGATGGTGCGGCTCATGATGGCCACATCCCGTGCGGTGGAAAGATGTCCCTCGGTGTCCAGCCCGCAGGCATTGCGGAAGGTGGTGTGCTCCATGCCCAGCTCTGCGGCGCGGGCGTTCATCTGCTGCACAAAGGCGGTCTCGCTGCCGCCCACCAGCTCTGCCACTGCCACCGCCGCATCGTTGGCGGAGGACACACAGATGGCTTTGAGCATCTCGTCCAGCGTGAACTGCTCCCCGGGCTCCAGCCAGATCTGACTGCCGCCCATGTGGTAGGCGTGCTCGCTGACCGGCACGGCAGTGTCCATGGTCAGCCGCCCGGCGTGCACCGCTTCAAAGGTGAGCAGCAGGGTCATCACCTTAGTAATGGAAGCGATGGGCATGGTCTGGTCGGCATTCATCTCATAAAGCACCGTGCCGCTGGTCTGGTCGATGAGCATCGCCGCGCGGCAGGGCAGGGTAAGCTGCGGCGGGGTGACCGTCAGGGGCTGCACTGCCGGTTCTGCCTGCGTTTGCACCGCCGGCTGGATGCGCAGCCCTTTGCCCTGCGCCGTACCAAAGGCCAGCGCAAACAGCCAGAAGCAGATCACCCCCGCGCACAGCAGCGCCAGATTTCTCCGTTCCATTCCTCATACCTCCCCGCGCAAACTCTCTTTTTGCAGTGTATGCCGCCGCTTTTGCAGGTATGCCGCTGGGCAATTTGTTCAGTTTTTGTGCGGGAATTCAGTGCTTATCTACAAAGTGTGAACACATCCGTTGCAAAACGCCTTATTTTGCGGTATGCTATGACCAACAGGAGATCCCCTGTGTTTTGGATATGTATTGATTTTATTCTGGAGGGATTCTTATGAGCACGATTTCTCGCCGTACGTTCCTCAAGCTGGCTGGTGTTACCGCGGTCGCCACTGCCGGCGCTTCCATGCTGACCGGCTGCTCCTGGTTCGATGATGTTAAGTTGGTGATCATGGGCAGCGTTGATGACGGAAAGACCTATACCGAGGTTTTCAGCAAGACCATGCCCCGCATTCTTATCAATACGGTAAAGGGCAACCTGAATCTGGCTCTGAAGCTGGTCAAGGAACAGGGTCCCGAGGCATACCGCGGCGCGGATGTGACCGTGGACAAGGACTATCCGAACTGCCTTACCTTCGTCAAGGACAAGGAGACCGGCAAGGAGAGCATGATCATCGCTGTCAAGGTCGCCATGGTCGAGGTCGAGTACGAGGTGCTGGTCAACGGCAAGAGCGTCACCTCCGGCAAGCACAGCTTCCCCAAGGGCGTGACCGGCATCGACGAGGACACTGCCCGCAAGATCATTGCCGAGGTCGCCAAGAACAACGACAAGGTACCCGCCAATTACGAATTTGATTCCACCGTTGCCAACAACCTGAAGGTCGTCAACGGCAAGATCACCGTTGCGCTGAAGGTGGCAGCGGCCTGATCCTATCTCATTCGCACCTGTTGAAGGCTGCTGCACAGTGCTTTGTGTAGCAGCCTTTTTTGCGCCCGGTTTTCCACCAATTGCCGCCGGACGGTGCAATTCCGGTCTTGCGTGCTGCCGTTGTTTTGTTATATAATGAAGAGTAAACCCTATTTTTATCCCATTTTGTGGAAAGGAACCCCTCTCATGCGAGTTTGTTTTTATACCTTGGGCTGCAAGGTCAACCTGAACGAGACCGGCGCACTGGAACAGCTGTTCCGTGCCAACGGCTTTACCATTGCGCAGGAAGGCGAGGCTGCGGACGTGTTCATTGTGAACAGCTGCACCGTGACCAACTTTGGCGACCAAAAAAGCCGCAAGTGGCTGCGCCGCAAAAAGCGCGAGAACCCGGGTGCGGTGACGGTGCTGACCGGCTGCTACCCGCAGGCTTTCCCGGAGGAAGCCGCGCAGTTTATGGAAGCCGACCTTGTGTGCGGCAACGGCGACCGCAAGGCCATTCTGGACAACGTGCAAAAGCTGCTGGACGGCCACGAGCGCATCGTAGCCATTGCCCCGCACCAGCGCGGCGAGCAGTTCGAGGAGCTGCCGGTGGAGCGGTTCGAGACCCACACCCGCGCCTTTATCAAGGTAGAGGACGGCTGCAACCGGCAGTGCGCCTACTGCGTCATCCCCCGCGCCCGCGGGCCGGTGCGCAGCCGTGCCGAGGAGAGCATTCTGGCCGAGCTGCACCAGCTGGCCGCTGCCGGTTACCGCGAGGTGGTGCTCAGCGCCATCTCCCTGCCAAGCTACGGGCTGGACACCGGCACGAACCTTGTGGAGCTGGTGGAAAAATGCGCACAGGTGCCGGGCATCGAGCGCATCCGTCTGGGCAGTCTTGACCCCGATATGCTCACCCCGGAATTTATCTCCCGCTTGGCGGCGGTGGAAAAGCTGTGCCCGCAGTTCCACCTGAGCCTGCAGAGCGGCTGCACCGCCACCCTGCGCCGGATGCGCCGGGTGTATACCGCGCAGGAGTACGCACAGGTGGTGGAACAGATCCGCGCCGCCTACGGCAGCCGCCCGGTCAGCTTTACCACCGACTGCATCTGCGGCTTCCCCGGCGAGACGGCAGAGGACTTTGAGGAGAGCTGCGCATTTTTGAAGAAGATCGGCTTTGTCAAGGTCCATGTGTTCCCCTACTCCCGCCGCAGCGGCACCCCGGCCTACGATTTCCCGGATCAGATCCACGAGAGGGAAAAGCAGGAGCGCAGCCGCCGCATGAACGCCGTAGCCGAGCAGGTGCGCTGCGAGACACTGGCTGCCTTTGAGGGCACCGAGGACGAGGTGCTGCTGGAAACGCCCCTGTCCGGCACGCTGTTTACCGGCTACACCCGGCTGTACATCCCGGTGGTGGTCTCCGCTCCCGGCTGCGAGAGCGGGCAGATCGTGCGGGTAAAGCTTGGCCGCTACGACGGCGAGCGGGTGCGTGCAGCACTTTGCTGAAAATTTTTCATTTTACTTGTACATTCTGTGCATCCGCATGAATACAATAAATTTTTAACGATTTTTGTATTTTGCCCTTTCCATACGCACGTCTTTATGTTAAAATGAAGATGGATTCATCGGGTTCGGCGTGCTGTAAGCAACCAGCACGGTACCATCCGCGCCCGTATAGCGCCGTTTTATGCTCTGCACACAGGGCAGGCGGCTCCGTTTTATGGCTGTTTCAAAGCAAGGAGAGATTGGAATGAGTTTCAGAGGAATCAATACCACGGTCATCCAGATCCGCCGTCAGGTGTTTACCGAGGTCGCCCGCATGGCTTACGCCAACGTCAAGGGCGAGCAGGCCAACCACCTGATGCGCAAGATCCCCTATACCATCATCCCCGGTGAAGAGGGCAAGCTGCGCAAGGACATCTTCCTCGAGCGCGCCATCGTTGAGGAGCGCGTGCGTCTGGCTATGGGTCTGCCCACCCGCCGCATGGACGAGCACAACAGCGTTGTCTCCGGTCTGGAGGACGCCTCCATCGCCGATAAGTACTATGATCCCCCGCTGGTCAACGTGATCAAGTTTGCCTGCAACCGCTGCCCCGAAAAGCTGGTCAAAGTTTCCGACCTGTGTCAGGGCTGCCTTGCACACCCCTGTATGGAAGTGTGCCCCAAGAAGGCCATCACTTGGGAGAGCGGCCGTTCCACCATCGATCAGGACAAGTGCATCAAGTGCGGCCGCTGCGTCACCGTCTGCCCTTACAACGCCATCGTCAAGACCGAGCGTCCCTGCGCCGCTGCCTGCGGCATGGGTGCTATCCACTCTGACGAGCTGGGCCGTGCCGAGATCGATTACAGCAAGTGCGTGTCCTGCGGTCAGTGTCTGGTGAACTGCCCCTTCGGTGCCATTGCCGACAAGGGTCAGATCTATCAGCTGATTCAGGGCTTCAACCGCGGCGACCGCATCTATGCGCTGGTCGCTCCCGCCTTCATCAACCAGTTCCCCTCTCTGGCTTCTACCGGCAAGCTGAAGTCCGCCCTGAAGGCCATCGGCTTCTGCGATGTGGTGGAGGTCGCCATCGGTGCCGACCTGTGCACCGTGGACGAAGCACACGACTTCCTGGAGGAAGTGCCCGAGAAGCTGGACTTCATGGCTACTTCCTGCTGCCCGGCATGGAGCATGATGGCCAAGACCGCTTTCCCCGGCCTTGCCAAGAACATCTCCATGACCATGACCCCCATGGTGTTCACCGCCCGCATGATGAAGCAGGCCGACCCCGAAGCACGTATGTGCTTCATCGGACCCTGCGCCGCCAAGAAGCTGGAAGCTTCCCGCCGTACCGTCCGCTCCGATGTGGACTTCGTGCTGACCTTTGAGGAGCTGGCAGGTATCATTGAAGCCAAGGATCTGGATCTGGACAATCTGGAAGTGGATCCCGCCGAGATGGATCTGTGCTACGCTTCTGCTGCAGGCCGCGGCTTTGCACAGTCCGGCGGCGTTGCCAAGGCTGTTGCCGACAAGATCAAGGAATGGCGTCCCGACATGGAGGTGAAGATCGCCTCCGCACAGGGTCTGGCCGACTGCAAGAAGCTGCTGATGCTGGCCAAGGCCGGCAAGTACAATGGCTATCTGCTGGAGGGCATGGGCTGCCCCGGCGGCTGCATCGGCGGTGCCGGCACTATTGCCGACCCCGTGCGCACCGCAGCTGTGCTGAACAAGTATGTGAAGGATGCCGAGTTCACCGACCCCGAGCAGAGCGCCTTTATGTCCAACATCCATATGCTGAAGGACGACCCCAACTTTGAGGTCTGAGCCGCTGTAATATAATTACCCGTAAGGCTGCTGCACAGTGATTTTGTGCAGCAGCCTTTTTGTTAAAAAAAGCTGAAACTTTGTGGAAATGCCGTGAAACGAAAATTGGACGCTTGTTTATCAGGGCAAAATGCGATACACTACAAATAAGAGTTTCTGATGGATGCTTTTTACAAAAAAGTATCTTGTCATAAAAGAACCTAGGAGGAACGGCAAGAATGATCTGGAACAAGTCTAAACAGCCCGCCGACCCGCAGCAGGGCACAGCAGCTGCACCGAAAAAAGGCGGCGCGGCGGCCTTTGCCAAAAAGAACTGGAAGTGGCTGGTGCCGGTAGCTATTGTGGTGCTGGCAGGCGGCTGGTGGCTGCTGAAGCCCAAGAGCGCAAAGCCCGCTAATGTGGATACTTCCTATACGGAAGTCATGCCCGAGACCCGGGATGTTTCCAACACGCTCAGCGTCACCGGCACGTTGAATCCCGCCAATACTTACAGTGTCAAATCGCTGGTGTCCGGCAAGGTGCTGACCGGCAGCTTTGAAGAGGGCGATATCGTGGAAGAGGGCACTGTGCTGTACACGGTGGATTCCTCCGACGCCACCACCAAGGTGGAGCAGGCAGCCATCACCCTGCAGCAGGCGCAGCGCAGCTATGATAAGACCGTAGACCGCCAGTATGTCCGTGCTGAGGTGGCGGGCGTCGTCAGCAGCCTGAAGGTGAACAAGGGCGATGAGGTAAAGAGCGGTCAGGAGGTGGCCGTGGTGCGGGACAGCTCCAAGATGAATCTGGTGCTGGAGTTCCCGGCTGCGGATGCTGCCAACTTCTCGGTAGGGCAGACCGCCGAGGTCACGCTGGACGGCACCTTTGAGGTGCTGCCCGGCACCATTACCGCCGTGACCGGCACCGATGCCCTGAGCACCGGCAACCTGCTTACCCGCACTGTGACCCTCTCGGTGTCCAACGCGGGCGGTCTGACCACGGCACAGGCTGCTACGGCTACTGTCAACGGGGTCAGTTCCATTGCGGCAGCCAACTTCCAGTATCAGGCCGAGCGCACCCTGACTGCGCTGACTTCCGGTACTGTCACCGCCATCAATGTGCGGGAGGGCGGCAACGTGAACAAGGACGACATCATCCTGACCCTCAGCGGTGAGGAACTGACCGAGTCCATCCAGTCTGCCTCCGAGACCCTGCGCGGTGCGGAACTGTCCATGCAGAATATGCAGGACACCATGGATAACTACACCATCACCTCGCCCATCAGCGGCACCATCATCGAGAAAAATGCCAAGGTGGGCGATGCCCTGAGCACCGGCAGCGACCTGTGCACCATCTACGACCTGAGCTATCTGGAAATGACTATCAAAGTGGACGAGCTGCAGGTCAGCAGCCTGAAGGTGGGGCAGTCCGTACAGGTGACCGCAGACGCCGTGAAGGATAAGACCTACGAGGGTCTGGTCACCCGTGTGTCCATGAAGGGGGATACCAGCGGCGGTACCACCACCTACCCGGTGACCGTGCGCATTGACGAGACCACCGGTCTGCGCCCGGGTATGAACGCCAACGCCGAGATCGTGGTGGCACAGGCCAAAAATGCGCTTACCGTGCCTAACGCCGCCATTGTGCGGGGCAGCTATGTGCTGGTGCGGCAGGATTCTCCCAGCGCCGTGAACGCTGATGCTTCCATGAGCGCACCGGAGGGTTATGTGTACGTCAAGGTCAAGACCGGCGTCAGTGATGACAACTATACGCAGGTGACCAGCGGCCTGTCCGAGAGTGATACCATCGCCTACGACCCCAGCTCTGTGAGCAGCGACAGCTACTATGACGACGGCGGCTACGACTACTCCGACGGTGAAGTGATCGGCGGTACCGAAAACGCCGCAGACCCTGCCGAAGGCGGCGAGGAAATGCTGCCGGAGGAGACGGAAAACGCCGAAGAACCCGCAGCGGACGCTGAAGAGCCGGCAGAAGGCATTGACCCCGCTGAGACCGGTGCAGTTGTGGTGAATTGACGCAGGAGGGATGAATGAGCGCTCTGATCGAGTTTGATGAAGTCTGCAAATATTACCAGATGGGCGATACCACGGTAAAGGCTGCCGACCACATCACCATGAAAATCGAAAAAGGCGAGTTCGTGGCCATCGTGGGCCAGTCCGGTTCGGGCAAATCCACCTGCATGAACATCATCGGCTGTCTGGATGTGCCTACCTACGGCACCTACCGTCTCAACGGCCGGGATGTGGGCAAGATGAACCGCAACGAGCTGGCCGCCATCCGCAACGAGATGCTGGGCTTTATCTTCCAGCAGTACAATCTGCTGCCCAAGCTGAACCTGATGGAAAACGTGGAGGTGCCGCTGGTGTATGCGGGCATCTCCCGCGCCGACCGCCACATCCGCGCCCGGGAGGTGCTGGAGCAGGTGGGGCTTGGCGACAAGCTGAAAAACCGCCCTAACCAGCTTTCCGGCGGTCAGCAGCAGCGTGTGTCCATTGCGCGGGCACTGGTGCGCAACCCGCCGGTCATTCTGGCAGACGAGCCCACCGGCGCGCTGGACTCCCATACCGGCCGCGAGGTGCTGGGGCTTTTGCAGCAGCTGCACCAGCAGGGACACACCGTGGTGCTGATCACCCACGACAACTCCATTGCCGTGCAGGCCGACCGCATCATCCGGCTGGAGGACGGTCAGGTGGTGTATGATGGCGACTCCCACGCACCGGAGGCCATGGTGCAGCCCACCCTGCTGCCCGAAACGCCGGAAAAGGAGGAACAGGCATGATCTTTGAAACCTTCCGGCAGGCCATCCAGAACGTGTGGAGCAACAAGCTGCGCACCTTTCTGACCATGCTGGGCATCATCATCGGCGTGATGGCGGTCATCGTCATCGTGGGTCTGGGCAACGGTATGACCAAAAGTATGCGGGACAGCTTTTCCGCACTGGGCACCAACACCCTCAGCATTCAGGTGTGGGGCTATGGTTCCCGCACCGTGCCGGTGGAGGAGATGTACGATATCTGCCAGCGGCATTCCAATCTGATCAAGGCGGTGTCGCCGCAGGTCAACTTCGGCGGCAACGCCAGCGGTACGCTGAAGATCGGCACCACCAGCTACCGCTGGTCCAACATAAGCGGTGTGGACGAAAACTTTACCGAAATGAAAAACTACCAGATCGTTCAGGGACGCGGCCTGCAGTACATGGATATGCAGGACAATAAGCAGGTCTGCGTCATCGGCGATTACCTCAACCGCGTGGCCTTTGGCGGCAACGGCGTGGGACAGACCCTCAAGATCGGTGCCAACAAGTTCCGCGTTGTAGGCGTGCTGTCTGCCAAGGTCAGCGACCCTACCATGCAGCAGGGCAGTGATGACGACTGTGTTTATCTGCCCTACACCACCGTGATGCGGCTTTCCAGCCAGAGCATGGTGGACTGCTACACTGCCATGATGGCCGACGAAAGCCTTGCCAACGAGGCCAAGAGCACGATGGAAGAGGAATTGCTGTCGATCCTCAAGAGCGAGAACGGCTACTATGTGTACAGCGCCAGCGAGTGGCTGGAGGAAATGAACAAGATGATCAACATGGTCATCGTGATACTTACCGGCATCGCCAGCATCTCGCTGCTGGTGGGCGGCATCGGCATTATGAACATCATGCTGGTGTCAGTCACCGAGCGCACCCGTGAGATCGGCATCCGCAAGGCGCTGGGCGCAAAGGAGCGCACCATTCTGGCGCAGTTTGTGGTGGAAGCAGCCACCACCTCGGCGCTGGGCGGCGTTTTAGGCATTGCGCTGGGCTATGTAATGTCCATGGTGGCGAACAGGGTGCTGCCCATGTTCATGACCGATACCACCGTTACGGTAAGCCCCTCCTTTAACTCCATTGTGGTGGCCTTTGGCATCTCGGTGGGCATCGGCGTGCTGTTCGGTTATCTGCCGGCACGGCGCGCAGCCCGGCTGAACCCCATTGAAGCATTGCGCTACGATTGAGCGCGGCGGCGTGATAAACAAAGAACAAGAGGTACGACCAATGAAAAAACGGATTCTCGCATTTCTGCTGGCGGTCAGCATTGCGGTGTCGGTGCTGGTGCTGCCGGTCTCGGCGGCCAGCATCAACAATACGGCTCTGCAGACGGCTATCACTCTGGGCGCTGTGCCCACCGGTCAGGAGCTTGGCGCCAACGTTACCCGCGGTGCCTTTGCCAAAATGCTGGTGTCCTTTTCCACCTACCGGGAGAGTGTGGACGCGCAGGGAACTGTGGGCACATTGTACCGGGATGTGCCCGGCACCTCCCAGTGGGCACCCTACATCCGCATTGCGGTGCAGCAGGGCTGGATGAACGGCTACACCGACGGCTCCTTCCGCCCGGACAACACCGTCACGCTGGAGGAAGCCTGTGCAGCGGTGCTGAAGCTGCTGAGCTATAAGACCACCGACCTGACCGGCTCCTTCCCGCAGGCACAGCTGAACAAGGCGCAGCAGATCGGTCTGCGGGATCAGCTGACCTGTACGCAGGGTCAGGCCATGACCTACGAGCAGTGCACTCTGCTGCTGTACAACGCCCTGCGCGCCAACACCGCCAGCGGCAGCGCCTACGGCAGCTCGCTGGGCTTTACGGTGTCCAACGGTCAGGTGGATACCTCCTCGGTGCTGCTCAAGAGCCGCAAGGGTCCCTTTGTGGCGGAGGAGGGCACCCAGCTGCCCTTTACGCCGGTGAGCGTTTACCGCAACGATAAGACCTCCGCTTCGGCAGAGCTGAACAAGTACGATGTGTACTATTACAGCGAAAGCCTGCAGACGGTGTGGATCTACACCCGCCGCGCCGCAGGCCGCATTACCGCGGTATCGCCCAGCGCCAGCGCACCCACAGCACTGACTGTGGCGGGCAGCACCTACAGTCTGGGCAGCGCTGCGGTGGCGTCCAAGATCTCCTCCCTGAACGGCGGCGGCGTGGGCGAAGTGGTCACCCTGCTGCTGGGCATGGACAACGAGGTAGCCGATGTGATCACCGGCGAGGAAGCCGACAGCGTGTTCTACGGCGTGGTGCAGACCGCCAACCGCAGTCTTGTAGAGGATAACGGCGCAGATGTGCTGCAAAAGATCTCGGTGATGTGCACCGACGGCATCACCCGCACCGTGAACATCGACAAAAGCCTGAACTATCCCACCGGCTGGCTGGTGGAGATCAGCGTGACCCCCGAGGGAGAGCAGGTGACCGCCATCGAGTCCAAATCGGTCAGCGGTACCATCAACAACACCGCCACCGCGCTGGGAGACTATGCTCTGGCCGATGACGTACAAATCTTGGAAACGACATCGGAGGGGTTGGCTGGGACGGTTCGTCCCAGCCGAATAGCGGGGACAAAGCTGAATGCCCTGACCGTGCGCTACTATACGCTGAATGAGCAGGGACAGATCGACCGCCTGATCCTGAACGATGTCACCGGCGACCTGTGGAAATACGGCGTGCTGGACGATGTGAAGAATCTGGCCGTCAACGCCAGCTCCATTCTGGGCACCCTGACCGGCAGCGGCTCCTCCGGTTCGGGGAGCAGCTCTTCTGGGAACAGTTCTTCCGGCTCCGGCAGCGGCTCCACCGGGGGTAGCTCTTCCGGCTCCGGCTCTACCGGCGGCACCACCAACACCACCACGGTGGTGGATGATCTGCGCAGTGTGCTGGTGCCCACCACCAGCGAGATCCTGTGGGGCGTCATTGACGGCTCGCTGCTGAGCACGGTCTGGAACCGCATCACCAGCAGCTCCGGTTCGCTGCTGAGCATCGGTCTCAAACAGCTGGCCGATATCACTGGTCAGCCCATGAGCACCATCCTCAACTTTGTGGGCGGCGGCGCTACTTATATCTGCTACGTCAACGGCAGTCAGGCCAGCTTTTCCACCTCCGTCAAGTATCCGGTGCTGGCGGGCGGTCTGGCAGTGCGGCAGAACGTGAACGGCACGGTAAAGGCCATGATCCAGCTGATGCCCATGAAGATCGACAAGGTGGGCGCAGCATCGGTGATGAGCAACGGCACCCGCTACGAGACGGCTGACGATATGCAGGTGTACCTGTGGTACAAGGGTCAGTATTATGCCACCAAGCTTTCCGAGGTGAACTCCGAGGGCTACTACCTGACCGGCTGGTACGATAACTTTGGCTGCGCAGCAGGCAAGCGCGTGCGGGTGATCGTGGCAGTCAAAAAGGACTGATGGACTACTATGACCCCCGGCGCAGGGCGCTGCGGGCGGTACGGCAGCTGCTCTACCCGCGTGAGTGCCCCTTCTGCGGCCGGGCGCTGGGAGATGTACGGGATTGCCCGGACTGTGCAGAGCAGCTGGAAGCGCTGCGCCGTAAGCCGGGTATCCGGCTGGACCCGGCGCAGCACTATATCAGCAATCTGGCTGGTGCAGCTGCGCCCTACCGCTACAGCGGCTGTGTGCGGCGCGGCATCCTGAGCACAAAGTATCAGGGCAAGCCGTGGCGGGCTGTGGAGATGGGCAACCGTCTGGTGCAGCTGGCCTTTGGCGGAGAACTGACCGTACAGTACGGCGAGCTGCTCCCGCAGCCGGTGCCGTGGGCAGCTATCGGGTACGACTTGATCGTGCCGGTGCCGGCCTCCGGCAAAAAGCGCGGCTACAACGTGCCGGAACTGATGGCGCTGCCGCTGGCAAAAGCCATGGAGGTGCCGCTGGCACCGCAGGCGCTGGTGCGTACCCGCGCCAAACGGCATCAGGCTGGTCTGCCGCTGGAGCAGCGCATGGCCAACGTAGCAGGCGCGTTCCGGGCGGCACAGCCGCAGCAGGTGGAGGGCAAGCGCATCCTGCTGGTAGATGACGTGATCACCACCGGCACGACCGCTGCCGCCTGTGCACAGGCACTGCTGCACGCCGGGGCAGACAGCGTGTTCGCGCTGGCCTTTGCCACGGTAGAGTTTGGCGCACCGCCGGACGACACCACCCCGATCTGCGAGGATGACGAGGAAGATGTGTATAGCGATTTTTGAAAATAACGCTCTTTCGCGCATCCCTTCGGCGGGCAAAGGCCGGGAAAGCAAAATGTAAAAACGGCATAAGAAATTTGGAAAAAGCGCTTGACAAAACGGGAAAAGTCGGGTATACTAATCAAGCTGTGAGCGGAAAACGCAAACAGATATCCGGGTGTAGCGCAGTTTTGGTAGCGCGCTTGAATGGGGTTCAAGAG